>Ga0080064_1005863_pt1 | contig 13879 bp, 13 predicted proteins | sample Subgrocontami54m_FD_69260 | JGI IMG/M metagenome (GOLD analysis project Ga0080064, IMG submission 69260) | Subsurface groundwater microbial communities from S. Glens Falls, New York, USA - GMW46 contaminated, 5.4 m (SPADES assembly) (version 2) ...
TTTACAGGTTTGTTTTGGGTTTTCCACCACCGCCATAAATTTCCCGAAGGATCCCGGATGAATTACGTCGACGCCGCCGTTGCGCCGGTACGCAAGACCGGACAGATCAAGCTGCATGGGGCGGAAGCCTTCGCGCATATGCGCAAGGCCGGGCGGCTCGTCGCCGAATGCCTCGACATGCTGGTGGGCGAGGTCAAGCCGGGCATTTCCACCGAGCGCATCAACCGTCTGGTGCTGGAATTTGCTCGCGACCATCGCACCATTCCCGCCACCCTGATGTATCGCGGCTACCGCAAGGCGACTTGCACGTCCGTCAATCATGTCGTCTGCCACGGCATTCCCGGCGAGAAACCACTGAAGGAAGGCGACATCGTCAACGTGGACGTCACGCTGATCGTGGACGGCTGGCACGGCGACTCCAGCCGCATGTATGCGGTGGGCGAGATCCCCCGCCGCGCCGAGCGGCTGATCGAAGTCACCTATGAGGCGATGATGCGCGGGATTGCCGCCATTGCTCCGGGGAAAAGCACCGGCGACATCGGCGCGGCCATTCAGCCCTATGTCGAGGCCCAGCAGATGAGCGTAGTGCGCGACTTCTGCGGCCACGGCCTTGGCCAGCTATTTCACGACGAGCCAAATATCGTCCATATCGGCGAGCCCGGAGAAGGCATTCCGCTCAAGCCGGGCATGTTCTTCACCGTGGAGCCGATGATCAATCTCGGCCGGCCGCATGTTAAAGTGCTGGCCGACGGCTGGACGGCGGTGGCCCGCGACCGCTCGCTCTCGGCTCAGTTCGAGCATACCGTCGGGGTGACCGACACCGGCGTCGAAATCTTCACGACCTCGCCGAAGGGCCTGCATAAGCCGCCTTATCCGCCGCAGGGCTAAGCCTTCTTCCCTCGCCAACTTCAAAGGCTTTTAGTAGCGTGACCCCGACGCGGCCCTATGTAGCGGCCTCGGGGAACCGTCTACCTATGACCGGCAACGACGACATCGCGGAAAACCCTCCCGGTCTCGCTGAAGCAGACCCGCACTATTACGGTCACCGGGAACGGCTCCGGGCGCGTTTTCGCGAGGCCGGGGCCGATGCGGTCACCGATTACGAGCTGCTGGAACTCGTGCTGTTCCGCGCCGTCCCCCGCCGCGACGTCAAGCCATTGGCCAAGACCCTGATTGCCCGTTTTGGCTCCTTCGCGGAGGTGATTTCAGCGCCCACCACGAGGCTGGCCGAGGTCAAGGGCCTGGGCGAAGCGGCCATCACCGAGATCAAAGTGGTGCAGGCGGCTGCGAGTCGCCTCGCGCGCGGTGAGGTCAAGCGGCGGCCGATCCTGTCATCGTGGTCGACCGTGCTTGACTATTGCCGCACTGCCATGGCTTTCGCCGACAAAGAGCAGTTCCGCATTCTCTTTCTCGACAAGCGCAACCAACTCATCGCTGACGAATTGCAGCAAGTCGGCACCGTGGATCATACCCCGGTTTATCCGCGCGAAGTGGTCAAGCGCGCGCTGGAGCTCAGTGCCACGGCGATCATCTTGGTGCACAATCATCCCTCCGGCGATCCGACGCCGTCCCGCGCGGACATCCAGATGACGCAAGCCATTGTCGAGGTCGCGCGGCCGCTCGGAATTTCCGTGCACGATCACATCATTGTCGGCAAGGAAGGCCACGCGAGCTTCAAGGGACTGAAGCTGATTTGAAACCGCGGTTACTGCCGCACCAGCCAGAGCGGTTCGTTTCCTTCGGGAACGCGCCGCCACGCCACCGGCCCGGCTTCCTCGAAGTGCCAGGCGCTATTGGCGGCAGACAGCACCAGCTCGCTCTTTTCCATGTGCCAGGAGGTGGGACTGAAGCCCATCGCCGGCGTGTCGCAGCCCGGTTTCAATTCCAAGGAAAAATTCTCGGCGGCCGCCGTGCTGGAAAAGGTGATGACGCAAAGCGGCGTATCCGTCCCGCGTGAGACTGCCCAGTCGCCCACGATCTGATCCGGCGTCGGCGCCCCGTGCGCTTTCTCCGGATTTTGCATGAAATAGCGCCCGTCTTCCGGGCGCTGGCCTTCGAATATTCCCTTTTCCACTTCGTCGAGATTGAGCAGCGATTTGCCCTTGGCATCGACAAAACGCAGCACGTTGACGCCCATCGTCCAGCCGGAAATTTCCTTGGTCAGCGGAAAGGAATCGGCGCAGGTCTTTTCGAATTCGAGCTTGCGGCCACCCACTGCCGCTTCCTGCTTGAAGGTGACCATGCAGATCTTGTCACGGTCGGCGTTGGAAATTTCCCAGGTGCCCGTCATCGCCTTGGCCGCATCGGAGGATTGCTGCGCGTGAGCCAAGACGCTGCCCGCGATGGCGAAAAAGATGACACGAAGAATGAGGCCTGCCCCGCGCATAAGCCGATATTAGCTCAGCTTGCGTTGCGACTCCACTTGCCGCGCCAGGGCGTTTCGGGCACCGGCGTCAGAGGAGGTTTGCCCTCGGCCCAGGCCAAAAGATTATCCACCACGAGCTGATCCATGACCCGGCGGGTATGAATGGAGGCCGAGCCAACATGGGGCAGCAGCACTACCTGCTCCATCTCGATCAGCTCGCGCGGGACGTTCGGCTCATCGGCAAAGACGTCGAGCCCGGCGGACAGGATCTTCTTTTGCTGCAAGGCCTCGATCAGCGCCGCCTCATCCACCACTGAGCCGCGCGCTACGTTGATGAGAATGCCGCGCGGACCCAAAGCCTCCAGCACTTGGGCGTTGATGAGATGCTTGGTGCCTGCACCGCCGGGCGTGATGACCAGCAGCACGTCGACATCGCGCGCCATGGCGACGAGATCGGGATAATAGCGATAGGCCACGTCCGTCTGCTTGTTGCGGCCATGATAAGCCACCTTCACGTCCGAAGCCTCAAGTCTGCGCGCGATGGCCTTGCCGATGCGCCCGAGCCCGACGATGCCGACTGTGCGGTCGCGCAGGCTTTGCGTATAGGGGAAATCTTTTTTGGGCCATTGCCCGGAACGCACATAGCGGTCCGCCTGTGGAAACTGCCGCACCGTGCACAAGAGAAGACCAAGGGCGGTATCCGCGACTTCCTCATTCAACACATCGGGCGTGTGGGTGACGACGATGCCGTGCTGGCCGGCCCAGGCGGCGTCGATATGATCGTAACCCACGCCGAAGCTTGAGATGATTTCGAGCTCAGGCAGCCGCGACATGAAAGCGCCGTCGATACGGCCGGGCGGCGCGCTGACGGCTAGCGCGCGCAGGCGCGGCCCAAGCTCGGTCAGCAGCGCGCCGGCGGCTCTGGTGTCGCGCGCTTTGTGCACTTCGAATCGTGCCGCAAGCCCATCGACAATCGTGGGCTTGGCCGGTCCCAGCACCAGCACGTCCGTTTTGCCGTTCATGCCCCTCACCAGTCCACGGAAATATACTGTGTCTGCAAATATTCCATCATACCTTCGTGGGCCCCTTCGCGGCCGAGGCCGCTCTGTTTCATGCCGCCGAACGGCGCCGCGGGATCGGAAACAAGCCCGCGGTTGAGTCCCACCATGCCGCATTCCAGCTTTTCCGACACGCGCATGCCGCGCGCAAGATCGCCGGTATAGAGATAGGCGACGAGGCCATAGATTGTGTCGTTCGCCTTTTTGACGACTTCGTCTTCGGATTTGAAGCTTTGGATGGCGGCGACCGGACCGAAGATTTCTTCCTGCATCATTTCCGCATTGTCAGGCACATGGGTCAGCACCGTCGGCGGGTAGAAGAAGCCTTTGCCATCCGGCGTCCTGCCGCCGGTGAGCACCTTCGCCCCCTTTTTCACGGCATCATTGACCAGATGCACGACCTTCTCGCGCCCCTGAGCATTGATCAACGGGCCGACATTGACGCTTTCATCGAGGCCGTTGCCCATCTTCAGCGCCTGCATGCGCGCGGTAAGTTTCTTGGCGAATTCGTCCCGTACCTTTTCATGCACATAAAAACGATTAGCCGCGGTGCAGGCTTCGCCCATGTTGCGCATCTTCGCGATCATCGCGCCGTCCACGGCCGCGTCGATATCCGAATCCTCGAAGACGATGAAAGGCGCATTGCCGCCGAGCTCCATTGCCGGCTTGATCACGTTGTCCGCCGCCTCATGCAGCAGCTTGCGGCCAACCTCGGTGGAGCCGGTGAAAGACAGTACGCGCACGCGGGGATCGTGCAGCATGGCGCTGACCACCTTGCCGGATGAGCGCGACGGAATGACGTTGACCACGCCGGGCGGCACGCCTGCTTCCTGCAAGATCGGCATCAGCGCGAGCATGGTGAGCGGCGTGTCGGAGGCAGGCTTGAGCACGACCGTGCAGCCCGCCGCGAGCGCGGGCCCGATCTTGCGCGTGGCCATCGCGGCTGGGAAATTCCACGGCGTCACCAGCACGGCGACGCCGGCCGGCCTGTGCTGCACCATGACGCGCGCGCCGGACGCCGGCGCCTTGTAAACTTGGCCCAGATTGCGCGCCGCCTCTTCCGCATTCCAGCGGAAGAACTCGGCGGCATAGGCCACTTCGGCGCGCGAATCCGGCAGCGCCTTGCCGTTCTCCAGCGTCATGAGCTTGGCCAGCCGCTCGGCGTCGCGCATCATCAGCTCGAAAGATTTGCGCAGAATCTCCGCGCGCTCGCGCGGCTTCCTGGCTGCCCAGGCAGGAAAGGCTTCGCTTGCCGCGGCGACGGCGGCTATTCCATCCTCCACCGTGGCGCTCGCCACCGAGGCGATGGTGTTCTCCGTGGCGGGATCGATCACGTCGAAGCGCTGGCCATCGGAAGCCTTGAGCCATTTTCCGCCGATCCACAGATCGGTCGGCACGTCCGCGAGGAGATTGTCATACATGACCGGCCTCATTTCCTTCGCCATGCCCAAACTTAGATAGCTAGTCTCATTTCGAAGGGAAGACCGCTGGAGAATCCACGCCCCGCCGACGCTCGCGATGCAGCAGGTAGAGTCCCGATGCGACCACCGTCGCCGCGCCGGCCATAGTCCAATGATTCGGAACGTCACCGAAGACGGCATAGCCAAGTATGATCACCCAAACCAGTTGGGTATAAATGAAGGGCGAAAGCACCGACGCCGGCGCCAGGCGGTGACCGGCGATCAAAAGATAATGTCCCAGCGTGCCGAAGACGCCCGTGACCATCATCAACGCGATCGCCAGAGGATCGTCCGGCGTCGTCCAGAAAAACGGCACGATCGGCAGCATCACGGCAGCGCCGACGAGGTTGGAATAGAACAACGTCGTCTCATTGGAATCAGTGCGCGAAAGCAGGCGCGTCGAGATACTGTAAAGAGCGTAGCACAGCGCGCTCACGAGGCTGAGCAATGCCGCCGGATGAATTCCGCCGAATCCCGGCCGCGTGACCAGCAACACGCCCATAAAGCCGACGCCAATCGCGGCCCAGCGCCGCCAACCCAGATGTTCTCCCAGCATCGGCCCGGCGAGAATGGCAACAAGAAACGGCGCCGAGAACATGATCGACAGCGCCTCGTCGAGTTGCAGATAGCGCAAGACCCAGAAGTTGAGCAGCGTCGATCCCAATAGCAACACCGAGCGCACGATCTGCAACACCGGCCGGCGGGTGACGACAAGCTGCGGCCGCGCGACCGGGTTGACCAACACGAGTGCGACCAGGAAAGCGCTGGTGTAGCGCGCCCAGACAATTTGCAGCGTGGCCATGTAAGGGCTGAGATATTTCGCGGTGGAATCGAGGCAGGCAAAGCAAGCGACCGCGCCGCACATCATGGCGATGCCGATAAGCCGCTGACGGCGTTCTTGGAGGGGATCGTGCAAAATACCACTTTCGATAAAGTCGCTATCCGGAAACTATCCGAGACGGCCATTGAGTGCATGCGCAAATCGGGTTAGATAGTCCACGCGGGGCCTCGGCGGTCGCCCCGCTTTCCCAAGGCTTGCGAGCCCAAGCACCGCCTCCTTCGAACCGAAGGAGGCTACTATCATGCCCGCGAGCGCCATGGCGAAATCCGATAGCTTCAAACACGGCGTGACCTGGAGCGAGGCCTTTCGCGTCTGGCTGCGCGTGGCCGCGCTGAGCTTCGGCGGCCCGGCCGGACAGATCGCGGTCATGCACCGCATCCTGGTCGAGGAGAAACGCTGGATCTCCGAAAGCCGGTTTCTGCATGCGCTCAACTACTGCATGCTGCTGCCGGGGCCGGAGGCGCAGCAGCTCGCAACTTATGTCGGCTGGCTGATGCATCGCACGCGCGGCGGCTTGCTGGCCGGCGGGCTCTTTATCCTGCCCGGCATCATCTGCATCATGGCCCTGAGCTACATCTATGCCGCTTATGGGCAGGTCGGCGTCGTGGCCGCGCTGTTCTTCGGGCTGAAGGCGGCGGTTCTCGCCATTGTCGTTGAAGCGGTCGTGCGCGTCGGCAAGCGCGCGCTGAAGAACAATGTGATGGTCGCGCTGGCGGGGGCCGCTTTCTTCGGCATTTTCTTTCTTGCCGTTCCCTTCCCCATCATCGTTTTCGGCGCGGCTTTCATAGGCTTTGCCGGCAGCCGGATGCGGCCCGATATTTTTCAAGCCGATAGCGGGCATGGCGGCAGCGGAAAAGAAAAAGCCGTCGTCGATAGCCTGCTGGGCGACGATATCCCCGATCATGTGAAGCCCAGCGCGGGCCGCGCGTTGCGCGTTGCCGTGATCTGGCTCGCGCTATGGCTCACGCCGGTATTTGCGTTGCTGTGGCTGTTCGGCAGCCAGAACATGTTCAGCCAGATCGCGATCTTCTTCAGCAAGATGGCGATGGTGACCTTCGGCGGCGCCTATGCGGTGCTCGCCTATGTGGCGCAGCAGGCGGTGGAGAATTATCGCTGGCTCAGCCCCGGCGAAATGCTCGACGGGCTGGGCATGGCGGAAACGACGCCGGGGCCGCTGATCATGGTGCTGCAATTCGTGGGCTTCATGGCGGCGTTTCGCGATTCCGGCGCGCTCTCGCCGATGCTGGCGGGAACGCTCGGCGGGCTGCTTGCCACCTGGGTGACGTTTGCGCCGTGCTTTCTCTGGATTTTCCTCGGCGCGCCCTTCATTGAGAAGTTACGCGGCAATAAATCGCTGAGCGCTGCTTTATCCGCGATCACCGCGGCGGTGGTCGGCGTCATCCTCAATCTCGCGCTATGGTTCGCCATTCACACCGTGTTTCATCAGGTGCGGCCGGTGCGCGGCTATGGCTTCGCCTTCGATGCGCCGGTGCCGGCGAGCGTCGATCTGTGGGCGCTGGCGCTTTCGGTGGCGGCGGCGATTGCGATCTTCCGCTTCAAAGCCGGCATGATGCCGGCGCTGGCGGCCTGTTCCCTCGCCGGAATCGCGCTCTATGCCGCCGGCATTCGCTAGTTCTCCGGCCGCAGCGCGCTTTCATGCCAGCGCCGCAGGAGAAGATTCGAAACGGCCGTGAGCGCAAAGAAGATCGCGACACCGGCGGCTGACAGCAGCAGCAATGCGGCAAACATGCGCGGGATGTTGAGCCGGTAACCCGCCTCGGCAATGCGATAAGCCAAGCCCGAGCCCGCACCGGCAGAGCCTGCGGCGATTTCCGCCACCACCGCACCGATCAGCGCCAGGCCGCCGGCGATGCGGATGCCGCCGAGCATATAGGGAAGGGACGCCGGCAGCTTGAGATAGCCCAGCACTTGCAGGCGCGACGCGCCATACAACCGGAACAGATCGGCGAGATTGCGGTCGGTGGAATTCAGCCCCAGCGTCGTGTTGGCCAGCACGGGGAAGAAAGCGACGATCCAGGCGCAGGCCAGCACCGCCGCCTGTTGCGGCAGATAGATCAGCAACAGCGGCGCGATGGCGACCACCGGCGTCACCTGCAACATCACCGCGTAGGGATAGAGCGAATATTCGACGAGGCGAGATTGATTGAAGGCAATCGCCAGGCCGATGCCGCCGATCACCGCGAGCAAAAAGCCTTCGAGCGTCGTCCACAGCGTCACCGCCAGCGAGCCAAACAATAGCTGCCAGTCGGCGATCAGCGTTGAAAACACGAGGCCCGGCCCCGGCAGCACGAAAGGCTCGATGCCTTTGAGCCGCACCACCAGATCCCAGGCGGCAATGACCAGCGCAAGCACGGCCAGCGGCAGCAAGACGCGCAAGATCCGTTCGATCATCGCGCATCTCCCGTCGCCATCGCCGCCGCCAAGGCTTCCGATGTCTTACGGCAGAAAGCGGCATATTCCGCCGAGGTGCGGAAACTTTCGTCGCGTGGATAAGGCGCGCCGATGACGACTTCGGCAAAGATGCGGCCAGGCCGCGGCGTCATCACCACGATGCGCTGGGAGAGATAGACCGACTCGAACACCGAATGGGTGACGAAGACTACGGTCTTGCGCAGCTCCCGCCAGAGCGCGAGCAGATCGTTGTTGAGCTTGAAGCGATTGATCTCGTCGAGCGCGGCAAAAGGCTCGTCCATCAGCAGAAGCTTGGGATCGGTGACAAGCGCACGCGCAATCGACACGCGCATCTTCATGCCGCCGGACAGCTCGCGCGGATAGGCTTGCGCGAAGGGAGAGAGTCCCACGCGCGCAAGCGCCTTCTCCACCCGCGCGGCATAAGCATTGGCGCCCTGTAGCTTCAACGGCAGACGCACGTTGTCGGCGACGGTTGCCCAGGGCATCAAGGTCGGTTCCTGAAAGACGAAGCTCAGGCCGCTTGCCGCCGAAGCATCGCGCCATTCAATCTCGCCTGCCGAGGGTTCGGTCAGGCCGGCGATCATGCGCAGCGCGGTGGATTTGCCGCAGCCGGACGGACCTAAGAGCGTGACGAATTCACCGTCGCGAATGCCGAGATTGAGATTTTCGACAGCGACGGTGCCGCTCGGAAATGTCTTTCCTACGTCGCGAAGGATGACAACGGAGGGAATGCTCATCGGCGCATTTGCACCTTTCGGCGAGGAGACTGCAAATGTCGTTCTCCCTCCCTTGTGGGGAGGGAAGCTGCGAGCGCCAGCGAGCAGCAGGGTGGGGTCTTCGTGCGGCACCCCACCCGGCTCGCGACAAGAGTCGCTCGCCACCCTCCCCACAAGGGGGAGGGATAAAAGGCAAGCCCCGCCGGCCCTATTTTTTGCGGCGCGGGCGCGCCGTCGTTTTTCTTCCTTGCCCCCAAAACGAGGGGAGCGGAGCGCCGATAAGGCGCTTCAACGTCAGAGAGCCGTGGCCTTACAGCCACGGCGCGCCTTGTCTTTTGAACAAGGCGCGCGCCTTTCGGCGCTCCGCTGCGGTGTCTTTGCGGCGTCCGGCCCGCGCTCACCGCGTACGGGTGGTTACCACCCTGCGGCTACTAGCTCCTAGTGCCCGGGCCTTAGTACCCGGGGGTCGGGGTCCGGCGCCGCCCGAGCGCAGGCTGTGCGAGAGCCTGCCCGCGGGCACCGCGCCTTGCTCCACTCGTCTGACGCCTCATGACAGCGCCCCTCGCGAGCAAGACATAGGAATTAAATCATAGAAGGGAGGGAGAGTCAACTGGGGGAGACGCTGCCAGTCATTCCGGAAGCCGCGCGCGCAGCGAGGCTATCCGGAATCCAGAGGCATACGCGGCGGCTACCTCTGGATTCCGGGTTCGCCACGCCTTCGCTCCGTTGGAGCTACGGCGGGCGCCCCGGAATGACGAAGTAGCCAACGCTCCGGCCTTATTCCCGCTCGCCGCCTATCGCGGGCGCGGCGACGCGGCCGGAATAGCGCAGATCCGCTGGATCGGGCGCGGGCTGTCCGATCAGCGCCAGCGCGGCGCGGAGCTGGCCGCCCGCACGGGTAAGGATGTCCGCCGCCTCGGCCGCGGCGCAGCCATGCAGCAGCAGCACCGCGAGCTTCACATTGCCGCCCGCATCGGCCAGCGCCCGGCGGGCCTCGTCGCGGCCGCATCCGGTAAGTTGCACCAGAATGCGCTCGCTGCGCCCGACCAGCTTTTCGTTGACGGCCTGGAGATCGACCATCAGTCCGTCATAGACGCGGCCGAGCAGGATCATCACCAGGGAAGAGAGCACATTGAGCGTGATGCGCTGCGCCGTGCCGGCATTCATGCGTGTCGAACCGGCGATGGGCTCTGCGCCGGTGTCGAGCCAAATGGCATGCGCGGCTTCGTTCAACACCGGCGTGCCGGCATTGTTGGCGATGCCGATGGTGAGCGCGCCGCGCTGCTTGGCTTCGCGCAGACAGGCAAGCGTGAACGGCGTCGTGCCGCTGGCGGCGACGGCAATGAGCACGTCCTTCTCGCCAATGCCGTGTTGTTGGACCAGGCGGCGCGCGTACTCGATTTCATCCTCGGCGCCCTCGATGGCGCGCGTCATGGCATCCTTGCCGCCGGCCATCAGCAACAACAGGCGATCCTCCGGCCAGCTGAAGGTCGGCATCAACTCGGCGCCGTCCTGCACCGCCAGGCGCCCTGAAGTCCCCGCGCCGGCGTAGATCAGGCGCCCGCCTTCTTTCAGCCGGGCTTCCATGGCAAGAGCCGCACTTTCGATGGCCGGGCGCACGGCGCGAACCGAGGCAACGGCCGCCAACTGGCCCTCGATCATGGCGTCGAGAATGTCCGCAGGATCCCACAGGTCTATGTTGGAATATCGGGGACTCGGCCGTTCAGTGTTCATTAGTCATCACCCCGAGGCTCGCTCCGATCATGACAACGCAGCCGATCCAAATTCGTTCTCAAACGTTAACAATTTAGCGGGGCTGGGGAAAAGGAGTGCGCCCATGAGCCCAAACGCGCTGCACCTCGGCGTTGATGGCGGCGGAACGCAGTGCCGGGCAAGGCTTTGCACGGTTTCTGGTGCGAAGCTCGGCGAAGCCATCGCCGGCCCGGCGAATATCCGCTTTGGCCTTGAGCAAAGCTTTTCTTCGATTCGCCAAGCTGCAACAGAATGCCTCGGCCAGGCCGGCTTCTCAAGCAAGGAGTTGTCCGGCATCACCGCTTGTCTCGCGCTTGCCGGCGCAACGGAGCCTTCCCATCTTGCCGCCGCGCAGCATTACAAACATCCCTTCGGCCGGACGATCGTCACCAGCGACGCGCACGCGGCGTGCATAGGCGCGCATGCGGGACGCGACGGCGGCATCGTCATCGTCGGCACCGGCAGCATCGGTTGGGCGGAGCGCAAGGGTCTGCATTATCGCGTCGGCGGCTGGGGCTGGCCGGTCGGCGATGAAGGCAGCGGCGCCTGGCTGGGAAACGAGGCGATGCGCCGGGTACTGTGGGCCTATGACGGACGCATCGAATACTCGCCGCTGCTGCGCCGGCTTTTTGAGCAGTTCGACTCCGACCCCTATGCTATCCTGGAATGGATTACCCATGCGCTGCCGAGAGACCTCGCTTCGCTTGCGCGTCCTGTTGTTGAACATGTTTCGAATAACGATCGTGTTGCCACAGAGCTCATGCGATTGGCTGCAACGCATATCGATGCACTAGCGGGACGGTTGATCGCCGTCGGCACCGAACGGATTTCGCTCATGGGCGGGCTTGCATCTCATATCGAGCCGTGGCTTGCGCCAGAAACAAAGACCCACCTAGTGCCTCCCAAGGGCGATGCGCTTGACGGAGCATTGCGGATGGCAAAAGCGGCAGCCGAAGAATCCTCATCCATGCTCGGGCACGCCGTATGAGCGAACTCAGCCGGCGAATGGCGGCGGAATTTCGCGAGGCGCCGGAGGCGGTGCGGGGGCAAGCGGTAAATCTTGCGCGCCCGCTGTCGGACCTTGTCACACGGCTCAAGAGGAAGCCGCCTGTTGTGGTAGTGACCTGCGCGCGGGGAAGTTCGGCGCATGCGGCGACTTTCGGCAAGCACTTGATCGAACGGCATCTCGGCATTCCTTGTGCCGATGCCGCGCCGAATATCGCCAGCGTCTATCGCCAACGGTTGAAGCTAAAAGACCAACTGTTTCTTTCCATCTCACAATCGGGGCGCAGCGACGATCTGGTGGAGTCCGCTCGCATGGCCAAGGAGGCCGGCGCCGTCACTGCGGCCATCGTCAACGACGCGGAAAGTCCGCTTGCGAAGATTTCCGAGTTCGTGCTGCCGATGAGCGCCGGGCCGGAGCTGAGCGTCGCCGCGACCAAGAGCTTCGTCGCGTCATTGGCCGCGCTATTGCGGCTGACGGCGGCCTGGACTGGCGGCGGTGCGTTCACAAAACCGCTTGAGCGATTGCCAGAGCGGCTTTCCGCTGCTTCAGATCTCGATTGGAGCGCAGCGGTCGACGTGTTGTCGAAAGCGACCAGCCTGCTCACGCTCGGGCGCGGACCGACGCTTGCGATCGCGCGCGAGGCGGCGCTGAAGTTCAAGGAGACCTGCGATCTTCCCGCCGAAGCCTTCAGCAGCGCGGAATTTCAGCATGGGCCGGTGTCGCTGGTAGCCAATCACTATCCCGTCCTGATCTTCGCGCCCACCGACGAGGCGGGAAAAGGACTACCCGAGCTTGCGGCGGATATCCGCGGCAAAGGCGCGGCAGTTTTCATCACCGGCCACGACGGCATGGAGAACAGCTTGCCCGCGCTCCCGCCCGATCATCCAGACACCGATGCTATTTGTTTGATACAAAGCCTTTATGGGCTGCTGGTGCGGCTGGCGGAGCGGCGCGGCACCAACGTGGATCAGCCCCGGCATTTGCGGAAAGTCACGCGGACGAGATGAGCAAAGCTGCGCAGGCTGTGGCCGCTGACCACATCTTCGACGGCACCACCGTGCATGAAAAGGCGGCGGTGCTGATCGAGGGCGAACAGATCGTCCGCATCGTGCCGCGCGCGGAGCTTGCGCGTTCGATGCCCGTCCGCGCACTGCCGGCGGGCGCATGGCTCGCGCCGGGTTTCATCGACCTGCAAGTGAATGGCGGCGGCGACGTGCTGTTCAACGACAGCCCGACGCCTGAGGCCATCGCAACTATCGTTGCGGCGCACCGGAAATCCGGCACCACGTCGCTGTTGCCGACATTCATCACCGACGCGCCGGAAAAAATGCAGGTCGCCATCAAGGCCGTGCAGACGGCAATCGGCAAGCAACCGGGCGTGCTCGGCATTCACCTGGAAGGGCCGTTCATCTCGCCGGAGCGGCCCGGCGTGCATGATCGGCAATTCATCCGGCAAGCGGAGCAAACCGATATCGCCATGCTCGCCGCGCCGCGCAAAGGCGTCACACTGGTTACGCTTGCGCCCGAGCAGATGCCAAAGGGTTTCATCGCGCAGCTTGCCAAGGCGGGCGTTCGCGTGTCCCTCGGTCACTCCCTGGCGACTTACGAACAGACGCGCGCCGCGATGGCGGAAGGGCTCACCGGCTTCACGCATCTCTTCAATGCCATGCCCGCGCTGCTCAGCCGCCAACCGGGACCGGTTGCCGCGGCACTGGAGTCGCCCGGCGCGTTCTACGGATTGATCGTGGACGGCGCGCATGTCGATGCGGCAACGCTGCGCATGGCGTTGCGCGGCGCCGGGCGGCCGATTCTTGTCACCGACGCCATGCCGCCTGTGGGAGGCAGCCAAAAAACCTTCCGCCTCTATGGTGAAGAGATCAGCGTGAGCAACGGACGCTGCACCCGCAAGGACGGCACGCTCGCCGGCGCCTATCTTACGATGGCGCAAGCGGTGAACAATTGCGTGCGGCTGCTCGGCGCATCGTTGCAAGAAGCACTGCGCTTTGCCTCTAAGAATCCCGCCGATTTCATCGGCCTTGGCGGCAAGCTCGGCCAACTCGCGCCGGGATACCGCGCCGACATGGCGGCCTTCGATCCCGGCAAGATCGAGGTGATCGAAACCTGGGTGGCGGGGCAGGCAAGCGCAGGGTGACTTTTTCGTCATTCCGGACGCCGCAGAGCGGCGATCCGGAATCCGGATGCATGTGCCATAGTTGCCGCTGGATTCCGGGTTCGCGCTGCGCGCGCC
>Ga0080064_1005864_pt1 | contig 13873 bp, 11 predicted proteins | sample Subgrocontami54m_FD_69260 | JGI IMG/M metagenome (GOLD analysis project Ga0080064, IMG submission 69260) | Subsurface groundwater microbial communities from S. Glens Falls, New York, USA - GMW46 contaminated, 5.4 m (SPADES assembly) (version 2) ...
CGTCGTCCAACGGGCGTCCGATGGCCTCGAGCTCGTTGCCTCGGCCGGGATTGACGACGCGACGGCAACCGCGCTCGCCGGCGCGGTTCGCAACCCGGCCCACCCGATCGCCCGGACGGTCACCGATCGGATGGCCTCGTTCGACATGCGGCCGACCGCGCCGGGCGGCCCGGCGCTGCGCAGCCACCTCCCGCTGAGGGTCAGGCGCGGCGGCGAGGACACCCTGGTCGGCGTCCTCGCGCTTGCCCACGACCGCCCGTTCGATCCTCCGACGCGGACGCTCCTGGGGGCCTCCGCCGACCTCGCCGCCGTGGCGATCGAGCGTTGGAGCGGCGTCTCCTAGGGGCGGTCCAGCCCGAACGAGGCCGCTTCGTGCCGTCCTTCAGGCGAGCTGACCGGTCGGATCTTCGTACGTGTAGTCGACCATGAAGAAGCCCCGGATCGGGTGGTCGATCCCGACGTTGTGGGTGATCTGGGTCACCTGCTCGGGGTTGGCCAGGCTCACCGAGATGCGGACTCGATCGGCGTTCGCCGGGCTGGTGTTGGGGTCGCTGATCAGCAGGGTCAGCGTCTGTTCTGCGTCGAGGTCGTAGCCGTAGGCCATGACCTGGTGGTTGTGGCCGAGGTCGGCCGGGTTGGGCGAGGCGGTCGTGACCAGGCCGAGGCAGCACAGTCGACCGGCATCGAGCTCGGGCCGGATCCGGTTCGGCCACTCCTCCACGATCGTCTTCCAGGCCAGACCCCGGCGGACGACGAACGGCGGCCAGCCCGTGTCGCCGTCCGGGGTGAGCATCCATTCGTAATACTTGAGGAACCCGACTCGCGGCAGCTCGAAGCTCGCGATCAGCCGCTTGACGATGTACCTGAACAGCGGATCGTTCGGTCCGGGCTGGGTCGGGTTCGAAATTGGCGCCATCCCCGGCGTCTCGAAGATGTCGCGCGCCGCACAGACCATCCCGCCGCAGACGCCGTTGCTGGCATCCCCGATCGGCACCCGCCCGACCACGGGCAGGTCGATCGTCATCGTCGGTTCGGGCGGGAACGAGTTCGTGAACTGGAACCCGTTGACGCTCGGGGTGAAGCCCACGACCCGGGCGGACCCCGGGCGCAGCGACGGGGCCATGACCGCCGCCATCGCCGCATGGCCGGGGGCCGGTTGCACGGCAGTAGCAAGGGCAGTCGCGGCCGGACTCGCGGAGTTTGGTCCGGTCGGTGTTGCCGCCGCCTTGTTGGCCAGGTATGAACCCTGGCCGATCCCGGACAGGACCAGGAGGGTCGTGTCGATGTCCGGGAGACCCGGGATCAGCGACAGGTCGGTGGTCGCCAGCGTCCGGCTGACGGCATCCGTCGTCGCCACTACGTAGACCGCGAGGGTCACGAAGGCCCAGGCCAGGAGCTGCGCCTTGGCCAGGTCGGGCCGGCCGTTGTCATCCTCGACCAGCGCGGCGAAACCACGGGCCTCGGCGCCCGGTTGCGACTTGACCTCGACCTGCCGGGAGACCCGGCTCGAGGTGATCCCGGCCGCCGCCGCGGTCGTGCCGAGCGACAGGCCGAGCGCCACGAGCACGTTCGGTGGGATCGCCCGGATCGGTTCCACGCTACCGGCGTGGGCTCGAGCGACGAACATCGCCACGTACGAGAACAGGACGACGATCGACCAGACGAGGCCCTGGAAGCGCGATGAGCTGTATCTCCCGTCGACCCCGACCGCGATCTTCCAGAACCGCCATGAGCCGGTCCCGATCCGGAAGCCCAGCCACAGGACGCCCAGGACCAGCGCGGCGCCAAGGTACGGGTCGATCAGCCTGACGACTTGCACGGCACTCTCCAACCGAGCGGGCGGATGCACCGATCAAACCACCGGGCCGTCTCGGGAACGTCTCAAGGGCCGCCCGACGGACTGGCCCGAGAACCCTTTCGGGATTGTCGCGAGGCCGGCGATCCGGTACGGTTGTCTGGCGCTCGGACACGATTTCGTCGCCCGACGCGTTGCCCAAACTCCTCCATCAGCCGTCCGCCGGAGCCAGGTCGCTTCGCGGCAGCCGTCCCACGCCCGGAGGTTTTGCAATGACCCGGTCTCAAGCTGAGGTCGCCGCGATCGACCTGAGCCCGCGCGCAAAGCTCGAGATTCTCGGTGCGATCCTGCTCGCCCTGTTCCTGTTCGCCCTGGATCAGACCGTCGTCGGCACCGCCCTGCCCAGGATCGTCACCGACCTCCAGGGCAACAATCTGTACACCTGGGCGGTCACGATCTATCTCCTGACCGCAACCATCAGCGGGCCGATCTACGGCAAGCTGTCGGACCTGTTCGGCCGCCGACCGATCGTGATCTTCGCGGTGGGGCTGTTCCTCATCAGCTCGGTCTTGGCCGGTCTCAACCAGGAGATGTGGCAACTGATCCTGTTCCGCGGCCTCCAGGGTCTGGGCGGCGGAGCGGTCTTTCCGATCGCATTGGCGGTCGTCGCCGACCTGTACACGCCGGCCGAGCGAGGTAAGTACCTGGGCCTGTTCGGGGCCGTGTTCGGGGTATCGTCGCTGATCGGCCCGGGCATTGGCGGGTTCATCACCGATCAGTTCTCGTGGCACTGGATCTTCTTCATCAACGTGCCGATCGGGCTGATTTCGCTGGTCATCCTGTGGCGCCTGTTGCCCGCCATCCGACGACCCGAGGCGGCCCGCAACATCGACTACATCGGCGCGCTGGTGTTCACCTTCGCGATCGCTCCCTTCCTGATCGGTCTGACCAACAAGGCGACTGGGCAGTGGGCCGATCCCGCGGTCGGCGGCCTGATCCTGTTCGGCCTGGCCTTCGGCGCCCTGTTCGTGTGGATCGAGTCGCGCGTGCCCGAGCCGATCGTGCCGCTGTCGCTGTTCCGGATTCGGACCTTCACGATCTCGGTCACCGCGATGTTCCTGGCCGCCTTTGGCTTCTTTACGGCGATCATCTTCCTGCCGCGCTGGTTCCAGACCGTTGCCGGGGCGTCCGCCACGGAGTCCGGCTACAACATCCTGCCCCTGCTCTTCGGACTGATCTTCAGCGCGATCGCCTCGGGCCAGATCGTTGCCCGGGTTGGCCGCTACAAGTACCTGATCTTCGGTTCGCTGGTCGTGCTGGCTTTCGGTCTGTATCTGCTCACCTTCCTCCATGCCACGACCGATCGACCGGTCCTCTGGCTGTGGATGCTCCTGGCGGGCCTCGGGATCGGGCCGTCGTTCGCGGTCTTCACCCTGATCGTCCAGAACGCCGTGTCGCCCGATCGGATCGGCGTCGCCACGAGCAGCCTGACCTTCTTCCAGCAGATCGGGGGCACGGTGGGCCTCACGATCGCCAGCACGTCGCTCGCCAACCGTCTGACCAGCGAGATCCCAACCCAGCTGGCGGCGGCTGGCGTTCCCCAGCAGTTCGTATCCCAGTTCTCTGCCGGAGGCGCCGGTGGGGGTGCCCTGGACCTGACCGGTACCGGCGACCTTGGAAAACGGATCCTGGCCTCCGTCCCGGCGGAATTCCGGGCCGTCGTCGAGCCGCTGATCCCGAACATCGTGCGCGGCATCCACGAAGCGCTCTCGCTCGCGCTCGCGTCGACCTTCTGGGTCGGGATCGTCGGAGCGCTCATCGCGGCGGTGCTGGTCCTGTTCCTCCACGAGGTCCCGATGCGCGAGACCTTCCACATCGAGGAGCCGGTGGCGGCCTCGACGGCGGACGAAGGGTCGGTCTGACGAGGAGCGACGACCCGCTTCCCAAGGATCGGTTGCGCGCCTCGTAGGCGGTCTTGACCTGGGGCCACGAGGGTATCGGCGCGGGCTGCGAAGCCCGCCACGCCGGATGGTCCGCGCGACGCGCTTGCTGTCATCATTCGACCATGGACCCGCTGCCGACCGGACCGGTGACCTTCCTGTTCACCGATGTCGAGGGTTCGACGCGTCTTCTGGAGCGGCTCGGGCCGGCCTTCGGCTCGATCCTGACGCGCCAGGCCGAGCTGATCCGAGCCGCCGTCCTCGAGTCGGGCGGGCACGTCTTCGGCACTGAAGGCGATGCCCTGTTTGCCGTATTCGCGGCGCCGGCGGACGCGGTGAGGGCCGCCCGCGCGTCCCAGACCGCCCTCGCCGCAGAGGTCTGGCCAGCCGGTATCTCGCTTCGGGTCCGGATGGGCGTCCACACTGGCGAGGGGACGCTCGGCGGCGACAATTACGTGGGGCTCGACGTTCACCGGGTCGCGCGCATCGCGGCGTCCGGTCACGGCGGACAGATCGTCGCCTCGGGGAGCACCCGGGAGGCGGTCGATCACGGCCCGGAGCGGTTTGCCTGGCTCGACCTCGGCGAGCACCGTCTCAAGGATCTCGAACGCCCGGAGCGTCTGTACCAGTTGACGGCGGACGGGCTGATCCGCCAGTTCCCGCCCCTGCGGACGGTCAGCACCCGACCGAACAACCTGCCGGTCGAGATGACCAGCTTTATCGCCCGCGGGACCGAGCTGCAAACGATCGGATCGCTGGTCCGTTCGTCGCGCCTGGTCACCCTGACCGGACCGGCCGGGACCGGCAAGACGCGTCTCGCCGTGGAGACGGCTCGCGAGCTCCTGGGTGAGTTCGCCGACGGTGTCCAGTTCGTGGACCTGTCGGCCGTCGGCGATGCGGAGTTGGTCGGGCCGACCATCGGGTCGACACTCGGTGCTATTGAGACGCCGGGCCGGCCGCTCGAGCAGGTGATCGCCGAGACCCAGGGTGGCCGCGAATCGCTCCTGGTGGTCGACACCTTCGAGCACCTGCTGGCCGGGGCGCCGTTCCTCGGCCGCCTGCTGGCCCTGGTGCCCCGGATGAAAGCGATCGTCACCAGCCGGGCCCCACTTCGGATCGCCGGCGAGCAGGAGTACGCGGTCGAGCCATTTCCGACACCCGACCCGCGCCATTCGGAGTCGGTCGCGGAGACCGCCCTCAACCCCGCGATCCAGCTGTTCGTGGAACGGGCCCGCGCCGTTCGGCCGTCATTCGAGCTCAACGGTGCAAATGCCAACGCCGTTCGAGCGATCGTTGCCCGGCTCGACGGTCTGCCGCTGGCGATCGAACTGGGAGCCGCCTGGCTCCGGGTGCTGGCGCCGGCGGCGATCGCGGAGCGGCTGGCCAGCGGGCTGCCGATGCTCGACAGCGGGGCCCGGGATCGCCCCACCCGACAGCAGACCCTGCGGGGCGCGATCGCCTGGAGCTACGACCTGCTGGCGCCGCCCGATCAGGCCCTCCTCCTCCGGTTGGGGATCTTCAGCGGCGGCGCGGACCTCGCGGCGGTCGAGGCGGTTTGCGCCCCCCAGGAAGAGCTCGGGCTCGACGCCTTCACCGGGCTGGCGACGCTGATCGATGCCAACCTCGTGCGCCAGGTCGAGACCGATCACGGCGATCCGCGCTTCCGTCTCCTCGAGACGATTCGCGACTTTGCCCGGGACCGACTCAGTGCCGACCCAGGTCTGCTGGACGCCCTTGGCCGGCGCCACGTCGACTACGTGCTGCGGGTCGCACTCGAGCGCGAGGTCGATCTGCGAGGAGCGGGATTGGCGACCGCGCTCGACCGGCTCGATCACGATCACGACAACCTCCGAGCCGCCCTGCGCTGGTGCCTCGACCAGGGCGATGCCGAGACCGGGATCCGGATCGCCACGGCCGTCTGGCGGTACTGGCAGATCCGGGGTCACCTTACGGAGGGGCGCCGCCTCGTGACGGAGCTGCTGGCCCTGCCCGCCGCGACGGCCCGGACGGCCCGTCGCGCCGATGGCCTCACGACGCTCGGGTCGCTCGCCTACTGGCAGGTCGATGCGCCGGCCACCACGAGCGCCTACCGCGAAGCGCTCGACATCCATCGCGAGCTCGGCGATACGGACCGGATCGCGACGGCGCTCAGCAACCTCGCCTTCGGAGCGATGCTCGACAGCGACACGGCTGAGGCGGCGACCCTGTTCGGCGAGAGCCTGCCGATCCATCGTGAATCGGGCGACACGCGCGGCCTCGCGGCGACCCTGGTCGCGCTCGGGCTCCTGGCTGCGTCGGACGCGCCCGTCGAAGGTCGGGCGATGATGGCCGAAGCTGAGGCGCTCTATCGGGCGCTCGACGACCGCTATTGGGTCAGCCAGGTCCAGATCGGGACCTCGGTCGTCGAGCGGTCGGCCGGGGATCTCGGCGCGGCCAGGGCGAGGCTGGCGTCAGCCATCGTGATGGTCGACGACCTCGAGGACGTATCGGCGACGGCCCAGATCTTCGATCAGCTCGCCAGTGTCGATCTGGCCGCCGGACACTGGGAGCGGGCGGTTCGGCTGGCCGCCGCCGCGTCGCGCCTGCGCGATGAAGAAGGTGCCGGAAGACCGCCGCCGGCCTTCGCCCGGGTACCCGACATCCGGGCCGGCGCCGCTGCCGCGATCGGCAGCGAGCGGGTGGCCGAAGCCTGGGCCGATGGTCGACGACTGCCACGCGCGGCGGCCGCGGAGCTGGCCAGGCAGAGCGCAGCTGAGCCGACCCCGCTGCTAGTCTCGCCCGAATGACGCAGCGAACGACCGATCCATTCACCCTCACCGACCGGGTGGCGCTGGTGACCGGCGGAGGGCAGGGGATCGGCGCCGAGATCGCCCGGACCCTGGCCGCGGCGGGCGCCGACGTCGCGATCGCCGATCTCAACGTCGAGACCGCGGCCGGAACCGCCCGAGAGGTCGAGGCCGTCGGGCGTCGGGCGACCGCGGTCCAGGTGGATGTCGCCGACCTGGCCAGCGTGGAAGCGATGACCGCGAGCGTCATCGGGACCCTTGGTCGGATCGACATCCTGGTCAACAACGCCGGCATCTGCATCAACACGCCGGCCCTCGAGATGACCCCCGAAGAGTGGCTCCGGATCGTCGGGATCAACCTCAACGGGTTGTTCTGGTGTTCCCAGTCGGTCGGCCGACACATGGTCGAGCGGGGATCGGGGGCGATCGTCAACATCGGCTCGATGTCGGGTTCGATCGTCAACTGGCCCCAGCCGCAGGCCGGCTACAACGCCTCGAAGGCCGCGGTCATCCACCTGACCAAGTCGCTGGCCTCGGAATGGGCCGCCCACGGCGTGCGGGTCAATTCCGTCTCGCCGGGCTATATCGGGACCGACATGACCAAGCGCGGGATGGCGACCCCCGGCTGGGGCGAAACCTGGTTGGCGATGACCCCGATGGGGCGCCTGGGAGAGCCGATCGATGTCGCTCGGGCGGTCCTCTACCTTGCCTCGGATGCCGCCAAGTTCGCCACCGGGACCGACCTCGTCGTCGACGGCGGCTACACGATCTGGTAGATCGGGCAGGCTAGCCCGGGCCGGCTCCGATCCGGTCCACCCGGGCGGCGAAGCCGGCGATCTCATCGGCCGATCCCAGCCCGCCGATCTCGAGGTCGTAGGCTCGGGTCTCGCCCGGATCCAGCCACAGGAGCTCGTCGCGCTGACGGGCGTCCCATCGTCCGGCGTCGCGATTGGTGCTCGGTTCCATGGCCATCGCATAGGAGCCTTCGCCCATCATTCGCCACACGGTGTGGTGGGGGAGCTGCTCGAGCCGGAAGACCTGGTACACCCCGAGCCCCAGTCGGCGGTTGACCAGGGCGACGGGCACGGTTCCGGCGGCCTCGGCGACCAGATCGTGCTCGAAGCACGCCTCGGTGAAGTCTGGCTGCGGCGCGCTGAGCGTCCGATAGCCCTCGATCGGGACGCTGTAGTCGGTGGTCGTGGCCCGTGAAGGGACGAGCAGCTCGCTGCCGTCGTCGACGACCGGGAAGCCGGCGTTGCAGTGGTACAGGAGCATGTGGCTCGTTCGACTGGGCCCGACGTTCTCGACCACGTCGTGGATCGTGAACCGGCTCTCGCCGACCCGCGTCTCGATCCGCCGGCGGAGCAGGAGCTGCTCGCCGAACACCGCCGACTGGAGAACCTCACCCTCGGCCCACAGGACGCATTGGTCGCCATCCCAGCGCTCGCCGTAGCCGACCAGCCGGGCGGGCAATCCACCGACCCGGCCGTGGAGACCGTACGGGACGGTCTTGAAGATGTGCGGCTGGTTGAACAGCGACGCGTCATCCTCGCCCGGAGCGAGGGTGTGGTCGAGACCGCAGGTCACGACCATCCCACCACCCCAGGCCCGGAACCAGCCCCACGAGTCCGGCTCGTAGAAGGCCGGCGCCACCGTGCCCGGGTTGGCGATCCAGGCCAGCGGCCGGCCGCCAAGCTCGCAGCGCCCGACGTCGAACGTGCGATCGATCACCACGTCGAAGGCGAAACCGGTCCCGGTCCGGAATTCGAGCAGCCGGACGCCTCGTCCGATGCCGTCCCCGAGCTCGGTCAAGCGGACCCCGGCGACCTGGTCGAGCCGCCCCACCCGGCGCATCAGCTCGCGCCGGGAATAGGGCGTGCCCCAGAGCGTCGTCATCAGGAGGCCGGGTAAGTCCGGCTGGGGGTCAGGTCGATGGCATGACCGCTGCCCGACTCGAGCACGAACTTGAGCATCGGCTCCGTGTCGAGGTAGTAGAACTCGATCGTGTCGCCGATCCGGCCACCCATCAGGACCTTCGACCCGCGGGCCACCCAGTCCGCCTTGAAGGCATCCGAGTCGGCCTGCGAATGCATCATGCAGGCGATGTGCTGGACCCCTTCGCCGTAGCGCTCGAGGTGCTCCTTGTAGATGCTCGGACCGTCGAGCGGCTGGACGAGCTCGAAGACCAGGCCGGGCTGGACCTCACACTCGGCACCGAGCATCGAGAAGGCGACCTCCTCGCCGCGCAGGTGGGTGTGGTGGAGCTTGGGCGGGACGTGCTCGTAGACATTCCACGGTCCCCAGCCCAGGGTGTCGTGGAGCTGTTTCATGCTCGCGTCCAGGTCCCGCACGACCATCGCGATCTGGGAGATGTGGGTGGGACCGGTGGGGGTAGTCATCGCGTCACCTCATCCGGGGGGCGGAAGGTCGCTGCCCGCGTTCTGGAACGACTGTGCAGGATGCGTCACGACCTTGCAAGGTCGAATCGGGACCCTGGTGAGGCTCACGACGCCGCATCCACCCGGGCGTCACCGTCGAGCGGCGCGACGATCACGTCGATCCCCCGCTCGCGCAGGGCAGCGAGCATCTCCGGGTCGCCGCCGGGCGACGTCACGATCTGGGTCAGGACATCGATCGGGGCCACCCGGACCAGCGAGTCGTGGCCAAACTTGGAGTGGTCCGCCAGGAGGATGACCTCGGATGCGGCGGCGATCATCGCCAGCTTGACCGCGACCTCGTCGAAGTTGGGGTAGGTCAGGCCGCCCTCGATCGAGACGCCGTTGATGGCCAGGAAGGTTTGATCCACGCGCAGTTCGCGGAGGGTAGCCACGGCCAGCTCACCGACCGCCCCAAAGGTGGTCGGTCGGACGATGCCACCGGTCAGCACGACCGTGATGGCGGGGCTGTCCATCAGCTCGATCGCATTGGTGACCGCATTGGTCACCACGATCAGGTCGCGCTTCGATTTGAGCGCCCGCACGAAATGGACCGCGGTCGACCCGGAGTCGACGATGATCGTGCTGCCGTCGCTGACCAGATCCGCGGCCGCCCGGGCGATCGCGGCCTTCTCGGCCTGGTGCTCGCGGAGCCGGAGCGAGAAGCTCGACTCGGCCCGGGTCGGCGCGGCCACCGCTCCACCGTGGGCACGGAGGAGGACGCCAAGGTCGGCCAGCTGGGCGAGGTCGCGACGGATCGTCTCATCGGTCACGCTGAACAGATCCATCAGGTCGCTGGCGCGCACGCTCCCGCGATCGCGGACGAGTTCGGCGATCCGTCGTCGTCGTTCCGGAGCGACCAACCCGATCGGTCGTCTGGGCATATCCTCGCTCGGGGCGGCCGGGAGGGATGCCAACGAAACCCACGGCCGCGAACGTATGAACCGCCCGGCGGGCTGAGCCGCCCGCACGATCTCTCGTCGCATCCTAGCGCATGACGTCCCCGTCCTGTGGGTTTGGTTGGGGTTACCTGTTTCTGCCAATTCGCGTTTAAGATGAGCGAACCATCGCGGCTTGAATCGGTTCACTGAGGAGGTCGGCGAACGCTGTGACAGCCCAATCTTCGAACGCTCGTGGCCCCCAGGGCGCATCCGTGAGGTCGTACAGCAGCCGTTTCCAGGTCGACGAAGATCCAATCTCGGACGGCGGAAAATGGATCAACGGCGGAACCGATGGGCGCGACTGGGTCGACGTGGTCACCAGGAACGGGGTGGCCTACGGCGGAAGGTCCCGGATGCGCGTCGCTGAACGTCGGGTCGAGCAAGGGACCCTCGGGGCCGGCATCGCCCAAGACGCCCTGCCCGAAGGCGACTACGACGATCCGACCGCCGTCCTGGCCGGCGACTGGGGGAAGAACCAGTACGCCAAGGCCACGGTGTTCAGCCGGAACCCGACCGACGAGTACTTCCAGGAAGTCGAGATCCGCCTGCGCAGCACGATCAGCCCGCACAACTGCACGGGCTACGAGGTGTTCTGGCGCTGCCTCAAGACGGAGGCTGGCTATGCCGAGATCGTGCGCTGGAACGGCCGGATCGCGGATTTCACGTCGCTCAAGAAGCTCATCGGTCCGGAATATGGAGTCAAGGATGGGGACCTCGTCGAGGCGACCATCGTCGGCAACGTCCTCACGGGGTACATCAACGGCGTGGAGGTGATCTCCGCCACGGACGATGTCTGGGACGCCGGCGCCCCGGGGGTCGGGTTCAATTTCGGCGTCGGAGACACCAATGTGGACCATGGTTTCCGGTCCTTCGAGGTCGACACCTACGACGACTGACCGAGCCCGGATCCGTCCGGGCCAGCCAGGACCAGGGGCGGACGGCGGTCCGATCGATGTCCGGATCCCGGCCCGTATGTGGCATCGTTGGCCGATCCAGCGGACCGTCGGTGAGGATGGCCCGGCGAGGAGGGCAGGGTGACGGACAAGTCGATCGCGCTTGGCAGTGACGACGCCGGGTTCGGCCTCAAGGAGGCGATCAAGAGCTTCCTCGAGTCCGACGGTCAGGCGGTGACCGACTATGGCTGCCATTCGACGGAACCCGTCGACTATCCCGACGTCGCCCTGGTCGTCGCCCGCGAGGTCGCCAATGGCACCCACGATCGGGCGATCCTCATCTGCGGCACGGGTATCGGGATGGCGATCGCCGCCAACAAGGTCCCGGGTGTCTATGCGACGGTCGCCCACGACCCCTATTCGGCCGCCAAGGCCCGGACCTCGAACAACGCCCAGGTGCTGACCCTGGGCGCCCGGGTCATCGCGCCCGAGCTGGCCAAGACCCTGGTCGGGATCTGGTTGGCGGCCGAGTTTGGCGGCGGCGGTTCGGCCCGCAAGGTCGCCAAGATCGGCGCCGCGGAGCGGAACCCCCGATGACATCCGGTCCGATCGACGCTCCGCGGGGCGTCTTCAAGAAGCTGATCAACGACCCCTTCGACGTGGTCGATGAAGCACTCGAGGGGTTCGTGGCGGCCCACGCCGAGGTGGTCGCCCTGGTGGCGCCACGCGTCATCGGCCGCCGGATCCCGGGTCAGGACAAGGTCGGCATCGTCGTCGGCGGCGGCTCGGGTCACGAACCGGCCTTCGTCGGATACGTCGGGATCGGCCTGGCCGATGCCGTCGCCTGCGGCAACATCTTCGCCTCGCCCTCGGCCGATGTCGCCCTCGGCGCGATCCAGGCGGCGGACCATGGCCGGGGGGTCGTCCTCCTGTACGGCAACTATGCTGGCGATGTCCTGAACTTCGGTCTGGCCGGCCAGCTGGCGGAGGCCGAAGGGATCGTCGTCCGTGAGTTCCGGGTCGCCGACGACGTCGCATCCGCCCCGCGGGCGCAGGCGAACCGCCGGCGCGGGATCGCCGGCATGATCCTCGTGTTCAAGATCGCCGGGGCCGCCGCCGAGCGCGGTGACTCCCTCGAAGAGGTCCTCCGCCTGGCCCGCAAGGCCAACGACGCGACCTACAGCATGGGGATCGCGCTGTCGGCCTGCGAGGTCCCGGGGTCGGGCGGCCCGACCTTCGAGCTCCCGCCGGGCGAGATCGAGATTGGGATGGGCCTCCACGGCGAGCCGGGGATCCGGCGGGGGCCCCTCGAGCCGGTCGACGCGCTGGCCGAGATCCTGGTCGACACGATCGTCGAAGACATCGTCGAACGGGCCTCCGGCGACGTCGCCCTCCTGGTCAACGGCCTCGGGGCCACCGCCCACCTGGATCAGTACATCCTCTACCGCGGCGCCCGTCGGGCCCTCGAGGCCCGCGGCCTGCGCGTCGTCCGGAGCCTGGTCGGCGAGTTCATCACCTCGCTCGAGATGAGTGGCGCATCGCTGACCGTCACCGTCCTCGACGACGAGCTCCTCGCCCTCTATGACGCGCCGGCGAGGGGCGCGAACTTCGGGTGGTGACGCCGCTGCCGGACAGCTCGCTGCGGGCCCGCATCCTGGCCGCGGCCGATGCCGTCGAGCTGGCTCGCGACGAGCTCTGCCGGCTGGACGCGGCCGCCGGCGATGGCGATCACGGGGTGACGATGGCGCTCGCCGCGCGCGCGGTTCGGAGCCGTCTCGCCGCCGCCCCCGATGCCGGCGGGGCCGATCTCATCACCCAGGTCGCCCTGGCCCTCGGTTCGGTTGGCGGGGCGATCGGCCCGATCCACGCGGCCGGGCTGCTCGGGGTCGCCGCGACCCTGCGCTCCCTGGGCCCGATCGCCGGCGGGCTGACCGTCGAGCAGCTCGCCCAGATGAGCGAGGCCTATCGGGCCGCGATCGCCGATCTGGGCGGGGCCAAGCCGGGCGACAAGACGATCATCGACGCCGTGACCCCGGCCGTCGACGCGCTGCGGGCGGCGGTCGGATCGAACACGCCGTTGGGTGGCGCCGTCGCTGGCGCGGTGCAGGCCGCCGACCAGGGCGCCCGCTCGACCGCCGCCATGATCGCGTCGGTGGGACGAGCCAGTCGGCTCGGCGAGCGCAGCCGCGGGACGCCCGATCCGGGAGCCACCTCGTTCGCATTGATCCTCGCCGCGCTCGCCGGCGTCTCCCCAACGACCGTCTGAACCGGTGGTTCCCCTCGTCGGAACGAGTTCGAAGATGAACCTGACGTCGACCGAGGTCGACGCCTACCTGCGGGTGCTCCGGCCGCTGCTGGCCGGCCTGACCGGGTGCGACACGTTCGTCCTGCCGCCCTTCACCTCGATCTGGGTGGCTCGCGAGCGCCTGGCCGGCAGCGGCATCGGATGGGGTGCCCAGGACGTCCACCCCGAGGGTGACGGCCCGCACACGGGCGACGTCTCCGCGGCCATGCTGGCCGACCTCGGCTGCCAGTACGTCGAGGTCGGTCACAGCGAACGGCGACGCGATCACGGCGAGACCGACGACGAGGTCGCCCGGAAGGTCCGCCGGGTCGTCGACCAGGCCATGGTCCCGGTCATCTGCGTCGGTGAGCCGGTCTACGGGAGCGTGTCGGCGGCGATCGATCAGGTGACCCGACAGGTCGAGCTTGCCCTGGCGGCCCTGGGTCCGTCCGAGCGGGCGGGTGTCGTCATCGCCTACGAACCGGTCTGGGCGATCGGAACGGGCGCCCGACCCGCCGAGCCCGCCCATATCGGCGCCGTTCAGGCCAGGATCCACGCCCTGCTCCGGTCGCTGACCGGGGGACCGGATCCGCGCGTGATCTACGGTGGCAGCGTCGACGAATCGACCGCGCCGGGGATCCTCGCTGCCGACGCCGTGGACGGGCTGTTCGTGGGACGGGCCGCCCTCGATCCGCGGGCGTTCGCGCGGATCGCCAGGATCGCCGCCGCCCGCGCCGGCGCGGAGAGCGGCCGCTCGGCGACCCGAGCTCCGACCGCGATCAGGACAGCGCGAACGGGT
>Ga0080064_1005865_pt1 | contig 13872 bp, 12 predicted proteins | sample Subgrocontami54m_FD_69260 | JGI IMG/M metagenome (GOLD analysis project Ga0080064, IMG submission 69260) | Subsurface groundwater microbial communities from S. Glens Falls, New York, USA - GMW46 contaminated, 5.4 m (SPADES assembly) (version 2) ...
TGTCGAGCTTGGCGTAGTAGGCAGGACGCTCGCCGATGTGATGCAGCACGTCGCAGAAGAAAATTGTATCCACGCTTGCCGGCGCCAGCTTCGGATCGTTGGCCGAGGCCAGCACCGTCTCCACGTTCGCCGGCGCGTTGGCCTTGGTCATCTCCAGCAGCTTCCCATCAATGTCCACAGCGTAGACTTTGCCCGCATGCAGGGCCAGACGCCGCGAAAAATATCCTGACCCCGCGCCGATGTCGGCCACCGCTTCCTCAGGCCGCAGCGCCAAAGCCATCAAGACCTCATGCGGTTTTTGCCAGGCGTCCCGCGCGGGATCCTCCAGGATTTTCGCATACTCCCCGGCCGATCGCGGCGGATGATTTTGATGTTGCACCTGCAACAAAAGCGCGGTCCAAAGCAGCAGGTTCATGCCAGTTGACTCCTCTTCTTCCCGTACGAGAAATAGATGGCAAGCCCGATCACCAGCCAGCCGAAGAACCGAAGCCAGGTCTCCAGTGGCAGGCTCAGCATCAGCACCAGGCACAGGAAGATCGAGATGCCGGGCAGCAGTGGCACCAGCGGCACACGAAACCCGCGCACGCGCTCCGGCTGCTTCTTCCGCAACAGGATCACCCCCGCCGAGACGACGATAAACGCGAACAGCGTGCCGATGTTGGTCAGATCCGCGAACGTTCCGATGTCCCAGATTCCCGCCGGTATTCCAACCGCCAGCCCGGCCACCCATGTGCTGATGTGCGGCGTCTTGTGCTTCGGGTGAACGCGGGCGAACAAGCCCGGCAGCAACCCGTCGCGCGACATCGCCAGCCAGATGCGGGTCTGGCCGTACTGGAACACCAGCAGGCAGCTCGCCATGCCCGCCACTGCTCCGATGCTGACCCACTTCCGGATGGTGTCGTAGCCGAGTGCCTTAAGCGCGCCCGCCACCGGAGCCGCATTCGCCAGCGTCTTGTAGTCGGCTATGCCGGTCAACACCAGCGCCACCGACACGTAGAGTATCGTGCAGACGATCAGCGATACGATGATGCCGAACGGCAGGTCGCGCTGCGGGTTCCTGCATTCCTCGGCGGCTGTGGATACCGCATCAAATCCGATGTAGGCGAAGAAGACGATGGCCGCGCCGGTCATCACCCCGGAAAATCCGTTCGGCATGAACGGCTTCCAGTGCGCCGTGTCAATGGCTCGCGATGCGCCCACCACGAAAATCACAATGGCCCCCAATTTGACCAAAACCATCAGATTGTTGGCCCGGGCCGATTCCCGCACTCCGCTCACCAGCAGAATAGTCACCGCCATCAGCACCAGGAACGCAGGCAAGTTAAACCAGTTTCCCGTGAGTTCGCCTCCCACTATCATCGGCTGCGACAAGGCCTCGGGCAGATGAAAACCGAACACATTGTCCATGATGTCGTTGAAATAGGCGGAAAAGCCCACCGCCACCGCCATGTTCCCGACGGCGTACTCAAGGATCAGGTCCCACCCGATGATCCAGGCAAATAGTTCCCCCAGCGTTGCGTACGCATAGGTGTAGGCGCTGCCGGCCACCGGAATCATCGAAGCCAGCTCCGCATAGCACAGCGCCGCAAAGCTGCAGGCAAACGCGACGAGGATAAAGGACAGTGCGATGCCAGGCCCCGCGCCTGGACGCCCAATAGTGGAAACCGCGTCCGCCCCGTTCCACAACAGGTCCAGCACCGGCGCATGCAGCACAGAATGGAAACTCAATGTTTCCCCCGCCGCCGCGGTCCCGGTCAGGATGAAGATGCCCGAGCCGATCACCGCGCCAATACCCAACGCCGTCATGGACCACTTGCCCAATGTCTTGTGCAACCGCCGCTCCGGTTCCTCCGAAGCGGCGATCAAGGCGTCGATACTCTTGGTGCGGAAAAGCTGGCTCATCCCGCTTATAGTAAGCTTTTCGACCTACCGCTTGCGCTGGCCGCGGGTCATGATTTTCACTTTCTTCTTATTGCTGCCGCGAGCTTCGCCCGCCGCACGCTTAGGCTTCGGAGCGGCCTTCTTGCGAGCCGTCCGCTTCAATTTCTTGCGTTCTGTGGTGTCTGTGACTTTCTTGGTATTCATTCGTCGGTCTTCAATCCTGCAAATTTTTGAATCAACTTCTTCATGCCATGACCAGGAAACATGATGGTTAGCTTGGCGTCGTCTCCTTCGCCTTCCCGCCGGACAATCACTCCGCGGCCATATTTCGGGTGCTCAATCGATGAGCCCTCTCCAAACTTCTTTCGCGCCTTGGACCCGGTGCCGATACCCACAACCGGCCGGCTCTGGGTAGTCCGCTTCAGCGGCGGCGGAGCGCCCTTAAGGCCCGCATGTGGAATCCCGCGCTGCTGGAAGAACCCGGCTATGTTCTCCACTGAATTATAAGTCTTTCCGGGGTACGGCGTGTTGCGCACCGCTTCCCGCACAAACTGCCGCTCGGAAAACAGATCCACATCGTCGTAGGCCCCCTCGGTGACTCGTTCCGCCAAGCCTTCAAACTGGCACAACTTATCCGGCAGCTCGCTCAGGAATCGCGACGGCCGTGCCGGCTCCGGCGGCCCACCTCCAAACCGTCGGCGCGCCCGCGCATGCGTTAGATAGAGACGCTGACGCGCCCGCGTCATCCCCACGTAGCAAAGCCGCCGCTCCTCCTCCATCATCGCTTCCACTTCCAGGGATCTGGAATGCGGAAACAGCCCCTCCTCCATACCCGCCAAAAAAACGACCGGAAACTCCAATCCCTTGGCGTTGTGCACGGTGAGAAGAGAAACCTGCGCCTCGTCCTTCACTCCGTCCGCATCTGAAACCAGCGCTGCGTGGTCCAGAAACTCCACAAGCCCCTCGCCACGCTCGGCCGCTTCGGCCGCCGCGTTCAACAGCTCGTCCAGATTTTCCAGCCGTGCTTCCGCCCCAGGGCTCTTGTCCTGGGCGAGCATGCGCCGGTAGCCGCTCCGTTCCAGAATCGACTCCAGCAACAGGTGCGGAGGCGTCTGATGCGCCGTCTCACGAATCTCCTCCATCATCCGGTAAAAGGCGGTGAGCGCGGAATCCGCGCGACCGGACAGTAGTTGCCGCGCCAGCAAATCCTCGATCGCCTGCCACGGATTCATCTTGCCTTCCGCGGCGTGCTTCTGAATCTCCTCCGTTGTGGTGCGTCCGATACCGCGCGCGGGCGTATTGATCACGCGCATCAAACTGACCGGATCTCCCGGCACTATCATCAGCTTTAAGTACGACAGCAGGTCCTTGATCTCGGCCCGCTGATAAAAACTCAACCCGCCCACCACCACGTAGGGCCGGCGGTAGCGCCGCAACCCCTCCTCAATCTGCCGCGATTGAGAATTGGTGCGATAGAGCACGGCCGCTTTCAGCGACGCATCCTCGCGCAACAACTGATTGATCGTGTCGGCGATGAACAATCCCTCGTTCTCGGAGTCCTCGGCATAATAAACCGTGATCTTGGACCCGGATCCGGAATCTGTCCACAACCATTTGCCTTTGCGTTCCCGGTTGTTGGCGATCACAGTGCTCGCAGCTTCCAGAATGGTTTTTGTGGACCGGTAGTTTTGCTCCAGCCGCACCACGGTCGCATTCGGAAAGTCCCGCTCAAAATCCAAAATGTTCTTGATATCGGCACCGCGCCAGGAGTAGATGGACTGGTCCTCGTCGCCCACCGCGCACACATTGTCGTTGCCGCCGCACAGTAGCCTCATCAGTTCATACTGCGTCCGGTTGGTGTCCTGATACTCGTCCACCATCAGGTACTCTATGCGCCGGTTCCAATTCTCCCGCGTACGGGCATCGTGCCGCAGAAGACGCACGCTTTCGAGCAATAGATCGTCGAAGTCCAAGGCGTTGGCGCCGATCAACCCCTCGTTGTACTGTTCATAGAGCCAGGCGATCCGCTTGGACTTCTCATCGCGAGCCGCTTTCTGCAAATCCTCCGGCGCGTCTTTGCGGTTCTTGGCCTGCCCGATCGCCGACAGCACGCTCCGCACGGGAAGAGCCTTTTCGTCGATGGAGTGCTGCTTGAAGATCGACTTCAATAGTGCGATCTGATCGTCATCGTCGTAGATCAAAAAGTCGCGTGTAAAATTCGGACGGATCTGAGCCAGCGGTGGACCATCCCGCCGCAGCAGGCGCACGCAAAAGGAATGAAAAGTGGACAGCACCGGTCCCCGGCCCGGCGGAAGAGATCCGGCCAGCAATCCCGCCACGCGCTCGCGCATCTCGCGAGCCGCCTTGTTGGTAAACGTCACAGCGAGAATCGACTCCGGCGGCACGCCGTGATTGCTGATGAGATGGCTGATACGGTGTGTCACAACCTTGGTCTTGCCGCTCCCGGCTCCGGCCAGAATCAACAACGGACCGTGCGCGTGAAGCACGGCCTCCTGCTGCGGCGGATTTAGTCCGGAAGTGAAATCCATGAAAGAATCAGGTGGGAAACCCGATTGTATCATGCCCGGTTTTCAGGCCCGGTAGTATGCTAATACCCATGCTGAGAATCATTCGCGCGACAGTCGCCGTATTGGCGAGCCTGCCTTGCTGGGCTCAAACCAACCAGGAGATTGACGCGCTGGCCCTCTCGGTTCTGAACGATTGGCAGGTGCCTGGTCTGGCTCTAGCCGTGGTCCGCGACGGCAAGGTGATCCATGCGGAAGGCTATGGAGTGCGCAACGTGGCCAACAATCTGCCCGTCACCCGGGAGACGTTATTCGGAATCGGGTCGATTTCAAAATCCTTTACCGTCCTTGGCCTGTGGACTTTGCACGCGGAGGGGAAATTGGATTGGGACAAGCCCGTTCGCGATCAGATGGCCGGATTCCGCCTGCACGATCCCATGGCTACCGGCCGCGCCACTCCGCGCGATCTGGTCACGCACCGTACGGGCCTGCCGCGGCATGACGCCATGTGGAGCGGAGGTCAGCCACCTACGCGACAGCAGATTTTTGAGCGGCTACGGTTTCTTGCGCCCAGCCGCGACTTCCGCGCCGAGTTTCAATACAACAACCTGATGTTTCTCACCGCCGGACTGTTGGGGGAAGCCGTTTCCGGTGAGAAGTGGGAAGCGATGATGCGACATCGCCTGTTCGAGCCACTTGGGATGGCTTCCACCAAGGCGCTTCTTGCGGAGGCCGCCGCAACGCCAAACTTTGCTCAGCATTACAACCGCGGCAAGACGGACTGGACGCTGCTGCCGGTAGCAAATTTGCAGCCATCTATCGATACGATAGGACCCGCCGGATCCATTCAATCCAACCTCCTGGACATGGCCCGCTATCTCCAAGCCCATATCGGTCTCGGAAAACTCGATGGCAAGTCACTGCTGGAGAGGCGTTTTCTCACCGCGATGCAGACACCGCAGATGGTGATCCCCATTCCCGCCGTTGCGGGGCCCTATCCGGGCGAACAAACCTACGGCATGGGGCTGTTTCTCGGGTACTACCGCGGTAGGAAGGCAGTTTGGCATACGGGAACATATGGCGGGCATCACGCCCTGTTGTGGTATTTGCCCGAAGAGCGGTTCGGGGTGATGATCCTGCTCAACCGCGTGGTTCGGGAGGTTCCGGCAATTCTCGCCTTGACGCTCGCCGACCGTTTTCTCGGCCTACCTGCCGTCGATTGGGCGAAGCTCAATCGTGAAGCGGTCGACAAAGCGAAAGCAGCCGTCGACAAAACGCGACTGGAGTTCGAATCCGCGGGTAGGCCGAACACCAAGCCAAGCCATCCACTCTCCGAATACACCGGCTGGTACCAGCATGCAGCCTACGGAACCGCGGAGGGGGCGCTGGATGCGGGGTTACTGACGCTGAAACGAAACCAAAGAGTCCAAAAGCTGAGCCATCGCCACTTCGATGTCTTCACAATTGGGGAAAGTCAAGAGATTGTGAGGTTTACGACAGGGGCGAACGGAGAAATCGAGGCCCTATTCTGGAAGCTGGAACCTTCACTGGACCCCCTGTTTTTTTCCCGGTCCCCCACTCCGGGGAAGCGAGAGAAATAACATTTGCATTGTAGTACTAGTACTGTTATAACTAACAGCATGACTACGAAAACCGCCGTTTCCTCCCCCAATGGCAAGGTTTCTTTTCTAACCGATCTAAGGACTTTGTACCGACGCAAACACGCGGTGGAAACCCTAATTCGCTCGTTGGAGAAGTACGACCGTTTGGGGTCAACAGGCTGGGCTGTCAAGCCCCGACCCTCCAGAACTCAATAGCAGGCAAGGGAGTTGCGCTCCCCGGTGGCCCGGAATGAACTTTTTACACATTCCGGGCCAATCCCGCTTTTGCTTATTCGTGCAATGCCTTGTAACCTAGCTATTTGCGGGTTCGCCATCACAATCGAGGGCCTGAATGGTTAGGCGTGGTGGCCCGGCAATGCCGCCATGCTGGTTGATTTCCAACTGATTGAGAAGGCCCGGAACGGCGATGACGCCGCATTCAATCAGGTTGTCACGGCTTACCGCAAGCGGATTCTCGGCACGATTGCCCGCTTGATCGGCCGGCCGGAGGATGTGGAGGACGTTGGGCAGGAGGTTTTCCTGCGATTGTATTATTCGCTGGATCAGTTGAGAGCCCCTGAGGTTTTCGAGCCTTGGCTCTATCGGCTCACGGTGAACGCGGCCTACGACTATCTGCGCAAGCAGAAGCGGAGGCAGGAATCGAGGATGGCCGATCTCAGCGAGATTCAGGTTATGATGGCGGACGCGGTGGCCGGGGCCAAGTTCGACAGTGACCGGCAGCAGGCGGATTCGATTCGGGAGTTTGTGCATGCCCTGCTGAGCACCGTATCGGAAGAAGATCGGATTTTGTTGACATTGAAAGAAGTGGAAGGCCGTTCTCTGAAAGAGTTGGAAGAGATTTACGGAGTGAAGGAAAATGCTTTGAAGGTACGGTTGTTCCGGGCTCGTCAAAGGGTTTTGAAGGCCTATGAAGAGTCCGTGCAGTCAGGCATTGCCGACCGCAGGAAGGGCAGTGCGAGCGGTGGTTCTTAATATTGTATTATTTAGGTGGTAGTTCTATGAGCGACACAAATCACGCTTTGGATCACTTGTTGGCGCGTTATCGCGCAGTCACACCGGATCCCGATCCAGGCGCAGGCTTCATGCCGGCGCTCTGGCAGAGGATCGAGGCTCGTCGCAGCTTCGCCTGGAAGCTACGTATTTATGCGCGCGGGCTGGTCAGCGTTGCCGCCGCCGTTTGCCTCGCCGTAACTCTCTTCCAGTTCAGCCCGCTGGGCGCAGCCGCGGATCCTTTTTACAACCAAACCTATTTGGAAACTTTGAGAAACGATAGTTCGCCGGAAACTCTGGCCTATGCCGCGGTTGTCCCGGCAGAGCCCGGACAATAGGGAAGCAAGCATGGAGTTCGGTACGGAATGAAACGCTCAGGTCTCATCGTCGCCCTTTATCTGCTGCTCACCTTCGCCTCTGGTATGGCCGTGGGGGGCTTGGGTTTTTGGATGTACACCACACGCTCGGTGAGTGCCAATAATGGCCGCACCTCCCCGGAGGAATACCGGCGCAAGTACATGGCCGAGATGGAGTCCAGGCTGAAGCTCAGGCCGGAGCAGGTCACGAAACTCAGCACCATTCTAGATGCCTCCCGCGCCCTTTTCAAGGAAGTCGCCGACAAGCATAAACCCGAATTCGACGCGATTCAGCAACACCAGACCGCTCAGGTGAACGGAATCCTGGACGACACGCAGCGCGCCGAATACAAGAAGATTCAGGAAGAGCGCGAAGAACGCCGCAAAAACCACTCACGAGGTCGCTAATGTCCAACCGCCGGGGATTTCTCCAATCGCTGTCTTCGATGCCTGTCATCGGAAGTTTGCTTCCCGCCTCCCTTGCCGCTGCGCGCACGCCGGCGCGAGACTACTTCAAAGAACTCGGCATTGGCACCTTCATCAACGCCGCCGGCACTTACACCACGCTCACGGCTTCGCTCATGTCGCCGGAGGTGGTGCAGGCCTACGAATACGCCTCGCACTCCTTTGTGCGGCTCAATGAACTGCATGACGCGGCTGGAAAGCGGATTGCGGAGTTGATCGGCTGCGAAGCTGCCATGATCTCCTCCGGCGCCGCCGGGGCGCTCACCTGCGGCACAGCCGCCTGCGTGGCCGGTTCCAACCAGGAATTCATTCGCCGCCTGCCCGACACCACCGGGATGAAGACCGAGGTGATCATCCAGAAGTCCCACCGCTACGGCTATGATCACGCCGTGCGCAACTGCGGCATCAGTTTCGTGGAAGTGGAAACCGTGGAGGAACTCGAGCGCGCCGTCAACGCCAAGACAGCGATGATGCTCTTTTTCAATGCCAACGAACCGCTCGGCAAGATAAGTGGAGAGCAGTTCATCGCGCTGGGCAAGAAGCACAATATCCCCACCTTTAACGACGCCGCCGCTGACACCCCGCCGCTCGACAATCTTTCCAGGATCCCCAAAATGGGCTACGATCTGGTCACCTTTTCCGGCGGCAAGGGCATTCGCGGTCCGCAAAGCGCCGGATTGCTGCTCGGCCGCAAGGATCTCATCGCCGCCGCGCGCCTCAACACTTCCCCTTATAGCGACTCAGTCGGACGCGGCCTGAAGGTCAACAAGGAAGAGTTGCTTGGCATGATGGTAGCCGTTGAGGTCTTCCTGAAGAAGGACCACAAGGCCGAATGGCAGGAATGGGAAAAACGCGCCAAACTGGTGATCGACTCCGTCACCGCCGTCAAGGGCGTGAATGCGGAGGTGCAGGTTCCCCAGATCTCCAACCAGGTTCCGCACGTGCACATCACCTGGGATCAGGCCAAGGTCAAGATCGCTCCCAAGGACGCCGTGAAGAAGCTTCGAGAAGGATCGCCTTCCATTGAAGTCACTCCTTCGGCCGCTGACCGTATCGTGGTCGGCGTCTGGATGCTGCAGCCGGGCGAGGCCGAAGTTGTGGCGCGGCGCATCCGCGAAGTCCTCAAGTCCGCTTAACCTGCCGTTGAGCAGTTCAGGCCCCGCGTCCATCACCTCCTCGTTTTGATGTATCATTCGGCGAGTACAAGACGGAAAGGACTCGTGTCATGAAACGACTTCTCATTGCAACTCTTCTTCTGGCGGCCACTGGATTAGCCGCGGACAAGAAGATACTGCTGGAGGCTTCGAGCCGCCAGAGTTGGGTCTCGAGCGACGCCGCGCTTGCGAAATACCGCGCCGCTGCCGGCTCCGGAGCCGATGTCGTGTTGGCGCGCACACCGGAAGAGTTCGCCCGCGAAGTCGCCAATGCCGACGCAGTCATCGGGGGAATCAGCAAAGAGCTTTTCCCGAAGGCAAAAAAGCTGAAATGGGTACAGACCATCAGCGCCGGAGTGGAGGCCTATTCCTTCTGGCCCGAGTTTGTGCAAAGCAATGTGCAGTTGACCAATTGCAAAGTGGTGCAAGGCCCAACAATCGCCGACCATGCCTTCGCGATGCTGCTGGCCCTCACTCGCGGGTTGTACGAGTACATCCCGAACCGTTCCAAGCAGGAGTGGGGACGGGGCAATCTGCCGGAAGGCATGACGGAGCTGCCTGGCATGACGGCCGTAGTGATCGGGGCCGGAGGGATCGGTACACAGATCGCACAACGCGCCCACGGTTTTGGGATGAAGGTAATTGGCGTTGATCCTCAGGACGTCCCCATCTCGAACTATTTCTCAGAGATTGTGCCGCCAGACCGCCTGAACGAGGTGCTGCCGAAGGCGGACGTGGTCTTTGTTTCGGCTCCGTTGACGCCGAAGAGCCAGCATATGGTGGGCGACAAGCAGTTCCAACTGATGAAGAAGGGAGCATTCTTCATCGCCGTTTCGCGCGGAAAGCTCTACGACAAGCAGGCGCTGGTAAAGGCGCTGGATTCGAAGAAGCTGGCCGGAGCCGGCGTGGATGTTACTGATCCGGAGCCGCTGCCAAAGGAAGATTCGCTTTGGAATTTCCCGAACCTGATCATCACGCCCCACATCGCCTCGGCCGCCGAGGGTTCCAATTCGCGGCGCATCGGGGTGATCGCGGACAACATTGGCCGGTTCTCGCGCGGGGAGCCGTTGACTCACGTAGTGGACAAGGCGAAGGGATATTAGCCCGCAAATGGGAAAAGCTACGCTCTTGCTGGGTAAAGGACTTTTTCTACTGGCCTGCTGCGCTGGCGCGCTATGCGCGCAGGCGCCACGAGTAGATTCAGTGTATCCGGCGGGCGGGAAAGCTGGCTCCACGATTCAGGCCGTCGTTCGCGGTGCGAATCTCAAGGGGACCTACGAGGTGTGGACTGAGGGCGCCGGCTTGAAGGCCACCGTCCTGGCCGTGGAAACAGAACCGGAGGGAAAGAAGCCGGCAGACCTGGTCCGCGTCGAGATCCACTTGGATTCTGCTCTCGCAGCGGACGCATCGTTCCGGCTGCTTGCGCCCGGAGGTGTTTCCAATGCGCTACGGTTCTATGTGCACCAGGAGCCGGTGCAGATGGAGGCTGCTGGTGCGCATGAGTTGCCCAGGCAGGCACAGAAGATCACCCAGCTCCCGGTGGCTGTGCATGGACGGATTGCACAGGTGGGTGAGGTAGATTACTATTCCTTCCAGGTCAAAGCCGGGGACCTGTGGAGGTTCCGAACCTTGTCGAGCGAAGCGCTCGATCCGGCGCTTTCCATATACAAGCTGACCGGCAGCTGGTTTGATCCGGACCGCGCCACGAGACTGGCCTTCAGTGATGAGCCGGTGCCGTATCCAGACCTCACAACAGAGGCGAGTCTCCAGTACAAGTTTGCCGAGGCGGGCGAGTACCTGGTACGGGTCAATGGATTTTGGGGTTATGGCGGACCGGGGCAGGAGTATCTACTGCTGATCACGCGGGACGACGGGCGCGCTACGCCTCGCCCTGACGAATGGAAGGAACGCACCTGGACGCGGCCGCTCCGGCCGGACCGCATGAACGTCCTGCAGGCGCGGGCTCTGCCGGGCAAGACGAGCTTGCCGATCCCCGTTGTGGACGCCGATGCCGAGCCGGTGAAAACTCCCGTGGAGCCACAGAAGATTATCCTGCCAACGCTGGTAGTGGGGACAGTGGAGCATCCCGGGGATATCGATCGCGTCCGGTTCAGCGTGAAGGAAGGCGAAAAGTTGGCCTTTGAGGTGGAGACGCCGGAAAAGAGCCTCCCGTTGATGAATCCTTTTCTCCGAGTACTGGATGGCGACGGTGTCGAGGTGGTGACCAATATCTATTCCGTGGTGAATTCGAACGGCAACGCATCCAAGCAGATCAAGCCGAAGACGCAATATTCCTTTCCGCGCGGAGGCGAGTTTACGCTCGAGATTCGGGACATCACGGCCAGCTATGGCGATGCGGGCATGAAGTACCGCGTCCTGCTACGGCCGCAGGTTCCGCATGTGGGCGAGGTTCACGTGGCCGAGGACCGGTTGAATCTGATACCTGGCAAAACGCAGAAGCTGAGCGTGGTGACCGATCAGGAGGAGGGCTTCGACGGATACGTAATCGTTTCGATGGAAGGATTGCCGGAGGGGGTTCGCGCGCTGGGAGGGACGGAAGTGGAGCCGGATTCGCCGCCATCGGAGAGCGTGGGGAAACGGGAGCGCTTCACGACCAAGAAGGAGAAGGCGACTTTGATTGTGGTGCCCGAGCCTGGCACGCCGCGGACTGAGCGGCCCGTTACGGCTCGTGTCTATGCGCAGCCGGTGGTGAAGGGGGAGTTGGGGGCTCGAATACTGGTGAAAGAAGTGCTCATAATGGTAATCAAGGCCGGAACATGATCGACGTTTTTCCTTCTTCGCGCAGATCGCGAACGAGCCTGTAGACGGTTTCCCGGACCAGAGGGACGGTTTCGCCCGAAGGAAGTTCCGGCTGGACCCCCGTGAGAGTGCGGTTTAGCCGCAATGCTGTTCACTTAATGCGTTGATTCAGAACGAATAGCCCGCCCCGCCGAAATTAGGAACGGGTTCGTTGACGACTTGTGTCCCAGAACCGGACTTTTTCACTGGTGACAAGGGGATTTCGCGACAGCTATGTGATCTCTGCGAGGTTCCGCTTCCAACGGATGTTCACATCCGTTCCAAGAGATCTTCAATTTCGATACCTAACGACATAGCTCACCTGCCTGGCCCGCACCGGAGCCTCATGAAGTCCCAGAAACCGATGTCGCAGGCCGGGTCAGGTGCAGCGCCTGGTTAGGCTCGGACACTTGTCGATTCAGTTCCTAACCCCTTTTCCGCCTACTTTAACTTTACGCTGACGATCCTTCCGGAGTTGGGCCCGATTGAGGTGTAAGTGATCTCAACCTTCCGATGATTCTCCTGGGCATTCTTAACAGTCGCCTTAAAACTCGGCCCGCCTGTCGCGGTGAAAATAAATTCCGGCTTCGAGTCAATTTCGATGGTTTGAATCACCGGATTATTTGGACCCGGTAGGCGATCAGGGTCAACGCGTTCAGATTCATACGACGTTACGAATCCGATGGCCTTCAGCGAGTCATCGACGCTGATGGAAAACCCGCCCGGCAGGGGATTGACCACCTTCACCTTTACGTCGCCCGCCGTGAACGACTGTCCCACTTTGAGCGCGGTGGGCGTCAAAAGGAAGACTGGGATATGGTTATTCTCCGGGCTACCGTGCGGACTCGACGTCTGAACCCGATAGACGATCACCCCTTGGCTGGGAAGACCGCTTTCCAACTGGCTTGCTGATTCGAACTGATCGACCATGAGCCGCGCTTCGACCATCAGATAGGGGACCCGCGATCCAATTTGGACGGCCGTCGATCTGCCCGTCGGGGGCGGTTGGACGAGCCCGACCGCGTGCAATGCATAGCTCACCGCCTTCGTATGATTGGTGTGCAGTGCGATTGCGGACGAATCGAGCCAGCCGATGGCCGCCTTCGTGTACGCCGACGGATGCATACCGCCATTAAAGGCCATCTCGTCGAAGTTGCCGATGTCTCCCACGTCGTTCGGGCAGTCGACGAACTGCGGCAGGCAACGTATGTCGTCAAACCCGGTCAGGACGTGCATGAGCTCCATGGCCCACGTCCCGAGTTTTTCTTTCATTACGAACCGTGCCAAAAAAGCCGCCCCTTTGAGATGTGCCGGCTGGGGGTAAACCGAGCATCACGAGCGCCGCGGCATCGAAGCCCAGATTTCGCATCTCGTCACCGAGTTGCAAAACATCGGGTTGATCCAACCGCACATCCTTCCGGTCGATGACCACCATCGGCCTCACAACCGCGTCGAGGTCGGCCCGTCCGGATGATGCCGCGTGGATATAAGCACGGAGTGATCTATCCGCTCCGGTCTTCGTGTCCGGATCGAACAAAACCCGCCGCAGGATATCGCTATTCCAGTCGGCTGGAATCACATCTGGGGGATCTGGGGGGGCACGTTCGGCCGGAATACCGGAATGAACGCGATCTTCTTTCTTCCAATCCAAGCCATGATCTTCTCCTTTCAGTGATGAGCTCTCTCGGAAAGTCCGAGAGGCTCGTTTCTCAGTTGACTGAGCCACGCCGACCGTATCCCAGTTCTTGATACGGCGAGGGATTCGGCTAGTGTTTCATCGCCAAGCGGCAGCCAAGTCGAGAAAACGACGATTAGCGTTGTTGCCTAACGTCAATAATCAACGGCCGCCGAAGGCGGTCCGTTGCATTTAAAGTTAGGCGGCTGATACACGGCGCAGGCCGAGGGTTTCAAGGATTGCCGGCAGGTCATACACAGTGAGGATGCCAAGGAGTCCCTGATCACACTTGCCATCTTGGGTAATAAGTACAGCATCAAGATCCTTTCCTCGACCCGTGAAGTCCTCGAATCGGGCGAGTGCTTCTTGGAGAGTAGCGCGTCTTGGGAGGAAGCAGTAATGCTC
>Ga0080064_1005866_pt1 | contig 13872 bp, 15 predicted proteins | sample Subgrocontami54m_FD_69260 | JGI IMG/M metagenome (GOLD analysis project Ga0080064, IMG submission 69260) | Subsurface groundwater microbial communities from S. Glens Falls, New York, USA - GMW46 contaminated, 5.4 m (SPADES assembly) (version 2) ...
AAAACGACAGCTACCGCTTCTTCAAAAAAGTCGGCGGCCACATCGTCACCGGCCCCACCGGCACCAACGTCAACGACCTCTATCTCGTCCTCGTCAAGCCGCGAAAACGGTTCCTGTAGGGGCGGATAGCCATCCGCCTCCTGGATCAGGCGCACCGCCGTGCGCCCCTAACATAGCGCTAGCGGCAGGGCCCGACGGTGCTTACCTGGATTTGAGATAGCCCTCCAGCCCTCGGTAGAAGTTCTCGTGGACGCCCACGTCCAGGACCTCGATCGCATTGGGCTTGGAGAGGAACTGATAAGCAAGAAGGTACTGATGGGGGCCGACCTTGAACTTCACCGCCCGCACGCCTTTGAGAGCGCCGACCTTGGGTTCTCCCAGGAGAGGGTCGTCCAGCAACGAACGGACTTGATCGTCTATAGCGGCTTGAACGGCTTCCGGGAGTCGCCGCTTCGACTTACGAAACCGGGGGACTTGCTGGACGGTCCGCTCTGATCGCCCGGTCAAGCGATCCGGCCCCACTGATACGGCTCAGCCAGGCCGGCGCGGCTTTCTTCCAAGCCTTCCAGAATTCCTTCGATCATGCTCATCGGCAGGTCGGGGTTGTCTTTCCCAACCATCCCAAGGAAGGCGAAGTACTTCATCTGGTCGGACAGAGAGCGCCTGTTGGCTTGCGCTCTGGCCTGAAGCATCCGGACCATAGTCGCTTCACGCTTGCCGAATCTGACCGAAACCGGAGCTGTCGGCGCCGACGCTACCTTCCTTGCCGCCCTCGCCATTCGTCGTTCTCCTTTCCGTTTCCTATTCCTGACGACATTGTAGTCAAAACGGTACTCTCTGTCAATTGAATTGAAAGGTTGGCTGGCTTTGACGAGTGACGTCGGTAGGCTCTGCAGCGTGGCCGTGCTGGTGATGCTGTCACGGGGCAAATAGATAGTCGCTCCGCCCAAGACCCGTAGCTCTTAGAGTTTGCCTTCGCCTTTCAGGTACTTGCGGAAACGGTCCATGAGGTCGGCGCCGAGCGTCCCGCCTTCAGGCTTCTTGGTGTCGGGGGCCTTGAAGTGCGCGCGGATTTCCTGCAGGCGCTTCTCGGCCTGGGGGTTGCCCTGGAGCCGCTTGGTCTTCTCGAGCGCCGTGTCGAAGGCGTCGAAGGTCAACTCGTTGTAGCCGAACGAGCGGATGCGCTTGACCGCTTTCATCATCGCCTCGTTGCGGAAGACCGTCAGGTGCTCGGAGTCAATTTCCTTGAGCCCCAGCTTGCGCGCGCGTCGCTCGGCGGCCTTGCGGATGCCGCTGCGGACGAAGTCGGGCGAGGTGAGCAGGCGCCTCCACGCCTCGTCGCTCCATGTCACGGGCACGAGTGGGGTGTCCCAGATGGCGTTGAGGGCCGCGTCGTCGATCGCGGCGAGCCCCAGCTCGCGGGCCCGCTCTTCCGTGTCCCGTTTCACCATGTCCGCCACGAAGCCCATGGCGATGGGAGGCGATTGTGCGATCTTCTGCTGGAGTCGTGCCTGCGCGCCCCCGGACCAGGGCAGTGGCGCCGCCTCCTGCAATTTTTCATCGCCGAGCGCTTCCACTTTCTGGAAGAGCTCGACGTTGACCTCCATGTGGCCGCGCTCGCGGGCCACGTCCTCGGCGATCTGCCGGATCATGTGCCGCATGAACTCTGGCACGGTCTCCAGCCGCGCCTTGGCCTCGGCCGTCCAGGGGACGCGGCCGGCGGCCATGGCGCCCGCGGCCTCCTGCATGCCGGCCTCGCCGCCCATGCCGCCCATCATCTGGCCCTTGAATTGGGTGAGGATGTCCTCGGTGATCTCGCGATACCCCAGTTCGCGCGCCTTCTTCTCGGCCAGCCGCTTCACCATGCCGCGGAGGAAGACAGGCGCCCGTTCCATGCGCTGGAGCGCGCCCTCGGTCCAGAGGATCTCCGGAGCGTCCTCGATCTTGGTGTCAGGTTCTGCCACAGCCCGCCTACTTGTTGACGATTTCCTTGAGTTCCTTGCCGGCCTTGAAGAAGGGGACGCGCTTGGCGGGGACGGAGACCGTCGAGCCCGTCTTCGGATTGCGGCCTTCCTTCATGCGGCGGTTACGCAGGCGAAAGCTCCCGAAGCCGCGGATTTCGATCTTGTCGCCCTTGGCCAGCGCCGTCCGGATGCCGTTGAAGATGGTGTTGACGACGACCTCGGCCTGCCGCTTGGTCAGGGTGGGCACCTGCTCGGACAACTTCTCGATGAGCTGCGCTTTCGTCATGGGTCTTTCCTCCTAGAACGCCAGCATGTACTTCAGGTTGATGCCGGTCGGGATGAGCGGGGAGATCTTTCCGTCGAAGATATTGCCAAGGAGATCGCGCAGAGAGAACCGCTTGTGGGTTTCGACCACGCGCGGCTCGCCCGCAATCCCTCCTAGTTTGCCGGCCAGCTTGATTGCATCCTGGAGATCGCCCAGCTCGTCCACGAGCTTCACCGTTCTTGCCTGGCGTCCGGTGAAGACGCGGCCGTCCGCCAGGTCGCGGACCTGTTCCGACTTCATGGCGCGCCCCGCGGCCACGGCCTGGATGAACTGGTCGTGCACGTCGTCCAGCACCGTCTGCAGAATGGCGCGGTCCGCCGCGGACATGGTCCGGAACGGCGAAGCCAGGTCCTTGTACGTTCCGCTCTTGATGACGACGCTCTGTACGCCCACCTTCTCCAGCAGGCCCTGCACGTTGGCCAGTTCCATGATCACGCCGATGCTGCCCGTCAGCGTGCCGGGGTTGGCGACGATCTTGTCCGTCGCCGCGGCGATGTAGTACCCGCCCGAGGCGGCCAGGTTGCCCATCGACGTCACCACCTTGACCCTGCCATCGGCGCGCGTCTTGAGCACCTCCGAATAGATCTCCTGGGAGGCGACCACCCCGCCGCCGGGACTGTCGATGCGGAGTACGATGGCCTTGACGCTGGGGGTCTCTCGATACTTCCGCAGTTCCTCGATCGCGTCGCGGGAGTCGACGATGACCCCTTCGATCCGCACGACCGCAACCCGCTCCCCGCCGAACCAGGCGCTGTCCAGCAGGAGCGAAGACAGCGCGGAGACCCCCACGACGGCAATGGTCGCCAGCCCGATCAGGACCAGAACGGTCCGCAATAGCCGTTTCTTCTCCACCCCGCCCGTTACTCCTCGTCCTCGCCCTCATGCTTCTTGTTCTTACGGGCCGCCCGGCCCAGGGATTGATCCACCTTCTCCTGGCTGGCGTGAAAGTCTTGCATCTGCTGGCGCTCGCCGTCGCGATGGTGCTCCCGCAGGCTCAGCGCGATCTTCCGCTCGTCGCGGTCGACCTTGATGATCTTCGCGTCGATGTCCTCGCCGGCCTTGAACCGGTCTTCCATCCGGACGGAGGGATCCAGGCCCGTCTCGCTGACGTGGATGAGGCCTTCCACTCCGCCGGCGAGTTCCACGAAGATCCCGAAGTCGGTGAGTTTCGTGATCTTGCCGCGCGTGGCGTTGCCGACCTGGTGCTTGTCGGGAATCTCCTGCTCCCACGGATCGGACGTGAGCTGCTTGTAGCCGAGCGAGAGCCGCTCCTTTTCCTTGTCGATCTTGAGGACCACCACCTCCACCGCCTGGCCCTTCTTGAAGATTTCGGAGGGATGCTTCACGTGTTTGGTCCAGGACATGTCCGAAATGTGGATCAGGCCGTCCACGCCCTCGTCCAGGCCGATGAAGGCCCCGAAGTCCGTGAGACTCTTGACCTTGCCTTCGATCCTGGTCCCGACGGGGTATTTCGTCTCCACGAGGTCCCAGGGGTTCGGCGCCACCTGCTTCATGCCGAGGGAGATCTTGCGGGCGCTCTCGTCCACGCTGAGCACCTGGGCGTCCACCTGCGCTCCCGCCGACACGATCTTGGAGGGGTGCCGGACTTCGTGCGACCAGGTCATCTCGGACACGTGCACCAGCCCTTCGACGCCCGGCTCCAGTTCGATAAAGGCGCCGTAGTCGGTCAGACTCACGACGCGTCCATTGATCCGGGTGCCGGCGGGGTACTTCGCAGCGACGCCCGTCCAGGGATCCGCGCCTTTCTGCTTCAGCCCCAGCGACACGCGGCCGGTTTCGCGGTCGTATTTGAGGATCATCACCTCGACCCGGTCGCCGACCATGAAGATCTCCGACGGGTGGCCGATGCGCCCCCAGGACATGTCGGTGATGTGCAGGAGCCCGTCGATCCCGCCGAGGTCCACGAAGGCGCCGTAATCGGTGATGTTCTTGACGGTGCCGTGCACGAGCTGGCCTTCCGTGAGGTTCGCCAGGGTCCGCTGCCGGCGCTGGTCGCGCGACTCCTCGAGCAGGAGGCGCCGGGAGACGACCACGTTGCCGCGGCGCTGGTTGATCTTGATGATCTTCATGGGAAAGGACTTGCCGATCAGTTGTTCAGGGTCACGGATCGGGTGCAGGTCGATCTGGGAGCCGGGCAGGAAGGCCTTGACGCCGATGTCCACCATCATGCCGCCTTTGATGCGGCTGATGATCTTGCCCTCGACGATGGATTCCTCCTTGAAAATCTTTTCGAGGTCGACCCAGACTTTCATCTTGTCCGCTTTTTCTTTGGACAGGACAAGGTTCCCTTCGCTGTCTTCGCGCTCCTGGATGTAGACGAGCAGGCGGGCGCCGGGGGAGACCTCGGCCAGTTCCTGCGCGGAGAACTCCTCGGCGGAGATGATGCCCTCCGATTTATAGCCGATGTCCACCACGACCTTGTCTTTCTTGACCGAGACGACCGTTCCTTCGATGACTGATCCCTCCTCGAAATTCTGGAAGGTCTCCTCGTACATCGAGGCCATGGCGGCCTTTTCCGACGATCCTGATTTCATCTGTTCCAACGTTTCCATTCGCTTGCTCACTCCTCCCACATCATGACCTGACGCACAGGGTTACAGGGTTAAAGGTTGACTGCATGCGGGCCGTCACGCGGTTGAAGGGGATACGACCCTCTCCAGCGCCGCGATGCGGTCCATGATCTCCTGACTGATCCGTTGATACACGTCCTTCTTCTTGCTCTCGCCATCCAATTCTTTCAGGAGCGCCGAGAACTCCATCGGCTCTCCGTACGTCACCCGCATCGGCCGCAGCCGGATCCGCCTGGCGCCCGGCGGCAGCACGTCGAACGTACCCGCCAGATGCGCGGGGATCACGGGACATCCCGTCGCCGCGACGATCATCCCGACGCCGGGCTTGCCGGGTTGGAGCCGCCCATCCTCCGTGCGGCTGCCTTCCGGATAAATGATCACCGCCTCTCCGGCCTTGATGCGGCTGATGGCTTCCTCGAAGCCACCGCGGTCCATGCGCTCCCGGCGGATCGGGATCCACCCCAGGTGTCGCATCAGCCAGCCGACCGGCCCAGAGAAGAGGTCCAGTCGGCCCATGTACGACGCCCGCCGCGGCAACCCGCATCCCAGGATCGGGATGTCCAGGTAGCTGGCGTGGTTCGCTGCGATCAGCACACCCCCGGTCTTCGGGATGTGATGCTGCCCGGACACCTTCAAGCGAAACAGCACCGTCGCCACCAATCGAACGACAACCCAGGTCGCCCAGTACAGGATCATTTAGCGCAGGGCAGCCGCTTTGCGCTCGATCACGCGCACCATCCGCTCAACGACTTCCTCGACCGTGAGCCGGCTCGAATCAATGAGCACGGCATCCGGGGCCGCCGTCAACGGGGCGGCCTCCCTGGTCCGATCGCGCCCGTCCCGGGCTTCCATCTCCCGGCGCGTCTCCGCTGGATCCGCCGCCCGGCCTGAGGCCGCGAGCTCTTCGTGGCGCCGGCGCGCCCGTTCCTGCGGCTCGGCCTCCAGAAAGAACTTCACCGGCGCGCCGGGGAACACGCGTGTGCCCATGTCCCGGCCTTCGGCGACGACGCCGCGCACCCCGGGCAGCCGCCCGAAGTTTTGCTGGACCGGCAGCAGCCACGCTCGCACATCCGGAAGGGCCGCCACCTGGGAGGCCACGCGGCTCACCGCCGGCGTTCTCAACTCCGCCGAGAGGGCGCGCCCATCCACTTCGACACCCATCCCTCCGTCGGCCCCCGACGATACTTTCAGCGCCGTCTCTCCGCAGAGGCGCTGCATGGCGTCCGGCTCTGTCGGGTCGGTCCCCGTGGCCAAGGCCTTCCACCCGACGGCCCGGTAGAGGGCGCCGGAATCGAGGTACGTGTAGCCGAGTCGGGAGGCGATCAGCCTGGCGACGGTGCTCTTGCCCACCCCGGACGGGCCGTCAATCGTGACGACCAGCGGCGAGGCCCTGTCGGCCCCCTGAGGGGGCTTCGCGTCCCACGAAGTCGGTATTGTATTCACCCTTGACCCGAGGGTGTCAATAACCCTCTCAATTTCTTGTCAAATTCAGGGAACGACGTCGCCACGCAGGCCGTATCCTCCACCGTCGTTTCGCCGCTCGCCGCCAGTCCCGCGATCGTCATGGACATGGCCACCCGATGGTCCCCATGGCTTTGGCAGACGGCGCCTTTCAGCGGCCGGCCGCCGACGATGCGCATGCCGTCGGGCCGTTCCTCGACCTCGGCGCCCATGCGGCGCAGTTCCACGGCCATGGTCGCGATCCGATCGCTCTCCTTGACGCGGAGTTCGCTCGCGCCGGAGATCACGGTTTCGCCCTGCGCGCAGGCGGCCGCGACGCAGAGGATCGGGAACTCATCGATCGTCTGCGGGATGCGGTCGGATCCGATCGCGATTCCCCGCAGCGGCGCCGAGCGGACGCGCAGGTCCGCCACCGGCTCGCCGGCCTGCATGCGGGGATTGACCAGATCAATGTGGGCGCCCATGCCCCGGAGAATCTCCAGGATGCCCGTCCGCGTCGGGTTGACCCCCACGCCCATGATCGTGACATCCGAGTCGGGCGCCAGCGAGGCGCCGACAAGGAAAAAGGCGGCCGCCGAAAGATCGCCCGCGACGGGGATGTCCCTGGCTGCGAACGAGCGCTGGCCCGTGAGGCTGACGGTGAGGCCGTTCCGGGTCAGCGGGATGCCGAGATAGTCGAAAAGGCGTTCCGTGTGATCGCGCGAGAGGGCCGGCTCGGTCACGCTCGTCGTGCCCTTTGCGAAGAGTCCCGCCAGCAGCACGGACGATTTGACCTGCGCGCTGGCGACCGGGGATCGGTAGGCGATGCCCCGCAGGCGCGCGCCGGTAATAGCCAGCGGCGCGAGCTCGCCCCCGCGGCGGCCGGCGATCTGCGCGCCCATCTCCCGGAGCGGTCCCACCACCCGGCCCATGGGGCGCCGCCGGGTGGACTCGTCGCCGGTCAGCACGGAGAAAAAGTCCTGCCCGGCCAGCACGCCGGCGAGCAGGCGGATGCCGGTGCCGGAGTTCCCGCAGTCCACGAGCGATTCGGGTTCCCGCAGGCTGCTCAGACCCTTGCCCGAGACGCGCATGCGGTCGGGCCCGATGTCAATCAAGACGCCCATCGCCCGGAACGCCTGCGCGGTATGCAGGCAGTCCTGGCCGTGGCAGTAGTTGGAGAGTACGGCCTCGCCGTCCGCGAGCGCGCTGAGGATGATCGCGCGGTGTGTGATGGACTTGTCGCCAGGGACGGTCAATATGCCGCGCAGGGCCATTACGTGAGCTTCTCCCGCATGTCCTTCGCCAGCGCGAACTCGCGGGCGAGGCCCTCGCCGTCGCCGGCCTTGATCAGCGCTTTGAGGCGTTCGAGGCGTGCCTGGTAGAGATCGATCTGGCTCACAAGGTTGTCGCGGTTCCAGAGGCAGATGTCGCGCCACATCTCGGGCGACGAGGCGGCGATGCGGGTGGTGTCCTTGTACCCGCCGCCGGAATAGAGCTGCAGGTCGAGGCCCGGCGTCTGGGTCTCCTGGATGGACGCCACGGCGTTCACCAGCGCGAAAGCGGCCATGTGCGGCAGGTGGCTGATCGCGCCCAGCACGCGGTCGTGCAGGGCCGGCTCCATCTCCGTGACCCGCGCGCCGGTCGCTTCCCAGAGCCGGCGGATGAGCGCGAGGGCGGCGGGATCGGTCTTCGGGGTCGGCGTCAGGATGCAGAGGGCGTCGCGGTACAGCTCGAGGCTCGCCGCGTCCACGCCGGTTTTTTCCCTGCCGGCGATCGGGTGCGCGCCGACCACCCGCGTGCCGGCCGGCGCCAGCGCTTCCATGCGCGCGACCAGCGGACCCTTGACGCTGCCTACGTCGGTGATCACGGCGCCGCCTGCCAGCCGGGGCGCGCAGGTCTTCATCGCCGCTTCGAACGTGTCCACCGGCGTGGCGAGCACGAGCAGATCGGAGCCGGCGGCCGCTTCCGCGAGGTCCGTGTTGTAGCGGTCGATGGCCTTGAGCGCGACGGCCTTCTTGAGATTCTCGACCCGACGGCCGGTGCCGACGACGGTGCCGACGAGACCCTGCTGTTTGCAGATCATCCCGAGGGAGCCCCCGATGAGGCCCACCCCGACGATGGTCATCTGCTTGAACAGCATCGTCATTACAGTTCGCGTCCGACCGCCTCCGCGATTTTTTTGAGGTCCTTCATCAGCTCCTTGAACTTGGCGGGCTTGAGGGACTCCTCGCCGTCGCAGAGCGCGCACTCGGGGTTGGAGTGGACTTCGATCAGCAGCCCGTCCGCGCCGGCCGCGATGGCGGCCTTGGCCAGCGGCGCCACCATTGCCCACTTGCCCGTGGCGTGGCTGGGGTCCACGATGACCGGCAGATGCGACAGCTCTTTCAGCGCGGGCACCGCGGAGAGATCCAGCGTGTTCCGGTACTGCGTCTCGAAGGTGCGGATGCCGCGCTCGCAGAGCATCACGTTCTTGTTGCCCCGCGACATGATGTACTCCGCCGCCATCAGCCACTCCTTGATCGTCGCCGCGAGGCCGCGCTTGAGGAGCACCGGCTTGTCGTACGCGCCGACCTCCTTCAGCAGCTCGAAGTTCTGCATGTTGCGGGCGCCGATCTGGATGATGTCGGTCTTCGCGAGGAAGAACTCGATGTCGCGCGGGTCGAGGATCTCGCTGACGACGGGCAAGCCGGTCTGCTTCTTGGCCTCCGCCAGGAAGTCCAGGCCTTCGTTGCCGAGGCCCTGGAAGGCGTAAGGCGAGGTGCGGGGCTTGTAGGCTCCTCCGCGGAGAATGTTGGCCCCGGCGGCCTTCACTTCCTGGGCGATTCCCAGGGTCAGCTCCTTCTTCTCCACGGCGCAGGGGCCGGCCATGATCGCCAGCTTCTTGCCGCCGACCTTGACGCCGTTCACGTCGATGATCGTGTCGTCCTTCTTGAATTCGCGCCCGGCAAGCTTCCAGGGCGCCAGGATCGGGACCACGTCTTCGACGCCGGGGATCGCCCGGAACGGCTGGTTGGCGATCAGGCGGTCGTCGCCGATGACGCCGATGATGCTCCGCTCCTGCCCTTTGGAGAGGTGAGGAGTCAGGCCCAGCTCCTTGATGCGGTCCATCACGTGGTCGATTTCTTTTTCAGTGGCGTCTGGTTTCAGCACGATAATCATGACGTCTCCTTCTGGGCTTATGAAGTCAGCGCTGCCTGCAGCGCTGCGATAAAACGGTCGTTCTCATGGGGCAGGCCGATCGTCACCCGGAGGAAGGTGCCTCCCAGGTGCCGGACGATGACACCCCGCCTGAGCAAGGCTTCGAACAGGGCCTTGCCGTCCTGCTTCACGTCGAAGTACAGGAAGTTGGCCTGGCTGGGCACGACGCGCAGGCCCAGGGCCGTCAGGCGCTCCGCGAGCGAGGCCAGGCCTTCGGCATTGACGCGGCGGCTCTCGCGGACGTGCTCCTCGTCCGAGAGGGCGGCCAGCGCGGCCTTCTGGGCCAGGCTGTTGGTGTTGAAGGGCGGCCGGATGCGGTTCAGGTGCTCGACGATCTCCGGCGTCGTCAGGCCGTAGCCGATTCGCAGGCCGGCCAGCCCGTAAATCTTCGAGAAGGTCCGCAGCAGCACGACGTTGCGGCCGGACTTCAGCAGGGACAGGGTATCGGGAAAATCGGCGGCCGTGACGTACTCGTAGTAGGCCTCGTCAAAGACGACGATCACGTCAGGCGGGATCGCCTGCATGAAGGCCGCGACTTCGGCGTCCGTGACGTATGTGCCGGTCGGGTTGTTCGGATTGCACACGAACACCAGGCGGGTCTTCTGTGTGACGGCCTTGGCCATTGCGGGCAGGTCGTGACGGTAGTCCTTCAGCGGCACTTGCACCAGTTTGCCGTGGGCGGCCGTGACGTCGATCTTGTACACGATAAAGCTGGGATCGGCCATCACCGCCTCGTCCCCCGGCTCCAGGAAGGCTTTGGTCAGGAGGGTAATGACTTCGTCGGAGCCGTTGCCGAGGATGATCTGGCCGGGCGAGACCTTCACGCGATCCGCCAGGGCCCGGCGGAGATAGTGCCCGCCGCCGTCGGGGTAGCGGTGCAGGGTCTTCGCGGCCTCGGCCAAGACGGCCAGCGCCTTGGGCGACGGCCCGCGCGGGTTCTCGTTCGACGCCAGCTTGATCGAGCCGGTGATGCCGAGCTCGCGCTCCAGTTCCTCGATGGGCTTGCCGGGCGAGTAGGGCGTGATGCCGGCGATGTCGGGGCTGATTCGGATGGCCATGGTGTCTCTCAGCCGTGCGCGGGATAGGAGCCCAGGATCTTGAAGAACAGGCATCGGGATTTGAGCTCGGCCAGGGCTTTTTTGACGCGCTCCTCGTCCACGTGCCCTTCGATGTCGATGAAGAAGATGTATTCCCAGGCCTTGCGTCGAGACGGCCGCGACTCGATCTTGCTGAGGTTCACGCCGGTGGAGGCGAAGGGCCGGAGCAGGTCGTAGAGGGCGCCGACCTTGTCCTTGACCGACAGCATGATGGAGGTCTTGTCCTTGCCGGTCCGTTCCGCGGGCTTGAGGGAGAGCACCAGGAAGCGGGTGAAGTTGTTGATGTTGTCCTCGATCCGCGCCTTCATGACTTTCAAGCCGTACAACTGCCCCGCCAGCTCGGACGCGATGGCCGCGGCCGTGGGGTCGTCGGCGCAGATCTCGGCGGCGCGTGCCGTGCTGTGCACTTCCGATGTCGGTACGCCCGGCAGGTTCGTCTCGAGCCAGTTCCGGCACTGGGCGATGGCGTGGGGGTGCGAGTAGATTTTCTTGATCGCGCTCAATGAATCCGCCTTCGAGAGCAGGTGGTGGGAGACCTCCTGCAGCACCTCGCCGTAGATCTGGAGATTGGAGTCGATGAACATGTCCAGCGTATGGTTGACCACGCCTTCGGTGCTGTTCTCGATCGGCACCACGCCGAAGTCGGCCCGGCCGCGCTCGACCTCGTTGAAGACCTCCTTGATGGAGGTCATCGGTACGTACTGGGCCGACGAGCCGAATTTGCGGATGCAGGCCAGGTGCGTGAACGTGGCGGACGGGCCCAGGTAGGCCACTTTCAGCGGCCCTTCCAGCGCCAGCGACCCCGACATGATCTCGCGGTACACGACCCGCAGGGCTTCGCTGGGGAAGGGGCCGGGGTTGTTCTTGCAGAGCCGGTCGAGAATCTCGGCCTCGCGGGCCGGGGTGTGCAGGTTGCCCTTCGAGTCCTGGGCCTTCTTCAGCTTGCCGATCTCGATGACATGGCGCGCGCGCTCGTTCAGCAGACGGATGATCTCGTCATCGATCTTGTCGATGTCCTTGCGATAGCTCTGGAGAGGCGTAGTGTCTTTCATGAAATCAGCCGCCCAAAAGGGAAGTGCTATTATACCGGACGACGGCTAATTTTGCAAGGATTTCAACAGGTACTACGCCAGCAGGTCTTTTTGCCTACCGAAGTGTTGAAACGCGAGACGAGTGGCAACCCGGCCGCGGGAGCTCCGCTCAAGATAGCCGGCCTGGATCAGGTAAGGTTCGTACACGTCTTCCACGGTTCCTTTGTCTTCACCCATGGCGGCGGCGAGGGATTCGAGGCCGACCGGTCCCCCGCTGAACTTCTCGATGATCGCCAAGAGCAGCTTGCGGTCCATGTCGTCGAAGCCGGCGCTGTCCACGCCGATCCAGGCCAGGGCCGTGTCGGCGATCTCGCGGGTGACGCGGCCGTCGGACTTGATCTGGGCGAAATCCCGCACCCGCCGCAGGAGGCGGTTGGCGATGCGGGGGGTGCCGCGGGAGCGGCGGGCCACCTCGGCCGCGCCGGGCGCGTCGATCATCATCTTCAGGATGCGGGCCGAGCGGGCGACGATGACTTCCAGTTCTTCGGGCGTGTAGAAATCCAGCCGGTGGACCAATCCGAACCGGTCCCTGAGAGGGGAGGTTAGCGAGCCGGCCCGCGTCGTCGCGCCGACGAGCGTGAACCGGGGCAAATCGAGCTTGATCGTCCGGGAGGACGGCCCCTGGCCGATGATGAGGTCGAGCTGGTAGTCCTCCATCGCCGGATAGAGGGCTTCCTCGACGGGCGCCGGCAGGCGGTGGATCTCGTCGATGAACAGCACGTCGCCCCGCTGGAGGTTCGTCAGAATCGCCGCCAGGTCGCCGGCGTGGTTCAGCACGATGCCGGAGGTGGATTGAATGGCCACGCCCATCTCCCTGGCGATGATGTTGGCGATGGTGGTCTTGCCGACGCCCGGCGGGCCGTAGAAAATGCAGTGATCGAGGGCCTCGCCGCGCTGTTTGGCCGCGTCCATACAGATCCGCAGCGACTCCTTCATCCGCACCTGGCCGACGTACTCGTCGATCGTCTGCGGCCGTAGCGAGGCCTCGAAGCTCTTCTCGTCGTCCGCCGGCTGGGTCGTGATGATCCGATCGGGGGGGGCAGGCATCGGGCTCTACTTCGCCAGCTCTTGCAGGGCCGCGCGGATGAGGTCCTGGAGCGGCGTGTCGCCGTTGCGGCCCGCCAGCACATGCTTGATGACGTCCTTCACATCGGCGGCCTTGTAGCCGAGGTTCACGAGGGCCGAGAGGGCGTCGTCCATGAGTTTGCCGGAGGGCTCGTCGGCCTTCGCCGCGCGGGGGCCGGAGGCCGCGCCCAGTTTTTCGACCTTGTCCGTGAGCTCCAGCGCCAGGCGCGCGGCCGATTTTTTGCCGATGCCGGGAACGGACGCCAGCGTCTTCTGATCGTCGTTTCGAATGGCCGCCGCGAGGTCGTCGACGCTCAGCGAGGAGATCACGCTCAGGGCCAGCTTGGGCCCGATGCCGGAGACGCCGAGCAGCATCAGGAACGCGTCCTTCTCGCGCTGCGTGGAAAAGCCGAACAACTGGATGGCGTCCTCGCGGACGTGGGTATGGATGGTGAGGGCAACAGGCTGCTCGGGGTCGGGGAGCCGGTAGTAGGTGCTGAGCGGGATCAGGACGTCGTAGCCGACGCCCTGCACATCGATGACGACTCCTCCCGTGTGCTTGGATGCAAGGCGTCCGGTGAGCGAGGCGATCATCCTGCCGCTGCGACCTTCTCCATGATCTCTTCCGGAATGTCGAAGTTGGCGTGGACCTTCTGCACGTCGTCCTGGTCCTCCAGCGTGTCCATCAGCTTCAGCACCTGCTCCGCGTTCTTCGCGTCCAGCTTGATGGAGTTCTCCGGGATGAAGGTGACCTCGGCCAGGGCGGTCTCGATCTTGGCGTCGGCCAGGGCCTTCTTCACCGCTTCGAACTCGTGCGTGCCGGTGACGATCTCGTAGGTCTTCTCGTCCGTTTTCATGTCCTCGGCGCCGGCGTCCAGCGCCAGAGTCATGAGCTTGTCCTCGTCCACCTTGCCCTTTTCCACCACGAGCAGGCCTTTTTTATGGAACTGCCAGGAAACGGCGCCGGCCTCGGCCATGCTGCAACCTTGCTTGGTGAAGATGTTGCGGATCTCGGCCACCGTGCGGTTCCGGTTGTCACTGGTGATGTCGATCAGCAGGGCGCAGCCGCCCGGTCCGTAGCCTTCCAGCTGTGACTCTTCC
>Ga0080064_1005868_pt1 | contig 13864 bp, 12 predicted proteins | sample Subgrocontami54m_FD_69260 | JGI IMG/M metagenome (GOLD analysis project Ga0080064, IMG submission 69260) | Subsurface groundwater microbial communities from S. Glens Falls, New York, USA - GMW46 contaminated, 5.4 m (SPADES assembly) (version 2) ...
AAGAAACCACCTAGGAAAAAAAATCGATAGTTGGCTTCCGACCCCCCCCGCCGCTGGATCTGATTTTAACCACGTCTAGCACTCTCCGCCTCTAGCGCCTAAAGATTTCGTTATAGTCTCTTTGAAAGTCAGCATAACGATCAGCAATTTTCGGATTGACGAAGAAGGCGCGCAAACGTTTTAAGTCAGTTTTCCTCACAGCCGGCGCGATATCCGAGCGCGCCATGACCCGAAAGTTCTCCTGCAACAGCGTCTGACCTTCGCGCGAGAGTACGTACTCGATGAATAAACGCGCGGCATTCGGGTGGGGCGCCCGGGCGGCAAGAGAAATGACGCTCGGAGAGACCACAATCGGATCCATCGTGTCTACCCAGTCGACGGGCGCCCCCTTCGCTTTCATCTCCTCGATGCGGCTCGCATACGCGATCGCCAATGGAAACTCGCCTGCCACCAAGAGGTTCGCGATAAGGGTATGGCCGCGGTGAAGCACCGGATTTTGCGCCGCCAGCCCGCGCATGAATTTCTTCGCTTTCTCCGCCCCCCAATATTCCACGAGCGCCGCATACCATTCCGTCTCCTGTTCATCCATGCCGATGTTGCCTTTGCGCTTGGGATCGAGGAGGTCCCACCAGTCTTTCGGCGCGTCTTTGGCTGAAACCTGACGGGTGTCGTAAGCAAGAACGAATTGGCGCACGTAGATGGCCGTCCAGTAGCCCTCGTCATCCTTGAGACCCGCCGGAATCGCATCCCTTGCCGAAGCTTTGTACGCGCCGAGAACCCGCTGCAGGTGAAGCATTCCCGTCTCAACAACAGCCATAGAGGTGACATCAAACAGGTGACGGCCGGCTCTGGCTTCGGTGAGAATTTTTGTGCGCATCTTTTCGGCGCCGAGCCGGAAAAGCTCAGGCTGAATGAAAGGGTATTTTTGCTGAAAGCCTTTAATCAGCGCCTGGCTTTCGGGAAGCGACAACACCGTATAGTAAAGGAGCTTTCCTTCCTTTTTCGCTTCCTCGACGATTTTCTGCAAAGGTTGGGCTCTCAGCCCGACGGGCAAGGAAACGCAAAAGAGCACCAAACCGATCTGCCACGCGCGCTGTATCTTCATAAAAATCACCCCATAAAACTTGGCCCCAGACTGGTGCCTGTCACAACAGGTCACCGCTCTGCTGGCAAATCATTTATGGCGAGGTCTCCTCCAAAAACCAGTCTAGAGGTATTTTCCTTCCCAGGCCCGCTTTCTCCGCAAGTTTCAATACCCTTGCTCCGAGTGCGGCAAACTGTATTCCCATGCCCACGTTGTTGTTGAACAAGGTAATCTGTGAAGGATCCTGCCGCCCCGAAACTTGCCCCGATACCAGTTCGGCCAATTCATGGATGCGGTCCCAGCTCAAAATCCCCTTCTGCACCGCGCCGTAAATGTCGGGCTGCTCATCATAAACGGCCTGTTCCCTTGACGTGACGATAACCACATCACACTTGCCCACGGCAACGTCATCCAGCTCTCTCCTCTTTTGGGTCTTGTCACTAGCGACGATGCATCCCACGTGCATGCCGGGTTCTAGCAACTTTCCATTGAATACCGCGTCCACGGTTGCAGTCGCGGCCATCACGATGTCGCATCCTCGCACTGCGTCATCCGGCCGATCCACCGCCTGAATGTTCACGGAAAGTTTTTTTGCCATCCGATCCGCAAACTCCGTACGATGGTCAGGAGTCGGACTATAGACTTTGACTTCACTCACCTTCCGCAACAGGCAGATCGCTTCCAGATGCGCTTCCGCCTGCCAGCCCGAACCGAAGAGGCCCACGACGCGGGCATCGGGGCGCGCCAGATATTTAACGCCGACCCCGCTCGTCGCTCCGACACGCATCTTTTGAATGAAGCTGTCCTGAATGATCGCGAGGGGCTCGGTGGTTTCCATATCGAACAGCAGAATCAATCCAACGTACCGATTGCCTGCTGCCGCCGGCATCAGCTTGCGCCGCTTGATCCCGCCAGGAAGGATCGAAAAACCGGCCATATCAGAGGTTATCCTTAACGCCCAAACCCCATATTTTTCAAGGCCTCCCTCTTGTGATTTGAATCGATAATTGAAGTTCTGCCAGCGCTTGGATTGGGTTGGAAAATACGTGTGGGATCTCGGCCGGTTGACTGCTTGATTCAAACCTAGGTCCCGATACGCGTCCTCCATGGCCTCCAGGCAGGTGCGCATATCGAGGAGGCTCTCCATTTCGGCGTTGTTCAGTACGGTTACCGTGTCTGAAGCTCGGTGTGCCACTTAGATCCCTCGCATTCGCTCGGGATGACGGGCCGAGGGCACGTCACTTTGTGTCTTGGCGCGAGATACAGTTTTTCCGATCTCTTCTTCATCCCAAAATTTCAAATATTTTTGGCTGGGTTTCAAAGTGACGCCTCTCAGCTTTGCGCCGCAAACATTTATTTCTTATTCGCCAATGCGCGCAGGTAGTCGACGCCCGCCTGATAATCCTCGAACAGTCTCTTGAGCGACTCTTTGATAACGCGGTCCGCCTGGTTCCCGATCAATAGATCCGGAGGCTCACCGAGGGTGGTTTCAAATTCTTTTCGGAAAGCCGCGTCCTGCGTCATCTGTTCCAGGGCCCGGTTCAGAATTGCCATCCGGTCGGCGGGCACGCCGGGTGTCGTCGTCATCAGGTACTGAAAAGTTTGCGGCACCACTGCGGCCTTCCACGCGGCCCATGCGGGCCCCTGCTTTTTTTCCTTCGGCAGGATTTCGCCCAGGGTCGGCACCTGGGGCAGGAGATCGGAACGTTTGAAAACCTCGTCTGAAGTCAAAATCCCGGTTTGCCACAGGACCGCGACAGTTCCTTGTTTCTCTCTCGGTTGAATATTTTTTTTGTATCCGTCCTGGGGGTCTTCGAAGAGATGGATTTCGCCTTTTTCCAGCGCCAACAAAAGATCCGAAGACCCCTGATAGCCGGTGACCAAAGTGTGCTCTACTCCGAATGTTTCCAAGGCCAGTTTGGGCCTGAGAGTCCTCAAGCTGCTAAGTCCGGAACCGCCAACCCGCAACGGAACCGTAGCGCGCAAAAGATCTTCGGCTTTTCTTACCTGTGTCGCTTTGACGTTGACCACGGTCACCCAACTGTCGGCGCTGACCCAAAGCACCGCCACCCGCCGCACGTCGTACTGGACGCTCTCAGGAGCGAGAAAGGCATTCATGATCGGGCCGGTGGGTGACTGAAGCAGCGTCAGCCCGTCGGGCTTGGCCACCCCATAGGTGTAGTTGGCGGCGACTTGACCACCGGCGCCGGTCATCGTCTGCACGATGACGGTGGGATTTCCCGGAATGTATTTGGGCAGGTGACGCGCGAACAGCCGCGCGCTCAAGTCGATGGTACCGCCGGCCGCGAAGCCTGAAATGATGCGAACGGTCTTGCCCGCGTAAAACGGCTGCTCGGCCGCGTACAGCCACTGGGTTGCGTTCATCGAGAGCGGCGCCAACACCAGCAGCGCGTAAACGACCGTGAAGCGATGATAGGCTCTTTTCACTGCCGACCCCCTATGAAATCCGATCCAGGCCATACTCCCGCCAGCGCTTCTCCACTTCGAGCACGTGCTCTTGTGGCGGAAACGCAATGGGAGGGAATTCATGTTTTTTTGTGGCGTCGATGCCGACCTTGGAGCCGAGGGCGCGCCGGTGATCGGACACGGGACCTTCCAACACAACCGAGGGATCCAGCGGGACGCTCAGCGTGTTGGGCTCGATGAAAATGTCGCGCGCCGGCTGCACACGAAAACTCATCGCCCAGTCAACGGCGAAGGAATCGCGCACGTCGATATCGTCGTCCACCACGACGGTGAATTTGGCGAATCGCGGCAGCACCGCCCAGGCGCCCCACATTGCCTGCTTGGGCTGGCCGTCGTTTTCTTTTTTCATCGAGATCACGAGGTAGGCGGTGCTCCCGCCCTCGGTCTTAAAATGGAGGTCGGTGATCGGCAGGCCGAGATCGTATTTGAGTTTCTTGTAGATCGGCATGCCGAAACCAAAGCCGCGGATGCAACTGCTCTCGCTCGGCGGCATCTGGCTCACGAAAGCTTGAAAAATCGGATCGCGGCGGGTGGTCATAGTTTTCACTTCGAACACGAAAGAGGGGCCGCCCTGGCTCATGTAGCCGGGATATTCTCCGAATGGGCCTTCCTCTTCGCGGACGCCCGGCGGAATTTCTCCCTCCAGAACGATCTCCGCCGTGGCGGGCACCTCCAGATCGCTGCTCAGGCACTTCACGACTTCCACCGGCTTGCCGCGCAGGCCGCCGGCGACCGCCAGCTCGTCGAGGCCGAAGGGAATTTTGGAAACCGAGGTGAGGCCGATCACGGGATCGGTGCCAAGAACCACCGCCAGCGGTGTCGGGCGGTTTTGTTTCTCGTTCTTGTCGATGATGCGCCTCAAGTCCTGGAGGTTGTTGCCGAAATAGAGTCCGGTCTTGCGCTTCCCCTTGAGCTGCATGCGGTATGTGCCGACATTTCTCGCGCCGGTTTCGGGGTCGCGCGCGATCACGTAGGGAGAAGTGAAGTAGGGGGCCGGATCATGGGGAACGGTCCAGACCGGTACGGGGAGCTTGAAGAGATCGACATCGTCGCCGCGATAAACGACTTCCTGGCAGGGGCCGCTGGCGACGACGACCGGCGCGATTGGATTTGCCTGAGCCTTGCTCCAGCGCCGCAGGATTTCTTCGAAGTTCAACTCGCTTTCCAAAGCGAGGGCATAAACCTCGCGCGACGCGCCGAGCACCCCCGTTACCACGGGCAGGGAAAATCCTTTCACATTCTCGAACAGCAACGCGGGCCGGCGCTCGTCGGGAATCTTGCGAAACACCAGCTTGGCGACGGCGGAGAGCTCCCAGTCCTTGTCTACTTCCTTGGAGATGCGGAAGAGTTTCCCTTTTTCTTCGAGCACGCGCAAAAAATGTCTCAGGTCTTCGTATGGCATCCGACTGTTTCCTTTTTGTATACGATCAATAACTCGGATAGTTCACCGCGGAGACGCGGAGGACGCAGAGTAAAAAGTCTTTGAAGAAAATTTTCCGAACTCTGCGACCTCTGTGCCTCTGTGGTGAAAATCGTCTTTTCTTCTTTGCTTGCGACTTCGCCCGCTCAGGACTCCCTACATGAATTCCCGCGGGTCGGCGATCACGCCCTTTATGGCGGTGGCGGCGGCCACCGCCGGGCTGCCGAGGTAAATCTCCGCCTTGTAGCTTCCCATGCGTCCCTGGAAGTTGCGGTTCGCCGTTGACAGCGTGACCTCGCCGTCGGCCATGGCGCCGCCGTCACCGGCGCAGGCGCTGCAGCCCGGGTTGGTGATGAGCGCGCCGGCTTCGAGCAAGATCGAAAAGGTCCCGTCCTTGACGATGCGCGCGACGATTTCTTTGGAGGCCGGGCTCACGATCAGTCTTACGCCGCTGGCGATCTTGCGGCCCTTGAGGATCTGCGCCGCTTCCACCAGGTCTTCGTACTTGGCGTTAGCGCATGAGCCGATGAATACTTGATTTACCTTGGTGCCGGCGACTTGCTCGATGGGCTTGACGTTGTCGACCGTGTGAGGGCAGGCGATCTGCGGTGCTAAACTGCGACCGTCGAGCGTCACGCTCTTCACGTAGACGGCGTCGGGGTCGGGATGAAGCTCTGCATATTGGTCGGACGCCACGCCGCGTCCGGAAAGGTAGCTTCGGGTGACTTCATCCGGGCGCACGAAGCCGTTCTTGGCGCCCAGCTCCATGGCGAGATTGCAGAGCGTCATCCGATCGGAGACGGAGAGTCCTTCGATGTAGCTGCCGTGAAATTCAACCGACATATAGGTCGCGCCGTCGGCGCCCAACTCGCCGATCAGCTTGAGCATGACGTCTTTCGAGCTTGAGCCGCGCGCCAGTGGGCCTTCGATGACGACCTTCAAGGACTGCGGCACTTTCATCCAGATCTTGCCGGTGACCCAGGCGGCGGTCAGCTCGCTGAAGCCGACGCCGGTGCCGAAGGCGCCGAGCGCGCCGTAGATCGTCGTGTGCGAGTCGCTGCCGATCACCACCATGCCCGGCCGGATGTGGCCTTCTTCCGTTAGCACGATATGGGCGATGCCGGCGTCGACGTCGTAGAATTTTTTGATTCCCCTGAGCGCCGCGTACTCGCGGCAGATGCGCTGGTCGTCGGCGGTCTTGGCCGTATATGCGGGCGCGAGGTGATCCATGACCATGGCGATGCGGTCGACGTCGTAGATTTGATCGGTGCCGAGCTTCTCCATGGTGCGGATGCAGCGCCAACTCGCGTTGGGGCTCATGTAGAGATCGGGATAAACGTCGAGCACCTGGCCCGGAACCGCTTCCGTCGCTCCGGCCGCTCTGGCGAGCACTTTTTCTGCGAAGGTCTTTCCCATAACGATTTATCCTTTTGCCGCCCGCTGCTGCGGCAACACGTACTTGGCGATGTAAGGAATCAGACCGCCGGCGTCGAGAAGCTGCTTGAGACTTTCAGGAAAGGCGGCGAAGCTAAAATTTTTTCCTTGAACGTCGGCAATTCCTGCGTCTAAATCGAGCCAGAGTTCACCGCCGTCTAAAGCGGCTTCCGCGGCTTCGGGACATTCGACCGCCGGCAGGCCGGTATTGATGCAGTTGCGAAAAAAAACTCTGGAGAACGATTTTGCGATCACGGCCTTGATGCCAGCGCCGATCAGGCTGCTGGCCGCCTGCTCGCGGGCGCTGCCGCAGCCGAAATTGCTGCCGCCGACCACGACCTGCGAAGCCCACAGGCGCTTCTGCACCTCAGGTCCCAGCGGCTCGAAGGCGTGCTTGGCGAGTTCCTGCGGATCGATGCTGACCAGGTAGCGGCCCGGAATAATGACATCGGTGTTGACATTGTTGCCGAACTTGATGACTTTACCGCCGATTTTTTCCGTCATGGCGTGGTCTCCTCGACAAACCATTCGGTTGGTACCTCTCGCCCCAATCCTTTCGCTTCTGCCAGCGCCAGGGTGCGCGCGCCGACCGCGGCGAACTGAATTCCCATTCCCGTATTGTTGGCGAAGAGCGTGATCTGGTCTTTGCTGCTGCGTCCGGGAAAACGGCCGATCAAGAGGTCGCCCAGCTCGCCGATCTGCTCCCAGGTCTTCACTCCTCGCTTCACCGGCCCCATGATATCGACCTGGCGGTCGTACTCGATCTGTTCTTTTGAAAGCGCGATCAGGATATCAGCGCGGTCGAACGCCGTATCGTCCAGCTCGCACCGGTAAGTGGTGCGGTCGGGAGAAGTGATCGCGGTCACATGGGTTCCCGGCTCCAGCCAATTGCCGTCAAAGCAGGGCTCCATGGTCGCCGTCGCGCAGGTCACGATTTGACAACCCTGGACCGCATCTTTGGGATGGTCCACCGCGATGATCCGCTTGCCCAGCTTATCGCTCCATTCCCTGGCGAACGATTTGCGGTGCGCCGGTGTCGGGCTATAGACGCGCACTTCCTCGATTTGCGGCTGCACCATCACGAGATAGCGAAGGTGCGCCTCGGCCTGCCAGCCCGAGCCGAAAAGTCCCGACACCCGCGCGCCGGGATTGGCGAGCTCGCGGATGCCCATCGCAGAGGTGGCGCCGACCCTGAGTTTCTGGATGTAACTGTCGTGCAGCACCGCCAGCGGTTCGAGGGTTTCCATACTGTAAAGCGTGATGAGACCGACATAGGTGTTGCCGCGGGCCGCCGGGATCAGCCGGCGCCGCTTGGTGCCGTCGGCGAGGGTTTCCACCCCCGCCATGTCGGAGGTGATGCGCAGGGCCCAGACTCCGGAAGAAAGGTTGCCGCCTTCCTGCGACTTGAATCTAAAATGAAAGCCGGGATAGCGCTTGTCTTCCACCGGAAACATCGTGTGGTTGCGCGGGCGGTTCCCACCTTTTCCCAAGGCGTGCTCTTTGTAGGCGACTTCCAAAACCTCCATGCAGTCCTCGAGGGTGAGGACCTGCTCGATTTCGCTGTTGTTAAGAATTCGCATGGCCGTCCTTTAAATTTTTTCACCACGAAGAGCACGAAGGACACGAAGGGTTCAGATATTTTGTTCTTGAACTTCGTGCTCTTCGTGTCCTTCGTGGTGGGTCTTCCTCCTCGGTGCCTTTCGGCGCGAAATAAATCACCCTTCGCCGGCGAGACGTTCCGCCATGGCGATCAACCCGCCGGACTTCAGCATGTCGAGGAGAAAGGGCGGCGTGGGGCTGGCCTGAAGCTTGGCACCGGTGGTCTCGTTGACAATTTTGCCGCTTTCGATGTCAACGCTCAGAATATCGCCGTCGCTCACCTGGGTCGTGATGCCGGGGCATTCCAAAATCGGCATGCCGATCTCAAAGCCGTTACGATAGAAAGTACGGGCGAATCCCTCGGCGATGATGCAACCGATCTGCGTATTCTTCATCGCTTTGGCGGCGATGGCGCGGCCCGAGGACTGGCCGAAGTGTTTTCCGGTGACGACAATGTCACCCGGCTTTACGTTGGCCGGGAACTCCGGGTTGCAGGTCTCCAGAACATGTTTGAGGATCTCGGGCCAGGGTTTAAAAATCAGATCGGTTCTGACGATCCTGTCCGTCGGGATGTTATCGCCGAACTTCCAACAGCGGCCGCGTGCCTGCATGGGGTCTCTCCTTAAAAACGGTTCAAGCAGTTCAAGCCGTTAAAGCCACCGGAGCAAAAGCAGTTCAAGTTCTTCAAACGACTTGAACGTCTTGAACGACTGGAACGTTTTGAACGGTTTTCATAAATACTGTCTCGGGTCAGCGATCTTGCCGGCCACCGCCGAGGCGGCGACGGTGAGCGCCGAAGCGAGAAACATCTTCGCTTCCGGGTTGCCGTTGCGCCCTGGGAAATTTCGCGCGTGGGTGGAGATCATTGTCTCGTCCGCCGTCATCGCGCCCATGTTGTACGCCTGATTCGATCCCGTGCTCGGCGGAAACCAGGTGGCGCCACACTCGTGCAGTAGCTCGACTAATCCCTCGCGCACCGCTTGCGTGAAGACGGCGCGGCTGGACGGGACCAGATTGAACCGGCTGTCGCGATGCACATGGCGTCCTTTCAAAATCTGCGCCGCCAGGCGAAAGTCTTCTATCCGCCCGCCGCCGTGCCCTCCCAGCTCCGCCCATTGCACCGGCGCGCCCGCTACCTCGCTCACCGTCTTGACGTTTCCCACCGTCGGCGGGCAGGCCAATTGTGGTTCGAGGGCGCTGAAGTCCCATTCCCAGGTCGCTTCGAATTTGCGATCCGCATCGCCGCGCACGACATCGAAAGATTTGTCCGTGACACTGCGCACCATCGCGAGCGTTTTCTCGTCCGGCTCGATGTAGCCGCACTTGGCGCCGAGGTCGACGACGATATGGGGGAAGAGCCAGCGGTCCCAGAATTCAAGCCGCTCGATGTAGGGTCCGCAGAACTCTAGCGATTTGTAGATCGCGCCGCCTTCGCCGATCTGGGCGGTGAGCCAGAGCGCCGCGTCGCGCGGGGTGACGCCCGGTTTGTGCGTGCCGCTGAGCCTAACCTCGATCGTGTCGGGGACTTTGAACCAGGCTTTGCCGAAGGGCATGACGGTCCCCGCGTGGGAATCGTTGCCGAGGCCGGTGGCAAAGCAGCCGAGGGTGCCATGGATCGGCGTGTGGCTGTCCGAGCCGACGATCACGGAGCCGGGACGAATGAAGCCGTTTCGCACCGCGACGTGGTGCGTGTTGCCGTTGCCGCAGTCGAATAGATTGATGCCGTGGCGCCGCGCGAAGGCGCGGTTCTCCTGCAAGACCAGCGCTCCTTCTTCGCTCGGCGGGCAGAAATGGTGATCGAAAATCATCACCACCCGCTCGGGGTAGCGCATTGGCCGGCGCACTTCTTTCTCAAATACCCTCCCCGTCAAGTAGCCGCTGAGATCGTGCAAGAGCAGGCAATCGACGTTGGCAACCACGACTTCGCCCGGCTCCACCGCCTTGCGGCCGCTCGCGCGCGCGAGAATCTTCTCGATCATGTTCATACGACTGACCTTTACCTCAACTCGATAAGAATTGCCAACTTGCGCGGGGCCATGAAGGATGGCGCCGGGTACTAAATGCCTTGCAATACGGTCGCATCACGCACATGCCATGCCAATGATTTCCGCGCGTAAAACGCAGTTGGGATGGGCGAGCGAATTCCTTAATCTTGGAAAAATTTGCGGCGAGATTCTTAAAACCCGTAGAGACTTGTCTGAGCGATCCAAGGGATGAGCCTAGAGTCGGCCCTCACGATGTTCGACTGCGCTCAAGGTCGTGCGCGCGCTCGGTATGATGCGTAACGGCGATTGATAATAAAAACTTGAATGTCAAAGGTAACGACGCGACCCCGATGGCGCCTCGGGGATAGACTGCGGGCCAATAGGGGAATAGGCCGCCACGCTGGCGGCAATTGCCGGACAAAGCGGCTTGACTTTTGAGACGCAAGTGAGCGATACAGTTACACAAGTAATCTTGGAAGTCGTGTAGAGCCGTTCGGGATAGGCGGCCAGCAACGGCGCGGCCTAAACGGCTCACTTAATGGTTAGGAGGATAAGTTATGAAACGACTACCGCAGGGTATACCACTCAACGAATTGGCCGAAAAACTCGGCGTGAGTTTCGCCGAATCGGGATTATATCCAGGCGGCGGTGAAACGGTGAACGACGCGGAGGGAAGTTTTCCATCTCTTTAAAAAACCTATATATCAACTTACGAGCATCATCGTCTATTTTGGCAAGAAACTTTGCCCACTGATCTTTTGTAGCCGCTCGTTTGATGACGGCTATTTGCGCCAAAAAATCTGCCGTTTCATTTTGTATTTCTATGATCTCTTCCTCAGTCATAATACCTCCGTTTCGATTGTAGTCGCTTAACTGATGCTATTTCTCTCTTCGCCCAAGTTTGCATTGAAACCTCCTAACCATTGGCTTGACCCGACTGCTGCGGGTCAGCCTTGGCGTTAGGGGCATACTCTGGATATGCCAACCAAATCAAAAGTTTTAAACCTACTGACAACGGAGTCAGTAAAAGTATTAGTGGCAGCGATGCTGGGAATGCTAGGCACTCTACTATTAGGGATTGTAGTGGAGATTGGGGATCCAATAGTTGAAACAATTTTGCGAGTGTCCAGCGGTAAGCTGCTACTCCGAACAATAGCGGTATTAACCAGTCTACTAATATTTTCATTTTGCTGGGGGTTGTGGGCGCGTAAACGGCTTATGGCCGATCTGCAACGTCTCAAAGAGGAACACGCCGAAGAAGTTCATATTTACAGGAGTATTGAATTCCGTCGCGGCAAACGAACAGGCGGACAGTGGCTTCCATTTTGCCCAAAGTGCCACTTGCCTACTTTGACCATCAATTCGACTACGACTTGTTCCAACGCCGATTGTCATTGGGCAATTCATGTTGGATCAACAGAAATTTCGAGCATCGTTAAACAACTGAAATAAAGCCCCTAACCACAGCGGTCAGACGGCTGCTCGCGGGGCGAGCACCGCTGACGCATGGCGTTAGCCATACAGCCAAGCAAGAGATGGAAACATCAATGACCGGATTCCTTAGCCTAGTCCTATTGTTTGCTGCTGCCGCATCCGTCCATGCGCAGGGCAGCCAGTGGGAGATGCTCAACAAGGAAGCGGTGTCGCTCTACCAGAAGGGCCAGTACGACCGCGCGGCGGTGGTAGCGAAGAAGGCACTTGATGTGGCCGAGAAAACGGTAGGGCCCAACCATCCCGACGTGGCCACGACTCTGAACAACCTCGCGTTGCTGTACGATACCCAAGGCCAGTACGCGCAGGCCGAGCCGCTCTACAATCGCGCGCTGGCGATCTACGAGAAAGCCTTTGGACCTGACCATCCCAACGTAGCCACGACCCTTAACAATCTTGCGGAGCTTTATCGCGCGCAAGGCCGGTACGCGCAGGCCGAGCCGCTCTACAAACGCTCGCTGACGATTGATGAAAAAGCCTACGGTCCGAATCATCCGGTGGTGGCGACAGATCTGAACAACCTCGCGGAGCTATACAGGACGCAAGGCCAGTACGCGCAGGCCGAGCCGCTCTACAAACGCTCGCTGACGATTGATGAGAAAGCCTACGGTCGCAATCATCCAGAGGTGGCGAGAGATCTGAACAACCTCGCGTTGCTGTACCAGGACCGGGGCCAGTACACGCAGGCCGAGCCGCTCTACAAGCGCTCGCTGGTGATCATGGAGAAGGTCCTCGGCCCGGATCATCCCTCTGTAGCCACGAGCCTGAACAACCTCGCGGAGCTATACAGGACGCAAGGCCAGTACGCGCAGGCCGAGCCGCTCTACAAACGCTCGCTGGGGATCAGGGAGAAGGCCCTCGGCCCGGATCATCCCGATGTGGCCCAGAGCCTGAACAACCTCGCGTTGCTGTACCAGGACCGGGGCCAGTACACGCAGGCCGAGCCGCTCTACAAGCGCGCGCTGGCGATCAAGGAGAAGGCCCTCGGCCCGAATCATCCCGATGTGGCCACGAGCCTTCAGAATATGGCGAAGCTCTTTCGGAAAACTGGCCGGGAAAAGGAAGCGGAGGCGCTAGAGAAACGAGTCGCTGCGATCCGGGCAATCAAGCGATGATGTCAAACGGCTAACAGGCACTGCACCTGACCGCTATTCCGCTACGCTCCACAGCGGCAGGTGAGCATTGAAGTTGAGCCTGTAGAAAAAGTCTCGGACGCAACCGAGTAGAATTTAAACGCGATATGAACGACGATTTTCCAAATTCCGGCGGTCGTCGCTGACCAGCTTCACGACGATCTCCTCGTGACGCGGCTCACCGACCGCGACAACACAGGATTTTCGAATGACTTAGAAAAAGCAGCGAGCGTCGACGAGATGCCGAGAGCCGCCTCTAGGTAGGTCTTTCTACATCCTCGTTAGGCAGCGTCGAGATTGAGGGAGGATGGCAACAGTTCGCCAGTACTACGACGCGGACTTCCGGGACTTCGCCGGTCCAGAAGGCCCGGTGCCGATTGAGATGCCCGACGGAGCTAAGCTCTCTCCTCCCGTCATGTGGAAGTTGCTCCTCGGTTACGACAGCCGCGCGGCGTTCTTTGTCTTCTACGTGCCGGAAAGCCCGGCAGCAGTGACCGCGGCAATGGCCGCAATCGACAACTTCAACTGGGTTTTCCAGTTCAAGAAGGACCTCCGCTTACAGGAAGGTTTCGCCCACGAGCCTCTTCATTCGCTTGACGACTGTGTTTTCACGCGACGGGTTATCGTCTACGTGGAAGCGAACTTGCGAGATGCTGACAAAAAAGCCCTTGAGTCCCGCGGGGCAGTCCGAGACCTCGCAGTTGTCGTCCGTGACCGCGAGTACATGCGTCAGCGGGAAAGCCGTCTGCAACCAATGGCATTCATCGCTCACGATTCGCGGGACAAGGACCAGATTGCTCGCCCGCTCGCGGCCAGTCTGAATCAAAACCTCTGCCGTGTCTGGTTCGACGAGTTCTCTCTCAACGCTGGTGACAGCTTAAGGGACCAGATCGAGAAGGGACTCAAGGAGTGCCAACGATGCATCCTGATCCTCACACCGCACTTTCTGGGCAACGCCGGTTGGCCAAAGAAGGAGTTCGACGCAATCTTCACGCGTGAGGTTCTGGACAAGGAGAACCTCGTCCTCCCCGTGTGGGCGAGCGTCTCGGTTCGGGAGGTGTACGATTACAGCCCGAGCCTAGCGAATCGTCTGGGTATCGACTGGTCTCTCGGTCTTGAGGAAGTCACGAGGCGACTTCTCAAGGTGATCTTCTGACTGACGCTGTGGCATCATACAGTCCGAGGACCGCTTGACTGACGCACACTTAACAGCGCAGTCGAGCGGACCGCT
>Ga0080064_1005870_pt1 | contig 13860 bp, 9 predicted proteins | sample Subgrocontami54m_FD_69260 | JGI IMG/M metagenome (GOLD analysis project Ga0080064, IMG submission 69260) | Subsurface groundwater microbial communities from S. Glens Falls, New York, USA - GMW46 contaminated, 5.4 m (SPADES assembly) (version 2) ...
GCTCCGGCAAATCGATTTCCCTCAACAGCAGTCCGCAATTGAAGTGGGCCTCAATCAGATTCGGGTTCAATTCCCGCGCACGCTCGAACCGCACGAGCGCCAGGCTGTTATCTCCGCGCTGGCGCGCCACGATACCCAGATTGCAATGCGCCTGCGCCAGGCGGGAATCAATCGCGAGCGCCGCCTCGAATTCTCCGGCGGCGCGCTCGGGCACTCCCGCCGCCAGCCACAACAACCCCAGTTTGTTGCGCCAGTCCGCGCGCTCCGGGTCAATCGCAATTGCTCGTCCCAGGTAATCGGCGGCAGCGGCGAGGTTGCCGCATTCCCACTGCACCAGGCCGAGCGCCCACAGTTCAGCGGCCGGCGCCGTCCGGTCCGGTGCACGCCGCCGACGCCGCGCGAACCAGTTCCTGATCATTAAACTGAACATCGCCGGCCTCTGCCGCAGTCAGCCCTGCATTCGCTCCCCATCTGCTCTTACAGCTGATCTACCTTCAGCATGGCTTCCAGCTCGCAGCGCCACTCCTGCGCGTATTCGCAATCGCGATACTCGTTGAAATACGGTCCGCCGAGCGTGTAATGAACCAGCGACATTCCCTTGCGCGGCGGATGATAGCCCACCAGATGGTTCCATTGCCCGGGCAGCCCGCCTATCAGGTTGTCATCGGCAAGCCACTTGAACTGGTGCAATTCGAGTCCCGATGCGGTATTCACGTAATCGGGGCTCAGCGCCCGGCAACGCGCGTTGTTGAACAGCATCACGCTCGACCAGTTTTTCTTCGGGTAGGGCGTTTGAGGCTGATCGAGGAATTTTCTGTTTTCTTTTGGCACGTGGTCATGTTTGACCACCATCACCGCAAAACTTTCGTCGCGCTGCGCATAGAGCCTTGAAATATCGTCAAGCATCAGCATGTCGCAGTCCATGAACACGGACCAGCCGCTGTAACCAGAGAGATAGGGCGCCAAAAAACGCGAAAACGAGAATTCGGTTGACTGCAGCGGGTGCCGCTCCCGGGTCAGTATCGATCCGAGCTCGGACAACATCAGCGGCGTTATCGATACCGGCTGCGTGGCCCGTGCATGAATGCTGTGCGAAAGCACGTGAAATGCCACTGTTTCACGCGGGTCAAAGCCGATAAATACGTTGATCATTGCCATTAATCACTCGTTCTCACGATTTCGCCTCCCCGGTTCTACCCCAGCAGCTCCCACCGCATGGGGGTTCCTTTTTTCACCGCCTGGTTCACTTTTCTGCCGAGAAGCTCCTCAAGATACTTCGGCGGCAGTCCGCGTCCCGGACGAATGGCGCGCAGGCTGGTTCGGGTAAGCACTTCTCCTGCTTCCATGTCCTCCGCAATGTAAAGCGAGCGGCGCAACGTCAGCGAGTCCTGCTCGGCTTCCGTGGCGCCGTAGCGTACCTGCCCCAGCGCCTGCCAGGCACGCTCGGTTTCCGTTGCCAGCGCGGCCATTTCTTCCGGCTCCAGAGAAAAAGTGCTGTCGACACCGCCATCGGCACGGCGCAGCGTAAAGTGCTTTTCTATAACGCTCGCCCCCAGCGCCACCGCCGCCACCGATGCGCCTATCCCCAATGTGTGATCGGATAAACCGACCTCGCAGCCGAACCGTTCACGCAGGTGGGGGATGCTGCGCAGGTTGGTGTTTTCCGGTGAAGCGGGATAAGTGCTGGTGCATTTGAGCAGCACCAAGTCCCGGCAGCCCGCCCCGCGCGCGGCACGGACGGATTCATCGAGTTCGGCCTCGGTGGCCATGCCGGTGGAAATCAGCATCGGTTTGCCGGTGGCCGCTACGCGCCGGATCAACGGAATATCCGTATTCTCGAATGACGCAATCTTGTAGCATGGAACTGCCAGCGACTCGAGAAAGTCAACCGCGGTCTCGTCAAACGGTGTGCTGAATGACAACAAGCCCAGCTCCGTGGCCCGGCGCATAATCGGCGCGTGCCAATCCCACGGCGTGTGGGCTTGCCGGTAGAGTTCGTAAAGCGAGGTGCCTTTCCACGGTGAATCGGGGTTGTCGATGAAAAACTCTCCCTGGTCGAGGGCAAGTGTCATCGTGTCAGGCGTATAGGTCTGTAACTTGATGGCGTGCGCGCCCGCCCGGGCCGCCGCCGCGACGATTTCGAGGGCGCGGTCGAGCGATTGATTGTGATTGCCCGACATCTCGGCGATGATGAATGGCCGGTACGACGTGCCGATGCCGAATCGACCGATCTTCATGTTTCGGTCATTGCCTGATTCGTGTTCCAGCGCCAATACCCGCGCAGAAAACGGTATCCGGCCGCCTCGAAAGCGCGTCTGGATGCCTCGTTCTGCGGAACAATTTTTGCGCGCAATTCCGAGACCCGGGGGCAATGCCGCATCATCCACTGATTTCCCGCCCGCAATAAGGCAACACCGAGTCCCTGCCCGTGCAGATCAGGGTCGAGGTAGACCGACACGACTGCTACGCTATCTGCGCCCAGATCGTAGCGTAAAACGCCGATATCCAGCCCGCAGCGCACGCCAATCAACAGCACCCGGCCGACATCACCGAGGCTGCGAGTCCACCAGGACAGGTGCCCGGCAGGGGTCACGGGTTCCCGATTCAGGGAATGTTTCCGGGTGCGGATGTCGTTCCGCCAGGACAATGCCTGATCGGCATCTTCAAGCGCTGCGCGTCGCAATCTAACCGGCTCGTCACACAGGCTCAATGCGACACGAGCCACGCCCCGCCCATCCACCAACGCAAAGCACGCAGTTTGCAAAGCGACGAGCAACTCTTTCGGCAGGTTATTCAACAGCGATCGATAACGGCTGGCGTCCATGGTGTCTGAAGTCCCGGCTTCCAGCACGACGTGGCGCTCGGCCAGATCCCGGGTGAGCGCTGCTTGATTGGCCGCAGTGACTGTCACCGCGGCCGGAAGGCCGACGCAGCATCGCTCCCAATGGGTCGAGCCGCCCGCGCCAAGAGAAAAATCCGATCGTGCCATGAGCTCAGCCATGTTCGAGACCTGCTGGTGAAACGTAACATTCGGCATCTTACTGCACTGAGCGGAAATATCATCCGCGCGCGGATTGCCATCGCCGACGACGACATCCACCGTAATATCCTGGCGCTTCAGTTGCCGCAGGGCATCAAGCGCCTTTTCCGTCTCCTGCGTCAAATCCACGCCGCCGAAGGAGATGAGAATGCGCCTGATCGTGCCGTCACGCGCACGCAGCGACGCGCGCGCCTTGCGAAACTCCGGCCGTAGCAATGCGTAGCGCGGACCGAGCAGTTGCCTGGCATGCCGGGGCAGCAGGCCCGTGTAGCGCTTGTCCATGTCGACATACGGGTTCTGGTCGAGCAACAGGTCGCAGTCATGGAGACGATCGGCCAGATCGTCGATTACGAATATGCGTTCCACAGCGGTTTTGAAATGCCGCTCCCAGGCGGCATCCAGCCCGTAGTGATCGACGACCAGCCAGTCGGGCCTGAAATCGCCGAGCGCTTCAAGTGTCTGCCTCGCGTCTACGGACAGTTCTACGCCCGGCAAGGCAGCGTTCCGGCCGGCATTCCGAACCGGCCCACCGGCTTCAGGGGTTGGCAATACGGCACAGGTATAGCCGTCATCGCGAAGCAGCCGGATCAGGTGCCCGGGATACTCGCGGCAAACGAACCGGACTTCCGCGCCACCACCGCGCAACGCATCGGCAAGCGTCCTGCAACGCATGACGTGGCCGCTACCCAGGTTCAAGGACGCGTCAACGCGAAAAACGACCTTCACGCCTGATACCTACCGGACTTTGAACAATGGTTCAAGCGGCTGGCATTTCAGGTGGCGAGCCAGGCTGCAGTTCGCGATGACCTCCTTCAGCAGCCCGAGAAATTCATCATACCCGTGCAGAAGTTGCGCCACGTCCTCGTCAGTGTGGGCATAACTCATGTTATGGCTGCCCAGAGTAAGGATGCCACGCGCGAACATTTCCTGAAGGTAAAGGGTTTTGAGCTGCCATGACGTATAGGGCGGCGCATCATTGATCATGAAAAAAGTCCAGGGTGCGTTGCCGCTGACTGCGCAAACATCGGCAAGACCGTGCTTTTCGATCAGGCGGGCGAGCCCCTTCATGACATTGCCGCCCTGCCGCCACAACGCTTCTATCACCGGGGCCGTTTGCAGCTTGGTCAGGGCCGCCAGAGAAGCTGCGAGCGACAGGGTCTCACCGCCGAAGGTAAAGGAGAAGAAGATGTCCTCCATGAGACTCATCACCTCTGCCCGGCCCGCCACCGCGGAAAGAGGATAACCATTGGCGAGCCCCTTGCCGAAGGTCGCCAGATCCGGAGTCACGCCAAAGAATTCCTGGGCGCCACCTTTCGCGTAGCGGAATCCCGTGATTGTTTCATCGAACACCAGCAAGGCGCCGTGGCGATGCGTCACATCCCTGAGTCCTTCCAGGTAACCCGGTGCAGGATGGGTAGTGTTCATCGGCTCCAGCACGACTGCAGCGAACTCGCCGGCGTGCGCCTTGAGCAGAATATCGAGTGCCGAAAGATCATTGTAAGGAAAATTATGCGTGAGTTCGCGCACAGCCTGGGGAACGCCCCGATTGCGCGCGGTGGAGCCGATGTACCAGTCCTGCCATCCATGGTAACCGCACACCGCGACGCGATCGCGGCGGGTATAGGCGCGGGCGAGCCGGACCGCGCCGGCAACGGCATCTGAACCGTTCTTGCCGAAGCGCACCATCTCCGCGCACGGCACCATTTCGACGATTTTTTCCGCGACCTGCATCTCGATCGGGTGCGGCAGGGAAAAAATTACGCCAGCTTCGAGTTGCGCCTTGACCGCGGCATCGACATCGGGATCGGCATAGCCGAGCGTTATCGACGCGAGGCTGTTGACGAAATCGACATATTCGTTGCCGTCCGCATCCCACACGCGGCTGCCGCGCGCCCTGGTGATGAAGTAAGGCGATACGCCGAAAGGATACTGGGTTTTACTCTTGCTGAAAGTCTGGCTGCCCAGCGGGATGGTCCGCAGGGCGCGCTCCAGCAGGGTCTCTGATTTTTTGTAACGTGTCGACATTATCGTTCTCGCGCGAGCATCTGCTCGCCGGCCCGCAGCAATTTCTTCAATCCCTCGTTACGTTTGAACTTTGAATTGATCGACCGCAGGCCCGGATGTCTCTCCAGCAGATTCAGAATGTCGTCCGTCGTGAAAGCGGGTTTTACCGGATAGAGCTTCTCATAAACGGCGCGAACGAATTCGAGGTCTTCCGGTTCGTCGACCGTCCAGCGCATGCCCGACCGATCAACCGGAGAAACGTAATTACCCAGGCGGAACCGCTCCGGATGTGCCCGAAGATATAAAGTCACATGCTCGCGCTCTGATGGAAGCGTCGCCTCGCGGCCGGCCCGCTCCAGACAAGCAAAGCGTATTACCTCGACGTCCAATCCGTCGGGGAATGTGGGCGGATTGCAGTTGGACACGTAGTCATAGTCGCCGGCATGGAAATAATTTATGACTTCATCGATGAGTGCCGGATCGGCGAGCGGACAATCACCGGTGAGGCGGACAACTGCCTCGGGATGATAGGGCAGGGCCGACTGAATAAACCGGTCAAGCACGTCGTCAAGGCTGCCCCTCGTACACGCAATTCCGCGTGCCGCACACTCGGACACCAGCGCATCGTCCAGCGAGTCCACGCTGGTGGCCACCACCAGCCGTTCAAATGCCGCGCAACGGCGCAGGCGCTCGGTCTGCCGGAACAGCATCGGCTGCCCAAGAACAGGGTTCAGCACCTTGCCCGGAAGACGGGAAGATGACAGGCGGGCCTGAAGGATGGCAAGGTTCTTCAATTCGTCGGCTGACGCCAGGCTGACGGGTCGATGATGGATGGGTCCGATACTGAACAGGATTCCGGCGCAGACAGGCGCGCGCCGCACTGTTCCGCCGCACCGAGAATCTCGTCAAATTGTTTCACTGTTTCGCAACCAACGATAACCTGATCGATATCCGCCTGATCGAGGCAAAATCCCAGGCACGCCTGCACGGGCGTAAGGCCGGCCTCGCTGATTCGCTGATGCAGCCGGGCGTGATGGTCGCGGATGACGTCGAATTGCTCCGGCAGATCTGCCGGAGGGAATAGCAGCAGCCCCTGCAGAAATGCACCGCGGGCATGAATTTCGATTCCGGCCTGTTTCAGCCGGCCCAGCATTCCGGTCTGCACGAAGCGTTGGTCATACAAATTGAATGGCAACTGCACCAAATCTATCCGGTATCGCTCGAGAATTGTTTCGAGCTGGTCCGGCCGATAAACCGATGCGCCAATCTTGGCCACCCGTCGCTGTGCCTTGAAATCCTGAAGGATCGCCCACAAACGCTCGCCGCCTGCGGCCAGCAGATTGTCGGCATGATGAACCAGCAATCCATAAACCTGGTCGCATTTTAGCCACCGCAGTGATTCGAGGAAAGCCGCGGCGACCAACGCGGCGGCCTGTTCGTCTACGGCACCCGGACCGACCGGCAGGGTCTTGGTCACCACTCTGAAACCCTGCGATGCCACGCCGTGCTCGCCCAGCACCTTTTCCGCCTCACCGTAAGCACGCGCCGTATCCAGTAACGTGACGCCGTAACGCATCGCCGTCTGCATCAGGTTGCCGGCCTCAGCCGGCGTGGTTTGCCCTGCGCGATTGGCAATTCCGTAGGTCATGCCCCACTGCACTGTGCCCAAGCCAAGCTTAGGCGTGCGTTTCACGCCAGCGCCCTGGCAATAGCCTGCACCACGCTGTCCTGCTCGCGCTCGGATAATCCCGGATACAACGGCAGACTGATGGCTTCCCGGGCGTAACGCTCGGCTTCCGGGAATAAGCCCGGTCCGAAGCCGAGGTTACGGTAATAAGGCTGCAGGTGTAGCGGCATATAGTGGAGACTGACGCCTATGCCCTGTTTCCGCAGCAGATCAAAAACCTCGCGCCGGGTCTTCGCAACCGCGCCGCTGCGCAGGCGCACCACATACAAATGCCACGCCGGCCGGTTCCCGGGCTGCACTACCGGCAATTGCAGCGGAAGCTCAACCAGTGTCTGCTCGTAACGCCGGGCCAGAACGGCGCGTCGCTCCAGGAACTCATCAAGGCGCGCTAACTGGCTCAATCCCAGCGCCGCCTGCAGGTCGGTCATGCGATAGTTGTAGCCCAGTTCAATCTGCTCGTAATACCATGGGCCTTCGGGTGGGTGCCGCATACGAGCCGGATCGCGCGTAATGCCATGGCTGCGAAAAACGCTCATGCGATGGGCCAACTCGTCATCATTGGTCACGGCCATACCACCTTCGCCGGTGGTGATGGTCTTGACCGGGTGAAAGCTGAATGTCGTGATATGCGACCATTTGCAACTACCCACCGGCTCGCCGTTTCGGAATGCGCCGAAAGAGTGTGCGGCGTCTTCCAGCACCTTGAAGCCGAATTCCCGCGCCAACTCCCAGATCGCTTCCTGTTCGGTAGGCTGGCCGCCAAAATGCACCGGTACCACGACCTTCGGCAATTTGCCGTCGCGCCTTGCCCGTACCAGCTTTTCGCGCAGTGCCGGCACACTAAGGTTCCACGTGTCCGAAGCAATGTCGACGAAGTCCACACTGGCGCCGCAGTAGCGGGCGCAATTGGCCGAGGCAACAAAGGTATTGGGAACCGTCCACAGCACATCACCCGGCTTGAGGTCGAACGCCAGACAGGCCACGTGGAGGGCCGAGGTGCCGCTATTGACCGCCACCGCGTGTCTCGCGGCACCACGCGCCGCTATCGCCTGCTCGAAGCGCGGAACCGCCGGGCCCTGGGTAAGGAAGTCCGATTGCAGGACCGCCACCACCGCATCAATATCGGCCCGGCTAATCTCCTGGCGGCCGTACGGAATCATTTGACCGGCGAGAGGGTTGAGGCGCGGATTTCTTTATTGTTCAAAAAATGCGGATTGTTGCTGGAATTATATTCGAAGCCCTGCTTGACCGGGTGGCCGGTTTCGCCTGATGCATTCGTCTCGTACGTGTGCCCGTGTCCGTCCCAGAATTTGATGGTGGGCTGGATTACATAATGGTCGCTGAATTCCAGTGTCAGATGCGAGTCATCCTGCGGGCACATCACTTCGTGCAGCTTTTCCCCGGGGCGTATGCCAACGATGCGGGTGGGCATGCCGGGCGCCATCGCCTCGGCCAGGTCGGTGACCCGGATAGACGGAATCTTGGGCACGAAAATTTCGCCGCCGCGCATACGCTCGAAGCCCTTCAGCACGAAGTCGACGCCCTGCTGCAGGGAAATCCAGAAACGGGTCATCCGCGCGTCGGTAATCGGCAGATGGCTTGCCCCCTGGTCGATCAGCCCCTTAAAGAAGGGCACGACTGATCCGCGCGAGTCGACCACGTTGCCGTAACGCACCACGCTGAAGCGGATCGGCTGCTCACCGACCACGTTGTTGGCAGCAACGAACAGCTTGTCCGAGCAGAGCTTGGTGGCACCGTAGAGGTTGATCGGGTTGGCCGCCTTGTCGGTCGAAAGCGCGATGATTTTGCGCACCGTGGACCCGATCGCTGCCTGGATTACGTTTTCCGCGCCGTGCACATTGGTGCGTATGCACTCCATCGGATTATATTCGGCTGCCGGCACCTGCTTCAGTGCTGCTGCGTGCACCACGTAGTCTATCCCGTTGAAGGCCTGCTTCAACCGGTCCCGGTCGCGAACATCGCCCAGGAAATAGCGCATCACGGGGGAATCGAATTTCTGCGCCATCTCGAATTGCTTCAGTTCATCGCGTGAAAAAACCACGATTTTCCTGGGACGATAGCGTGACAGCACCGTCATCACGAACTGCCTGCCGAAGGAACCAGTCCCACCGGTTATAAGAATCGCTTTGCCGTCGAACACTTCCGGTTACCCCCAATGGCTGGTGCGTTTAACTTTTGATATACGCGGCTGATGCGATTGATACATCAAACACGCACCGGCGCGGTGCTTCGCAGTTCGCCGGCAATGCTCTCAATAATATCGGACCAGGACTGCCCCCACCTGCGCCGGAAACACCTCATCGCCGGATACCACGGACTGTGTTCGGCCCCAAGCGCCGTCCAATCCGCACCCGCGCCGATCTGCCAGCACGGCACCCCGAGCGCCCCGGCCTGCGCGCTCATCGCAGTCTGCGCCGATATCACCAGATCCAGCGCCTTCATCAAACCCGCGGTTTCGTCCAGATCGTCCATCATGTCAACTTCGGAAAAATGATGCAGCGTGACGCCAAACTCCCCGCGCGCCTGCGCAAGCTCCTCCACGCATTCATCATACTGCAGGTTCACGAAGTGAATCCCGGGTACCGCAAATATCGGCCCCCACTGCGAAAGACTGGTGTACTCGAGCGCGCGCTCGCCTTTCTGATTGCTGCTGCGCCAGCAGATACCGACTTTGAGACCGCCGCCCAACGCGGCAAGGCGCTCGCGCCAACGGGCAACGCGTTGCGCATCGGCAATTAAATATCCATCGTGCACGGGAAAATCCCGCAATTCCCGGCGCAGGTGCAGCGGCAGCGATCCCGCCGCGATCTGGTATCCGATATCGCGCGCAGTCGCGGGGTGCGGAGGATCACTTTTGACGACCACGTGCGCATCGGCAAATGAGCGCGCAAACAGCGGCACCAGCTTGGCCGAGCATTCGATAATGCAACTCCCGGCGCGCTCAATCAGGTCCGGCAACACGCCGGCAAACATGATCTGGTCGCCTATGCCCTGTTCGCCCCACGCCAGTATCGTTTTTCCTGCAAGGTTCTCGCCACACCACACCGGATGCGGGAAATCGCGCTTTTCGGCACCGGTTGCCGCGAACCGCTTTTCATACTCACGCCAGCCATCCTCGCAATTGCCCAACGCAAGATAAATGTAACAGCGATTAAGCACGGCATCGCCAAAATCAGGCCGGATTGCCAGTGCCTCGTCATAGCGTGCCAGCGCCTCATCGTAACGACCAAGGTCACGCAGCGCGTGGCCCATGCAACTCACGGTTTCCGGCAGCCGCGGTTTTGACGCATGCGCAGTACCAAAATGGGCCAGTGCGCGTTCCGGCTCGCCGCGATGGAGAAAAAGCAGGCCGAGATTGTGATGTGCTTCGGAAAAATCCTTCCGGTTGCGAAGCGCCGTCGCATAGTGCGCCTCCGCCTCATCATACCGTCCTGACCTGAACAGTGCGTAGCCCAGGTTGCAGTGCACTTCCGCGGAATCCGGCGATATTTCGAGTGCACGGCGATAATGCGCAATAGCCTGATTCAGGTCACCTTTAGCCTTATACAGGCCCGCAAGGTGCACATGCGCGTCGCCGAGACCCGGGGCAAGCTCGAGAGCCCGGTTAAGCGTATCCATCGCTTCGTCCGTCCTGTTGAGCGCGCAAAGCGCAATACCCAGGTCAAGGTGCGCGGGCGCCATCGCTGGCGCAAAGTGCGTAGCCAGGTAAAAGCAGTCGGCGGCGTCCGCGGCATGCCCCCATGCCAGGTGGACCCTGCCGAGATTGTGATGAGCACCCGCAAAATCGTGCTGCAACTCTATCGCGCGCGCAAAGTTCACGGCCGCCTCGTCGGACCGTCCGCTTTCCATTTCAGACAGGCCGCGCTCATTGAGTATCCGGGCGCTCAAAACTCCGTCATCCGGTTGATGTGGCGTTCCCGATGGCGCCATCGCGGTGCTTCGCAGTTCGCCGGCAATGCTCTCAATAATCCCGGACCACGACTGTCCCCACCTGCGCCGGAAACACCTCATCGCCGGATACCACGGACTGTGCTCGGCCCCAAGCGCCGTCCAATCCGCACCCGCGCTGATCTGCCAGCACGGCACCCCGAGCGCCCCGGCCTGCGCGCTCACCGCAGTCTGCGCGGATATCACCAGATCCAGCGCTTTCATCAACCCCGCGGTTTCGTCCAGATCGTCCATCATGTCAACTTCGGAAAAATGATGCAGCGTGATGCCAAACTCTGCGCGCGCCTGCGCAAGCTCGTCCACGCATTCATCATACTGCAGGTTCACGAAGTGAATCCCGGGTACCGCAAATATCGGACCCCACTGCGAAAGACTGGAGTACTCGAGCGCGCGCTCGCCTTTCTGATTGCTGCTGCGCCAGCAGATACCGACTTTGGGGCCGCCGCCCAACGCGATAAGGCGCTCGCGCCAGTACGCAATGCGTTGCGGATCGGCAATCAAATACCCGTCGTGCGCCGGAAAATCCCGCAATTCCCGGCGCAGGTGCAGCGGCAGCGATCCCGCCGCAACCTGGTAGTCAAAATGCGGCAACGCATTCAGATACGACATGTCCGCTGCCAACTGGTCTGCGACCTGGATAGTTGCCGCCGGGAACGAGCGGCGGAACAGTGATTCGAGCTTTTGCGAACACTCGACGACGCACTGCGCACCGGCCGCAAGCAGATCAGGCACGCAGGATGCATACAGGATCTCGTCACCGATGCCCTGCTCGTTGTAGACGAGCACACTGTGTCCCGCCAGCGCAGAACCGTCCCACTCGCGGTAGGGAAACTTCCGGACGCTGAACTCCGGCAGCACCTGCTTGCGTGCTTCATAATCTGGCCATGCCTCGGCCAATCGACCGAGCTCGAGCCTGGCAAGCGCACGGATGTAGCGTGCCTGGTGCAGCTTCGGTTTCGCCGCCAGCAACTGATCGCATACCGAGATCACGTCGTCGAGTCGCCCCTGATGCGACATCACAATGCAGTAATTGCACCATGCACCCGGGTCGCCCTTGTCGAGATCAAGCGCGATCTTGATATGCGCCTCGCCGCGTTCGAAATCACCGAACTCACTGATCAACACGTAGCCGAGGTTGCTGTGTGCGGAAGCATAGTCCGGCCTGAGCGCAACGGCTTGTTCAAATTCAGCTGCGGCCTGCTGAGGATTGCCGAGTTTTAGCGCACTCGCGCCGCGGGCATTGTAGGCCTCGGCGTAATCGGCGCGTGCCGCTACCGCCCGATCGAGAAAACGCAACGCTTCACCATGCTCACCGCGCCGATGCGCCGCCAGCGCAAGCTGGTAACACGCCTCGGCGTAGTCCGGGCGGAAGTGCGTTGCCAGCACGAAACAATCAACCGCGTCCTCGTCGCGGCCTTGCTTTAAATATGCAAGCCCGAGATATTGGTGAGCCTCGGCGTGGTCGTGCTTGGAATCGATTACGCCACGGAAAAAACCGGCCGCGGCCTCGTAATCTCCGTTTTCGAAAAGGGCGATGCCGTTGCTGAGGTTGAAATCCGCAACCTGCGCGGACCCCGCTCCCGATTTCTCGACAGACGCCGCCTCGCCGGGACCGGCTGTGCGCCCGCTCAGCAGACCTGCGATTCTCCCCAGCCAGTTCATCCAATCGGCCATTCCGGATTCAAGGCTATCACGTGATTCAGGCCTGATTGCTGCACCAGTCTGCCCAGAGCTCCCGGAATCGTTCCTCGAGTTGCCGGGTGAACCGCCTTGCGTCGGTTAGCGTTGAGGTCAGCATGCGGTTACGCAAACCGCGCCTCAGCGCGCTCAATTTCTCAAGATCCATGGCGAGCCCGACTGCGATTTTCACGTACTCATCCACTGAATTCGCGATCATGCCGGCCAGCCCGATATTCGTGAGCATGCTCACGCCGACCCGTGATACGTGGCTTTTCCCGGCGAGCGTGACCACCGGCAATCCCATCCAGAGGGAATGGCAGGTTGTCGTGGTGCCGCTGAACGGGAACGGATCGAGCGCAATATCGGCCTGGTGGTGCAGGGCAAGAAATTCATACAACGGTAATCGTTCGCGTAATTCCACGCGCGACGCATCGACCCCGTTGGCGTTGAACATTTCCAGAACCCTGTCCCGCGCACGACCGGCGGGCACCGTTGCCATCAAAAGCCGCGCGCCGGGAACGGACGACAGGATTCTGGACCAGGCATGCACGACCTGCGGCGTGATTTTCGACAAAGCGTTGAACGAGCCGAAAGTAAACCTGCCGGACCGCGCCGCCGGCAGGTCATTGACCTCGGGGCTGTCATCGGGCGGCCGGAATACCATGTAGACGTCAGGCATTCTGACCAGCTGCTCGGTGTGCAGGTGCTCGGTCATGCCCGGCGGATCCGCAAGTGCATCGGTAATCCGGTAGTCCATCGCCGACATGCCGGTGGTGTTTGCATATCCGTTCCAGGTTACCTGTACAGGCGCCGGTTTGCGCGCGAACGAGAGCAATCGGTGGCCTTTGGTGTGTCCGGTCAGATCCACCAGGATGTCTATCCTGTCCTGCCGAATCGCCTTTACCAGTTCGTCATCATCAAGCTGCGCGCACTCACGCCAAACGGCGCTCGATTGCATCAGGCGGGCAGTGTATTCATCCGCCTGGACGACGTCGGAATAGCAAAATATTTCAAACTGCCGCGCGTCGTGGCATGCCAGCACAGGCTCGAAAAAATAAGTCGCAGCGTGATTCCTGAAGTTAGGCGAAACGTAGCCGATTCTAAGGCGGCGATTTACCGATACCTCGTTGGCATAAAATGGGGCCGGGGGTTTCAGCGGCTCGGCATGGCAGCGCGCCCATTCCAGATGCGCCTCGAACACCCGTGACGGTTCGTAGCCCGGATCGAAATTCAGGGCGTAAATGAAGTTGCTGTGCGCCGCGACAAAAGTCGGTCGCAACGTGTACGCGCGGCGGTAGCATTCGATCGACTCCGCTATTCTGCCCTCGTGGTGCGTCAGATTCCCCAGATTGTATTCCGCCTCGGCAAAATCCGGCCGCAGTTCCAGCGCCCTTCGATACGCGCGTTCAGCTTCATCCAGCCTTTCCGCATTTCTCAGCGTGTTACCCAGGTTGCTCCATGCCTCGGCAAAATCCGGTTT
>Ga0080064_1005872_pt1 | contig 13852 bp, 11 predicted proteins | sample Subgrocontami54m_FD_69260 | JGI IMG/M metagenome (GOLD analysis project Ga0080064, IMG submission 69260) | Subsurface groundwater microbial communities from S. Glens Falls, New York, USA - GMW46 contaminated, 5.4 m (SPADES assembly) (version 2) ...
TGGGAAGACGATGGCGCGAGGGAGGAGGCCGGGCGCCCTCGAAGACGATTTCTTCCTCGGATGCCCCGGGAACCCCCTCCGGGATGTCGGAGAAATCCGAGACATGCAGAAAGGCGGCTTTGTCCAGCCCGATGTCTACGAAGGCGGCCTGCATCCCCGGCAGGACGCGAAGGACCTTGCCTTTGTAGATGTTCCCTGCGATGCCTCGCTCTTGTTTCCTCTCGACGAAAAACTCCGCCAGGAGATCGTCTTCCATGATAGCGATGCGGGTTTCCTGCGGAGTGGAGTTGATCAGGATGTCTTGTTTCATGTTTTAACTAGCTTGTTGAAAGGCCCTTTGCCCGCTCGATCGAGGATCTTTTTGACCTGGGTGAGAACAGAGCTTTCTCAACATTCTGTTGGATAGCCGATCTAGCCTGAAGGCGGGGCAAGAGGCGGGATCTCTTCTCGACATGGGAGATCCGTAGTGCGTATCTGAAGACAGCAAGAAAGATCCTTATAGATCAAAAGCAGATGGATATCAAGCAGAAATAAAGGGTCGCCTGGCCCTTTTCTGTTGACTTTCGTGTCCCGTGCGATATTTTTTAGGTAATCTTGATTTTTACGCATTCATGCCTCCATGAGTGTCGCCGGAATGGTTTCGATCGATGACGAACACATCGGTTCTCAATACCAAGGTCCTTATTCTCAACCGCTCTTATCTTCCCATCCACGTGACGTCGGTGCGGCGGGCGTTTTCCCTTCTTTATCAGGGGCTTGCTCAGGCGGTAAACGAGCAGTATCAGACTTTCGATTTTAACAGTTGGAGCGAGCTCTCCGCCTCCGTTCATGGCGACTCGATCGGGCTGGTGAATCGCGCCATCCGCGTGCCGAGAGTGATCCTTCTCGTGGGCTACGACCGGGTTCCGAAGCGGCAGGTCCGGTTCAGTCGATTCAATATCTATTCCCGTGATCGGTGCGTCTGTCAGTACTGCGGCAGGAGGCTGCCCCGGCATGAGTTGAATCTCGATCACGTCATACCCCGGTCTCAAGGCGGGACCTCGACCTGGGAGAACGTGGTCTGCTCTTGCCACGAATGTAACCGGGAAAAGGGCGGCCGGACCCCCCAGGAGGCAGGCGTGGCCCTGCTGCGAAAACCCTACAAGCCCAAGTGGACCCCATTCATGCTGGAGACTTTTAACCCCGCTCGTTACCGCGAGTGGATCCCTTTTCTCAGCATGGTCGATGTCTCCTACTGGAACACGGAGCTTTTAGAAAAGTAGTTTTATTCTCCGCCAGTATCCCAATATATAGGGGTAAAGGTTCCAGCCTACCCTTTATATCGCCTTTTTTCTTGACACCCAGTCTCACTTATGGAATAGTTTAAGCGATTTACGCGCTTCATTGAGGCATGAGACTATGCGCCTGAAAAGCCTTGAAATGGTTGGCTTTAAGTCCTTTGCGGAAAGGACGATTTTGCAGTTCCCTCCTGGAATCGCCTCGATTGTAGGCCCCAACGGCTGCGGCAAATCGAACGTAGTCGATGCCCTGAGGTGGGTCATGGGCGAGCAAAGCGCCCGCCACTTGAGGGGCCAGTTGATGGGAGACGTCATCTTCAACGGCAGCGAGCGGCTTCCACCGACCGGGATGGCTGAAGTTTCTTTGATCCTGGACAACGAAGATGGGCGTGGTCCGGCGGAGTACAGCAGCCTCGCCGAGATCATGATCACCCGCAGGCTCTTCCGCTCCGGAGAGTCAGAATACGAAATCAATAAGACCTCTTGCCGCCTCAAGGACATTATCGAGCTATTTTTAGGGACCGGAGTGGGGAATAAGGCCTACTCGATGGTCGAGCAGGGGCGCGTCGACGAGATGATCAACGCCAAACCTGAGGATCGCCGGGCGCTCATCGAGGAGGCGGCCGGCACCAGCAAGTACAGGAGCCGGAAGCTGGTGGCCGAGAGAAAACTTGAGCGCACGCATCAGAACCTCCTCCGGATCAATGATATCGTCAGGGAGATCGAGCGGCAGATCCGGAGCATGGAGCTCCAGGCAAAGAAGGCAGAGCGCTACCGGGCCCTCAAGCAGGAATTGAAAGACAAGGATCTCGCCTGGTCCGCCCGCCAGAAAAAGATCTTGGAGAGCGAGATCGCTCAAGTGGAAATGAAGCTCAAGGAATCGGAGGATCGCCTGGCGCACCTTCTCGCGACGCTTCATGCCAAGGAGGCGGAGAGCGAGTCTCTCCGGCTATCGCTTTTGGAGACCGAGAGAGAGATCGGTGCGAAGCAGGAAGCGGTGTACCAGCAAAAGGTCCTGCATCAAGGCATCGAACAGAAGATCCATTTCACCCGAAAGGACCGGGATGAGCTCGAGGAGACCGAAAGAAAAATCCAGACCGAGCTGGCCTCGATGCAGGACAAGCTTCAGACCCTGTCCCGGGAAATCGACGAGCTCAAAAAGGCGCAGGAAAGCTTCGTCCAGCTCTCTCTTTTTGAAGAAAATTTCTTGAAAGACAAAGAGACCGAGCTGGAGAGGATTCGTTCCGAGATTTCCAGCCTCCAGAGCGGGACCGAACAGGAGAAAGGAACCCTGATCGAGTTGGCCAACCGAACGGCCCACTTGAAGAACGATCTCGGGGCCGCGGAGCGAAAGCGCGGCGAGCTGCAGGCAGGCCTGGCGCGCAACCGGGAAGAAAACTCCGGGGCGTTTCAGTCCCTCGCGTCGTGGACAGAGAAGCGCGAAGAACGAAAGGCGGCTTTGGAGCGCTCTTCAGAGCGGGCCGGAGAAGTCGAGCGGGAAAGCAACGAGGCATCGGCGGCCATTCAGAAGTGGACCCGGGAGAAGGAAGAACTGGAACAAAAGATTACGGCCTTGAAGGAGCGACTCCAGGACGCCCGTTCACTGTTGCTTTCCCTGGAAGAGCTGCAGAGGAATTACGACGGATATCAAGAGGGAGTGCGGGCGATCATGCTCAAGCGGCAGAGAGAGTCCGCGTTTGAAGGGGTGTACGGTCTGGTGGCGGAGGTGATCGAGGCCCCGGAAGATTATGAGAAGGCGTTGGCCGCCGTATTGGGCGACCGTCTCCAGTACATCATCGTGCAGAGCCACGAGGCCGGTCTCAAGGCGATCGAGCATTTGAAGCAGGAGTCCAGCGGCCGCGGGAGTTTCATACCAGTCGGGTTGACCAGAAAGGGTGAGCGGTGGCCCCTTCCCTTGGGCCAGCCCGAGGTGATCGCTCCGCTTCTGGAGCGGGTTTCCGTCAAGGAGGGTTACCGGGAGATCGCCGATTACCTGCTGGGGGACGTGGTTTTGGTTCGCGACTTGCCTTCGGCCTTTCAGCTGTGGAGCCGCAACGGTTTTATCAACACCCTGGTCACCCTGGACGGGGAGATCATCGACCCATCGGGCGTGGTGACCGGCGGCAGCGTGAAGAGCCTGGAAGGAAGTTTCCTTTCCCAGAGGAGGCGCATCAAGGAGCTTCAGGCCCTCTCATCGGAAATCGAATCGCAACTCCACGAAGAGGACAATGGTTTTGGGATTCTTCGGGAGCGGCTGGAGCGCATGGAGGCGCGGAGGGCGGTTCTGGTCGAGGAGTCTCATAACCTCGCGTTGGAAAAAGTTCGCCTGGAGCACGATCTCCTCCAGGCCGAGCAGGAAGTCACCCGTTTGAACGAGACCTTGCAGGGCAGGGCTCAGGAGGCGGCGGATCTTTCCGAGATGTTGAAATCGGTGGAGGAGGAAATCGCCGGGGGTCACAGACAGGTCGAAGCGGTGACCCGCGAAAGGACGGGGCGGGAAAAAACGTTGGCGGAGCGACAGGAAGCGCTGGCCGTCTTGACTCGAGAGTCGGAGACGCTGGAGGCGAACGTAACGGACTCGCGGATTCGAGGCGCTGCCCTGGGTGAAAGAAAAGGGCACGTGCAGTTGGATCTGGAAAACCGCCTCAAGCTTCGTCAGGACCTCTTGGAACAAGTCGGTTCCCGGGAGGCCCAGCGGGCGGAGACGGAGGCGAAGGGAAAAGGGTTGGAGGAGGCGCTTCGCGCGGCCGAGGCCTCGCTGGAAGACGAGAAAAAGGGTCTGGCGGAGTTGGAAGAAAAATTGGAAGGCTCCCGGCGAGAATACCGGGAGATGTCCCGTCGTCTCACTGAAATCGACGAGGCGATCAAAGAAGTCCGGCCTCTCACGGAGGCGACGCAGGAAGAGAAAAATCGTTTCCAACTCATGATTTCGGAAAAAGGCCTCCATCTGCAGCACCTGGCGGATACGCTGCGCGAAAAGTACGGGCTGGAGCTCAAGGAGATCCAGGGGGACAATCCGGCGGAATCTTTTCTGGAAGAAGAAGTCCAAAGGGAAATCGAAGAGTTGCGGCGAAAGCTGGAGCGCATGGGTGATGTCAATCTCGCCGCGATCGGGGAATTCGAGGAGCTGAGTAGCCGGTATCAATTTCTGAGCCAGCAGAAGGGGGATTTGGAGAAATCGATAGACGATCTCCAGCATACGATCGCCAAATTGAACCGGATTTGCCGCTCCCGCTTCAAGGAAAGCTTCGAGGAGATCAACCAAAAATTCCAGGATATTTTTCCCCGTCTTTTCCGGGGCGGGAAGGCCCATATGGTTTTGACCGACGAGAACGATTATCTGGAGACCGGAGTCGAAATCATCGGGCAGCCGCCCGGAAAAAAGATTCAGTCCATCAGCCTGATGTCCGGAGGCGAAAAAGCGCTCACGGCGGTCAGCCTCCTGTTCGCCATATTTCTGACGAAGCCCAGTCCGTTCTGCCTGCTCGACGAGGTGGATGCCCCTCTCGACGACGCCAACATCGACCGCTTCAATGAAATGGTCAAGGAAATGAGCCAAATCTCCCAGTTCATTCTGATCACCCACAACAAGCGGACGATGCAAGTGGCCGAGCTTCTTTACGGGATCACCATGGAAGAGCCGGGCGCGTCCAAGGTGGTCTCGGTCAAAATGAGCTGATCGTCCTCTGGTTTCTCCTGCCTGTTCAGCGCCACCCCATGAGGCTTTGGGACGATATTTCATCATTCATTGCCGGGTCCCAGGTCAGATGGTAAAAAAATAATGAAAAGCTTTGGAGCGATTTGATGGAAAGTTTCTCTTTTTTCGATCGTCTGAAAAAAGGACTTTCTAAGACCCGGGAGGGTTTGGCTTCGCGACTGGAGGATGTCCTCCAGTCGCGTCAATGGGACGAAGAAAGCCTCGCAGCGGTGGAAGAGGGCCTGTTGGCCGCGGACGTCGGAGTCAAGGCGACGCAAAGGGTCATGGAAGCGGTGCGGCAGCGTTCCCCGGGGTGGAACGAGGGAACGACGGACGCTTTTTTTCGCTGTCTCAAGGAAGAGGCCCTCGCGATGTTGGGAACGGCGGGCAAAGCGGCCGCGCCGCTTTCTTCCCGGGAACTTCCCCGGGTCGTCCTGTTTCTGGGCGTCAACGGCGCCGGCAAGACGACCACTATCGGAAAAATGGCGGCCCGGCAGCGGGGAGAGGGGAAGAAGGTCCTTTTGGTGGCCGCCGATACTTTTCGGGCCGCGGCCATCGAGCAATTGGAAATTTGGGGCCAGAGAGCCGGTGCGGAGGTCTTCAAGCACCAACCGGGGGCGGATCCGTCGGCGGTGGTCTTCGACGGCATCCATGCCGCCAAAAAGCGCCGATCGGATCTGGTCTTGATCGATACAGCCGGCAGGCTTCATACCAAGGCCCATCTGGTGGAAGAGTTGAAGAAGGTGAAGAGAGTGATTGCCCGGGAGCAGCCCGGCGCTCCCCACGAAAGCCTTCTGGTGTTGGACGCGGCTACGGGTCAGAATGGTTTTCAGCAAGCGAGGGTTTTCAAGGAGAGCCTCGACGTGACGGGAATCGTGCTGACCAAGCTCGATGGGACCGCCAAGGGCGGGGTGATCCTAAGCATCTACGAGGAACTCGGCATACCGGTCCGGTATATCGGAGTTGGCGAAGAGGTGGAGGACCTGCAGCCCTTCGATCCCAACCTGTTCGTGGAGGCCCTTTTTCAGCGCGGGTAGATTTTTGTTGGCGGCGGCGCAACGAAGGAGTATATTTAAGCTTCAAAGGGAGAGGCCGGAGGTTGGCATGAAAATCCCCGATGTTTTTATTCTGAAGAACTTTGTCGCTGTCGTCCTCGTAGGCGCTTTTCTCCTCATTGCCCCGTCACCGGGGAGGGGAGCCGAGTCCAAAAAAATAAGACTGGCATACGCCGGTTGGGAAGCGGGAACGGCGATTGCTTATGTCGGCATCGATGCGGGCATCTTTAAAAAATATGAGCTGGACGTCGAAGAGGTTTTTATCCGCGATGCCCTGAGCGGCGGAGTCCAGTCTCTCGTCGGCGTGGATCTTGTCGTCGGCTCCGGCAACCCCATAGCGATCCTGGAGCCGATCCTCGGCGGCGCGGATATCGTTTTTCTCGGTTCCCACGCGAGCGTGGAGCGCTACGGCATGGGCGTGACCGATAAGATCACTTCGATCCAAGATCTGAAAAAAAAGAAGATCGGGGTTTCCGGGATAGGGGGGAGGTCCGATCTGGTCGCCCGGGTGATCCTCCGCCGGGCGGGGGTCGCGGTGGGGGACGTGGAATTGATATCCGCCGGGTTGGCGCCCAACCGGGTGGCGGCCCTCTCCAAAAATCTCATTCAAGGCACGCCGATCAACGGCCAGTTCATTCCGGAGATGGAAAAGCTCGGGATCAAGGTCCTCGAGGTCAAGGACGTCGCGATCGCCACCACGCTGGTCATGACCACGCGGTCGTTTCTCAAGAAGGACGAAGAGGCGGCCCGGCGCTTTATGAAGGGCTATTTGGCGGCGACCCGGTATTATCTCACGCACCGGGCTGAAAGTATTCAGATCATCCGGCGCTATTTTTCCAGCGCGCCCCCCGAGGCCCTGGAAAACATGTACGACGCCTTTGCCGCGCAAATGGCGCCCTATCCCATTCCGAACGCGGAGGCGGTGCAATCCCTGATCGATTCTGTCCTCGCGGTAGACCCCAGAGCGAAAAACCTGAAGCCGGTGGATCTCTTCGATCTTCGGTTTTTGCAGGAGCTCAAGGCGAGCGGCTTTATCGACAGCCTCTATGCTGAGAAGACGAGCTTGTAGGGAGAAGGCAACAGGCGAGAGGCAATAGTCAGATTCTCTTTTTCGTGCCTCAAGCCTTATGCCTAATGCCTGGAAATAAAGATGGGCTTGAAGATCCACAACACCCTCACCGGGTCCAAGGAGACGTTTGTCCCCGTGAAGACAGGAGAGGCGCGGATGTATGTGTGCGGGGTGACGGTTTATGACCAGTGTCATGTCGGTCACGCGCGCGCCCTGGTCTTTTTCGATGTGGTTTTCCGTTATCTCCGCTTCCTCGGCTACCAGGTGACCTTCGTGCGCAATTTCACCGACTTGGATGATAAGATCATTCAAAAGGCCCGCGCCGAAGGAACCACTGCGGCGAAGATTGCCGAGCGGTATATCGGCGAGTTCTATAAAGACGCCGCCGCCTTGGGGTTGCTTTCCCCCAGCCGCGAGCCCAGGGCGACGGACCACATTCCGGAAATGATCGCCTTGATCCGCGTCCTGGAGGAAAAAAAAATCGCCTACCGGGTCGATGGCGATGTGTTCTTCGCGGTGGATCGATTTTCCGGATATGGAAAACTCTCCCGTAAAAAGCTGGATGAATTAGAAGCCGGCGCCCGTGTAGAAGTGGACGAGCGTAAAAAATCCCCTATGGATTTTGCCCTTTGGAAGGCAAGCAAAGAGGGAGAACCTTCCTGGGAAAGCCCCTGGGGCCGGGGCAGGCCCGGTTGGCATATCGAGTGCTCGGCCATGAGCACCAAATACCTGGGGGAGACGTTCGACATTCACGGAGGCGGCAGGGACTTGATCTTCCCGCACCACGAGAACGAGATCGCTCAGTCCGAGGCGGCCTCCGGTGTCCCTTTGGCCCGCACCTGGGTCCATAACGGTTTTGTCAACATCAACCAGGAGAAGATGTCCAAGTCTCTCGGCAACATCACCACGATTCGGGAAATCCTCGGCCGCCATGACAGCGGAACGCTCCGCCACTATCTCCTGAGCAGCCACTACCGCAGCCCGGTCGATTTCTCCGAGCAGGGGCTTGAGGAAGCCGGCAGGGGCGTGGAGAGGATCTATGAGACGCTCGATCGCCTGGAGCAGGCGCTTCCCGCGGGCCGGGAAAACGGGATCGAGCCGGACGCGGCTCTCCTGGCAGACTTCTGCAGGGAAATGGACGATGATTTCAATACCCCGCGCGCCTTGGCGCTTCTCTTTGAAGAAGTACGCGGTCTCAACCGCGTGTTGGTCGGCGGCAAAACCGCCGGCCTCTCTAAGCGGAGCGCGGCCCTGAAGGCTATGGGCAAAATGTTGGGCCTGTTGCAGGAAAAGCCGGCGGCTTTTTTGGAGAGAAAGAAAGAAAGTTGGGTTCAGGGGCGCGGGCTTTCCCCCGGCGCCGTCGAGGAGTTGATCCGGGCAAGAGATCAAGCCCGGAGCGAGAGGCGCTGGCAAGAAGCGGACCGGATCCGCGACGAGCTCAAAGAAAAGGGCGTCACTCTGGAGGATACGCCGGGAGGGACCGTATGGAAAGTGCGTTGAGTTTGATCCCCGCGCGGTTTTGGATTGCGGTCCTGGGCCTTTGTCTGGGGCTTTCCCTGCCGTCTTGGAATTACGCTCAGGAATCTTCCGGGAAAAGTCCGGAGGGAGAAACGGGAAAGCTCCGGCTGCAAAAGAGCGTCAAGACGCGCGAATTCCAGGGAAAGCCGGTGGAGGGCGAAGAGAGGACCGTGGGTCCCCAGGAGACTCTGTGGCAAATTCTCATTCGAGAAAAAGGGCTTTCTCAGAAAAACTTTAGCCGCTACCTGATTCTCATCGGCTCTTTGAATCCTCAGCTCAAAAATCCGAATGTCTTGCCTCTCGGCGGCACGATTTTCATACCGATTCGGCCCGACGAGATCCTCGGCATCGAGGTGCCGTCGGGCCAGGGGCCCCCGAGAGTGTATCGGGTGAAAGTAGGGGATTACCTTTATAAGATTATTCGAGAGCAACTGGGCGCGCAAGAAAAGAAAGCGCTGGAGGGCGCTCTCGGCGAGGTGAAGCGGCTCAACCCGCAAAAGAAAAATTGGAATCTTCTCCTGGTGGGCGAGGCCCTTACGGTTCCTGCCTCCGGGAAAATGCCGCAAATCGCCGCTGCAAAACCCGCGGAGGGCGCGCCCGGGATCTCCCTCAAGCCTTCCGTGGAGGCCAAGCCTCTCGTGGAGTCGGTGGTGGGTTTGGATTATGGCCAGAAATTGCCGGCGCAGGCGAATCTTCAGCTCCTGGAGCAGGTGGTGAACGTGTTGGGAAACGAGATGAACCGCAAAGGCGAGGAGCTCCTGCCGGTTCAAGAGGGGACGATTCGCATGGACCGGGGCGCCTACCCGGTCATTATGAATCCTAAAAAAGGGCAAAAGGTCATCTTGGATATCGGCGGCAAAATTCCCCCGTCTCTGAAAACAAAACTGGAAGCGCGCGGCTCCTCGGTCCCGGTCGTCTCGCTGAAGCCGAACGCGTCGCTCCATGACGCCGTGGATAGCCTCATTTCCCGTTTAGGGTTCCAGTCGCTGCCGGGCAATCGGCCCATCACGATGCAAGATCAGGGAGTCGGGGTGCAGTTGAAAGGGGAGTGGATGGTGGCTGTGCCGGAAGAAAGCGGCGGCGGGCAGGCGGTCTGGATTATCGCTCTCACCGACGGCCCGGGAAAAACCCCGGATTACCTCAGGGAATATCTCTCTTTGCGAGGGATGAATCTGAGGGAAATTCTTGTTCCGGCGTCTTCGCCTTCCCCATCTTCGCTATCGCAGGGCGCGCAGGCGGGAACGGAAAAGCAGATCGAAGTCTGGCCTCGGGAAAAAAGGGCACTGGTGGACGCCTTTCTTAAAAGCTACCCGGTTTCTTTTTCTGTGGATCGCCAGGTCGTGCTTTCGCTCCGCGAGGGAATCCGAATGGATCTCAAGGTGGACCGCTCCTTCGAGTCCGGCGGCAAAAAATTCGCGGTGTTTTTCCGGCAGATCGGAGATGAAGCGAAAAAGGCCCTGGAACAGGGGGAAGGGGTGAAGCCGATCGAATTGGACCTGGCCAGCCTTTCGCCCCGGGACTTGATCTCGCGGCTGGTTGCGGGCTTTGGGGAGAGCGCGGTCTACCGGGAGCACCGTTTTTCCGCGGTCGAAGGCCCGGCCAAGGACAAGGTAGTCTTCACGGTCCCCGGCTTTTTCTTCTCCTCCCGATCGCTCCTTCTCACCGACCGGGAGATTCCCAAGGATCTCCATCGGTTCTTTTTCGATAAGGGGCTTCGGATTGTCTATTTCTAAGCTGAGAGAAGGCAACAGGCGAGAGGCAGCAGGCAACAGTCTGATTTTCTTAATCACGCCTCACGCCTTCCGCCTCACGCCTTCGAAAGATCTTACGCGCCTGCGCCGAACCGTGGGATTCTTCTTCGCGGGGATATTGCTTCTGTCGAGCTGCGCGCCCAGGTCGGAGAGAACCGTTCCGGCTGCATCGGCCTCGGCCAAAGCCCCTGCTGCGGGCCCTCACTGCCCGGACCGGGTGGACAGGGCGAAGACCGGCGGTTTTGTGGCGGGTCTCTTCGGCACCGCAATAGCGACCCTCGTGGGGAGCCCCGTTCTTGGCGTTCTTTACCAGGTGGCCGGCTACGGAATCGGTTTCGCCAGCGCGGATGCCTGCAAGAAGCAGGAGGTTACGGCGGAGCAGGCCGTTCTCACTCCCGAGAATGGCCAAGTTGCGGTAGAAAAAGCCGTTCTTACTTCTCCGAAGCCCGAGGTTGCAGTGGAAAAAGTCGTCCTCACTCAACAGCCGCAGCAGCGCCATCCTGTTCTTGTTTCGACAGAAATCAAAGAAGAAAATCTTTCCTCGAGCAAGCGCCCGTAGCTCAACTGGACAGAGCATCAGACTTCGGATCTGAGGGTTGGGGGTTCAAATCCCTCCGGGCGCGCCAATCCACCCGAATGGGCTGTCGTAGAATCCGCCGCTCCATAAAGCTGCCTTCGGAGCTAGCCCGGCGTGACCTGTATGGGCTAGAGCAAAATCGCAAATTCTTCAACGCTGATACCAGCCCCCCGAATAAGAGCCCGTAATGTTCCACGGTCGAGCTCTTTGTGATCCGGCACCGACAGATGCCGACCATTGGGGTGGTAGAGGATGATATGGCTTCCCCGTTGATGGTAGAATTTGAAACCGATTTTCTCGAAAATTTTAACCGCTTCCCGGCCAGAGATGACGGGAAGAGTGGCCATTAAGCGGCGACGCTGATCTCTACAATATCGGGGGAGGGTATGGGAAGATCTTGGGCCTTGCGAACCTCGAGTATGCCTTCAATTGCCTCTCGGATGTTTTGCAAAGCTTCTTCTCTTGTTTTTCCCTGAGAGACACAGCCGGGCAGAGAAGGACATTCGGCTATGATATAGCCGTCTTCCCCTTGAGTAAGTGTGACGAGGTATTTGTGAGCCATGATCTTTCCTACTAAATCAGTTCAACTAAACTGGACCATACCAAAGGACGCGTTCTGACGCAATAAGACGGAGGGGGGATGCCCTTTTATGCCGGGTTCCCCATACGTAACGACCGGAGACTTTTTCGAGCGTGGGTTGGGGGTTCAAATCCCTCCGGGCGCGCCAATAAATTCAAAACTATTTCATGTTCTCAAAAACAGCGATCTATTTTAGATGATGGAGTTTTAGACCGGGAATCTTCTGAAAATGAGGATCGGTTGTGAAAATCTCCGCTTTTCTTCGGATTCGGGATCGTTAAAAAACTCGATCCAAACCGTCGTGTCAGCGACGACCACGCCGGGGCCTTTCGCGTTCCTTCATGGCCTTTAGTTCTTCGGCTTCCATCCTCCGCCAATCCAGATCGATATGTATCTTGCCGCTCAGGTTCTTTAAGCCTTCCAATTTCTTGCGGCGCACAAACTCTTTCAAGGCCCGATTGACCGCCGCAGTCCGGGTTTTCTCGCCGGCGCATTTCATGGCCTCCTCTAACAGCTTTTCATCGATCGCCAAGGTGGTGCGCATATCTGATGCCTCCCAGTGATGCCTCAATTGTATGCCTTTACCGTATGCCGTCAAGGGGATTTTCTGCACCACGCCCGTGATAGCGGTATCGGCGGCGTCTTGGTTACGCGAAGGCCTCGCGCACAACCAGAAAAATTTCGCTATCCGTGTACTGAGGTGTGGTTCCTACAAGTTTTTACCGAGGAGGTGGTCCGGGTGGAGGGCGAGAAGAAACTCCTCACAGGGAATGCATAAAATACCGTCTTTCATTAGCCGCTCTTTGCCGCGGTAAAGCAGATAAGCTTTGCTTTGCGGGTAGTCTTCTTTGAATGATCTTAGGCCCCGCAGGTCCTGCGGTTGGAGTCGAGCCGTGTTTTTGGTCTCGATAGCAAACAAGCCGTCGGCTCCGTATACGACGAAGTCCACTTCAACCCCCCCTCGTGTTCGCCAAAAGTGCAGCGTGAAGCTGCGGCCGGAATAGTCGATCCAAGCCCTAAGATGCTCAGCCACCAGCCCTTCAAACGCGTGGCCATCGATCTCTTCAGGACGGTCCAGCGGTCCCTTAGGGCGCAGAGAGCGGTAAACTCCCGCATCAAAAAGATAAAACTTGGGGTGAGTGACCAGGGCCCGTTTGGCCCGTTTTGAAAAGACGGGCAAGCGATAAGCGAGCAGGAGATCCTCCAGAACACTTATGTATCCTTCGACAACTTTGCGTTCGACCTGGCACTCGCGCGCGATATTGGTGATGTTGAGCACTGACGCGTGGGAGAAGCTCACAGCGTCGAGAAACCGCGTGAAGTTTCCGATGTTTCTCACCAGGCTTTCCATTTGAACTTCTTCGCGCAGGTATAGGGCCGCGTAGGTTTGGAGGACCTTGTTTGGGTCGGTCGAATCCAGCACCACCGGCAGCAGTCCGTGGTCAAGAGCGTCTTCGAGCGAAAAGGCTTTACCGAGTTCCGCCGCCGTGAACGGATGGAGCGAACAGAGAAGAGCGCGGCCGGCCAACAAGTCTATTCCTGTGCGTTTCAACTTGCGGGAGCTCGATCCAGTCAAAACAAACCGCCACCCGGTCTTTCTCTCGATCAGTGCGTGCACCAAGTCGAGCAGCTGAGGAATTTTTTGAATCTCGTCGATGATCACGGTCGTACCCTTGCCCGATGCGAGAAGTCTTTCCCGCAGCCGTTCGGGATTGGCCGAATAGGTGCGGAACACTTCGGGGTCTAGAAGATCCAAATAAATGGCGTCCTTGAAGTAACGCCGTACCAAAGTGGATTTTCCTGTTCCGCGCGGCCCGAAAAGGAAGAAACTCTGCTTTGGCGGCTTAAAAAAACGGTCTAGCGTTTCCATTATGAGCCTCAAATCGGAATTACACTACCCAATATATAGCCCAACATAATTCTTGTCAAGTTCAGGTTTTCTGTTGCCAGTTCTTTAGGCGGAGAGCTTGATCTCGATGTCCGCTCTCAGCGCCCGAACCCCGAGGTTATGCCGTGAAGGGTCCAGAGAACAGGGTTGATTTGTCCTTTTAAAAAGGACAAATTGCACTGCATCTATCCTTGGATTAAGGACCAATGAAAGAGATCCTGCGGCAGAAAATCATCGATTCGCTGGCAGCAGCGCCACCGCCCTTCACTCGCCGGGACGTGCGCCTTCCCGGAATTCCAGGCAAGGCGGCGGCGGTGATCGGGCCCAGGCACGCCGGCAAGACTACCTTCTTATGGCAGGTGCTGGGGGACCGGCTGGAGCAAGGTTTTGACCGCGAAGGGTTGGGGTACTTCAACTTTGAGGACGAGCGCCTGGGCGGC
>Ga0080064_1005873_pt1 | contig 13848 bp, 10 predicted proteins | sample Subgrocontami54m_FD_69260 | JGI IMG/M metagenome (GOLD analysis project Ga0080064, IMG submission 69260) | Subsurface groundwater microbial communities from S. Glens Falls, New York, USA - GMW46 contaminated, 5.4 m (SPADES assembly) (version 2) ...
AGCGGCGCCCACCGGTTTTTCCGCTGCCAGCAAATAGCCAATCCAGACCAAAACCGAAACATGGTAGCTTCCCGTCGGCAGAAGATCCAGCAAGTCTTTGGAATGTTCCGTGAGATCGGTCAGACGCACTGCCCACACTGCAAGCTCCGTGCTGGCGAAGATTGCAAATCCAAAGGCGATTCCAAACGTATAGCTGCGCCACGACAGGCCGAACAAACGGGAAAAGAAGAAAAGAAAAAGGAGTAACCCGGCCTGAATGATTGCTACGCTCCGGTCGAGCAACACGACTCCCGCCTTCAAAGCGTCAGGAGCGGTCCCGGGGGAATAGACCGCCGATAAGATGGCGGCGAGGACCAAAAGGCCAGTAAGCCAACGCATCGAAGCAGTGGCAAGTGCCTCCAGGCGCGGATAGTCGTGAAACACATTGTTGAATATCTCCTGGATGATGCCAAACCTCAGCGCCGTGCTCCCCGCCAGAGTTGCCACGTAGACATATAGATACAAGGTTCCATGAGCGGGGGCGATAATGTAAATGCCAAAGAGCAGGAGAAACTCAAGAGTTTCATACAACGTGTACAGGAAAAATAGGGGAAAGTTCTTGTGCAAGCGGCGGGTGTACATAAGCACCGACACAACCGCAAGCAGAGCGTGGGGCGCGATCCACAGGTAAAGCAGGGCGAGCTTGTACCCAGACACCATGCCGATACACGGCACTATAGTGCGCCTGCCGCAAAATTACAATCTTCTGGGCTGCGCCCCCTTGTGTTTCCTTAGGCCGGGCAAGTCTTTGTGTTCCGTCTCATGGGACTGGACAAGTCTTTGTAAAACAGTGGGGCAAGGGATTCCCGTCGGCGAAGCTGGGCACGGTGGCGGTGGTGAGCAACAAAACGGCTGCGAGCACGAGGAAGAATTTCTTCACGATGTTTCTCCTTTTGAAAGAAAAGTTTCCGGGGTACTTTGCGCTTGGCAGCGTGCGGTTGGACGGGAATGCTGCGCTTAACAGGTTTTCGGAAACAGTAAATTTTTGGAACTAAGATCCGCTCGCGAGGACTTTTCGGAGAAGGTAAATTCGTGGCGCTGCAATCCGCTCTCGAAGACTTCGAAGGCACTACTATGGGTGCGATCCCCGAAATCCTAGGAAAGTTGCATTACCTTGCTGAGCTTCACGACGGCGGCGGGAGCTATTCGCACTGGGGAATGGGAAGGGTCTATGGCGAGGAAGCGGCCCGGCGCGCGATGCGCGCATCGCATGCCGCAGTACTTGCGCGGGTATTACGAACCCCGTTACGCGTGTTGGCTGAGGATCTGAGCCGCTCCGCGTCCAGCGCGCAGATCACAGCCCTTGAGTTCCTCTCGTCTCTGGAAAAGCTGACGCCGCAAGTCCTGCCTTTCCGGCCGGTCGCCGCTTCGCAGAAGCACCTTACGGCAGTTCTGCACGCACTGTCGGCTCTGGTGGAGAGCCCAGCACGTGCCAGTCACCAAGACGCATCGCCACCCCTACCACCTGTCCGATAATTTCAGCCTCCTGGGGATGGCGCAGAATGCGGACGGGTACCGGCGACAAGGGATGCGGTTGCAGCACGATGCTCCCCGGCCGCACCTGGCACCAGGAACAGACAAAGCCCTCTCGGGTCTCGATGAAATAGATGGGGCGCTCGAACTCCGTGCGCCATGCGCCTTCTCTCGCCTTGTTCTTGCGCTCGTCCACTTGCACAAAACTGCCCGGAGGCAAGATCGGGTACATGGTGAAATCCTCTGCCCCGATGTAGCCGTACGAGTAACGATCATCCGCGGCCAACGCGGACAGATAGGAGAGCGGCACAACCCCCCATTTTTCGATCATTCGTCCAAAGTTTGTGGTCGTCTTGAGGTCGAATCCAGGGTCCAGCCGAACCGGAATGGAAATTTGGGCGATGCTTTCGGAAGCCTTCGAAACATGCGAACTGGGAGGATGCGCAGCGCCGATATCGAGATGGATGTCGTTCAGGTCCACGCCATACCACGCCAGCAATTCCCGATAGTCGCGACGGTAAATCGCGGCCAAGGAGTAGCAACGGAAAATGCTGGGAACAACTCCCTTGGTTTCGATGTCCGACAGCCGGCTGGGAGGAATACCAAATTCCTCGCTTCCCAGCCTTCGGGCAATCTGAAGACTGGCGTTTTCAACGTCACGCATCGTGCAGCCGAGCGCTTCCCTCAAAACACGAAGTTTGGATCCTCCCTTGAGTTCCACAGGGCCACCCCCTCTGCACTTTTTCCAAAAACGTAACAAAGCGAGCCGCTTCTTCCTATTCTTCAAAGGGAAGGTCGGAAGCCTTCTTGTTCGTATTGCGGAACACGCGCGGCAGTATTCCGGGCGGTATTCTAGCACCGAACTTGTGGTCTCGGGGCTCTCCCGGCGTCGGGGTCAGATGTGCCGTTCAGGACCGCTTCCGCCGCGTGTGTGCTCCAGGCGGAAAGGTTGTTTGGGTTTTGTAAATAAGTTCTCAGTTCCAAAGTTCTTAGTACTCAGTTTTAGGGCTACAGGGTACTGAGGTCTGAGAACTGGTACGGAGAAACTGATACTGGAACTGAGAGCCAGTGAAACGGCGCGCAGAATGAAGCTGTCCAGACTACCCGTTTTGGTTCGCTGCACTCTCTGGGAAAGCCGCTCGGAACATAGGGTCCCGGGCATTCTTGTCCGCCTGCCGCGCTCACGCCTCACGTTCAGCTTGGTTGGTATCGAACATCGTTATCGGGGATTTCCTCCTACTCCAAAGAACCCATAGCGCGGTTAGCGGTCATTGAGAAGCTTAGCGGGAGCATCTGCCCTGTTCCAAAAAGCGAACAGGATGGGGCGAAAGAAAACGGCGGTATCAATAAACCTTGACTACTAACTTGGGTCAAGTCACGATGTGCTCTCCCAGATGGGCACTTTCTGGAGAATTAGTGTCGCAGAACCTGAGGGGGCTCCCGTCCGGGAGAAAGTGACTGGTTCCGATGGAACGGAACCGGCAACTGCGATGCGTATCACTTGCTAGGCGAAGTCGGGTCCCACAGTGTACGAAGTGGCGGTGGCGACGACCCCCAGCTTTCGGCGCTCAAAATGTCAAAATGTACCGCCCGACGTAAACGCCCGCGGCAGAAGTCCACGAGGTGTCTGCATGTTGGAGAACTCACCTCGGCTTGAGGGAGAAGTTCCCCAGAACGAGAAACGGTACGACCATCGGTCCGATTCGCCCCGGCGCGACCGCGATCGACTGCTGCTCGAGACCACCGACCTGGTGGTTCGGGCCCGGAATCTGCCGGACCTGTTCAAAGAACTTGCTCCCCGCATCTTGGGCCTGACGGATTGCGAATTCCTGAAATTCTGTCTCCACGATCCGTGTCAGAACTGCATGACCACGCGCTACTGGAAGAGGAACCAGGAAAGCGGACAGTTCGACGCCTTCCCGATGGACGAGCGTGTGTGCGGATGGGTTTGGATGCAGCAAGAGGCGGCTACTATTCCCGATGTCGAGAAGGAGAAACGTTTCCCGGTATGCATGCAGGAGCTGCGCAAGCATGGCGTGAGATCGTACAGCGTGCTGCCCCTGAGTACGGCCGCCCACCGTTTCGGGGCAATCGGCCTGGGCAAAAGCGTACCCGAGTTGTTGACGATGCAGGACATGGAATTGCTCTCCCGCATCGCGCAGATGGTCGCGCTGGCTCTGGAGAACCGGGAGACTCACCGCGCCTGGCAGGAGCAGCAAGAACGATTGCAGGGCCTGGTCACGCTCAGCCAGGAGCTGAGTTCCAGCCTGGATCTGGAAAAGCTGGTGCCCATCATCCTCAACAACCTGCGGCTGATGGTGCACTACGATCACGCCGTGCTGGGGCTGCTGGAAGAAGATGGCAAGGCTTTGCGAAAGTATGCGATGGATTCGTCCCAACCTGATGAGCTTGCGGACACGAAGATCAATCACGTGCCGCTCGAGCACTCCTTGTCGGCGCGGGCGATTGAGACCCGCAGCGTTACATTTTGGACCGCAGACGACCTGAGCAACCTGGAGACTCCGGTGGCGAAAGCCCTGCGTGCCAAGGGGATTCAAGCCGTGTGCAACGTGCCCCTCATCACCGGAAGCCGCGCCTGGGGCTCGCTCAATTTCGGGAGCAAACAGCGGGATGCTTTCAGTCCGGCCGACACGCAGTACTTACAGCAGCTGGCCAACCAGATAGCCGCCGCGCTGCATAACGCCCGCGCCTTTCGCGAGATCGCGCAACTCAAGGACCGGTTGGCCGGCGAGAAACGCTACCTGGAGAGCGAAATCCACAGCGAGATGCGGTGGGACGAAATTGTCGGCAACAGTCCAACCTTGAAACGCGTGCTGGATTACGCCACGATTGTCGCCGCTACCGACTCCACGGTCCTGATCACCGGCGAAACCGGGACCGGGAAAGAACAGGTGGCCCGCGCCATCCACAGCATGAGCCGGCGCAAAGACCGCAGTTTCATCAAGCTGAACTGCGCCGCCATTCCCACCGGACTGCTGGAAAGCGAGTTATTCGGCCACGAGAAAGGGGCATTCACGGGAGCGGTGAGCCAGAAGATCGGACGGCTGGAGTTGGCCGACAAGGGCACGCTGTTTCTCGATGAGATCGGCGAAATTGCCCTGGAGTTGCAACCGAAGCTGTTGCGTGTGCTCCAGGATCAGGAGTTCGAGCGGCTGGGCGGGACTCGAACCATCCGGGTGGACGCGCGCCTGATCGCCGCCACCAACCGGGATCTGGCGCGTGCCGTAGAAGAAAAGCAGTTCCGCAGCGACCTGTTCTATCGTCTGCACGTTTTCCCGCTGCACCTGCCGGCGCTGCGCGACCGCCGCGAGGACATTCCCATGCTCGTCCACCATTTTGTGGAAAAATCCGGGTTGCGGTTGGGCCGGCGGATTGAATCGGTCCCCGAGGAGGCGCTGCAAGCCATGCTTCAGTGGAACTGGCCCGGCAACATCCGGGAACTGGAGAATTTCATCGAGCGTTCGGTGATCCTTTCGGACGGCCACGAGCTTCGTTCGCCGCTGGCGGAGTTACGGCACGAAATTGCCTGGCAGCGTGCCGGTTCGGAGGGCACTCTGCAGGATCGGGAACGAGAGCATATTATCGAAGTCCTGCGCCAGACCCGGGGTGTTCTGTCCGGTCCACGAGGAGCGGCATCGCGCTTGGGACTGAAGCGGACGACGCTCCAATACAAACTCCAGAAGCTGGGCATCTCGCGCATGGAATGTCTGGATTGAAGGTGTGCCCATCCTCCGTCAGTCTTGCCGATCCCCCGGCGACGGACCTCGCTCCACGATCCCTGGCGAGCTCCGTAAGAATCATGCTTTCCTTCACTTGAACGTGTTCACGGTGTGGCAGCCGGGGTGCACTGTTGTGCTTGCTCGGCACATTCAACTCTCCCGGAAAAACGACCTTACCAGCCAAGATCGTGGCGAGCAGGAGCCCTATGGGTGTGCCTCGCCGCTTCATGTTCTCCGATGGCTGTCTCAGTTGCACGCTGCGGCGCGGCGGCGACTTCTGCGACCTCCCCGATCCGTTGCTGGCCGAATTGCATGGGATGGGACATCTGACGTTGTACCCGCCCGATGCCGTGCTGATGATGGAAGGAAAAGCGCCGCGCGGCGTGTACATCGTCTGTTCCGGGCGCGTCAAGCTTTCGGTGGAAGCGAAGGATGGCAAGACGGTGATCCTCGAAGTAGCGGGCGAACGCCAGGTGCTGGGATTGAGCGCGGTCGTCTCCGGTCAGCCCTCCCCCATCGAGGCGACTACCATCGAGCTCTGCCAGATCAAGTTCGTGGACCGCGAGAGCTGTCTACATCTGCTCGACCAGAACAGTCACGCGGCCCTGGCCTGCGCCCGGCTCCTGAGCCAGGAGATCGGGACCTCGTTCCGGGATGTGCACGACTTGCTGCTGGCGCGCAGTTCGACCGAGAAGCTGGCGCGCCTGTTGCTCTCCTGGGCGGCCAAAGGGCCTCACAACCTGGAGATCCGCGTAGCCACGGACTTCACGCACGAAGAAATTGCACAAATGATTGGATCGTCGCGAGAAACGGTAACCCGCTTGCTTAGCGATATGAAACGAAGAGAGCTGATTCGACTGGAAGGCTCAACCCTGGTGATCGCGAACCGCATCGCTTTACAGGCAATTGCCTCGTAAAGTTTCCTCCCCTGGGGCGGACGCTCAGCACGCTCGAGCCCGCCCATTTTTCTTTCCCTACAGATTGAAGAGTTCCCGCAAACGGCGGGTCTGCGCGCGGCTGACGGGAATTTCCGTCTGTTTCTTGTCGTCCATGCGGAGCTGGTAAGAGCTCTTGAACCAGGGCACCACTTCGCGGATGTGGTGGATGTTCACCAGGAACGACCGGTGCGCCCGCCAAAACAGGCTGGGATTGAGGTTGTCGTTGAGTTCTTCCAGAGTGCGGCAGTTGGACTGGCCTTCCATGCCGGCGTGGCCGCTGGTGACCACGGTGATGACGCCATCTTCGATGGTGGCGTAGCAGATGTCCTTCGGGTCAGCCAGGAACAGCCTGCCCGCCGCCTTGATGAGGATTTTCGCGGTCTGCGACTTCTGCGACTCCAGCATGCGGACCAGCGCCTCAAACTTTTCGTCCGACCCGGCGCCGCCCTCGATCTTGGCGCGCGCTCTTTCAACCGACTGCGCCACGCGCTTTTTGTCGAAGGGCTTCAGGATGTAGTCGACGGCGTTCACCTCGAAGGCTTTGACCGCGTATTGATCGAAGGCCGTAGCGAACACAATCTTGGGAAGAGGGACCTTGCGGTCGAGCAGCTTCTTGATGACGCCGAAGCCGTCCAGGCCGGGCATCTGAACGTCCAGAAAGACGAGGTCGGGACTGTGCTCTTTGATCAGGCTGACGGCCTCCAGCCCGTTCTTGCCCTGGGCCACGACGTTGACGTCGGCGAGATTCTTGACCAGGTAGGCGAGTTCGTCGCGCGCCAGTTGTTCGTCGTCGACGATGACCGCGGAGAGAGGCATAGAGTTCAGCGCAGGAGCAGCCTGAGAACAGCGCCAGAAAGGCTCGCTCGCTGTGTTTCTCAATTGTGAGTATAGTCAGCGAGCGAAAGGAGGGCAACGGATCCAGGGGGTGAGAACAACACGGGAGGGAATATGCACCCCCCTCCCGAACCTTTTGGTTTAGATCGCACTTCGTTAAGGCTCTGAGCGCGACCTGGATCCTGATTCCTGCCTGTCCCAAAACATTTCTATGGGATGAAAGATAATGATTTTTTGCGGTCTCGACGTGTGCTCATGGCAAAAGTTGATCGCGAAACTTTCGACGAATTCTGAAAAACTAATGACTTCCGCCAACTCCGTTCGGCATTCGTAAACAGCCGCTAACATTTAGATTGACACGCAAGGGCAACAAGTGATAAATAAGGCGGCTTATCTTACATTTGTCACTTCCCAGGGCCCCGGTGCACAACGTTCCACAAAAAAGGAATCTATAGCAGATTAAGACATGGTTTGATAGCAGCTTCACTCTAGCGATAAGGACAGGAGTATTTCGCGCAGCGAGATGTAAGCACGTAACGAAGGTTGCATGATGCATATTCGGGACTCAGTTCGATGGAACGCTCGACATCTACTTATGAGAGTCCCGGTTATCCGCCAACGTGAGGTGCCGCGATGCATGGAGTTGACCAACTCCGTCGGCGAGCGAGTGAAGCGTATATGCATGCGTCCTCTAGTTCGGCGCGAGCTAATCTTGCTCATGTGCATTTGTTTGGGACTGACTCAGGCTTTCGCACAAAATTCGCTGCCAGCTCCTGAAATTGCGAGCCCGAAGGGCGCCGCGGAGCGGTTTCCACTGTACTCATGGAGTGCAGTCACGGGCGCAACTCAATACCTTGTGATTATCGATTCTGAACCAGAGATAGCTTGCGACGACGTGCATACGAGTCTTAGAAGCGTTGCTGCTGTGGCTCTTATCGATCCGGCCAAGCTCTGCACAGGTGGTAAATGCGGGTTCCAATTCAAAGAGGGCATCGGCTGGCCGCCGGGCATTACGATCATAGGGAGTCGAAATATCGGTTACATCCATCGCCGGACTAACTGCAAGGGGGCGTTACACACTTGGGTGTTTTCGGTACTGGCACTGCAAGGCGCTGCTTGGGGGAAAATGGCTGGATCTTCATTCTGGCTTAATCAGTGAATCGTTCTCCCTTTAATGTCCAAGTCACAAAGGGCGTGGGGTCCGGTAGGAAGCACACAATGTCGTCGTTCTCATGTGACGGAAGCAACTTCTCGCAGCACTCTCACTATGGCCGTTTGAGCCTTAGGTCCCGAGCACTCTGTTTTCCCAAGACAACACAGCCAAAACTATAAGGAGACATATGAGCAATGTTGATGAAGTACGCAAAGAAACCAAAAAGCACTTAGGGGACGACACAGACCTGGCTTACATCACGCCCGAACTAATTGAAGGACTTAAGAGTGCCAAAGACCCCAAAGACATTAAAGCGGCGGGATGGGTCGCGGAGGGCACACAAATTACCGTTAGCGGCGGCAAGTGGTATTTTAAAGGCCAATGTACCGAGACCTGGTACGTGTGGGGTTCTCAGCTGGATTTTACTGCCATTGGCAGGTGCCCGAATGGAAGGCAGCTGTTCAAGATTTGGCCTCGGTGACATCCGCCGGTTGTTGTCAATAGTCCCCTAGAAACAAAACACAAGAGGAACAGCGATTTGCGAAAGGAGATTAATCGTGATCAGAAATGTGGCTATCGGACTCTGGCTGGCTTTCTTTGCTTTTCTCGGTGGGCTTTATGCGCAAGCACCGACAAGTCCTTCAACTGAGAACCTTCAAAAGAAGGATGTGCAAGTCAAGAATGAGTTGAAGAAAGCCCCGCCGCCCGAGAAGATGGCGGCAGAACCGAAGAAGGACCACCTCATCGTTTTGATCAACATGTCTAATTACCAGGTTCGGAAAGCACGAATAAATAAGGGTGCATGGTTTCCGACTCCTGCCATCAGCAGAACGTGTCCCTACAATGACTACGATAAGTGCTTTGATGAGCACAAGTGGGCTAATTTGTTGATGGTCCAATGTGAGGAAACCATTCAGATCGATGTTGGCATGATTGATGCTGCCGGTGTATGGTGGCAAACCGGCTGGCCTTCATTTAAGCCGGACTGCGCGTACGCTGGAACAGCGATTGGACTGGGTCCCTACTAAATGCCGAGGGCCACTGTGGTGCGGTCTCGCGACTCCTCTGGAGAGGGTGTGAATAGAATTGTGTAAACGCACCGAGACGTTCATGCCACACAGGGAGTCGACGGTTCGGTTCCTGGGAGCACTGTGTCGGTGAGCGTCCCCACCCTTACAATTCGCGACTGTCGTGAGGTTCGGTGACCGATGGAAGTGCGTGGCTACAAGTGTTTAGCGTAGGGTGTCGCATTGACAAAGTCTGCTCGACGATGTTCAACTGACCGTAGTTGATTGAGCGGGTTCAAGCCCCGGCCAGTCTGCCGCAGGTGACGCCGACCAAGCTGGCAAGCTCCGGCCAAATCCCGGAACCTCTGCCGGAGAGGCAATGCACCTGCGGACATGTTAATTTTCAGCAGCATCTACAACCTGTCTGTACAGGCTTTCGTGCTTCTCGGCCATGTCGGCAGCATCGAAGCGATCGCGGACAAAACGTTTGCCGCTCTTCATAAATTTCCGCCGCTGTTCCGCGTCACGAAGCACTGCGATAGCCTTCAGGGCGAGGTGATTCGGATCTCCGTTCGGGTATAGGTAGCCATTCTCGTTGTTCGTAATGATCTCATCTATTCCCGGGGAGTCACTCGCAACTACAGGCGTCTGAAGCGCCAGTGCTTCCAGCGCACTGAGACCGAGCCCCTCCCTTCTAGTCGACACAACACATAGCGCCGCACGTCGAAATACCGCAGGGACGAGCTCGAACGGTATCTGTTTGCATACGAACTCATCTTGGATACCGCTTCGTGCAACAAGGCGCAAAAGGTGATTCCGTTGGCTGGCCTTCGGCGGTCGAGCTGTTAGCAAGAACTTGAACACTCTGTTCGGCAGCCCATCTTTTATGATTGCGGCAGCCTCGATAAACTCGCCTGGATCTTTACGAGGATCCCACCTCATCATGCACACGATCAGGTCAGTGCCTTTGCGTAGGTGCAACAGCTTTCCAACTCGTCGCATGTCGACGGAATCAGCTTTCGAGCGAAGCCAGGTAGCCGGGATTCCATGATAGATGAGGGATGTTTTACCACCCAACTCGCATTTCTCCAGCTCTCTCCGAAAAAAATTACTGCCCGCAATGAAATGATCGATTGGAAGTTCGCGAAGGAGGCGAAGGTGGCTATACGCCGCATCGCCACAACTAATGGAATCGTCGAGACTGTCCCCGATAGGTGTTTTGTGGAGCGTGGCGACCAGCGGGATGCCGAAGGAGGACTTGAGATGCATTCCTATGAACGCGCCCGCGAAGTGCTGTCCACTCACGACAGCACAGTTGTTGTCGCGGAAATTCTGCGTCGAAGACAGCTCCGAGTAAACCGAGAGGGACCTACTAATAGCAGCTGATAACGGAACCTTACCAGGTTCGTAGGCAAAATCTGTACGATGCACTTTAACTCGGGGTCCTCGAAGCCAATGAGAATCCCCCGAAGGCAGTTGCTCACCGGGAGCAATCACATGCACGCGAATACCACGTCGGTCCGCGAGCGCCTGAGCTAGGTAAAAGGCATGTGTGCCCGCTCCCCCGGCGTCCGGGGGGAAAAAGGGAGCTACGAGTATCACATGGAGGCGTTTCCGTTTTCCGGGTTCAAGCGGTGTGATCACAACTCACGCCTCTGCCTGATTAGATAACGTATCGGCTCCTAAGCCGCCGAGTCAACTCATTCGCGTTCTTTGAATGAGTGGGTTTCGTCACAATCGGAATGTTTCGAGATCACAGTCAAACCCGTTCCTGGTCCCTACCCTGACCGGTCACCAAGGCTCTATTATTGTTATTCTACCCCCGATCAATGACACGAGCGGTACGCAGCGCCCACCCGGCTTCACCGTCGGCGGGAGTGGCCAGGCGAAATTCAGGCGGGGCGCGGTCAGGCGGCATTTTCGAGGGCCAGGGCCATGCCCATGCCGCCGCTGACGCAGAGCGTGGCGAGGCCGCGTTTGGACTTGCGCTTCAGCATCTCGTGGAGCAGCGTGACGGTGATGCGCGTCCCCGTGCAGCCGATGGGATGGCCAAGGGCGATCGCGCCTCCGTTGACGTTGAGCTGGGCGCGATCGAAATGCAGTTCGCGATCGCAGGCCAGCACCTGGGCGGCGAAGGCTTCGTTGAGTTCGATGACATCCATCTGGTCGAGCCGCAACCCGCTCAGCGCCAGCAGTTTCTTCACCGCCGGCGCCGGGCCGAAGCCCATGATGCGCGGTGTCACGCCGGCCGTGGCCATCGCTACGACGCGCGCTTTCGGGGTCAGGCCATGGGCCTTGGCCGCCGCCTCGGAAGCGATCAGCAGCGCGCAGGCGCCGTCATTGACGCCGGAGGCATTGCCCGCGGTCACCGTCAGTTCGGGGCCGTTGATGCCCTTGAGCTTGGCCAGTTGTTCCAGCGTGGTGTCGGGACGCGGGTGCTCGTCGGTGTCGAAAACCTTCGGGTCGCCTTTCTTCTGCGCGATTTCGACCGGGACGATTTCGCTCTTGAAGAAACCTGCGGCATTGGCGGCGCCCCAGCGCTGCTGCGAGCGCAGGGCGAAAGCGTCCTGCTCGGCGCGGCCGATCTTGAAGTCGGCGGCGACGTTGTCGGCGGTTTCCGGCATCGAGTCGACGCCGTACTGCTGCTTCATCAGCTTGTTCACGAAGCGCCAGCCGATGGTCGTGTCATACACCGCGTTGCTGCGCGAGAAGGCGCTGTCGGCCTTGGGCATGACGAAGGGGGCGCGGCTCATGCTCTCGACGCCGCCGGCGACGAACACGTCGCCCTCGCCGCAGGTGATGGCCTGCGCCGCCACCGCGATCGCATTGAGGCCGCTGCCGCAATTGCGCTGCAACACCGATCCCGGGATCTCGATCGGCAGACCGGCGACCAGTGCCGCGTGGCGCGCGACGCAGCGGCTGTCCTCGCCGCCCTGATTGGCGCAGCCGACCACGACGTCCTCGATCTTTTCCGGGGCAAAGCCGCTCTCGGCGACGACCTTGGCGATGACGCTGGCCAGCATGTCGTCGGGCCGCATCCGGGCGAGCGCGCCGGCGTGGCGGCCGAACGGGCTGCGCAGTCCGGTATAGAGATAGGCGTCGAGCATATTCGGCTCCCGTCGGTTGGATGTGCGACCAGATGCGGCATCTCCGCGCGCCGGCGCGCCGCTGTCAAGGCGTTGCGCACGCTCTGCCGGAAGACTCCTGCCGCGGCGGGGTTTGGGCTATGATCGACGCGATCCGCCGCCGAGGGCAGGCCGTGGCGCACGACCCTACCTGCCATCCCCACTCGCACGTGCACGGGCATGCCGCGCCCGAGATCGGGCATGTCTTTGCCATCGGCATCGGCCTCAACATCGCGTATGTCGCGGCCGAGGCCACCGTCGGCGTCTTCGCCGGGTCGCTCGCGCTGCTGGCCGATGCCGGGCATAACCTTGGCGACGTGCTGGGCCTCGCGCTGTCGTGGGGCGCAGCGCTGCTGAGCCGGCGCAGCCCGAGCGGGCGCTTTACCTACGGGCTCCGGTCGAGTTCGATCCTCGCGGCGCTGGCAAATGCGATCATCCTCCTGGTGGTGACCGGCGGCATTGCCTGGGAAGGACTGCGCCGGCTGTCGGAACCGATCGCGGTCGAGGGCGGCATCGTCGCCTGGGTCGCGGCGGTCGGCATCGTCGTCAACGGTGCGACCGCCCTCCTGTTCGCCCGCGGGCGCGAACGCGACCTCAACATCAGGAGCGCCTTCATGCACATGATGGCGGACGCGCTGGTCACCGCCGGCGTGGTCGTCGCCGGCATCGCGATCGCGGTGACCGGCCTGTTATGGCTCGACCCGGCTGTCAGCCTCGCAGTCTCGGCGGTGATCGTCTATGGCACCTGGGATTTGCTGCGCCAGGCGACCCGCCTCGCCCTCAACGCCGTCCCGGAGGGGGTGGATGCGGCGGCGGTACGCAGCCACCTGCTGGGCGTGCCGGGGGTCGCGGCGCTGCACGATCTGCACATCTGGGGCATGAGCACGACCGAGACGGCGTTGACCTGCCACCTCGTGATCCCCGCCGGCCACCCCGGCGATGCGGCGCTGAGCCGGATCGCGCACGATCTCGAACACCGCTTCGGCATCCATCACGCAACCATCCAGATCGAATTGGCCGACAGCGAGGAGGCCTGCGCGTTGACGCCGGAGCATGTGGTGTGAGGCGCATTTCGTCGCGGCGTGGCCGATTTCTGCGTACGCGCGCGGAGGTGATTTGCCTGCGCCGCGCCAACGGCCTAGCCTCTCGGGCGAGCCGGCCAGGAGAAAGCGAATGAGCGAACGGGTCAGAATTCGCGAAGTCGGGATGCGCGATGGCCTCCAGTCGATCGCCGAGATCGTGCCGACCGAAATCAAGCTCGCCTGGCTCGATGCCGAATATGCCGCCGGGGTGCGTGAGATCGAGGTCAGCTCGTTCGTGCCGCCGAAACTGCTGCCGCAACTGGCCGACGCCGAGGCCGTGATCGCCCATGCGATGACATTGCCGGGCCTCAACGTCTCGGCCTTGATCCCCAACTCGCGCGGCGCCGAGCGGGGCATCGCACTGGGCGTGCCGGAGATGAACTACGTGCTGTCGGTCAGCAACGGCCACAATCTGTCGAACGTCCGGCGTCCGACCGAGGACTCGATCGAGGATTTC
>Ga0080064_1005874_pt1 | contig 13848 bp, 14 predicted proteins | sample Subgrocontami54m_FD_69260 | JGI IMG/M metagenome (GOLD analysis project Ga0080064, IMG submission 69260) | Subsurface groundwater microbial communities from S. Glens Falls, New York, USA - GMW46 contaminated, 5.4 m (SPADES assembly) (version 2) ...
TCGCGAAGTTCGCAGCGTCGTGCGTGTGCGGAAGCGCATCTGCAGCGGGTCGCCTTCTCGCATTCGGTCGCGACGATCGATGTTCGCTGCGATCTGCCGAAGCGTACCGCGTGCAGATCGCAAAGCGAAAAGCCGAGTTCCGCAAACTCGGCAGTACGCTTCTCTGAAATGTTTTTAAAGATTTTTTGATGGGAATTTTTGAACTTGAGGTGATAGATTGTGAACTTTTGTTCTCTTCTTTTTGCGCTTCAGCCTCTTTCTCTGTGTTCCTCCTTCTCTTTCTCTGTGTTCCTCCTTCTCTTTCTCTGTGTTCCTCCTTCTCTTTTCGCGCTTCACCCTCTTCTTTTCTTTATGTAAAATTATTTTTAGGAAAATAAAAGAAGAAAAACGAAACTATTCTTGAAAAGATTGTGAAATTGGGAAAATAAAAGAGAAAAAGTTATACATATTACTAAAGATATTCCTTTTTATTGAATCATTCCAGATGATAAAAATGTGGTGGTGGTGAACGTTGAAACTCGCGAGACGGCATTCAAACAGGCGTTGCAATTAATAGATTTTTCAGTTCCCCCTTCAAAAACACTAAATCTAGAGCAACATCTCGAGCTCTTGAGAGAATCCATCACCCTCGTAATTAAAAAACTTCTGAGGCAGCACACCAACGTTAAAGTGTGGATTGTGCAGGAGGTTGATTTTTCCCCCGTTCTAGAACTAGAAAAAATCAACCGAGCCTTCTTGAAGACATCATCTATTACAATTTTAAATGATTTCGAGATCGATCGGCATCTGACCGGCATGTTCGCGGAGATTCTTCAACGAAACTCGAATTACATACGCGGTCGATCAGAGGCAGTTCTGCGCAACATCAGCGTCACGTCGCTCTGTGTCGCACGATTTCGGCCGCTATCTGGTTCCCGGTATCAGCAGCTACCTGCATTTCTAGCAGCGAAGAAATGCATCGTCAACGTTCAGAACACAGACGAGCGATGTTTCGGCTATGCGGTGGCGTCAGCGCTGCACGATTCTGATGCTGCTCGACATTATCGAGAAGCCTTCTTCGCGCCGTTCTTCCAGCAACACGGTCTCGACGCCATCACATATCCAGTCGAACCGCGCGAAATTCCGGCGATCGAGCAGCAGATCGGCATCGGTGTCAACGTCTTCTCGTTTTTCGACGACGAGGGGCGTGGCCGCTATCCGCTCTACATGACGCAGCTGCCGAACCCGCAGACGACTGTCGATCTCCTGTACTGGAACGGGCATTTCGCTTGCATCAAAAACTTCTCGCGGTTCCTGGGAGATCTCACCCGGCACGAGCACCAGCTCTATATTTGCAAGAGGTGCTTCGGGCATTTTGCCCGACAAGATCTTCTCGAGAAGCATCGCGGCTACTGTTCCCGCGACAACTTCTCGATGACGATCTACACGATGCCGCTCCCCAATTCCGTCGCCAAATTCAGGAGCGTGCGTCACGAGCTGCGAATTCCGTTCGTCGTCTACGCTGACTTCGAGTGCCTCACAGTTCCGTTCGACGGCGCTGCGCAGGGTCGAACAACCGCCTACGAAAAGCACGAGGCCTGCTCAGTCGGCTTCAAACTCGTGACCGACGTTGCAGCTCTGAAACCACTCGAAATCTACACGATGCTCTTCGGCCGTGACGTCGTCAAGCAGTTTCTGACGCGGCTGCTCGAACTCGAGGAGGTCTGCTTCCGGTATCTGTTCGATCCGATGAGACTCGTGATGACCGCTGCCGACAACCGCGCGTTCGCTACTGCCCGCGAATGCTACATCTGTCGCGGCTCGTTCAGCGGCCAGCATTCTATAAAGGTGCGCGATCACGACCACCTCACAGGAAAATATCGAGGCGCCGCGCATCAGAGCTGCAACCTTCAGTTGCGGAAGACCTACAAGCTGCCGGTCTTCTTTCACAACTTCAGAGGGTACGATTCCCACCTGATCGTCAGCTCGCTCGATTCATTCCCGGAAATCGACATCCGCGTAATCGGGCAGGGAATGGAAAAATATCTGATGCTGGCGTGGGGAGATCACATCGTCTTCAAAGACACCCTGCAGTTTATGAGCAGCTCCCTCGACTCGCTCGCAGAAAACTTGCAGAAGGCCGGCCGCGATAAATTCCTGCACGTGCAGCACGACTTCACCGGTTGCAGTAAACAGCAAGAAGATCTGCTGTTCCGGAAAGGGGTATACCCCTACAGCTACATGAACGACTGGTCGCGCTTCGACGTTCATGAGCTGCCTGCGATCGAGGAGTTCAACAACCGGCTTCGAGGTACTGCCTGCGCACCAGCCGAATACAAACGAGCCCGCGACGCGTGGAATTCTTTCGGCTGCAGAAGCATGAAAGACTACCACAACCTCTATCTGAAACTCGGTATAATATTTTTATGCATTCTTTTTGTTATTTGTCTATATTTGCTATATACTTATGATAGGTTATTTCTACACATTTCCTTTTATTTTGGATAGATGTGCTTCTGCTAGCCGACATCTTCGAAGAATTCCGCAAAGTGTCGCAGACCAACTACGGGCTCGACGCAGCGCACTACCTCAGTTCACCGCACCTCTCTTGGGACGCGATGCTCAAGATGACCGGACGCGAGCTCGAACTCATCAGCGATCCGGAACTCTTCTCGACAATCGATGCCGGCATTCGCGGAGGCGTCTCGATGATCAGCAAGCGGTACGCGCGCGCAAATAATCCGCTTCTCGGCCCGACTCGCTACAATCCGAATAAGCCCACAACATACATCATCTACCTCGATGCGAACAACCTGTATGGCTGGGCGATGAGTCAACCGCTGCCGTTTGCTGATTTCCGCTTCGTTGACGCTGCCGAATGGAGTACGATCGACTGGCTCGCGCAGACCGAGAATCAACCTGTCGGATACTTCATCGAATGTGACCTCGAATACCCGGCAACGCTGCACGATCTGCATAACGATTATCCGCTCGCATGCGAACGTCTGTGCATCTCGACCGAAATGCTGAGCGAGAATCAGATCCGCCTGAAACGCAATTACAACATGTCGCGATCGAATAGCTACTCGAAGCTGATCCCGAGTTTTCTGCCGAAGAGGAAATATCTAGCGCACTACCTGCTGCTGAGATACTACCTCGAACACGGGCTTAAGCTTCGAGCTGTTCATCGTGTGATCGCGTTCAGGCAGGAGCGATGGCTCGCGCAGTACATCGAGCTCAACACGAATCTGCGAGCAGCCGCGAAGTCCGACTTCGAGAAGGATCACTTCAAGCTGATGAATAACTCGGTGTACGGCAAAACCTGCGAGAACCAGAAAAAGCGCACCGACATCAAGCTTGTTGTGACAGAGGAGAAACGAAAACGCCTCACGGAGAAGCCTCACTGTCTCGGGTTTCGCATCTTCAAAGAGCAACTCGCCGCGATCGAAATGCGAAAAATCAACACCCGCATCGACAAGCCGTTCTACGTCGGATATTCGGTACTCGAGCTGAGCAAACTCCACATGTATCGTTTCCACTACGATGTCATCAAGCAGCAATACGGAGCGAACGCCGAGCTGCTGATGACCGATACAGACTCGCTCGTCTACCTCATCCGCACGCAGAACGTCTACGATGATATGTTCGCGGCTCGAGACCTCTACGATTTTGCAAATCTCCCGAAAACTTCCCGCTACTATGACGCCACGAACAACAAAGTCATCGGGAAGATGAAGGACGAGACAGCAGGCGATCCGATTCTCGAATTTGTCGGACTCCGGCCGAAGATGTACAGTTTCCTGACCGTGAAGGACGCCGAGCAGCCGGTCGCGCGAATCGAGGAAAAGCATCGCGCGAAAGGCATCGCGTTCGCTGCGTCGAAGCTGTTACAGCATCAGGATTTTCTGTCGCAGCTGGAAAATCCGGCCGAGAACACGCAGGTGAATCGGCGAATCGGCACACGCCTGCACCAGCTCTACACGTTCGAGGTGCCGAAACGCGGTCTCTGCGCGTTTGACGATAAACGCTTCTTGCTCGAGGACGGCGTCAACTCGTTAGCCTTCGGACACTACAAGGCCGCCGCACAAGTCGAGTACGAGGACGCACCCGAGCAAGAAGGCCCGCTCGCTGATCAGCAGATTTTCGCTGAGCAGCCAGCAAGACCGATCGCTCAAGATGTGCTCGATAACGGCGAGGACCCGGGTGAGGGCTTTATTGCCTTCCACCGTGCATCCACGCTCGCACAATCTTCCCAACCCGCCGAACAGGTATGTTTCTTATCATCAAATATTTTGATCAATTGATTTATTGTTATTCATTGTAAACATGTTATATTCTAATTTATTTCTATATAGAATTCTGCGTGGGGAAGATCGAGTCTAGCTGCATCGGTTCACCCGGCAGATTCGATTTTCGCAAAGCCAGCGAAGCGGTGAAATCATCTACTTCACGATCTGCTGAACATGTATGTTTCTTTCATCAAATGTATTTGATCGATTTATCTTATTACACAATTTTAATTGACATAAACGTATCCTCTTATACATTGTACGTTTTACAGAATTCTTCGTGGCGGCGACCGTTCGCCGCTCCTTCGAATCATGTTCTTGCAGAATCGTGAACCGCATCATCGAAATCGAATTTTATTGATTTTTATTTGATAGACCCTTCCTCTGTACAGAAATTTGACCTTATTATTTTAACGCTATACTACTTTTACTTTGATTCTACAATCTGTACATTTTGAATCATCGAATTTTTTATTATATTTTGGACCTAACCTCTGTACTGTAATTTGATACTATATTACTTTTTACTTTGTTTCTAAAATTTGTAAATATCTTAACTCTCTATATAAGTGCTTCAGTTCGCTAACTCTTTGTAAAGTATCTTTTGCCATATTATCTCATATTAAAAATCATGATCAAATTTGTTCATCCATCTTCACTTCTTGTCACCGGTCCTACTGGATCAGGAAAAACAGCATTTGTAATACGGCTAATAAAAGAAGAACTATTTTCTTTACCATTTGATCGTGCTATATGGATTTATAATGAATGGCAGTCGCAATATGATGAATTGAAAGAATATTCATGTATGGAATTCAGGGAGGAATGCGATGAGATATTGTATCAAAGTATATCACCATTTCAAACGAACCTTGTTGTTCTAGATGATCAGATGAGTAAAATGGGGAATTCGAAGGTTCTAACAAAATTATTTACAGAAGGCTCTCACCATCGCAACCTCTCAGTGATCTATATTGTTCAAAATCTATTTGACAAAGGAAGATCGCATAGAAATGTTAGCCTTAATTCCCAATATCTTGTACTTCTAAAGAATCCCCGAGAAACAGCACAAATCGAAATCTTATCGAGACAAATATATGGAAAGAAAAACGGTCAATTTCTAATAGATGCATTTAAAGATGCAACATCTGAGCCGTATGGATATCTAGTTATTGATTTACGTCCAGATACAGAAGAGGAATTACGTGTTCGCACGAAGATATTTAAAGGCGAGAGTTGTGAGGTTTATCGACCAATTTATCAACAATAATTAGCTATCTTGAAACATGGATCGTACACGCTCGAAGAGTAGTCATAGAAAGCAACAGTTAAAGTTTCTTAAGCAGTGTACAAGTTCGAAAGTTATAAAAACTATTCTAAAATCAGCTCCAGATGAGGTTATTAAGATTATTTGTAATGCAGCGCTAAATGCTCAAAAAGGACAAGTTTGTCTATCGCGAAATGAGAAATCTCTATTTAAAAAGCATCGGAGAATCTTTCTAAAACTAATAGACGACAAAATTAGCTTAAAGTTTAAACGGAATTTACTTATAAAAGCACACGATAAAGGGAGACTCTTATTCATTCCTGTTCTTCTCAAGTGCGTTCACAAAAGTTTTGGTAACTCGCTCTTCTCAAAACAACGTCTAAAATGAGTTTTAAAAAGTATAAACTGTTTACTGATGATGATCTCCAGCGTTTGCGCCAAAAACATCTAGCCGAATACAATCCAAATCTTACGGTTCTCTCAAAACTTCAGGGTGAAATAGAATCGCTTCTCGAGAGCAATACTGGTGTAGCAAATGACGATAAGATTAAGCTCTTATCTACTCTAGAGCAGCGATTTAATTCGTTAAAACAGAATGAACCTTCTTTAGAGAAACAAAAGCCAGGAATTAACCCCCAAGTTAAAATAGCTATACCTCCAGCTCCAGTGCAAATCGAAGTGGATCAGGAAGATGATCAGGAAGAGGAGGCAGAAGTGCCAACTGAGGAACAACAATATAATACTATTCTTGATTCATTTGACCCATTAACTCGTCCACGTGTAAGTTTGTTACTTGATTCATTTGCAGATCACCCAGAGATTATTTCATTCGATAATCAACAGCGTCTCATTCTGAATGGAGCTCCAATTAATAATAGTAATATCGTTAATTCTTTGAAACGTCTTTTAAAAATTAAAACTCCTGGTAAATCCTCCCTATCAGGTCAAAAATCATTTACTCATTTGATTTCACAAATGAATCTTCCAATTCCTCTTCTCAATCGTATCAAAATTAATCTTCCAAAACCACGCCCTCCAGGCAAGAAATCTAAAACGCTCTCATTGTACTAGAAGTTTTACATTTTATTATTTTAATTGTTTAATAAATTGATAAACTTGAATATCATTCCAAGCAGTATTATGAAATGAGAATGAAAGTAGAATTTGTTCGAGAGAGTAGTTTTGAATTCGGTGCAGAAGAAAGTAGAGGCAATATTGTCCACAGACACATGAATTGTAATTTTGAATACGGCGATTGACATGAATAATTTCTTGTAAATTAGGATACAATGTAGGTAATGTTTTGAATCCGTAATCAGAAAATATATGTGCAAATGAATCAAAAAATTCTAGACTTGTGCATGAAACAAAATAGAAGACAACCCAGTGTTTCCCCCTCCCACTAGCTGTATCAGTATTACAAATGAAATAAGCAGGATATCGAGTAAATTTATCAAATGAAGGAATTTGATTTCGAGCATAAACTCCTAAGAAATGACCGTGAATACGATCATTATGCTTGACCATAATATTAAAGATTTGTTCAGCATTCATAGTTTATGTTGGACCAATAACATTGTGATACTTGTCAATTTCTAAGATAGAGTTGAATTCAGAGTAAATGAGAAGGTTAAGAGTTTGAGCGGTAGGCGCAGCAAACTTTATCTCGACGCGAATGCCACCGGTTCGAAATGGAGTTACAGTTTCGTGTAATTGTGGATCCGGATTTAAATTAAAAACAAATATAGTGAATCCGCGTGGATAGTCAGAGCGTGATATAGAGACAGTGTGATCGCTAAATTGAATACCAAAAGCCTCAAACAAGGAATTATATTCTCTTATATACAAATTGTTAGCAAAGTTAGGAGTGAAGGGTTTAGAAGGGAATTGCTCTCCATTCACATAGAGACAAAGATGATTTAAGTTATAATGTTGAAAATTAAATGGATTCTGTTGATATCCACCTGCCATCATAGCATCGCTAATTAAAACCATAGCAATTCTGTTCGGAAGTATACCGAGAAATATATTGTCATATTGTGCTGTTTGATAACCTCGCGGTATCGAAATATGCTTTAATGCAACACGTCGAATAGGAAAACGAGCATTTGTCTTATTTAGAATTTGACGATGTGCAAGAATCATAGAATTACTTAATTCCATAGTAAAAACACAGAAACGAATATCAAGTATCTGAAGTCGGTAATTTTCCTGGGCAGCAGCAGGTGCTGGTGATACGAGAATGAAATTATCAGGAGAGGGAATGAGTTGTAAATCTAGAGATACATTTGGAAGAATCGAAAGCTCCTGTTGAAAAATGTCAGAGTGAGGTCGTCCGATCATTTCCACCTCGGCACTCTGACGAAAATAACGTGCGCGAGAAACAAGTCCCGTATTTGCGCCATTATTAGTACAATCAAAAGTCTGAAACTGATCAGCAACATCCTTATACCATAGAGCTGTTTCTAACTGAGTTTCCTGTAGATCTCTATTGTAATTTAGCAAAGTTTCAAGATATGCCCGATATGGATATAATCCATTTGTATCGCTAATTAACTTCCCACCCAACTGTATCTCGATAGAACTAAACATAGAATGTAGGGTAAGGTTAATCGGCCCAACTTCATCATTTGCTCCAATGTTGTTACCATTATTCAGAGTAATTTTGGCGCGCAAATAGATAAAACTTTTAGTGAGGTCGAGGTATAATGAATCAGAACCCGGGACAGTAAACCTAATTGGAGCTTTATGTTGAATTGCTGAAATTGGTGAATATTCACGCATAAATGAACGAGTAATATAAGTTTGCATTTTTTGGGGTCCAAAATATTGAAAGTTTTGCTTTATAGTTTCCATTTTCTCTAAAAGTTATCTCTGAGATTATCAAATCGACCAATTTTCCTTTTACTAGGGCGTGAGATTCCTCCACCCTTATATACACGCGAACGTGTTTTCTTCTTCTTCTTTGATTTTTTGGCAGTACCTCGCTTTCCTCCTCGCTGAACATTATTCGATTTCTTCCTTCTCTTCTTAGGTTTTTTCCCTTTTGTCTTTCTGATTTTGATAACACTATTCTCAAGATTTCTACCGGGCCCATGTACATCAACAGAAACTACTGATTTTTTAGAATTTATCGAAGCAGGAATCAAATATCGAGATGTAATACTATTCGATGTGCCTAGACCAACTCCTCCAGATTGTACCATTTCGCTCATTTCAACACGTCCATTATCAGATGCATTACCGGCTAATTGTTTCAGATAATGATTAGCATATCTCTCTGAATCTGTCATGTTTTAGAAAGCTAATTTGCGCTTAAAATGTAAAACTAGAATGATCCTTGAGCGTTGTGGAAAAATTGGTAGTTGATTGTTATCTTTTCGTAGCTCGAACTCAATTGTTTCTATGTAACTAATAATACACGTGATATAATAAGGATTCGGTAAGTAATGACTATGGCGATCCTCTCGTCTGTCACTGCTTTTTATAGGCATCATCCTCAGTAGACGCATTTGTGAATTACCAACATTTTGAAAATTTATTACATTGCAAAGAACAAAAAGGCCTATTGATCCTGAACAAAGTGATGCTGGGTGATCCCCTTCAATCGGTAAATCGTAACTGTTATTATCGCTCAAATCCAACGACAGAATTGTAAAAATATCACTGAAATTGAAAAATCTAAGAGAAACATAAACAGACTTAATTGGTAATATTCTCACATGTCCCAAAGGTTGATCAATTTGAAAATCTACTAATGGTTTTGAGGGTTCAAAGACACTGCTTTGTGGTAGAATCTCTAGCAGCTTATCTGGGATTTGTTTGCTGATCTCGTTTGAAAGATAGAGACATAGATGAGATAACGATGGAAATGATTTTTTTTGAAAATATACTGAAAACATGTATTGCTCTTGTTCAACATCATCTACTTCTTCTTCTATTTCTTCACGTTCTTTACTCGGTGATGAATTTAGACTTTTGAACGATGAGTTTCGGTTATGAGAGGCTTCGAATTCCACGTCTAATGAACAATCCTCTGAAATATCATACCAGTTATTTGAAATATGAATCTCTGTTAATGCTACTTGCCAAATACCTTCTAGTATTATTGGTTGGGGTAGGTCAACTTTAAATTTCGAAGGGGTATTTGAAGGATATCGATCAGTAGATGCATCACTGATTACTGTAATATAGATACTACTCTCCGACTGCATCTTTAGCACTAATCAAAATTCTGATCGTCAATCCAAGTGTTAAACTTTTCTGGCCACCCTTTCCACTTGACAAAACTTTGATGTTGACCGTTTTTTAATGTACGTCTTTTCAGAACCTTTTCAACTTCGTATGATCCTTTATCTTTAACTTTTTGAATCTCTTCTGGATAGAAAGTACCTTCGATGCGTTCATTCATATAATCAGTGAGTTTATATAGTGCTTTTGGCTGACGTCGCTTTACTCCTTTTACATAAAATAGTTCTTCTGTCCAATTGGGGATATATCCCTTTGCGAAAACTGCCTTACTTTTTGCAATTCTTACTGTAGAATCTAGCTTAGGAACATGTTTTCTTTGTAATGGAATTGGTTGTTGTGCCATTTTCCCATATAATCTATGCCAAATCTTCTCAATATCTTTCTTCTTAACTTGAGATGGTGCTATACCTATTGAACGATGTTGGGAATTATTGTAAGAAGAGACAATTTGCTCAAGAACATCAATGAATCGTTGTGTATTGTTTTCTGTAAAATACGTAAACATTCTAGTTTTTAGCGTGCGGTTAAACCTCTCAACAATCGATGCTTTCGTTTCATTGTTCGTCATAAAATGTTCTATTTGATTATCTGTAAAGAATTTCTGCACTGTTGAATTGATAAATTCCTTTCCCTTATCAGTTTGTATACGTTCTGGTTTTCGTGGAAACGATTTCTTCAATAGCTCTTTAAATGCTTCGAATATATGTTCGGAATCTTTCTTTTTAACGGGTACAACCCATGCAAACTTTGAAAAACAATCTATTACTGTAAGTAAATATCTATAGCCATCATTACTGCTAGCTAACGGTATTACCTCTGCCAAATCAGCTTGCCACTGTACATCGATTCCTTTCACAATCGTCTGATTTCGAATAAATCTTCGACGAATTTGCTTATGCAGCGTATATGTTTCTTGCTGCTGTAGAAACTTTTCAACATCTTTTCTTTTAATATCCATTCTCTTGTGTACATTTCTTGCACTTTTTAACAATCTTTCTACTCCGCCAAACGATCCAGAATCTTTTGGATCCGTATAGATTGTATTTAATACCATATTCTTCGAAGTCATTTTAGCATTTATCAATGTTGTTTTTATTCAATTAAGTGAAAGGAAAATGAATGTGATGGCGAGAGGAAGATATAGTTATATAGGCGAAAATTATCGAAAGAGATAGAATAATATTAGAAAAGCGAGAAAAGCAAAAACTTATAGAGAATGAGAAATGAATTTGAAATCTAGAAAGAAGGCAGGAGGCCGAGTCCCTGAAAGACATCCGTCGCGAGGCAGAAAAGGTCGTCCGGGTTGATGCTGGTGGGACAGGAAGCGAGAGTGATTTGGGCGAGATCGGAGACGAGACGACGATACATATGCTTATAAATGTTATGCGAGGAAGGAGAAGAAGAAGAAGAAGAATGCGGAGACTTCAGATTCGGAGCGATACACGCGTCAAACAAATCCATAATATAACCGAGAGGAGTGCGAATCTTCATGATCGGACTAGCAGGGATACTGCGAGTCACAGCTACGGATGAGAGCGTCTGCCTCGTCGTCGTCGATGTCGGCGCACGGCTGACGCCCTCCGTCTCCTTCGCTTTCGGCGGAACAGGCAGCGGCGTCTCGCTTGACGGCAGCTGGCACGATGACGTTTGCGGCCGCAGCCGCTTTCGTGCTCCAGGCGATGCTTCCATCGCCCTGTCCGTCATCGTCGTCGTCGTCGTCGGATTCGAGAGCGTAGCTACACGTCGATTGTAGCTTCGCTTTTTTCGCAGCGGGATCGGTGGCGAATCCGAAATGCACGCTTTTCCTCGGCTGCATAACGATGCCGGGAGAAGTGCATTTGAAGATGCTGTGAGCCGGATTGACGACGACGAGCTCACGTCCGGCACCGGACAGTCCTGCGGCCGAAGAAGCGCCTCGACTGCCAGCCGGTCTTCCTCTCGGACGTCTTCCCACGGCGGCAGGTTTGAGGGGAAGAGAAGTTCCGGGAAGAGGTCCTCGAGCGACTCCGTCACCAGGTTTGATGATGTCGGCGGATGAGTCATCGCAGACTGATACTTTATAAATTAGAAATATTAATTCAGAAATAAAATTGGAAAATAAAATTAAAACGAAATATGCTCCTTTATATACTAGTTTATCGATGTCACAAAGATAGTAGATAGTAAAATAATTAATACCACATTTGCATTTGCTTTCCATCTTCCTCGGCATGATCTCGTCCAGTGAGTCATCGATCAGCGAGATCGCCTGCTTCATATTCTTCCAGGCCGCCACCGGCATAAACACCTGCTTCGCAGTCGGAACCCATTCCTTCGACTGGGGAGACAGCCAATACCGGGCCAGCGAAACATAGAGGCGCCCGTCGGTTGTCTGGGCAACCTCCGTCCGGTATGAGATCGAGTTCAACTTATAGAACTCGACCGACTTCCTCGTCGTGAAGTCGCTCATCCCACCTTTCCCACTTTCCCTCTCCTTGTTATAGATAGTCGTGAGCCGGGGTTGCATTTTTTATTTATAAACTTAGAAAATTTAATTCGAAGAAAAAAAAGAAATAATGAAATGAAAATGAAATGTGAAGGCTTATATACCCTTCCAACAATGCTACAAAGATGGTAGATACTAAAAATAAATTAAAATAAAATAAAAAAGCTTCCGGTGTCCGTCTCAGAAATGTGATTCGATGTCAAAATGTTAGTAGATTATGAAATTAAATTCGATGTCTACTCTAAAGCAAAATCAATTAATGCTAGTTGTCTTCTTCGCCAGATGATGTGTCAGCAGCCCAATCGATGACGTTGAATGCGACAGCAAGTGTACCTATGAATAGTACAATTACATAATAAGATTGTATGATAGCCATAGTATGCTATTATAACAGATTACGTATTTTATATATAATAGCGTACTGGTTGTAGCAGGTAGTACAGTTGGAATAGGACGTCGCGGGAAGTTGTGTCGAACTGTGCTATCAAGTGACCTGCTTTCGATACTTGTAATATATTCGCCAAGCGTTGAGAATTCAGCTCGCGGCGGAAATTTGAAGACGAGGCGACCCGTAAAGAGATCGATTATGTGACGCTCTCGTTGACTTGCTGCTAGGCGACGTCGCAGAATATCACATATGTGAACGTCCTTATCCTTGATGGCAACTGGCAACTTGCAACACACGGAAATCTCACTCATTTCGGCACACCTTTGAAAATGTTCATCGAGGTCTTTGAAGGCACACACAAACGAACAGGAGAAATGTGGGCAGAGAACGAGGCGGTTTTGACAGAATCGAGTTCGATGCATCAGAAGTTCTTTGAGAGGGAATTGTTGACCACATTCATTCGGGCACTTGACTTCGAGAACGCGAAACGGACGCTTCTCCTGTTCTGACATGCGCTGAAACGTGCGACATGTGTAGATTGTTGGTACTTGTGAGCGGCATTCTGGACATTTCATCGGCTGATTCGGCAGATTGAACTGAATCAGTTTCCACTGCTGAATCAAGCACGGTTCACAGATTGCGTGGCAGCATTTTGGTAAGTATACTGGTCTCTCCATTAAGCCAAAGCAAATAGAACATGTGAGCGTTGTCAGATCACATAGCTGCTTTTGAATGGAAAACGTTTCCGGAATTCCAGTTTGATGGTTTAAGTTGGCAATACGGTAATCGGGGACATGAGTTGGAAGGCGAAGAGCGGAAGCAGCCATTATAGAGTTATTGAAAGAAAAGCAAATTTGCAGCCAAATGACTGCTCCGATTGCCTTTTATAGGCCGAAACATTGAATGAAATTTCAAATCAAAGGTAATAGATAAGAATTAACAGAAAAAAAAATCGGTGACCCCCCCCCAGAAACATATATGGAGAAAATTTGCAAAGTACGTTACTGGGGGGGTAACGCCTTGGTCCTCGGAAATTATACATAGGAAAATTTCAAGCCATTTTAGCTTGGAAAATTTCAAGCCATTTTACATAGGATTCATTGGTAAATGACGGCCGGTTCTGCGCCAAGCCAAATGGCTTGCCGTAAGCCAAAATTTTTAGGGGGGGCTCGCCTACAGATTTTTGGCT
>Ga0080064_1005878_pt1 | contig 13830 bp, 15 predicted proteins | sample Subgrocontami54m_FD_69260 | JGI IMG/M metagenome (GOLD analysis project Ga0080064, IMG submission 69260) | Subsurface groundwater microbial communities from S. Glens Falls, New York, USA - GMW46 contaminated, 5.4 m (SPADES assembly) (version 2) ...
TATAAAAACATCCTTTCTGCTTATAAAGTGCCTGAGATAAAAAAAGGCTTAAGGGAGCATAGCGTTTCAGAGGTTGATTTATGCGGTTTTGACACTGATTGTTGTGTACTGGCTACGGCCTATGATTTATTTGATGTGGGTATAAAACCAGTGGTGCTAGGGAATCTTACTTGGTCAACATCTCAAGAAAAGCTTCATAAGCCAGCTCTCCAAATGTTAGAAAGAAATATCGGTTTCGTAAAAAAGATTTAAGAAGAAAAAGTTATCGTCTCGGAAGCATTAGAATAAAGAAAACAACTATTGATTTCGATCTCTAAGTGTTGTATAAAAGCGTCATGGTCATGCAGGAGATAGAAAGAGGTCAAATTCCTGAAAATCCATCCGATGACGAAGTCAGGGAATACACGCATGTATTGGCAGATCAAATTAAACAATCCGGGTTTGAGCCGGATTATATAATCGGTATTTCAAATGGTGGATGGATGCCAGCAATATATTTATCTCTTTTGATGAAGTGGAAACCTTTTGCTAGTCTTGACGTTACTAAAACTGAGGACGGAAAAAGAAGAATCGTGGGCGAAAACCCTCATATAGATAGAACTTCTATAAAAGGAAAAAGCTTTCTCCTTGTCGAAGACATGTTTGAAACGGGACTAACCGCGAAAGCAGCCAAAAGATTTTTGAAAAGTTTGGGAGCAGCAGATGTAAGAACTGCTTGTTATTTTGCAAGAGATTTCGCAGAAGTAAAACCGGATTTTGTTCTGCGTGACGGCGTAACGCATGAAGTTTTCTTCCCTTGGGAAAGATTTAGATAGAAGCAGTAAAAACCCCCGAGTAAGACCTCATATATAAAACGTTTTGATATAATAGTCAATAATCATGAGAAGAGGCATTGATCATATTGGTGTTGGGGTTGTTTTCTTTTGTCATGACGGAAATGGGAATTTCTTAATGAGCAAAAGATCTAGGAACACAAGAGACGAGCATGGGAGATGGGATCCGGGTGGAGGAAGCATTGAGCTAGGAGAGTCTGTTGGGGATGCTTTAAAAAGAGAGATAAAAGAAGAATATTGTACTAAGGTAATTCAATCAGACTTTTTAGGATTTAGAGATGTCCATAGAATTGATGAAAAAGGAAATAAGACACATTGGGTTGTCCTTGATTTCAAAGTATTAATTGATAAAGATAAAGTCAAAAATGGCGTTCCAAATGAACATGAAGAAATTGGATGGTTTAAACTAGACAATCTTCCAAGTCCGGTCCATTCCCAGTTCCCAACTTTTGTTAAGAATTATAAACATAAATTGAAATAAATCGAAAGTTATTCCATCTAGGAGGTTTGCTTATGACTAAAATCTATCATCCATCTTATCAAATGATTGCATATTGCAAGAGTTAGTCCCTCTCCGGTTTCTTTTATTTGCTTTTGTAAAGGAATAAGTTCTTCTTTGCTAATTGCTGCTTGCTTTCTGAACCAGTCCTGCAGAAGCTGATTTTGTCTTAATTGCTCAATGCTTGAATTTCTGTTAAGACCAGCAGTGTTTAATACTTCTTGAGGAATATTTATTATTCCTCTTTGCCAATCAGTACCAAGATCCCTTATTGTGTAAAGTCTTCCCTGAGATATTGAAAGGGCTGGGATATCTTTTGCTCTAAGTTGCGATTTAAGACCGATGAGCAAGATATTTACAACTGGCGAGAAAGTTCTCCAATAGTATTCGTCAAGTTCAACTTCTGCTAGGACTCTTCTTTCCTTCGATCTTTCATGATCAAAGATAATAGAATCAATTTCTGTTAAGAAATCTTTCCTTGGATTATCTCCTTCTCTTGATCTTGAGTTAAGAGTTCTTATTGAGTAATCAGCTAGAGTTGATATAGAAGGAGTTCCTGGAAAATCATCAGTCTCTATCTGCCTTCTTACCTCAAGTGCATAAGGTAGTGGATTTACCCCTGTTTTCATATCTCCATCCAAGAGATCATCCATATGTCTCATGAAGAAGTATGAGGATCTTGCCACTTTTCCTAACTCTCTTTCCTTACAAGATAGTGCATATAGACCAAGAACTAAGCCGAATTGTCCTGGAGGTTCTTTTCTGATTAATCTAAAAGCTTCTCTAGCATTTTCTCTTTCAACGCCCATAATTGGAGATTATATCATGGAGTCTATGTGAGACAGGCTCTAATTTTCCTATCTTCCCTATGCGCTAAGTTCATCTAACTGATGGCTGAGGCGTAACTAAAGATGCTGCCCTTATTCGATATTCAGGTAATATGTATTGCTGAATAACAGGCAGTAGTTTCATTCCTTGGAGTACTGCTTGTAAATTGATTGGTAAAGCGTCAAGCCCTTCCGGTTCAAAGAAAGTAGCAAGTGTTTTGTCTCTGCCTGCAATAGCAATCATGCGCTTCCAACGGTCTGTGGCTAACTGCTCTATTCCATCGTCAGCTGGATGGAAAAACGAAGAAAGTAGTGTCCCTCGAAGACTTTCCTCATATAATGCACAAAACTCGTTTACATCAAAGACTTGTTCTACGAGTGCAGATTCTACAGCAATTCCTGAGAGACCAAAGAGAACCCCTGCATGATTGACATCAAGACTCCTTCGTTCTGTTTGAGGAATTGGCGCAGACGTTGTCCCATCTCTATATAATTCAATGCCTCGATTATTTAGCTCTCTTCCTGTACTTTGTATTCCATCTCTTCCTTCTGTGATAAATTCATGCAAGAACGCATGCACATTTGAGTGATGCTTCTCTTCAGCTTTTCTCTGCACTAAGTGTACGAGTTCAGCCCCTGGTGGATAGGTATGTAAAAAATTCTCGATACTCATTTGTGCGAATTATACCATAGGAAATTATTTTTTGTTAAATAATGCTTTCTAATTTCCTCCATCTCTCGGAGGATCAAGTCGAAGAAATGAAAAACCCCGAGTAGAACTTGGGGTTTTTCAAATTAGCTCCTGAAGGATTAAATTGTTCCTATCGATAGGACCTTCAAGAATTAGTTTCCGCCGATTCTGTACATTCCTGTACCGCAGACTGGGCATTTGCCTTTAAGAGCCGGCTTACCGTTTTTCATGGTAACTTTTTGAGCATTTGGATCATCTCTTTTTGCTCTGCATTTTACACAATACATTGATGCCATTAATAATTCACCCCCTTTCAATAACTTATCCCCGGGATTGTTAACAAATGATTTTTAAGTAAAAAGGAAAAAATCAATTGGGCAATAATTATTGCACCGGTAACAACTCCGGTTTTGGAAATATCGGCAATTAAATAATTATATTTTTGGGGTTCTGCTAAGAGAGCGGAGATGCTTGCGGTAGGCTTTTGCTCAAAAGAGGGAACTTTCAGACTCCGTAGGGAGTAGAGTTGGCGATGAAGATCTGCGGTTATTTTTTGTCTTCTCGTTTTCCTCATTGAGATAGAGCCTAGATTACACTATTGACACGCAGGCTGTCAAGAGGCTAATATAGATGAATATATATGGTACCCAATTGGACACTGGTTATAGCGGGTGTTTTTTTTGTTTGGCTTTTAATCCTCACAATTTTTTTTTGGCAGATGTTTTCTCACTATTCAAGACTAGCAAAGGGCGCAAATAATAAAAATTTAAAATCAATTCTTGAGGATATTCTCTCTAAAATTGATCTTCACAATAAAGATATTGAGTCCATTAAGAAATACTGCGATAATTTACAAAGAGATGGACTCTTGCATGTTCAAAAAATTGGGCTTCATAGATTTAATCCTTTCAAAGATACGGGTGGAGACCAAAGTTTTGTACTTTCCCTGGTTGATGGAAGTGATACCGGTATAATTATCTCAGCTCTTTATTCCCGCTCCGGAACAAGATGGTATGCGAAAAGAGTCGTAAACGGTAAAGGGGCAGATCACGAACTAACGGACGAAGAAAAAAAAGTTCTAAAAGAAACTAAAAAAGAAAATTAAATGGAAAAAAGAAAATTACTAACAATTGCCCTAATAGTTTTGGTATATATCGTATCTTCGGGAATTTCGTATGCTCTCTTTTCAAAATCAGCTCTTTTAGAATCGGTAACATCCCCCGTAGGTCTTCCAGTCAAAGGGGTGGAGGGTAAATTAGTTTTTGATCCGAATCTTCCAAAAACCGAAAGCTGCCCATTAAATGGGGTTCTCTACTCAAAACAGCAAAAAAAATGGTGGGAGCAGCACAGGCCTTTGGGTATTATGATTGAGAATCATCAGGAAGCAAGGCCGCAATCCGGTCTTTCTTCTGCCGATGTAATTTACGAGGTTGTTGCAGAAGGCGGAATTACGAGATTTCTTGCTATTTATTACTGTCAGGACGGGGCGCAGATAGGGCCCATACGATCGGCAAGAACCTACTTTATAGATTTTCTCTCGGAATATGGGAACTATCCTTTATATGCACATGTGGGGGGAGCAAATCAAGCAGGGCCGGCAGATGCACTTTCTCAGTTGGATGATTACGGATGGACTGCCTATAATGATTTGAATCAATTTTCGATAGGATTTCCTGTTTTTTGGAGAGATTATGATAGACTTGGACATCCTGTTGCAACAGAACATACTATATATTCAACAATCGAAAAGTTGTTGGATTATGCGAAAACTGCCCGAGGCTTAACCGAAGTTGATAAAAAAGGCACTCTTTGGAGTAAAGGATTTATTCCATATTCATTCAAAGAAGATGCCAGCTCTTCCAAAAGGGGAACAACCAAATCTATTCATTTAGAATTTTGGTCAACAATGCCGGATTATTTTGCGGACTGGGTTTACGATCCTTTAACAAATTTATATAAAAGGAGTACCGGAAAAGAGATTCATTTGGACAAGAACACAAACAAGCAGTTGACTTCGAAAAATATTGTAGTATTATTTATGCAGGAAAGAAACGCCAACGACGGGTACGAAAACAATATACATCTTTTGTACAGAACAAAAGGAACAGGGAAGGCAGAGATTTTTATGGACGGAAAACAAATAAAGGGCACCTGGAGAAAAGATAGCAGGACGGCAAGAACATTACTTTCTGATTCAAGCGGTGCGCCCGTTGAGCTTAATAAAGGACTTATTTGGTTTGAAATTCTGCCCATGGATGGAGTAGTAACGGTAAAATAATATCATCCCAGGGCTTATGCTTTCTGATTTAATTACATCAAAATCTCGAGTAAAACTCCTAAGTATATTTCTTGGGAATCCCTTCGAAATGTTCCATGTTAGAGAGCTGGTGCGAAGGACGGGCGACGAGATAAATGCGGTAAGAAGAGAACTTTTATTTCTTGAAAAAAAAGGCATTTTATCAAGGGAACCCCGGGCAAACAGAGTTTACTACTCACTTTCTAAAAACTATCCCTTTTACTTCGATCTCTTAAGAATCGGCGTAAAAACTGTGGGTCTTGGTACAGATATCTTAATGAATAAAGCAAAACTTGGAAAAATAAAATATGCTATGTTTTCCGGTAAATTCGCAAGAAGACTAAAAGTTGAGCCGGATGAGATAAATCTGCTTTTAGTCGGTACAGTTGTTCTTCCGGAGCTAACACTTCTTATAAGGGGAGAAGAGAAGAGATTAAATACCGAAATAAATTATACGGTAATGTCCGAGGATGAATTCGATTTTAGAAAAAAGAGACGAGATCCTTTTATCCTTTCTATCCTTTCAGGTTCCAGAATCATGCTAATTGGTGATGAGGAGAGCATGTTAGAATGAAAGGAAGCCCCCGTTTTTTATTTTTTTCCATAATTCTACTGACTCTGGCTGCTGCGTTTATAAATTTGCCAAATCTTCAGAAAATTTCTGTTGGTCCTATAAAAAATTTAGATATTAATCCGTCTTTACTTTTAAGAACATTCAGAATTGGGAAAAATTTGGAGTTCAGAAAAGGTCTTGATTTAGAAGGCGGAACGTCTATAACTTTTAAAGCAGATATGTCCGGTGTTGCCAAAGCGCAAGAATCCGATGCTCTAAGTTCCGCAAAAACCGTAATTGAGAAAAGGATAAACCTTTTTGGAGTATCTGAACCTGTTATTCAAACTGCGACTGTTAATGGAGATTCAAGAATTATTGTAGAACTTCCGGGTGTTACAGATGTTAATCAGGCAATAAATTTAATTGGCACAACTGCACAACTTTCTTTTTGGGAACAAGGGTCAACACAATCTGCAAAACTTGCCTCTCCTTCGGCTTTTCCTTTGGGAATCGTAGAGGTATTAGGCCCTAGTGCTGTTAAGACAAGTCTTACCGGAAGTGACTTGGAAAGTTCAAGCGTTACTTTTGATCAAAACACAGGAAATCCTCAAGTCCAGTTAGTTTTTTCCGGTAAAGGTGCTAAAAAATTTGCAGATATAACAAAAAGAAATGTTAATAAAATCGTTGCTATAGTTTTAGATAACCAGGTTATAGAGGCTCCCAGAGTCAATCAGGCAATTCTAACGGGAAATGCAGTTATTACGGGAGGTTTTGTGCTTGCGCAGGCAAAGCTTTTGAGTACAGAGCTTAATGCAGGGGCACTGCCTGTTCCTCTTTCGGTTTTAGAGCAGCGGGTTATCGGGCCGACTCTCGGAATAGAGTCGCTTAGAAAAAGTTTTTTGGCAGGAGTTATCGGATTTTTAATAATAGTAATTTTTATGAGCATTCTTTATGGAAGACTTGGAATTGTAGCAAGTCTTGCCCTTGTTGTTTATTCCCTTTTAGTATTATCTATATTTAAAATCAGCAACCTTACTCCTTATGGGATAACTCTTACTCTTTCGGGAATAGCCGGTTTTATTCTCTCAATCGGAATGGCGGTTGATGCGAATATTTTAATTTTTGAGCGGATAAAAGAAGAGAAAAGGCTTGGGAAAAGACAGGAAGAGTCAATTGAAATTGGATTTTCAAAAGCATGGCCTTCTATAAAAGATTCAAATATCTCAACTCTTATTACAAGTGCAATTCTTTATGAATTTGGGACAGGAGTCGTTAAGGGGTTTGCGTTGGTTTTGGCAATTGGAGTCTTAGTTTCGATGTTTTCGGCAATTGTTGTTACGAGAACATTTTTAAGATTTTTCTATGAAAAATAAAACACTGGATATTATTGGTAAAAAGAATTTATATTTTGCACTGTCTTTGATAGTTGTTACCCCGGGGTTAATTGCACTTTTACTTTTTGGGCTTAATTTATCAATAGATTTTACCGGAGGATCAAGGCTGACCATCTCTTTTCCTCAAAAAGTAGAAAAAACTACCTCTGAGAAAATTAAGAATACGCTAACTAAGGAAAATCTCAAAGTTTCAACAGTAGAAACTTCTGGTAACTCTTTGCTTATTAGAACAAGCCCAATGGATCAGAAGCAAAATGTTAAGTTTGTCAATACGCTTTCTAAAGAATTTAAGGGTGCGAAGGAAACTCAGTTTGAAACTATTGGGCCTACAATTGGGGCCGAGACAACTGCAAATGCCATAAAAGCTGTGATTTTTGCATCGATATTGATTATTTTGTATATCACTTGGTCGTTTAGAAAAGTTCCTAAGCCTGCAAGCAGTCTTAGATTTGGAGTAAGTGCGATAATTGCTTTGATTCATGATGTTTTGGTTGTTTTGGGCATTTTTGCAATCTTAGGCCATTTCTTTGGGGTTGAGGTTGATTCTCTTTTTGTAACAGCACTTCTTACAGTTATTGGATTTTCTGTTCACGATACGATTGTTGTTTTTGACAGGATTAGAGAAAATCTTAGAAGATCTCACGATTCCTTTCCTCAAATCGTTAACGATTCTATTCTTCAGACTCTTGGCAGATCGCTAAACACATCTTTAACCGTTCTTCTTGTTCTTTTTGCTCTTCTTCTTTTTGGAGGAGAAACAATAAAGTGGTTTGTGGTAGCTCTTCTTATTGGAGTAGCATCCGGCACTTATTCTTCAATCTTTAACGCAGCCCCAATTCTCGTCGTCTGGCAAGAGTGGAGCGAGAAAAGGAAAAAGATTACGAAGTAAGCTTTTCTCTTACAATTTTACTTACTAAGCCTCCGTCTGCTTTACCTTTTACTTTTGGCATTAGGGCTCCCATCACTTTTCCGATCTCTTGTATTGATGAGGCGCCGGTTTGGGAGATTGCTTCTTCGACAAGTTTTTTTATTTCTTCTTCACTCATTTGCTGCGGAAGATAATTTTTCAAAATTTCCAATTCTCTTGTTTCTTTATCAACCAAATCCTGTCGTCCTGCATTCTTAAATTGTTCTATAGAATCATTATGCTGTTTTGCATCTTTTTGAATTACTGCCGTTACGTCCTCGTCAGTCGCTTCATACCCTGCGCCACCTTTCCCAATTTCATAATAATTAATCGCCGACAAAACCATTCGTAAAACAGAAGTTTTAAGTTCATCCCTTGCCAACATCGATTGTTTGAGTTCTTCCTGAAGTTTTTTCTTATTCATATTAGATTAATCTTCCGAGTCCCAATTTTCTACTTTTTTCAAACATAAACATGAAAAACCACACAGACAAAATAAGATAGACAAAGTTTAAGCCGAAACTAATAAAAAGTTTATCAGATGAATAGTTTCCTGTAAATAAAATTTGTCTAAGTCCCTCAAAAACGTAACTTGAAGGAATTGCTTTTGAAATAATCTGTGCCCATGGAGGAAGCGTTGATACCGAATAGTATGGAGCGGAAAAGGGAATTATTAAAAAAACAGCAGACCATGCTATAGTTTGAATTCTCTGCCCGAAGTATATAAGAAAACCTGCAACGAAAAAACCCACAGCCCAACCCGTAATTAATAAACTTAGCATAAAAGGAATAATAGAAAAACCATATATAAAAATATTGAAATGGTAAAGTAAGAAAGCCATAAAAGCAGAGAACGCTAGACTTATGAGCATTTTTATACCTCCGAAGATGAGGAATGAGAGCATCCATTCGATTGGTTTAAGAGGAGATGCCAAGATATTTACCAAATTTTTGTCCCAAATTTCCGAGAGAAGATTAATATTTATTTCAAATTGTCCTCGCCATATAGCTATCCAAAAAACAAGCCCTGTAAGTATAACAGGGACTGCATACGGAAAGTTGCTATTTTTCTGGGCAAAGTATAGCCCGACAAGTCCCCACAAAAGCAAGTCTACTATTGGCCAGTAGAACATGTCGGCTAGACGGTCCGGAACATGACGGAGATTGAGAAAATCTCTGATGACCATGGCAAAGACTCTATTAAAATTAATCATTTTTCTCTCTTACTATCTTCAGAAAATAATCTTCAAGGTCAGGTTTGTCAATACTTATATCATCATAATTTACCCTTGCTTTCGCAAGCGACATCAATATTTCTGCAACTTTTTTTTCATCAAGGGTGATTTTGAAACGCATCCTATCTCTTTCAAAGGTTAGTTTATTTTCTTCAAAGATAGAAGTTGCTCTTTCAAGGTTTTTTGGGATTGTTAATTCCATTCTGCAGTCGGAAACTCTTCTCGCAAGCATCTCAGGTGTCCCTTCTTCTATGATTTTGCCATGATTTAATACCAAAACCCTATCACACATATCTTCAACTTCACTCATGTTATGAGATGTTAGAAGCACCGATACATTGTATTCCCTGCGTTCTTTTTTAATAAATTCACGAATTTTAATAGCAATATCGGGGTCAAGACTAGCTGTTGGTTCATCAAGGAGCAAAATCTTTGGGTAATTTAAGAATGCTTTAACTAAAAGAACCCGGGTTTTCTCTCCTGCTGAAAGCATATGGAACTGCTTTTTTATAAGATGTTCTATTTCAAACTCCGAAAGAAGTTTTTTAATTCTTTTTTTTCTGTCATTTATCTCATAAAGTCTCGCAAAAACTTCCAGAGATTCAGAAACTGTAAGTAGCCACGGAAGACTAATGTAGGTTGAAGAAAAATTTATTTGTCTAAGTATCTCTTCTCTGTTTTTCTTAAATTCTTTATTGAAATAAAATATTTCTCCTGCCGTTGGTCCGGTAACTCCCAAAAGCATTTGGATAGTTGTGGTTTTCCCAGCTCCATTTGGACCCAGGAAGCCAAGAATTTCACCTGCTTTTAAAGAAAAAGATATATTATCAACGGCGAGGAAATCACCGAATTGTTTGGTAAGATTTTTGACCTCAAGAATTGTGTCCTTCATATTATTTGGAGAGTTTTCTTATTTGTTCTAGAAGATACTCCTTAGTGTTTTTTGAGAGATCTTCATCTACTTCTTCAAAAAGTTTTTGCAGGATTTCGCCGATCTTGGGACCAGGTTTAATATTCAGTATCTTCATTATGTCATTCCCATCAACAGCTAAATCATTTATGGAAAATGGAGCAGGTTGGAGCTGTTCTTCGACCCTCTTTCTAAAAAGTTTAAGTCTCCAGCTTTCTGCTGTTTGGGTTCCTCCTCCAAGTCTGTCTCCTATCCGAAGATCCATCATGTCTTTAACATTCTCAACGCCAACCCGCCTTATAAAACGCCTGACGGCTGCGTCTGTTATCTTCTCATCAACCGTAAACATATGCCAGCGAATTAGATTAACTATTTTTTCTCTATCTTTTTTGGAAAATTTAAGCCTGTCGCATATTTCTCTGGTAATTTTTGCACCGGCAATTTCATGGTTATGGAAAATAATCAAACCTTCCTCATCTTTTCCCATTACTTTCGGTTTTCCAGCATCATGAAGGAGAGTTGCGAATCGTACAATCGGATCAGTTGATGGACAGAATTTTAAAGACAAAACATTATGAGTAAAAACATCGGTTTTGTGATGTCTGCCCGGACGCTCTTGAGATATGCCTTCTCCTTTTAAGAGTTCAGGCAGAATATATTCCAGAAGACCGCTGTTTTTTAGGCTCATTATTCCTTCATATGCGTGATCACTTGTTAAAATTCTCAAAAGTTCAATTCTAATTCTTTCTCCAGATACTTTAGCGATAAGGGGAACATCAGCAATTATTTCTTTCCAAGTTCTTTCTTCAATAGTAAAAGAAAGTTCGGTTGCGATTCTAACAGCTCTTAAAAGTCTGAGTGCATCTTCCTTGAATCTTTCTTTTGGATTTCCAACTGCACGGATAATTTTTTTATCAATATCCTTTATTCCATCAAAAGGATCAATGAGGTCAGATTGGTTCATTGCGGGTTTATTGCCTAATCCAGAAATTTTTAATGCTATAGCATTAATGGTAAAATCTCTCCTTTTGAGATCTTCTTCTATAGATTTTCCCCAAATTACAGTTTTAGGATGTCGTCCATCTTGATATTCGGACTCGCTTCTAAAAGTTGTTATCTCAACGACACTTTTTTTTGATGAATTTTCCTCAATCGGGATACCAACTGTTCCAAACTGGTTATCATAAAAAGCGTTAGGAAAAAGTTTTAATATTTGCTCTGGTGTTGCATTTGTTGTAAAGTCCCAATCTTTAATCTCTCGTTTGAGGATTAGGTTTCTTACAGAACCACCTACCAGATATAGCTCATGATTTGAATCATGAAATTTATCGTAAATGGGCTCGAGATATTTAGGAAGTCTTCTCAATATATCCATATGATAGAATTATAGCATGCAAACGGACAAAAATTGGAACTTATTATATAAGTTTAAAATAAAAAGTAGACAAACCTTAAGCAAAGTTCTTCTTGCTAACCGCGGATTAAAGACAAAGAAAGAAATAGATGAATTTCTTAATCCCAAACTTGAAAATATCACTACTAAAAACGTTGGGATTGACAGCAAACAACTTCAGAAAGCAATTGAAAGAATTCGAAAAGCAATTAAAAAAAAAGAAGAAGTTATTGTTTTTGGAGATTATGACGTTGATGGGATTTGCGGATCTGCAATTTTATGGGAAACTTTAACAGAGGCAGGAGCAAAAGCCCTGCCATATATTCCTCACAGATTAGATGAAGGCTATGGTCTTTCAAAAATCGGAATAGATAATCTTCTTTTAAAAAACCCAAGGATTAAAATAATAATAACCGTAGATAATGGAATTGTTGCAGGTAAGGCGGTGGAGTACGCAAATAAAAAAGGAATTGATATTATTATTACCGATCATCATGTTCCTTCAAAAAATCTTCCTAAGGCTTATGCTATTGTTCATACAACAAAACTTTGCGGAGCCGGAGTGGCCTACTTGCTCGCGCAAGAAATTTCAAATTTCAAATTTCAAATTTCAAATAAAAAAATACAAAATACTAGATACAAAATACTGAATACTCACCTAGAGCTCGTTGCGTTGGCAACTGTCGCAGATTTGGTTCCTTTAACAGGTGCAAACAGGACTCTTGTAAAATTTGGAATCGAAGCTCTTCGAAAAACCAAAAGACCAGGACTTTTGGCTCTCATTGAAGAAACGGAGATCGAAAGAGAATTAATAGATATTTACGAAATAGGACATGTCATAGCTCCCCGCTTAAATGCAATGGGAAGACTTGAGTATGCCATGGATAGTCTTCGGCTTTTGTGCACAAAAGATTTAAAAAGGGCAGAAGCATTGGCGAAAAAACTTATTAGTACAAATAAAAGAAGACAGGAACTGACTATTGAAGCGCTTGAACATGCCAGAATGAAAATTCAAAACTCAAAAGTCAAAACTCAAAATTTGATATTTATTGCTCATGAGTCTTACCAACAGGGAGTAATTGGTCTTGTAGCAGGAAGATTGGTTGAGGAATTTTATCGCCCGTCCATAGTTCTTTCCATAGGTGAAAAATATAGCAAGGCATCGGCAAGATCAATCAGCGGTTTTAATATTATTGAGTTTATTAGGGGAGCGTCAGATCTTTTGGTTGATGCAGGGGGGCATCCCATGGCGGCAGGTTTTACCGTAGAAACATCCAAAATAGCAGTTCTTGAGAAAAAATTCGAAGAGTTGGCAGTAAAACTTTTGAATACAGAAAAGCTTGAAAGGACAATCACGATAGATGTCGAAATCTATCTGAAAAATATAACTAATAATTTTTACAATAATCTTCAAGAATTATCGCCTTTTGGAATCGGCAACCCTAAGCCTACCTTCTTGAGTAAAAATATTACTATTGAAGATATGAGATTAGTGGGCGCAGACGGCAAACATTTAAAACTTAGAATTTCTCAGCCAAGCTTACCGGATCAATTCGATGCTATTGGATTTAACATGGGTGAGATGTCCGAGAAGATTCGCACAGGAGATACAATTGACATTGTCTATACAATTGAACAAAACGAATGGAATGGCAATAATAGACTCCAGCTTAAGATAAAAGATCTAAGAAAACTCTGAAGATAAGATCAAAATCGTCGATTTCCTCGATATACATTCCTTACTGCTTCACCTACTCGTTGAGTAACATTGTCCCACTCAGGAAGACCATTTGCAGACATTGAATCCTGTATTGTTTGTTCTACGAAAGCATGAGATACACGGCCTGATCCTATTATTCCACCGGCTCTTCTTGCTATTGTGGCCTGTACATTGCTTGGAGCCTCATATCGATTTAAAATTTCTCCCAATTGTCCCATTGGTCTAACACCGCCAAATGATCTATGTCCCTCTGATTTGTTTCCCATTTTAAACTTATCACCTCCTTTAAAACAAAAACTCCCTTTTTCAATTGAAATTGGGAGGTTTTCTTTCCAACAAGCCCTCCTCTTACCTAATAAAGAGGGTAGCGAATATAAGATTGAAAGAAAGATTCATGTATATATCAATATATATCAAGCATAAAACATCTTGTCAATGGGGAAAAATTAAACTAAAATGATAAATGGTAAATGATAAACGATAAATCAAAAAGAATTTTATCAAGGCAAACACCGGAGCTTATAGGTCAAAAAGTTATTCTTGCGGGATGGGTTAAAACCCGCCGAGATCAC
>Ga0080064_1005881_pt1 | contig 13827 bp, 9 predicted proteins | sample Subgrocontami54m_FD_69260 | JGI IMG/M metagenome (GOLD analysis project Ga0080064, IMG submission 69260) | Subsurface groundwater microbial communities from S. Glens Falls, New York, USA - GMW46 contaminated, 5.4 m (SPADES assembly) (version 2) ...
CGTAAATTGCCCAATGAACCTCGGGCGGGTTCGGAGAACCGGCCCCACCTCGGAGAAGTCAAAATGTCACCAGACATTGGTATTACGCGCTCTCGGCTCGCTGGCGCTCGCCGCTACCTGAAACCGGTCCCATTTCCTTATTGGTGGGCCGGGCGCGAACGACTCTCACTTTCACTCTCCCTCTCCCTCTCACGCCGCGTGGGCGAGCCGGCCGATCTTGCGTCTCACCCAGTTCTCGAAGCGATCGGCGAGGTCGTCGAAGGATTCAATGATGAAAAGCGTGTCTTGGAAATGCCAGATGTCATACGGCGTCGCGGCGACGACCGCGGGCTCGAACGGAAGTTTCGTGACTTGGTCGGTCAGGCTATGGAGCACTTCGCCGTACGAGGAGATGATGCCATTGCCGTAGATCCGAAGACCGCCGCGATTCCGGACGAGGCCAAACTCGACGGTGAACCAATAGATCCGGGTCAGCCCTTCCTCGGTGGCGGCATCCTTGCAGGCGAGCGCGGCTTCGCCGATGTGCTGGTAGAAATCGGCGAACCGCGGGTGCATGATCATCGGCGTGTGGCCGAAAATATCGTGGAAGCAGTCCGGCGCCGGCGTGTAGTCGAGCTCCGCACGCGAGCGCACATAGTCGGTGCACGGGAAGACCCGCCGGGCGAGATGCGAAAAGAAATCGTGCGCGTCGAGCAATCCCGGCGTTCGCGCCACCCGCCAGCCGGTGGCGGCCTCGAGTTTGCGGCTGACGTCGGCCAGCGCCGGAATTCGGTCGCGCGCGAGGTCCAGGGCGTTGAGCCCGGTCAGAAATTCGTCCGCGGCGCGGCCCGGCAGCAAATCGACCTGCCGCGCATACAGATCGCGCCACACCGCCTGTTCCTCCGCGGTGTAGCGGGGGTATTGGATCTCGTCGCCGACGGGGATGGGCCGGTCCAGTTTGATCGGGACGCAGCGGGGATCGAGGTTCCCGGGCGGCGTCGCGGAAGGGGGATTGGCCATGGCTTTGGGGGGATTTCGCGCGTGGGCTACTGACCGCGGAATGCGGCCAAAGGTAACGCAGCCCGACGCAACCGGCCATACACCGAATGGGGTAAACGGAGTGGCTGCGGCCCGGCGTGGTGCGGGCAGCGTGAAGCCTCTTCGAAACGTCGTGAATGTTTGCGCTTCGTTTGGAGGGCCCGCCTCTGCGCGGGCCGCGGACGACGCGGAGATCGTCCCTTCAGGGATCCGCCCTGCCGGCAAACGAGCTTCCGGAATGCCCGCTAGCGATTCAAGAGCGCGGCCACGCGGGTGCGGCTGCGGACTTCAAGTTTGCCGAAGATGGCGGCGAGCTGCGTCTTGATCGTGAGCGGGCTGCGGCGAAGTTCGGCGGCGATCTCGGCGGTGCTCAAGCCCTCGCGCACGCGCATCGCCACCTCGCGCTCGCGCGCGCTGAGCCGGGCGAGCAAGGCCACGGCGCCGGGCGAAAGCGGCCGGTTGCGGTCGCCGCGCGGGCGGCGGTAGTCGAGCTGGATCTGAAACGCGGGATGCAGCAGCGGATTCGTGCCGAGCGCGCGCAACGCCACCTGCGCATGCAGCCCCAACGCGTGCTCACTCAACACGCGCGGCCTGATGCCGCCCGCGCGATCCGCGCCGGTCGCCGCCTGCCATTGGCCGCGCAGTTCGGCGCATACTTGCGCGAGTGCCGGCGGCACGCGAAACGCACGCTGCGGATTGAGCGCCGCCGCCCGGCGCTCGCCGTGATTCCACACCGCGCAGGCATGGGCGGCCTCGCCATTGCACCACAGCGGACGCAGTTCCCAATCGAGCAACAGCAGTCCGACCGGCACATCCTCGAGCATCAGGGCGAACTGATCGCCGAGGAAGGTCGCGGCCTCATGCGCCAGCGCGCGCATGAGCGCCGTGTGAAAGTGGGGCTGCAACGCTTCGGCCAAACGCAGGTCGCGCCCGGTGAAGTCCGGTTGCGTGGGCGTGCGATAGAGGTTCAACGTGCCCTGGGCGACGCGGCCGTTCCAGGAGACGAGGCCGAGCAGTTTGTCCCAGCCTTCCCGGCGCATCACCCGCTCGTGGAACGGTGTGCCCCGGAGTTCGCGCAGGGAGGTGATGTCAGAAAGTCGATACGCAGGCGCGCCGGGATGCAGCGCGAACCAATGTTGGGCGGGATGGTCGCGCCGCAGGTCGCGCGGCGTGGCGGGATGGTTGTGACGAAAGACGCGCGTCGGCACGCCGGGGTCGGTCGCGCCGATTTCCAGTGTGACCGAGTCGGAAGCCATCGCATCGCGCACGAGCAGGCGCAGCGCGTGCCACAGGTCGCGCTGGGTGAGAGCCGCATGCAGCCGGAGCAGCGCGGAGGTGAGTTGCGGAGGGGCGACCTCGGGCGGAATCAGCGGTGCGGAGGCGATCATGTAACGGTGGGGCGGGCTTCAGCCCTTCCTCCGGGGCGAAGACGCTACCGGAGCCAGGCTGAGGTTCTTGCTCTTTCTACAACCGAACTACCCACGCTCCGCAATGTCCGTTCCAAGGGTTTACACCGTTCGGCGTATGGCCGAATCCACCGGTGCCGACTACATTCCGCCCTTCCCACCGACTGCGGTCGCTCCCTCCCACCATGGCCACGACTTTTTTCGAAACCCCTTCTCACGCCAGGACGGAAGCGAATCCGCTTGGGATCAAAGGCATCGATCACATCGAGTTCATCGTCGACAACGCCGACCAGTGGCGGGACTACTTCGTCGAAAGGTTCGGCATGGCGGCGCGCTTCTACGCCGACGAGCAGAGTGGGGTGAAGGGCCGTCGCGCCCATGTCGTCGGCCAGGGCCGGATCAACTTTCTGCTGGCCGAGCCGCAGGGCGCCGGGCCCGAGGCGGATTTTCTGCGCTGGCATCTCGCCCAGCATGGCAACGGGGTCCGCGACGTCGCCTTTCGCGTGAAGGACGCGCGGCACGCCGTGGAAGAGGCGGAGCGGCGCGGCGCGCGCGTCGTGCGCCCGCTGGACGAACACGAGACGTTCAATGGCGGCTCGATTGCGGCCTACGGCGATACGTTGCACACCTTCATCGAGCGCAAGCCGCACACGGACTTCGCGCCGGGCTACCGACCGGTGCCCGGCGCATTCGAGGACGGCGACATCAACTTCGCGATGATCGATCACGTGGTGGCGAACGTGGAGCACATGGAGGAGTGGGTGCAGTACTACGAACGGATCTTCGGGTTCGATCTCTTCATGCATTTCGACATCAACACCGGCCGCAGCGCGCTGATGTCGAAGGTCGTGAGTTCGATCGATGGCTGGGTGAAGCTGCCGATCAACGAACCGTCGTCGCAGAACTCGCAGATCCAGGAGTTCCTCGATCGCTACAACGGGCCCGGGGTGCAGCACATCGCGCTGCTGACGCCGGACATCGTCGCGACCGTCGCCGAGATGCGGCGGATGGGGCAGGATTTTCTCGACGTGCCCGACACGTATTACGATGCCGATTTCGACCAGCGCGTCGGCGAAATCGAGGAGGACAAGGCAGAGCTCAAGCGGCTGAAGATTCTCGTCGACCGCGACCACGACGGCTACCTGTTGCAGCTGTTCACCAAGTGCGTGTTCACGCGGCCAACCTTGTTCTTCGAGGTGATCCAGCGGCGCGGCCGCGCGATGGGTTTCGGCGAAGGGAACTTCCGGGCGCTGTTCGAAGCGATCGAACGCGAACAGGCGAAGCGCGGAACGCTGTGAGATTTTCGATTTTGGATTCTCGATTTTCGATGTCGAAGCTGTTCCCGCGAAATTGAGAAATCGAAAATCGGCAATCGAAAATCGAAAATCCGATGCCCCATTACCTCCGACTCGGTACGGTCCCCGCGAAGCACCACCTCCAGTTTCCCCGCGACCAGGCGGCGAGCTACCAGGGCGAGGGGCTGCATTACGAGCACGTCATCACCACGGACGGCTTCGATCGCGCCTACACGATCATGTATCACCTGCGGCCGCCGACGCGCGTTCGCTCGGTGGAGTTTGTCCGGAACTGGGAGTTGCGGCGCGCCGGGGAAATGCCGCTGCGGCATCATCTGCTCAAGACGGCGGCGCTGCCGCGCGCCGGCGATCCGTACACCGGGCGCGTTCCCTTCCTGTTCAATCGCGAGATGGTCGCGTGGCGCTGCCGGCCGGCCAAGGCCGACGCGGAGTTCGACTTTTTTCGCAACGGCGGGGCCGACGAAATCATCTTCGTCTGGCACGGCGGCGGCTGGCTCGAAAGCAACTTCGGCCGGGTGCGCTATCGGGCCGAGGATTACATCGTGATTCCGCGCGGGACGATTTACCGGCTGGTGCCGGACGACGTCGCGCAGGAGGACTACCTGATCCTCGAGTCCAGTTACCCGGTGCGAATTCCAACCCGTTACCTGAACCCCGAGGGCCAGATTCGGATGGGCGCACCTTACAGCGAACGCGATTTTCATGGTCCCTCCGAACTCGTCCCGACCGATCGCGACGGCGATCACACGATTCTCGTCAAGGACGGGCCGCGCTTGACGCGCCTGGTGCTCGCCCACCATCCGTGCGATGTCGTTGGGTGGGACGGCTTCATCTATCCGTTCACCTTCAACGCGAATGATTTTGAGCCGATCACGGGCACGGTGCACCTGCCGCCGCCGATTCACCAGACGTTCGAGATTCGCGGATATGTGGTCTGCACGTTCGCGCCGCGGCACCTCGATCATCATCCGCAGGCGGTGCGCGTGCCGTGGGCGCACGATAACACCGAGGCGGACGAGGTGCTGTTCTACGTGCGCGGAAATTTCGGTTCGCGCAGGGGCGTCGAGCCGGGATCGTTCACGTTGCACCCGCGCGGCATTCCGCACGGTCCGCACCCGGGGACGACGCGGCCGAGCCTGGCGGCGACGCGGACCGAGGAACTCGCGGTGATGTTCGACACGCAGAATTCGCTCGAGCTGACGGCGGAGGCCGTCGCTTGCGACGATCCGAATTACCCGCTCAGTTGGCTGGGATGAATTCAACAGAAGGCAACGAAGGGAACAAAGCGCCGCGCTGACCTCGCATCCTTCGTTCCCTTGGTTATCTTCTGTTGCATGCTGGTCGATTTCAGCTCCCTCAAACCCCGCGATGCCTACGCGTGGATGATTTCCACGATTATGCCGCGACCGATTGCGTGGGTCTCGACGATCTCGGCGGAGGGCAAAACCAATCTGGCGCCCTTCTCGTTTTTCCAGGGCGTCACGTCGAATCCGCCGACGCTGATGTTCGTGCCGGTGAACACGCGCGACGGCGCGAAAAAGGACACGGTGCGCAACATCGAGCAGGTGCCCGAGTTTGTCGTGAACCTCGTGGCGCATGCGCTCGCCGAGCCGATGAACGCTTCTTCCGCGCTGCTGCCGTACGGCGAGAGCGAGTTCGAGAAATTCGGCATCGCTTCGGCGCCGAGCCGGATGATTCGGCCGCCGCGGGTGGCGGCGGCGCCGGTTGCGTTCGAGTGCACGCTCGATCGCATCGTCCAGATCGGCGAAGGGCCGCTCGCGGCCAACGTCGTCTTCGGCCGGATTCTCCTCGCGCACGTGGCCGATGCGGTGCTCGGCGCCGATGGCAGACCGGATCCGGCTCAGCTCGATCTCATTGGCCGCATGGGCGGAGAAACGTTCACGCGGACGAGGGAACGCTTCGATTTACCCCGGCCCGACCGGCAGCCGGCGCGATAAAGGCCGCGGACCGTGGCAAATTCCAAAACGCCAAAGGTCCAAATCACAAATAAGCTTCAATCACCAAATCCCATGTCCTCTTTCGTCTTTGCATCCTCCACCCTGCGATTTCTTTGGCGTTTGGCGTTTTGGAATTTGAGGTTTCTCGCATGAGCGAGGTTGTCATTCTCTCCGCCACGCGCACGCCGATGGGTGCGTTTCAAGGCGCGCTGGCGTCGGTGCCGGCGCCGCAGCTCGGCGCCACGGCCATTCGTGGCGCGGTGACGCAGGCGAAGATTGCCCCCGCGGACGTCACCGACGTTTTCATGGGCAACGTGCTCCAGGCCGGCCTCGGCCAGGCGCCCGCGCGCCAGGCGGCGATTCACGCGGGGTTGTCGCCGGCGACGCGTTGCGTGACCGTGCACAAGGTTTGTGGCAGCGGCCTCGAAGCGGTGATTCTCGGGTCGCGCGCGCTGCGACTGGGCGAAGCGACGATGGTCGTCGCCGGCGGGATGGAGAACATGAGCGCGGCCCCGTACCTGCTGCCCAGGGCGCGCGAGGGTTACCGGCTCGGTCACCAGCAGGTCGTCGACTCGATGATCCACGACGGGTTGTGGGACCCGTACAACAACCTCCACATGGGCAACTGCGCGGAGCAGTGCGCGCGGAAATATCATTTCACCCGCCAGGAGCAGGACGCGTACGCCGCGGAGAGTTTCCGCCGGGCCAACGCGGCGCAGCAGGAGGGACGATTCGCGCAGGAAATCACGCCGGTCGAGATCGCGAATCCGCGCGGGAAGGCCGGCGTGGTCGATCGCGACGAGGGGCCGTCGCGTGTGAATTACGAAAAGATCCCGACGTTGCGGCCGGCATTCGACCCAGCCGGCACGATCACCGCGGCGAACGCGTCCACGCTCAACGACGGTGCCGCCGCGCTCGTCCTGACGACGGACGAGCTGGCGCGCGAACGCGGGCTGAAACCGCTCGCCCGGATCGTGTCTTTCGGCAGCCACGCGCAGGACCCGGTATGGTTCACGACCGCGCCCGTTCCAGCGGCGCAGGCGGCATTGCAGCGAGCGGGCTGGGGCAGCGACGAAGTCGATCTTTGGGAGGTGAACGAAGCCTTTGCCGTCGTGGCGATGGCGTTCCGGCGTGACCTCGGGCTCGCGGCGGATCGGGTCAACGTGCGAGGCGGCGCGATCGCGCTGGGGCATCCCATTGGCTGCAGCGGAGCCCGGATTCTGGTGACGCTGCTGGCGGCGCTGCGGGAGCGCGGAGCCCGGCGCGGCGTCGGTGCAATTTGCATTGGCGGGGGCGAAGGCCTGGCGGCTTGCGTCGAATTGGTTTGAAACCGACGCCAAGCCGGAGAACGAAGAGGGTGAAAGGCGGTCAGTTGATTCCCCATCGCCGTCTTTAACGATGCCCCCTTCCGACTTCATCTGGCGTCCTGAGGATCATGCCTGGACGCGCGAATCGCATGTTGCGCGTTTCATGCGCAGCCGCGGCCTCGGTGCGCTGGCGGAATTGCGCCGGGCTTCCGTCCATTGTCACCAATGGTTCTGGGACGAGATTCTGCGCGACATGGGCGTCGAGTGGACGCGCCGCTACACGCAGGTGCGCGACATGTCCCGCGGTTTTCCGTGGACGCGCTGGTTCAGTGGCGGGCAGATCAACGTCACACACAACTGCATCGACCGGCACGTGCGGGACGGGCACGGCGGCGAAACGGCACTTTTCTCCGAATCCGAGTCCGGCCGGACGGAAGGCGCGCGGCGGCTGACGTTCGCCGAGCTGGCGGAGCTGGTTAACCGGTGCGCGGCGGCGTTGCGCGCGGCGGGCGTGCAGGCCGGTGACAGCGTCGGGCTCTATGCGCCGATGCAGGTGGCGACGGTAATCGTGATGTTCGCCACGATGAAGATCGGCGCGCGCTTCGTGCCGATTTTCTGCGGTTATGGCGAGGAAGCACTGCGCGAACGGCTGGCGCTCTCCGAGGCGAAAATCCTGTTCGCCTGCGACACGCTGACGCGTCGCGGCAAGCCCGCCCCCACCGGCGCAATCGCCCGCGCGGCGGCCGCGAAGGTGCCGGCGATCACGCGCATCGTCTGGACGGATACGGCGGACTGGATCGATTTCCTGCAAAGCGGCGTGTGCATCGTGCCGCGCCGGAATCCGCTCGCGACGGGCGAACAGCCGGCCGTGGCCTGCGAGCCGACCTGGGCGGAGGATCCGTGTCTGATCATATACACCAGCGGCACGACCGGCCGGCCCAAGGGAACGGTCCACACCCACGCCGGTTGCCTGGCGCAAACCGGCAAGGAAATCCGGTACGCTTTCGACGCGCGGCCGGGTGAGCCGTTTTTTTGGGTGACGGATATCGGCTGGATGATGGGCCCGTGGGAGCTGATCGGGTGCCTCTTGTACCGGACGCCGGTCGTGCTGCTCGACGGGGCGCCGAACCATCCCACGAGTGACCGGCTGTGGGAGATCTGCGAGCGGCTGCGCGTGGTCACGCTCGGCTGCTCGCCGACCCTCGTTCGCCTGTTGATGCGCGCGAGCGACGGTCGCGGGCCGCGCGGGTACGATTTGTCGCGATTGCGGCTGCTGGGCTCCACCGGCGAGGTGTGGGACGAGCCGAGTTATCGCTGGTATTTCGAAAACGTCGGCGGCGGCCGGTGCCCGATCCTGAACATTTCCGGCGGCACCGAAATCATCGGCTGCCACCTCCAGCCGTATCCGGTCGAGCCGCTCAAACCCTGCTCGTTGGGCGGCCCGGCGCTCGGCATGGATGTCGATGTGTTCACGGACGACGGCCAGCCCGCGCCGCGCGGCACGATGGGGCATCTCGTGTGCAAGCAGCCGGCGCCCTCGATGACGAAAAGTTTTCTGCACGACGACGCGCGCTACCTCGAAACGTATTTCCAGAAATTTCCCGGCGTGTGGTATCACGGGGACTGGGCGAAGGTGGACGAGGACGGCCAGTGGTTCCTGTTCGGTCGCACCGATGACACGCTGAAGGTCGCCGGCAAACGCGTCGGTCCCGGCGAAGTGGAAGGCGCGCTGGCGTCGCATCGCGCGGTGAGCGAGGCGGCGGCGATTGGCGTGCCCGACGAAATCAAGGGCACGGCCATCGTCTGTTTCGTCGTGCTGAAGACAGACGCCGCCACGCCCTCCGAATGTGAGTTGATCGCCCAGGTCGCCCAACAGCTCGGCAAGCCGCTGGCGCCGAAAAACGTCTTCATCGTCGAGGCGCTGCCCAAGACCCGCAGCGGCAAGATTGTCCGCGGCGCGATTGCGCGGGCGTTTCTCGGGCAGCCAGCAGGCGATGCCACCAGCATCGAAAACCCGCAGGCGCTCGAACCCATCGCGGCGCTCGCGCCTCCGGTCCCCGCATGACCGCCCCGCCGCCGGTCACGTACTCGGCGGACGCCGACGGAGTCGGCTGGATCGTCTTCGACGATCCGGCCGGCCGGGCCAACGTATTCAATCCGGCGACCCAGGCGGCCTTCGACGCCGCGGTGACGGCGGCGACCGCGGATCGGTTGAGAGCACTTGTGGTGCTGAGCGCGAAGGAGCGCATCTTCATCGCGGGTGCGGATCTCCACTGGATTGGTGCGCTGCCCGACCCGGCGACCGCGACCGAGCTGTCGCGGGCCGGCCAGCGGCTGTTCCAGCGGCTCGCCGATTTTGCGGTGCCCGTCGTGGCCGCGATTCACGGCGCCTGCGCGGGCGGCGGGTTCGAACTCGCACTGGCCTGTCACTGGCGGATCGCCACCGATGCGCCCGTCACGCAACTCGGGCTGCCGGAAACGAGCATCGGCACGATTCCGGGGTGGGGCGGCTGCGTCCGGCTGCCGCGGCTGGTCGGCGTGAAGCCGGCGCTCGATCACATACTGAAGGCGCAGCTCGTCAGCGCGAGCGAAGCCCTCGCGGCGGGACTCGTGCACGAGGTCGTCCCGGCCGCCGAACTGAAGGCGCGCGCCAGGGCAGCCGCGCTGAAGCTCGCAACGGAAGGACCTCCGGCGGCGTCGGTGCCGGCTGCGCCCGTGCCGGCGTTCTTTCAGGAATTGCGCCAATCGATGCAGGCCCGCACCCGCGGCCAGCAACCGGCGATGCTGGCGGCCATCGATGCGGTCGAGCAGACGACGCAGCTGCCCATTCCGCAGGCGCTGGACATCGAGTCGCGGATCTTCGGCACGGTGACCGCGGGCGAGACCTGCAAGAATCTCATTCGCGTGTTCTTCCTGCGCGACGCCGCGAGGAAACGGACCCTCGATGGCTGGTTCGATAGTGGGGCGGGCTTCAGCCCGCCATCGCCTGGAACGGCTCATTCACGAACGACGGGCGGGCTGAAGCCCGCCCTACCACCGGTCCGGCGGGTCGGCGTCGTCGGCGCCGGAGTGATGGGCTCCGGCATCGCGCAATGGCTCGCGGCCCGCGGGTTCGAAGTCGTGCTGCGCGACGTCAGCCCGGATTTGCTCGACCGCGGGCTCGGCGTGGCGCGCGGACTGTTCGACGAAGCGGTGAAGCGCGGCAAGTTATCCGCCGGCGAAGCCACGGCCGGGTTGCAGCGGATTGCGACGACGACCGCGTGGCAGGGATTCGACGGATGCGATCTGGTCGTCGAGGCGATCGTCGAGAACGCCGAGGCGAAGCGGAAACTTTTTTCCGAACTCGCTGCCGTCGTGCCAGCGGACGCGGTGCTCGCCTCGAACACCTCCGCCCTGCCCATCGAGGAAATTGCGGGGCACGTGCCGAACCCCGAACGCACGGTTGGCATCCACTTCTTCAATCCCGTGAGCCGGATGCCGCTGGTCGAGCTAATCGTCTCCCGCGACACCGCGCCGGCGGCGGCCGGGCGTGCGCTGGCGTTGGTGAAGACGCTCGGGAAGTCGCCGGTGATCTGCCGCTCCTCGCCGGGCTTCCTCGTGACGCGCGTGCTGTTCTTTTATCTCAACGAGGCGGTGCGGCTGTGGGAGCAGGGCGTTTCCACGGCGGCCATCGATGGCGCCCTCCGCGACTTTGGCTGGCCGATGGGTCCGTTGCGGCTGATCGACGAAGTGGGGATGGACGTCACCGATTTCATCTTCGGCGAAATGGAGCATTATTTTCCCCAGCGGTTCACAAGGTCGACCGCCTGCGCGCGACTGCTCGCCGCGGGACTCGCGGGCCGGAAGAACGGCGCGAGCACGGGCTTCTACACGTATGCGCCGAAGGAGGCGTTGAACGACGCGATGACCCGGCATATCACAGGTCGAATCGGTGAACCGGGGTTGTCCGCGGTGGAGATCACGCGACAGTTGATGCACGTGATGGCGAACGAAGCCGAGCTGTGCGTGGCTGAAGGCGTGGTGCAATCAGCGGACGATGTGGACTTCGCGCTCTTGAGCGGCGCGGGCTTCCCGGCGTTTCGTGGCGGACTATTGCACTGGGCGCGGCGTCTGGCCGAAAAAGACGAGGGCCAAGGTGGCGGCCGCCATGACCGAGTTGCAGAAGGCGGGTAGGGAAGTGCCGTTGCTGTGCCCCATCGTAGCCGCCCCCATTCAGGCGCGGCCAAGCGATCTCCCGTAGCCGAAGTCGTCAGACTTGGGCCTCGATGAGATCTTGGTCTCGTCGCCCATGTTTCGCCATTCCACGCGGCGAAGGCGCCGCGTCCCCAGGGGTACGGATTTCGCGATACGCTCAGTGACCTCCGTGCGTCCTCTGAGCCGAGCGAAAGGGGTCAACCCGCTGGTTGCTGCAGCCGTCGCGAGAGGGCTGGATGGGGTCAGGCCGATCGATGTTCGGAATATCGAAAGACGTGTGCACGGATGAGATTGCTCGGTCCCATCGGATTGGTCGCCGCGAAGCTGCTCTGCGAACATCGATCGGCTTGACCCCGTCTGAGATGGCCCGTCTGAGATGGCCTTTCGTTACAGGTTTGGCGCGAACGCAGCCTCGGCGCGGGCCATCGCCGTGCGCACGATCCCCAGCGCGGCGTCGCGCTCCCAGCGCCCGTTCAGGAATCTTTCCGTTTTCCGCAGCCACTCATGAACGTCGTGCAGGTTGTTCCGCAGATCGCACGAGACCGCTCCAAGATGCAGGGTGTATTTGTTGTAGATTTGCGGGCTGTCATCGGCGCGCTGCTCGTTCATCTCGGTCATACGCGCAATCGCGCATAGGTGCGCCAGGCACACGATCCGCCAGACGAAGGCGCTCGTCTGAATCGAAAGGAGTCCTGATTCGAGAACCCGCGCTCGCCTGTAACAGCGTACGCAGGACGCCACTGTGTATAGGAACAACGCGGCTCCAATTACGGTGGCGAAATAAGGGCCCGCCACATCGGATTTCGCGGCGGGTGGGCCGCTGCCCGGCGACTCCCAGATTTTCCAAATCGATACGGTTAGCAGGAAACAGCAGAGGCCAATCATGATGAAGAGCATCTGCATCGATTTGTTGAGATATGAGCCGGGGTGAAACTGCGCATGGTCGCCCGCCGCCCGCGTGAGCCCATGCTGGCCCAGGATATCGGCCTCTTCGGCGAGGCGTGAGAGCAGGAGCCGGCTGTCGTACCAAGGATACCGCCGAATCGCCTCCCGGCGACTCGCGAAGGTTTCTTCCGCTCGTGCGGCGATTTCCGCGGCGCCCTCCGGCGGTGTCTGCGGAGCCCCTTTCCGCTTCTCGCTGAGTTGCGCCAGGATGTACCGCTTCTCCGCTGCCATTGAAGCGCCGCGCTCCAGCCGGGGGCAACAGATTCCCAGCCACCTGTTCTGGTAATACAGAAAATCGAAGATCACGGGCTGCACGATCCGCCAGGCGAACATGGCCTGTTCCCAGCCGATTCGCCGCAGTTCCCGTTCGATACCCGGCATGGCGCGGTTTCGCTCGCTGTATTCGATAATTCGCGACAGATGAATCTCGTACCCCAAAGCGCGATTGGCGGTGTTGTATTTGTGGCATCCGACGTTGATGCTGAACAGGCAGAGGAAGATCGGCGCCGCGACGGTAAACGCCACGGTGTACCAGTTGATGTCGGCGCCCTTCAGGTCGGTCACGAACTTCAGGCCGACGCCCAGGATGGCTACACTGAGGGCCACCGTCTGGTGTGACTGTGTGTTGAAACACTGCTTCGCTTCCGTGCCCTCAGCTCGAACAACCTTGATCTGTTCCTGGTTGAAGGCGTACAGCGCATCGGGATCGCGATCTATGCTCGCAAGCGGCGGTTTCATGGAGGGAGGATGATGCACCCGCCGTCGCAGGCGGGCGGGTTGGAGGGAAGAAAGCGATCAGCCTGACGAACCCGCCCACAAAAAGTAGCACCGCGGTGGCGGCTCGCCATCTTCACCCCAGCACATTCCCGGCCTCGCGTCCGCTACCGTCAACCGCCGTTCGTCCTTCCCCGGCGAAACTCGACGGCACCCGGGACGAGCCGGATGGGGTCAGGCCGATCGATGTTCGGAATATCGAAAGACGTGTGCACGGATGAGGTTGGTCGGTCCGATCGATTGGTCGCCGCGAAGCTGCTCTGCGAACATCGATCGGCTTGACCCCGTCCGAGATGGCTAATGAAAATCATGCGACGCCTGCACCGGCAGGTCCGCTTCGCGCAACGGTTCGATCTTCTCGGCTTTCACGTGCGTGACGCCTGACACATTCTGCAGCGGGCCGGTGATGCGCAGCGCCGGCTCCTGCGTGATCGTGAGTCGCAGCTGCTCGAAGATCCCGGGCAGCACCACCGCGTTGGCGATGCCGGTCTCGTCCTCGAGGCTGATGAACACAAAACCCTTCGCCGTGCCGGGCCGCTGGCGGCAAATCACCGAGCCCGCGATCGTCACGCGCCGGCCGTTGGCGACCGATTTGAGATCTTTTGCCGGACACACGCCCTGCAGTCGCGGCCGCAGCAGCGCCATCGGATGTTCCTCGGCCGTCAGCCCGAGTCCGGCGAAGTCGGCGCGCAGTTCCTCGGTCTCGGACATCGGCGTGAGCGGGGAATCGGTGCCATCCTGGAGGGCCGGCCTCTGTGCCGGCCGCGGACGACACGGAGGTCGTCCCTCCATCATCGCATTTTCGTCCCCGGTTTCCGCCGCGAAACCATAGTGTTTGAACAGCGCTTCATTATCCGACCACGCGGCTTCGCCCTGCCACAGCGCGGCGCGCCGATGCCGCGCGATGGCG
>Ga0080064_1005882_pt1 | contig 13822 bp, 1 predicted proteins | sample Subgrocontami54m_FD_69260 | JGI IMG/M metagenome (GOLD analysis project Ga0080064, IMG submission 69260) | Subsurface groundwater microbial communities from S. Glens Falls, New York, USA - GMW46 contaminated, 5.4 m (SPADES assembly) (version 2) ...
CCAGATTTTGGGGGAGGAGGAATCATAACTGATTGCATTTCAGAGACCAAATGACTATGCATCATAGAATACATGGGTGGTTTACAGAAATGAGGATGAGTGTCTGGAGTTCTCCCGCTAAAGGCGAGTCCCCTATGGCTTTATGCTCACGCACTACTAGAGCATAAAATCCCACTGCCTTTGCGGAATCACGCGGTCCGTCCACGTCATAGAAGAGTTCCGAATAATTCAGCGCCAGATTATCCAGAATCCCCTGGTTGGCCGGATTGGTGAAATCTGTTTGTAGAAAATCCACCCCCGTGATGTTTTTAAGCAAAATATTAATGGTTTGCCGTTCGGCCGCAGTGATCGTATTATTGTTCTGGAGTTCATGCTTCAATATATTGACGACATCTCTAAAAAGACTCGCGGCGGTGGTTGTGACATTCACGGTGCCAACCTCTACCGGCTCTTCCGATTTAAATCCGGGAGAGACCAACTGAACCGCCACCTTACGCAAACCCAAATCCCCGACGTCGATAGTTGTCGTAAAAGTTTGTAAACCTAAAAATGAAGAATCAAGGGGATTAAATCCTGAGGCGCCAAAACCCACCCAAACGGTGGAGGCCGCATGCGCCTCGGGTCGAATAACCGTGAAAGGATTGTCGAAAAGAATGCGCTCGCCGACCAGCGCCGGTTCGCTTTGGCGGTAGCCGCCATCGACCGTGAATGGCGCCAACGAAGCGATAACCGCATCTGCTTTTTGGTTATCTCCGATCGCTCGATAAACCGCGGCCATTTGGCCGGAAAATTCCACCAACACCCCCGCCTGACGATGGGGATTGGGCACGAGTTCCTGATCAAAACCTCCCGGAACCGAGAAATTATTTTCGATGCTCAGGATATAGGCCTGCAGACTGCTTCCCTTACTTATGAGAAAATCATCCAGCTCGTTCAAATGGCCGCCGAAAGCCAAAATGATGTTGGTCTGGGAATCCAGAGAAAAGAGGTGGCTGTTCGCCAGGGATCTGCCGAAAAGGACTTTTTGCGCGTCAAACCGCGCGAAAAGAAACGACTGCACATCCTGCCTTAAAGACTGAAAGGTTTGAATATCCTGCGGACTCAGGCCAGGGACCTTCAATACCTTGTTAAGCGCCGCCAACAACACCGCGTTCTCTTCCGTCACGATAGTATTGTTAACTAAGGAATCCCCTGGATTTTTAGCGACACCGCCGTTTCTCGGAAATTTCGTCTCGATCGCGCGAAGCAAGTCCACCGCCGCGGCCTGGGATCCCGCATCGGGGGCATCCAATAGCGCAATGGCCGCCCAGGCATTGGGACCCAGCGTAGCGTTTGGTTCAAGAGAGGGCCCGCCTTGCTGGGTATTGTAGAAATTTTTAAGGAGACTGCCACTTGCGCTTTGTATCTTGTCCTTTAAAAAATCCAGAATTTTATTGGCTTCGGTGGTGCGTCCTTCCTGTAAAAAACGGATGGCCGCAATGGCATTATCATAAGTGGAGCCTTGATTATTTAAGGGATCATTAACATTGGATGTGAGGTAGCTTTCTATATAACCGGTGGAATTGACGCCCTGCGCGTCCTGGTTATTTTTAAGAAAATCTCCGATGGTGGTCGGTGGAATTTGAGGCAAAGGCTGGCCTAGAACATTCAAGTCGCTGACTTTCACGACGCGCAGTTCCTTAAACTGGCCGTTTTCAATCGTACCAAATCGAATCAAAGCGTCCGGCAGCGCACCCGGAGGAATGTTGGCCGGATTGTTCAGGAAATCCTGGATCAGCGTCCCGTCCGTCACGAGGGTCACGCGGCTCGAACCGTTCGCATCCTGGATCACCGAGAAAATATTCGCCGGTGCGGCTTTGATAGAGGCTTGGGTAGTCGTCACAAAAATATCCGTATTGTTGATCTGGAGGAACTCTCCCGAACCATTGAAACCGGACGCGGCGAGCGTCACTTCCACCTTCAAGTGATAAGGCGGCAGTCTGTCGGAAACGAGGAGCGTTGCGAATTGGTGACGACCGGCGATGAGATCCGTTAAAGTCACGAAATCATTCGCCGTAGAGACATCTCCGTTATCAAAGACGGCGCGAATGGCAACGCCGATCTTGTCTTTTATCGCGTCAAAATTAAAGCCGGGATCGTCATTGAGAATTTTACCGCGGATCGCGTCGAGCAAAGCCTGCGCGTTGACCTGGGTAAGGTCCATCGTCACTTGATTGGAAGCGTCCTTATCCAGCGCTTGCGCCGCCGTCAAAAGATCCTTGAACGGTTGAACATTAGGATCGGGCAGCACGGCATTGGTTTGAGTGACATTCACGGAGGCAATTTTCACACCGGGTGTTTTCTGGTCATTTCCGGCGTCGTTGAAAAGCACACTGACCAATAGATCCTGGGGCCCTTCGTTCAAATAAGGCGTCACATCCACCTGCGCGAAGAGATCTCCATTCTGCTGAACTAGAGAACTGATAGGGGTTGAAAATACCTGCTTGTCGAATTTATTTCCCAGAAAAATATAACTGATCATCCCCGGAGGCAGCACTTGCACTAAAGCATCCACGAACTCTTTTTTGATCGTCAAAGACCCTTCGTTCCCTACAAAATAAGTGAACTGCAAATTTCCATCGTCTATCCCCTGTTGGATGATCCCCGGGATCGTGGTGGAGGCCAAGGGGTTGGAAGGATTGAGCGACCCCATAAACTGCGTGGGGCTATAGGTATTAGGCGCGACGATTTTTTGAAGGGTATCGAAATAAAGTTGGTTTACCAGGCCTTCGGCAGGAACCGCCACATTGAATTTTTCAAAAAATTTAGTCTTCGTCGCGGCGTCCGTCGCCTGAAGCAAGGTATCCAGGCTCTCGACTTGCAAAATATCTTCAAAAAGCTGCTGTCCCGATCTTCCCGGCACCGCCAGCGCGCTGTGCACCAGCACAGGGGTATTGGTTTCATTTAAAATAAGATACCCGCCCGGAAGATAGTTATAAGAACTCCCTGCGGCATATAGCACTTGAGTTTCCAAATAGTGCACTGCGTCCGGAAATCTTTGGAATTCCGGAGATAATTCGCCGCCGGCCTTTCTCCAATCCCGGACGCCGCCGGCAAATCCGTTTGAATCAGGCGTTTTCTGCCATAACTCCGGGTGACTCAAGAACCATTGTAAATTCTCTGCCGCATGAGGGGAGTGAAGGGAGTTCAAAACCGTGTCAAACTGGAAACCCACGCCGGTGGATTCTTCGTCCGCATTGGGGCCGGTGTTGATGGGAAAAGAGCCGTCCGCTGCTTGATACAGTTGATGCAAGGTTTCACCGACGGCGGCGTCATTCACGCCCTGCACCACGCGCGCAAATTCCGCGGGCGCTGCCACAGTCTGGTCGTCAAACTCTTCGAACGGCTGCACTTGTCCGGGCCCTGTCTTATCAACCGCGCGATACCAAAGTCCGGCGCGGGGATCCGGCGATAGAATATGCAGATGGGTGTTTACACCGGTGATCAGCGTGTTCAGAAAATTTTCGGTGGCATTCGCCTGCGGAATATCTCCAATCCGTAGAGCCCATTCATGGGCATAGATAATGCCTGCGATGGCAAAACTATTGTCATTTGACCAATACCGGTTCCCCCCGGGAGTTCCCGGGATCAGCCCCAAGTCCGTATCCAGTTGGCCCATAAGATAATTGGCGTTCTTTTGCATAAAGTCATAATGCGCGGGATTGTAGCCAACCATCCCTAACATCATCATCACTTCCCCGTTATGACGGTTGGAGATGCCCAGGTCTACCGGTTGAATGGTGCCGGGAGTCACCTGGTCGGAATATTGCTCAAAAAAACTGCCGTCGGCGTTTTGCACGTTTTTCATGAAATTGATATTTTTATCGAGGCTTGTTAAAAAATCGGAATTCGCGGAGACTTCGTAAGAATTGAAAAAAGCGATGTCCGCCAATGCGCTGGTATCAATTTTCATGTAAGTGTGCAGCAACGGCTGACTGCCGCTGGTGTTATTGATGCCTCCGTGCGTCGGCTCCTGCAAAGACTTAAGATAACCTCCCTCACGATTCGCTATTTCGATGGTTTCGGCATTGATGAGGGGTTGATTGGCTTCCGTGGTTATCACCCCGATCGCATCCAGCACACGCTCGGCGTTTTGCTTGTCCTGTGCAGGCAGCGTGGGATTGTTAATTCTTTGCGTGGTGTCATACACGGATACAAAAGTTTCCAGCGCTTCCTCAGGATTATTTGCCTGCGACAAAACTTCTGAATTCACAAGCGCTTGCGTGGAAGAGGCGTCATGAAGGATGTCTTTTTCAGGCGTCAGTTGGATACCCAACCCCTGAAGCACGATGCCTGCATGGGCCACTTCGGGAGAAGCGGGCTGATCGTTGAAGAAATCAATGAATACATCGGGATCTACCGGCAAAGCGGCCAAAGCCATTGCGGCCGGATTGGGCAGATTCTGTCCAAACTCTCCTTCAATCACCGCGTTGACCGCCTGAGGAGAAAGCCGGCCGACGTTTGTCAAAGGAGACGCGGATAAATCACCGGCCGGTAATTGTGTGGCAACATAAGCAGTCGGTACTTCATAACCCAAATCGCCAAAAGACGCCGCCCCTTCCAGAAAAGGTTGGGCATGAGCGGCCAAACGTTCTTCCAACACCTCAATAACGCTGAATCGAGAAGACCGTTTGAGGACGCTTTTTGACGTTTTTTTTGGCGAGAATATTTTTAAGCGAGGTTTCTCTTGAGGCGAAGCTTTTGTAACAGTCGCCGCGGCCTTGGGAGGCTCTATTGGCGTTGGGGCAACATTGCCGGGCTTAACGCTTGCCACAGGCGTCGGGACGGCAGGCGAAGAAACGGAAGTTCTGAAAGAAACAAACGCGTTCGAGACCCAGCCAAAGAAAGACATGATGAATCCTTTGATCGAATTGAAGATCGGACCGAAGAAATTTTTTATGGTTTCAAAAGGTGTAGCGGTTTTTTCGACTTCCGGCGCCGCCGCGGGGGTATTCACTTTTTTGGTAAAGGCTTCCTCTATCTCTTTCTTTGTGGGTTTGGCAGGCTCCGTCTTTGGCAATTCAACCGGAGGAATTGAAACAGCCACTTGTTTTTTCGGTTCTTCGGGTTTCAGCTTCGCGGCCTGTCGTTGCCGAAAACGTTCGGTATAAGCTTTGAACGCTTTTCCGCCGTCTTTTTTCCCCATGACTCCGATCGCGTATGCCGACCGCGGAAGGCTACTTGCCTTAAGAATCGTCAATCGCTCACGGAGCGTTGTTTCGGAATAACGGAAATAAGATTCAGCGTAGCGGCGGTCTTTTCTTTCCGAAATCAATTCCTCAAGCACGGCCTGCTTTGCCGCCCGAAGTTTCTGAGCCTTCAATTCTTTATTTTCCGGGTTTGGGGCAACGGATGGCTTCGTAGCCGCGAGTCGCGTGCCGGCCTGTGTCAAAACGGCGTCCATGTTCGCGCCGTTGATCGGTTCACCGAGCGCTTGAAATGCCTTACGCACATCCCCGATCTCTAAACTCTTTTTGCCGCCGTTCATCGCGACCGCTTTTTCCGCCAACTCTGTTTTGCGTTCGTTCGACAATCCTAAATTTTTTTCAAGCTGTTCGATTTTCTCCGAGGCCGCTTTCAAACTCTCTTTGATCGTTTGAAGGTCCTCGGCCTTGATCGAGACATACCGATCTTCGGCGGGGGTTTGGTATTCGATCGAGTAAATTTCTCCTTTATCGCCGTAGCGAATGCGGTAAGATTGTTCGCCGAACTTCACGATTTGCACACCCTGGCCCTGTTCGCGACGCAGCGTCATGCTATTCACCCACGCTTCCAAAAGCTCAGGCGGGACAGACCCTCTCTTGCCGTTCGCTTCAAAAGCGGCTTTGTAGGCATCTAAGAATTGAGCTTTCAATCCGCCCGGCAGTTCCCGAACCGACAAATACTTTCCCGCCTCGGCAAAAAGCACCGCCAGCAGCGCTTTCATCTCGACCATCTTTTTTTCCATCGACCACAGCGAGGACTTGTCGCCGATTTCTAAAAACGAGGCGGCCATGATATAAAAATCCGAATCCTTGAACGCTTCTTCGTACTCTTTTGGTTTTTGGGTCAGGATCGCGATGTAGGGGCGGTTGGGGGATTTTTCGTCGAAACGCGGCATCACGACCAGATACGAGAGCTTCTCATTGTCCATCAACTTCGAGATGCCTTCGGAGTGAAAACCCCCGGTGATCAGGGCCGCGACATGGACCTTTTCTTCTTTCATGCGCAGGATGGTGTTCTGCATCAGCGCTGTATTGCGCTTCGTGGCCAGCTCATAAAACTTTTTGGCGGCGGGGATCGCCGACTGCAGCACCTGAAAATCAACGGCCGCTTCATAAGGGACTTTGTATTTTTGCCCGAAAACCTCGAACTGGTCCTGAATGTTCGCTATCTCGCAGAAACTTTCGTTCGCCACAAAAAACTCATAATCCCGGCTCGTCAGCGTCGTGTCCAAAATCTGGCTTAAAATCGAAACGCAGTGATCGAGTTTTGACAGCGCGCGCTCGTCGGCATTCGTGAAGAATTTTTCCTTCAGTTCGTTCTCAAAATTTTCGACCTCGTCAAAGATCGCGATCAAGTCAATGCTTTCGTAGAGCACGACGTATTCGGAATAAAGAATGACGTTTTTATACTGCAGGGGGTCAATGCCGGCGCCTTGGGACACCCGGCTCAAGCTATAATGAAACGCGCCCGGGGTGATTTTGTTTTGTTTGAATTTGAGCGCTTCAAGGACCAGTTTCTCGAGTTCGGGCTTCGGAAGCTTGCGGCCAAGTTCGCTCATCAACGCGTCCCGCTCATCGCCCGCTTTTTTGAAATCGATCTCTTTTTCAAGTTCGACGGTGTCCGCGAGTTTCTTCAGGTTCGGGTATTTGGCGTAATCAACGCCCTTGGCCTTGGCGGCCTTGCTGAAATAATCCCAATAATCGGTAAACTTGATGTCCCCGTTCTTGTGAAGCAGTTTGCGGCTGGTGAGTTCCAAAAGCTCGGCGGGATAAACTTTCGCTTCCAGGTCATGGATGACGCTTTTCAGGCCTTTGAGTTGTTCGCGGATCACGCTCTTTTTTTCGACGAGGGATTTGAAAACTTCGAGGTTTTCTTTGTAAAGCGCCGGGTCGTCCACGCCGTAGAGTTTGACGGGATCGTTCGTGATCATCGAATAAAATTCACCGGCCGAGATCTTGCCCTCTTTCAGAAGATACTCGCCTGTTTTTTTGCGTACTTCTTCGATCGGGAAGCTGGACACGAGCGAGGTGTCCACGAGGTCGCTTGAGCCCTCAAGCGCGATCAGGTTCAAATTATAATTTTTAACGAGATTGTCGAGGATCTTGGTGATGCTTTCCTGGGCCCCGAGCTTGGAGTGGGCGTCCTGAATGTTGATGATCACATCGTTGGTGCCGTTCACCACGGCTTTGCGGGTCAGGCCTGAATCGGCGGGAATCGTGATTTCTTTCAGCTGGTTTTCATGCGAGGCATTTCTTGATTCTTGGGTCTGGGTGACCTGCGACCAAAGCGGGGTGCCGCCCTGCGCGTGAACGACTTCTTGGCACAGGAAGGTGATGACTAGGAGGCTAGAGATCAGCTTAAGACCTCGACCGTATCTTGAGCGCTCTCGTCTCGGTGTTTCTTCTCTGACTAACTCCTTCTCATCTTCCACTTATTCTCCCTCTTATAAAACTTCTTATATGACATATACAAAATATATATAAACTATGCTAAAAAAATGGCGACAGCACTGAAGCGCCAAATCGTCTTTAGTTTTTTAACCTTTTCCGATGAATGTAGATTCTTCCGATCCCATTGATTTTCTACCAGTAAAAGTATACCCAATTTTCATAAGATATTCAACCTTATAGGGTTAAATAATTTATGTTATAACACTATGTAAATAATAGAGTTATGTGAAATTAGGAGAAATTAAAGAGGTTTAAGAACGAGGATTTTGCGAAAAAAGCGGAATCGTTGAAAATAGAATTAAGCGGACACTTGGGTCCAATGCAAGGCGTTGGATACCGCTTGCAGGGCTTCCCAAGGATTGATAAAGCGTATCATATTCTTGAAGCCGGCGAATAATGTTTTCAAGGCTTCGGATTGAACGGCAAATTTTCCGATGGCGATCACGCGGTCTTCGCCGGAAATCGCAAACGGAGCGGCCATCGCTTTGTAACCAAAGCGGGAATTGGCATCCACGATCACCGACTGGTTTGCCGACCCGGTTTTCAAATCGTCCTGAATAATTTTCACGGCCGCATCGGTGTTGCTTGACGCGGTGAGGATATATCGGGAGATGCCTTTTTCTTTTTGCCATTTCTCAAGCGCGCTTTGGGAATCAAACGAAAGCACCATCACGTCTTCAATGCCCCATTCTTTAAGGGTGGACATCACTTCCCGTGTCCGGTCGGTGTCGCCAAAAGCGACCACGGTAAAGGCATGCGTGTTCCCGCGCGCCGGCAGGAGAGCTTTAAGCACGGCCGGGCCTTCTTTCTCTTGGGCGATCTCTTTGACCATGTCCCAATCCAGCAGATACGCCGCGTTTTGCGTATAACCGCCTTCGATAAGCCGTCTGATGCCCGCGACAAAGAGATAGCGGTAAGCATGAGCGGCGATCCTTGAGGCCAATATTTGGGCACGTCCGGCTTCCATCTTATTCTCTTTGAGGGCTCCCAATGCAAGGGCCTGAATGGTTTCAAAACTATCATTGTCCATCGCCGGTTTATTTTCGAACCGAGCACTAAGCCTTGCGCCGGCAACTTTAATCGCCTGATCTTCTGCCCCTTCTCCCGCAAGCGCCGCTACGATGTAATCGGCCATGTTCACCGGTTCAAAGCGTGAAGGCGCCACCGCGCTCCTTAAACGCGCTCCCATCGTAGAGAAAGGCATCGGTTCGGCCCGAGGAAGCGCTGCTTGTGCGGCAACCCTGGCGCCTTGAGGTGCTTGTGTCTTAGTCATTAATTTGGCTCTGTCTCTTAGAACAGGCGTCGCCGTTACAAAATTCTCGTAATCCTGCCGGCTTAATTCAAGGCGTGAACTTGTAATGAATTGATTCATGACATCCGGATCCAGCGGCAGCGCTTGATAAGAGCTTCTCACCTCCGGCTCAATGGCGTAAAAGATGTTTCGGATACTATTGACTTGATCGACGGATAACCGGCCCCCCTCCAACAAATTCAGCAACCCTTCCGCGGCTTCCTGCGGCAGTAATTTCGTCTCATGATTATTCTTAAGCACCGCGATTAATTTTTCTGTCGGTATTTTTTGCTCAGCCAGCCGAGCGCCTTTCGGGTATTTGTCTGTTTCAGTGGATTGACGAGCGGCCTTCTTTTGCTCCTCAACCACTCGAGCCTGGGGCTCGGGAGCGGCGGTTCCCTGAGTCTTGAAGAGATTCGCGGGCAGTTGTTCCATTAGAGTTATGAGATCCTCTTGTTTGTTAAACTCCGCTTTATTTTTTTCAAGTTGCGCTTCGTCCACGGGCCTATTCTCCGTGTCTTTTTGGTACCAGTCTACGAAAAGGTTCACAGACTCGGTATCCAAATGATTGGCTGTCTGTTTAATGGAAACAATGCCCAAAAATTCCTCATAACTCATAATACTTGTGGGATCAAGTACTTTCCTGTGAAGAGCTTTACGATACAGTTCAAGGGTCTGTCCATAGATGGCTTTTTGGTCTTCATCCATCAGACTGCCTCCGATCTTTGCGTAAAATGGCTTCGCGCCGGAAGCGATGGCAGAGCTAAGAACCACGCTTGGCATGGGTGTGTCGGGATGGATTCTCTCAAAATAAGCTTTCGCAAGGCCCAAGAGCTCTCCCCGTAGAGGATCGGTCTCAGGAATTGCCAGGACGTCTGTCACGAATTCTCTCATCGCAGGAGTGATCTCATTGGCGGTGGGATACATCTTTTCCACCTTCTGGTAATAACGGTGGATCTCCTTTTGATTTTTCTCAGATACTTCTCTTGTCTTCGCATCGGTTCCGGCGTACATAAACTCCTGATAGAGATAAGCGCCGAATTCCCTGGGGATCTTATTCTCATCATAGATGCCTTTCACTCCCAAGAAATTGGATTTCCACAGTTCCAAATGACCCAGCAGGCGTTTAGATGTTTCATCCGTTTTTCCTGAGAGCGCTTTTGTCATCTGTGAATACACGTCAAGATTATCTTGATTCCCCTCGGTCTGGAGAATGTGTAAGAGCTCATGCGCCATGCCCCAAGGAGTCGCGTGGAAAGAAGTCGATGAGATCACAGGATGTCCATAATCATCCCCATCAAACCAGCCCCTGGGGGCGAGCGAGCGGCCTTTCTCTTCTGTGAACAAATGTTTCCATTCTTCAAGATTATCAATCACTTTAAGACGCAGATCTTCGGGCAGGGCCTCGGCGAACCGTTCAAGGATCGCTTTTTCCTCATCGGTCATCCCTGTAATTCCGCCGGATTTTCGCACAATACTAATCAGTTCGGCTTTGACTTTGGGAAGCTTCTCAACATCCGCTTTATGTTTTTCAAAGATATTCAAGTAAAGTTGTTTCTGGGTTTCGGCGTCTTTGAGTTTTTTGGGATCCGCGCCTTCTTTGTCTAGGCCCGGCCCCTGGATAAACACCTTAGCTAAGAAGCCATCAAAAGTAAGGTTTGGATCAGGTCCGCCCTTAACATACTGATAATGGCTGTAAAGACGGTCAAACATCACTTCACCGGCTTTAGTTGGGTCAAGGCCTAAATACGAGCCCAGTTTAAACCCGGCGTTTACCGACATTGCGTTAAAAGGATTCACCGAAAGAAGCGAGAGCGCTCCCCGGGAGAAACTCAAAATATCCTGGGCAAAATTGCCTGTTAGAGGGCTTTGAGGAGAAGCGATCGCGTGGACAGCTTGGATCAGGTTCCCGGTAAATTGGGCGACGTCCAAAGCCCTGTTCTTTTGTTCTATAAACTCCGAATCAGGGCCGATAAGCTCACCCGAACGGCCGACTTGGGCGCCATAGAAAACCTGGGCGCTCTTACGGATCTCAGGTTTATACGCGGTGACATCATGCACTTTTTTGGAGGCGTCTTGAGTGCGGCCGCGTTGGACCGTCCTGCCTTCCGTGATCGCTTCACGAAGATCCGCCGTCCAGAAGTCGATCGAATTGATGTGGCGTCCTTCATGGTAGACGTTTTCGGCGATCTCTTGGGATATCTCGCCGGTTTCGTCGTTAACGGGGACAAAGATAAGGTCCGTGCCTGGCATATAGGCCGCGCGAGCCGAGCCATACACAGCCTTTAGAACGCTTTCTTTGACGAAAACTAGACGATCCTTGGGTGACTGGAAATTCGGCGACAACATCCGAGATCCGGCAGTTTTTTGAGCCGCATCAAAATCGGCTCTGAGGCGGATGACGGCCTGATCCATCCCAGCCGATAGAATGGGGTTTTCGGCGAGAATTTCATCTCTACGCTGCTCCATCTCTTCGCGGGTTTTATAGGATTTTTGGAGGAAGCCGGCGGAGTTGATAAGACTGGCTTTCAAGTCCTTGATACTTTCGGTGACATCCACCCCCTGATGGATGACCTGTTCTCTGACGCGTTTTTTATCGTTCTCGATTTGGGTGTCACTCAAGACTCCCAGATGCTTGAGCAACTTAATGTTTTGTGCTCTACTGGTCTGTTTTTCTTGATCCTCCGGATCCTGGGCATCGGAAATGATCGGATCAAAGACATCGTCAAGCTTGGCATTGAGCGCGTTCATATCGTCTGCGTCGAGTTTTAGCTTGGACTCGATCTCTGTCACGGCATCGTGAATACCTTTCACCTGCGGATCGGTATCTTTCAATTTCAGATACCCAAAAACCACCGCGACGTTATAAAGCGGGTCGAGCTCGCGGTGAAACGCGCGATGCGCTTCCGTGTCGGATCCATTCGCCTGCAACGCTTGAACTTTTGTAACGGTGTCTTTGAGTGTCTGGATGACAGAAGCGGCGTCTGTCTTCCCGTTGGTAGCCGTAACAAAATATTTATAGTCATTAAAGGCTTTAAGCCCAAGCCGGCCGTCATCAAAAATCGTCTTCATGGATGCGGATTCGCTCACCAGATCATGCGCCAAGAGAAGCAACGGATAAAGTTTGATATCCACCGTGCTTGGGGCGCTCGACGTGTCGGATGGATTCAATGCCAGACGGATCGTTGCCAATAATGCTTCTTTGTTGCCGCGCACACTGAAACTTTCAATGAGAGAGCGGAGCGTCTGGCCCTCTTCGACAGAAGCTTGAATCTCATCATCCGTAAGAGGTGTTTTTCTCTCCGTGTCTTTTGCTTTGGCACGAATGTCCTGGAGAGAATTCTTGACGATGGCAACAAGCTGATCCTGATGCCCCATCAGGAGATCGGCGACCTTCGCGGCGTTGGCGGATTTTTGTTCCGGAGTTGTTCCATAGCTCGCCAGGTAAATCGCCACGCGCATCGAACGATCCAGATCGCTCTTTGCCGAATCAATGGACGTGCGCCACAGAACCAGATAATCAGAAACTCCGTCGGCAATCTCGGCTCCAAGATTCCCAAGAGAGCCGCTACGGTCGACGGGCAAAGATACGCGATTGGACTCGAGTGTTTTTAAAACAAGCCCGATTTGAGTGACGATATTTTGGATGTCCACATTCTGCGTGCCCGAAAGATTCTCGAGATTTCGTGTGGCATACATCAGAATACTTTGGCCAACCAAGGAGAGGTTTGCTTTGGCTTTTTCGATTGCGCGTGAATCGCCGACTTCCTCAGTCGTAAGGGTCGGCGTCTCGACAGATTTGATCCAAATAGCCGGCGTTTCGATAAGCGCTTCTTCCATCTTCATAACGGCATAGCTCATATAGCGGAACGACTCGTTGTCGTAAACAAGCGCCGCGGGGATACGTTTAGAATCATCAGCAGTCGAAATCGCGGCCATTTTTTCAAGAAGCCGCGCTGTTTGTCCGATAAGGTTCCTTCTTACTTCAATGGCGCGTTGTCTGGTAGCCGTGTCGCCGTTTTCAGTCGCAACACTGATGATCGAATCTAAAAGCTGCCTATGGGTTTCAAGAGTATTTGCCGCCTGATAGGTCTCATAGGAACCGGACAATACAAAAGCATCCATCTCCTCTCCCAGACGGGCGGTCTGCTCGTCCAAGTCTGCCAGAAGGATGTTTTTGACGGAAGGATCACTTGAATCCCAGGCATTCACGATGTCGCTTGTGCGGCGTGAAAGGATCTGTGTCCTTTCATGATATTCGGAATAACGTTCTTGCGGCAAAGCAAAGAGACGATCCATCGCACGCACCATGCTGGTGGCTGTCGCTGAATGGGCTTGGGTAGCCAAGGCTTTTTGAATGGCTGTGTCATTATCGACGATCTGTTGCCTGACTTTTTTCAAGTCCTTATTGATCGCAATAACTTTCGCACGGGTTTCGTCGGCGGTGGCTTTGCCCTTTCTTTGGTCGTCTTGGGCTTGGCGGATAAGACCCATAAACTCATCCCTTGTGACGAGAAGTTTAAGGCGCTGATTAAGGGCCTCGACGATCTTCTCGGTGACAGCCGGCTTGAAACGATCATTATCGGAAAGGAGATTGATCAGATGCGCCGTCAGGATGCGTTGAGGATTAGCGGAAGTTCTCAAGGCGCGGATAGCGGCGGCAATATTCTCATTCTTTATAGGCGCAATAGCTTTTTGGCTTAATTGTTCTGCTTCGGTCTTTAATTTATCCTGATCCTTTTTGTCTTTGCCGTATGCCATGACGGAATCGTAAACGTCAGTTCTAATAGCCTCCGAGATAACTTCGGCAAAAGACGGTCTCGCGAGGCCGGGTTCG
>Ga0080064_1005885_pt1 | contig 13812 bp, 13 predicted proteins | sample Subgrocontami54m_FD_69260 | JGI IMG/M metagenome (GOLD analysis project Ga0080064, IMG submission 69260) | Subsurface groundwater microbial communities from S. Glens Falls, New York, USA - GMW46 contaminated, 5.4 m (SPADES assembly) (version 2) ...
GCTGGAAAAAGGCATCGCCAACCTCGAGCGTCACGTCAACAACATCTGCAACCACTTCGGGCTGCCGTGCGTGGTGTCGATCAACAATTTCACGTTCGACACGCCGGCCGAGATCGAGCTGCTGAAGAACAAAATGGCGCATCACGAGGCGCCGGTGATCCTCGCGCGCCACTGGGCCGAGGGCAGCGCGGGCGCCGTCGAAGTCGCGCGCACCGTGGTCGATCTGATCGAGAAAGTGCCGGCTAACTTCAAGTTCGTCTACGAAGACGCCATGCCGCTGTGGGACAAGATCAAGGCGATCGCGACCAAGATCTACGGCGCGGGCGAAGTCACCGCGGACGCCAAGGTGCGGGCGCAGATCAGGAAGCTGCAGGAGGACGGCTACGGACATTACCCGGTGTGCGTCGCCAAGACGCAGTATTCATTCTCGACGGATGCGCAATTGCGCGGCGCGCCTTCCGGCCACGTGATCAACGTGCGCGAAGTGCGGCTGGCAGCCGGCGCGGAATTCGTGGTCATGGTGTGCGGCGACATCATGACCATGCCGGGTCTGCCCAAGGTGCCTTCAGCCGAGAAAATAGACTTGACGGATGAAGGCAAGGTCGTAGGTTTGTTCTAACAGCTTTTCACGCGAGTGTATGTGACCGCTGAAAATGGCCGACACTCAGATACCGGACGATATTCGAGAATTTATCGTCAACCGTGTTGATTCCATCGCGCATATCGAAGCGCTGATGTTGTTAAGACACGACCCTGAGATTTCATGGGACGCCGCCAGTCTTGCGGCCCGCCTTTACATAAGCGTTGATGAAGCGAAGCGCGTACTGGATGAACTCGGCGCGCGTAGTCTGCTCATGGTTGACAGTGGAGTTTATCGTTACGGCTGCGCGTCGCCGGAACTGAAAGTCTTGGTCGATCGCTTGGCGCGGATTTATGCGACCCAGCTCATCGCTGTCACAAACCTGGTTCATGCGAAGACCTCAAGCCGGATCAAGCAATTTGCGGATGCTTTTCGTTTGAGGAAGGACAAATAATTATGGCTCACTTCGTTTATGGATTGTGTGCGCTCACCGCACTTATGTGCGCGTTCTTGTTGCTCCGCGCCTATGGCAGACAACGTTACCGGCTGCTGCTATGGAGTGGGCTGTGTTTTTCAATCCTGGCATTGAACAATTTCCTGCTGGTTGTCGATAAGCTGATCTTGCCGGCAGAAGACCTTTCCTTGCTGAGAACGGGCACGGCGCTGATTGCGATGATGGTACTGCTGTATGGCTTGATCTGGGACGCCGAATGAGCACGATAAATGCTTTTCTGCTCGGCGCCGTTGCGGCAGGATCGCTGACGGCCGCATTGTTCTTCCTGCGCTTTTGGCGACTGACGCGCGACCGCTTCTTTCTGCTTTTTTCGATCGCCTTTGCCATCGACGCCGCGGATCGCGCCGCGCTGGTTTCCATTGCGTTCTCGAGCGAACACGAACCATTCTTTTATCTGATACGTTTGCTCGTCTACACTCTCATATTGGTCGCGATAATTGATAAGAATCGGGCGAACCGCAGAGACCGGTAGAGCCTCTGGCCCACAAATAGGACATGTGAATTCATTGACCTCGACCAATATCAACGGCAAGGCGGTAGGGCAGTCTTGAACCTGATAGGACGGCGCCGCCGCGGACGCCGTTTTTTCAATGGTGTGTCCGGGCGCGGTCGGGTATCATTAAGTCCCTTTTGACGGTACGGGAAAGCCGGCCGGGGTACGGACAGGGAGGACAAGCTTCATGGATTTCATGGCAGAGCTACAGACGCCGTTGTTCTGGACCGGATTGCTGACCATCATCTGGGTCAACATCATCCTGTCCGGCGACAACGCGGTCGTGATCGCGCTCGCGGCGCGTTCGCTGCCCAAGCACCAGCAAAACAAGGCGGTGTTCTGGGGCGCGGGCGCAGCGGTGATCATGCGGATCATTCTGACCATTGTCGCGGTCGAGCTGCTGAAGTGGCCCTATCTCAAGATCATCGGCGGGCTGCTGCTGTTCTGGATTGCGGTCAAGCTGCTGTTGCCCGAGGACGGCGGCGAAGACGTCGAAAGCTCCGACAACCTGATCCAGGCAATCAAGACCATCCTGATCGCGGACCTGGTGATGAGCCTGGACAACGTGATTGCGGTGGCGGCAGCCGCCAAAGGCAGCATTACGCTGCTGGTGCTGGGCCTGTTGATCAGTATTCCGCTGGTGATCTTCGGCGCGACTCTGCTGATGAAGCTGATGGAGCGTTATCCGGTTATCATCACGATCGGCGCCGGTATCCTCGGCTGGGTGGCGGGGGAGATGCTGGTCACCGACCCGGTGCTGATCGACTGGATCAGCGCCAACATACCGTGGATGCACATACACCTTCCGGCGGGACTGGGCGAGGTGACGTGGGCGCAGATCGTGGGCGTGGCGCTGGTGGTGATTCTCGGCAAATGGCTCGCCGCACGCGCCGAGCAGGCGGAAACCGAAGTGGTCGACCTCGCTGCCGGGGATCAGCAGTCTAAATAATTCGATCTAGATCGGAGATTCAGTCCATGTTGCGAGTCTTGATACCCATTGACGGTTCGGAGAATTCGCTGCGCGCGGTCGGGTTCGTGATCAGGAAGGCGCCCCTGTACAAGGACCCGCTGGAACTGCATCTGCTCAATGTGCAGCACTCGTTTCCTGGCACGATCCGGGGCGTGCACAAGGAGGCGGAGCAATTTCACCATGAGGAAGGACTCAAGGCGCTGGCCGCCGCGCGCCACCTGCTCGATGACGCCGGCGTGAAGTACGTCTTCCACGTCAGCGTCGGGGACGCGGCAGAAGTGATTGCCCATTTCACGCGCGACAAGCACATCGAGCAGCTCGTGATGAGCACGCGCGGCGCGGGGGTGGTCGCGAATATGCTGCTCGGATCGGTGGCGACCAAGGTGCTGCACCTCGTGGACGTGCCGGTATTGCTGGTGAAATAGCCGGGCAGGTCCGCGAGGTATCCGAAGGCCGCGTCAGTCGACAGCCGCCAGCAGCAGCGCCAGCGCGGCGCCGAGGGCAGCCGGAATGCCATAACGCTCGAATTTGGACACGGAGTCGCCGGCAATGATTTCGACCGGAACATCCGTCAACTCCAGCACCTTGTTGGTGACCGAATTCTCGACCCACCGCGTCAGGGAGTTCTTGCGCGCGGTGCTTATTACGATGTGATCGCAGCGCAGGCGGCGGGCCGCATCCGCAATGGTTTTCGCCCTCTCACCCACCTCGGCGTGCGCCGAGTAGGGAATGCTGAAGCCGTCGAGCATCTGCTTGATCGGGCCCAGCGCCTTTTCGGCCTCATCGCGGTGGTAGTCGTGAAGGCTCTTCCTGCTGACAAAACGCGAGATGTCCCTGTTGAACGGCGGCTGAACATTCAGCAGATGAATCTCCATTGCCTTGTTGTTCATGAACTCCTTGATGACATGCCTCACCGCGAACTGGCAATTGAGGGAGCCGTCGACCGGGATAAGTATTCTCAGCATGGTGTTCCCTCCTGCGAATTGCTGCGGGATCGATCCAGGACTTGCGCCCTGCTTCGCAGTGCCGTCGACGGGTGCGCCAAACGCCTGGGCCCGAGCCGTTTCCGCCGTGCTTACCGCCCGTGTCCGGAAGTACAACTTGACGAGTTCCATGGCAACCGGCGAAGCAAAGAAGAACGGCAGCATGAACAGCCAGTCACCCGCAGTCAGCGGCACGGTATCGAAGAACGGCTGCAGGAACGGCACGTACACCACCATGAGGACCAGCAGGAACGACACCCCGACGGCCCAGACCATCCAGCGGTTGGAAAATACGCCGATGGAAAACACGCTGTGGTATTCGGAGCGGGCGGTGAATGCGCGGATGAGCTCTGAAGTACACAGGGCGACGAATGCCATGCACTGCGCCGCCTCCAGATGGCCGGGGTAGCGCTGTATGGCCAGGTAGAAGACGGTGAGGATGGCAATCGCATCGACGACCCCGACGACCCCGATTCCGATCGCCATGTCCCTGTTGATGACAGGCTCCGCCGGGGAACGGGGCGGGTGCTTCATGATGTCCGGATCCCCCTTCTCCAGCCCCAGGGCAAGGGCCGGCGCACCGTCGCTGACCAGATTCAGCCAGAGCAGCTGAACCGGCCTCAGGGGGATGGGCAGGCCCACCAGCATGGCACCGAAAATGATGAGGATTTCCCCAACGTTGCAGGCAAGCAGGAAGTACACAAACTTGCGGATGTTGGAATAGATGATGCGCCCCTGCTCGATGGCAGCGACGATGCTGGCGAAATTGTCATCGGTGAGGACCATGTCCGCCGTCTGCTTGGCCACGTCCGTGCCGGTGATGCCCATGGCAACACCGATGTTCGCCCGCTTCAGGGCCGGCGCGTCGTTGACGCCATCGCCGGTCATCGCGACGACGTGCCCGCGCGCCTTCAGGGCTTCGACGATCCGCGTCTTATGCTGTGGTGAAACCCGGCAACAGACATCCAGCCTGTCGGCTTTCGCCGCCAATTCTTCGTCGCTCAGCTTTTCGATTTCCGCGCCGGTAAGCACGATGCCCCCGGGGGTCTGCAGACCGATGTCCCGGGCGATCGCCACTGCCGTATCCTTGTAGTCCCCGGTCACCATGACGCTCTTGAGGCCGGCTCCGCTGGCGACCCTGATCGCTTCGACCACCTCCGGCCGCGGCGGATCGATCATGCCGAGCAGCCCGACAAAGGTAAGATCATTCTCGACCGTTTCCGGGCTTACGCTTGCCGGGACCTCATGCAACGGGCGGTACGCCACTCCCAGGACCCGCAGTGCGTTGCTCGCCATATCGTGGTTCTGCTCGAGTATCGCTTTGCGCATGTCCTCGGTCAGGCCCACGGCCTGACCGGCCTCCAGCGTGTGGCCGCAGAGGTCCAGGATGACATCGGGCGCCCCTTTGACGAAGGCGACCAGTGGCGGATAGCCAAAGCCCGCAAGCGAAGCGTGGGCTTGAGCGCCATCATTGCGGTGGATCGTGCTCATCCGCTTGCGGTCCGAATCGAAGGGAATCTCCTGAATTCGGGGCAACACCTTGTCCACTTCGCCTCGCCGATACCCGCTCTTCGCGGCGGCCACGACCATCGCTCCTTCCGTGGGGTCGCCGATGATCTGCCAGGAGCGCTTGCCGGCGTCGTCGCTGCTTTCCTCCAGTTTCGCATCGTTACACACCAATGCCCCGTGGAGCAGCACCGTCGTGTCCGGATCTGTGCGTGGATCAAAAGGTTTGCCTTCCATGAAGAACTGCCCGGCCGGGTCATACCCTTCTCCGGTAATCCGGAACCGCTTGCCGCCTGCCCAGCCCTGAACCACGGTCATCTGGTTCTGCGTCAGCGTGCCCGTCTTGTCGGAGCAAACCACCGTGGCGCAGCCGAGTGTTTCCACCGCGGGAAGTTTGCGGATCAGCGCATGGTGCTTGATCATCCGCTGCATCCCGAGGGCGAGGCAGATGGTCACAATGGCCGGAAGGCCTTCGGGAACGGCCGCAATGGCGAGGCTCACCGCGGTCATGAACAGATTGATGATGTCCTTTTTCTCGGCCTCCAGATAGTTGAGGAAACCGCTGTTAAGAGCCTCCGTCAGATGCGTATCGCGGAACAGGCCGTAAATGAATACCAGCGCGCAGATTGCGAGGCACGCCGTTCCAAGAACCTTACCCAGATGTTCGAGCTTCTTCTGCAGCGGCGTGTCTTCGGCCTCGAAGGACTGGATCATCTCGGCGATGAGTCCGATCTGCGTGTTCATCCCGGTGCCCGTCACGAGCCCTTTGCCGCGTCCGTAGGTGATCAGGGTGCCCATGAACGCCGTGTTTTTGCGATCGCCCAGAGGAATTTCCTTGTCCAGCACTACGCTGGCATTTTTCTCGACCGGCACCGATTCCCCTGTCAGCGAGGCTTCCTCGATCTTGAGATTCACGCTCTCGACCAGCCGCAGGTCGGCGGGAACGTAGTTTCCGGCTTCCAGCAGAACAATGTCCCCGGCCGCGATCTCCCGGCCCGGAATCGTGACCTGGTGGCCGTCACGAATCACCTGGGCATTGGGGGCAGACATCTTCTTCAGGGCGGCGAGTGCCTGCTCCGCCTTCGATTCCTGAAACACGCCGACCACGGCGTTCAGCACGACGATGAACATGATCGCAATGGAATCGACATACTCTCCCAGCGCCAGCGAAACCAGCGCGGCGATGATCAGAATGATCACCAGGTAATTGTTGAACTGATCCCACAGCAAGGCGAAAAATCCCGGCCGGGGACGCTCCGTGAGTTCATTGAGACCGAATTTCCGGAGACGGTCCTGGGCTTCGGCTTGGGTCAGCCCGTGATCGAGGTGTGTCTGGAATGCGCTGACAAGATCCTCGGTCGGTTTGCTATGGGATTCTAGGTCTTGCATACAAGGCTCCTTTCGTTCTGATCCGCGACAGCGGGAAGGTCGAGCTACTGCTTAATGAAATTACATGAGATGAATTATGCGTACGCAGTCGTCAATTCAGAAATGATATTTGGCAATCCCGGTTATTTGCTTTTCTTATCAGCCAAAGTCCAGCGTAATTGGAGCAATTACCAAATGTAATAATCTCCACGAGCGGGCCTGCGGCAACTCATGGCTCTTGCATTGCGATTACGGAAGGCTATAATCTCTATTGTCTGATGTAATACATCGGATACCCTCCAAAGGGGAGTAGCTTCGGTAACTGACGCGTTACTACGACACGGTCGTCAAGACGGGATTTTTCCCCGGTCGTGCCGGCAACAGAAGCGACTGTTGCAAGCGAGACCTTTGCCAGACAGGCAACGGTCTTTTTTTAGGCCCTTGCCCGTTCGAGGTAAAGGCCGCCGCCCCGCGGGGGCACGGCAGTGTTCAACTCGACAAGAGGAGAACCAACATGCCGCAAAGCAGGATTCGCCGCTATATCAAGCACGGGACGCTAACCCAGCTCAGCGTGTTCGATGCCGTGGCAAGACTTGGCAATTTCACTCGTGCCGCCGAAGAGCTTTACATGGCGCAGCCCACGGTTTCAGTGCAGATCAAAAAGCTCACTGAAACGGTAGGTCTGCCCCTGTTCGAACACGTCGGCAATCACGTGCATGTGACCGAATCCGGGCGCGAATTGCAGATCGCATGCGAGCAGATTTTTCAGGCACTGGCCCGAGTCGAAGGCAGGTTCGCCAGTATTCGCGGCCTCGAAGCGGGACGGCTGCAGCTTGCGGCCAGCACCACCGGCAAGTATTTCGCGCCGCGCATGCTCGCTGCTTTCGTGCAGCAGTACCCCGGGATCGAAGTTTCCCTGCAAATCCATAATCGCCAAACTCTCCTCCAGCGGCTGGCCGATAATGCGGACGACCTCTACCTGTTTGCCGATCCCCCCGGAAACGCGGAGGTGGTCGTGCAACAGGTTCTTCCCAATCCGATGGTAGTATTCGCGCGCGCCGACCACGCGCTCGCCGAACAGAGAGACATCCCATTCGAGCGTCTGGCACAGGAACCGTTCCTGATGCGCGAACGCGGTTCGGGCACGCGCGCCGTCACCGAGGAAATATTTGCCCGGCACGGGTTGCAGCCGCGCGTGAAAATGGAACTGTCGACCAATGAAGCGATCAAGGAAGCGATCCTCACTGGTCTCGGTGTTTCCATCATGTCGCGCTACACGCTGGGACTGGGAGCCGAGCAGGATCAGCTGATCACACTCGATGTCGAGGGCTTTCCGCTGGAGCGCCATTGGTATTTCGTGTATCCGATCGGCAAGCAACTGTCGTTGTTGGCGCAGGCCTTCATGGACTTCACACGCCAGCACGTGCAGCAGTTCGTTCCCAAACATCCGTCAGCCCATCGTGTTGCACTCACCGCCGTGGGATCATAGGCACGCTCGTCGCCACACGGCCCATAGCTTTCGGGCGGCGCGGCGTTTTTGGCAGTAATTGACCGCGGTCAAAGTATTTGCATTTTCCGCGCGCTTGGGCAAAACTACGCCTGTCGCACATCCGGAAACCCGCGGTCCAGCGGGTTATAATAGAAAACTGCGCCACTCAACGAGGAGAAGGACTATGTCTAAATCGTTATCGTTACTGAGGCAATTTGCGCTGCCATTGATCGCGGTGGGAGTGACAGGAACGACAACCGCGGTTTTCGCCGCGGGCTGGGAACCGACCAAGCCGGTCGAATTCGTGATCCCCGCCGGCACCGGCGGCGGCGCCGACCAGATGGCGCGGTTGATGCAGGGTATCGTGGCGAAGCACAACTTAATGAAGGAGTCGCTGATCCCGGTCAACAAGTCGGGCGGCGCGGGCGCGGAAGGTTTCCTGGCGGTAAAGGAAGCCAAGGGCGATCCGCACAAGATCATTATCACGCTTTCCAACCTGTTTACCACGCCGCTGGCGACCGGTGTGCCATTCAACTGGAAAGACCTGACGCCCGTCGCGATGTTGGCGCTCGACCAGTTCGTGTTGTGGGTCAATGCCGAGGATCCGTATAAGGCACCGAAGGATTACCTCGCTGCGGTCAAGGGTGCTGAGCCGGGTAAGTTCAAGATGGGAGGTACCGGCTCGAAACAGGAGGATCAGATCATCACGGTGGCGATCGAGAAAGCGGCCGGCGTGAAGTTTACCTACATTCCGTTCAAGGGCGGTGGCGCGGTGGCCACCCAGCTCGTCGGCAAGCACATCAATTCGAGCGTCAACAATCCGATCGAAGCGGTGGCCCAGTGGCGCGCCGGCAAGCTGCGCGCGTTGTGCGTGTTCGACGCGCAGCGCATGCCGTACAAGGACAAGGTCACGGACACCCAGTCGTGGAACGACATCCCGACCTGCAAGGAATCGGGCATCCCGATGGATTACGTGATGCTGCGCGGCATTTTCATGCCGGCGGGGGTTTCCAACGACGCCGTGGACTTCTACATCAGTCTGTTCAAGAAGATGCGCGAAACGCCGGAATGGAAGAAGTTCATGGCGGACGGCGCATTCAACCAGAGCTTCATGACGGGCAAAGAGTATGTTGCGTGGGTGCAGAAGAATGAAGTACTGCACCGCGACCTCATGAAAGCGGCCGGCTTCCTGGCCAAACCCTAAGCTCCGATGCCGCCGCGGACGGACCTGCCGTGCGTCCGCGCGTGGCACTTTCGGCATGCGCCGGGCGGAATATTGATTTTCATTGTTCTGGGATTTTCTGCCGTTGATGGACGAAAAACAAAGTTCCGGTGACGCCGACCGCCACGGCATTTCGGTGCGCGCGGCGGACGTCGCTGTCGCGTTGATCCTGCTGGCGCTGGGCGGCCTGGTCGTTCTTGACAGCGTTCGCCTGGGCCTGCGCTGGGACAGCGACGGTCCGCAGGCCGGCTATTTCCCGTTCTACATCGGCGCCATCATCTGCGTCGCAAGCCTCGTCACGCTTGCCCGGGCGCTGTTCGGCAAGACGGCCGGGAGCGGCAACATCTTCGTCGAGTGGGGCCAGCTCAAGCTGGTGCTGTCGGTGCTGGTTCCGGCGGGATTTTTCGTGCTCGGTGTCCAGTTAATTGGGATCTACGTCGCGGCCACGGCCTACATCGTGGTATTCATGATCTGGCTCGGCAAGTATGGCTGGCTCAAGAGCCTGGTGCTGGGCTTGACGGTCAGCGTGGTGATGTTCTTGATGTTCGAGGTGTGGTTCAAGGTTCCGCTCTACAAGGGCGCGTTCAATCCGCTGAGCTTCACCGGCTATTGACCCGCTGCCTGTGTAACGAACACCCGATCCGGGCAGAGGAGCTCTGAGTTGGAAGATATCAACGCCCTGTTTCATGGTTTTTCGGTTGCGTTGACGCCGTTCAACGTGTTGTTAATGTTCATCGGGGTCACGTTGGGGGTGATCATCGGCGTGCTGCCGGGCCTTGGCGGCGCCAACGGTGTCGCGATCCTACTGCCGCTGACGTTTTCGATGCAGCCGACCTCGGCGGTTATCATGCTGTCCTGCATATACTGGGGCGCGCTGTTTGGCGGCGCAATCACATCCATCCTGTTCAATATCCCGGGTGAGCCGTGGTCGGTGGCGACCACGTTCGACGGTTATCCGATGGCGCAGCAGGGGCGTGCCGGCGAGGCCCTGACCGCGGCCTTCACGTCGTCGTTTGTCGGCGCGCTCGTCGCGGTGGTGATGATTACTTTCCTGGCTCCTCTGGTGGCGAAATTCGCGCTGCAGTTCGGCCCGCCGGAATTTTTCTCGGTGTTTTTCCTGACGTTCTGCAGCTTCGTAGGCATGGGCAAGGAGCCGCCGTTCAAGATCCTCGCCGCCATGATGCTGGGCTTCGCGCTGGCGGCGGTGGGTATTGATACGGTGACCGGGCAGCTGCGGCTGATCTTCGGTATCACCGAACTCATGCGCGGCTTCGATTTCCTGATCGCCGTGATTGGTTTGTTTGGTATCGGCGAGATCCTGCTGTCGATGGAAGAGGGACTTTCGTTCTCGGGCAAGAGCGCGAAAATCAACGTCAAGGTGGTGCTCGAAACGTGGAAAAAACTGCCGAAGTACTGGCTCACTTCGCTGCGCAGCTGCCTGGTCGGCTGCTGGCTGGGTATTACACCGGGGGGCGCGACGCCGGCGTCTTTCATGAGCTACGGCGTCGCCAAGCGCATGTCAGCCGACGGCCACAAGTTCGGCACCGGCCAGCTCGAAGGCGTGATCGCGCCGGAAACCGCCGCGCATGCCGCCGGCACTTCGGCCCTGCTGCCGATGCTCGCGCTCGGCATTCCCGGCTCGCCGACGGCCGCGGTGCTGCTCGGGGGCTTGCTGATCTGGGGTCTGCAGCCGGGGCCGCTGCTGTTCGTCGAACAGCGGGATTTCGTGTGGGGCCTGATCGCGAGCATGTATCTCGGCAATATCGCCGGGCTTATCATCGTGCTCACCTGTGTGCCGCTGTTTGCCGCAATCCTGCGCGTGCCGTTCTCGATCATTGCGCCGATCATTATCGTCATCTGCGCCGTGGGCGCCTTTACCGTGCACAACGCGATGCTCGACATCTGGTTCATGCTGCTGTTCGGCGTGGCCGGCTATGCGTTCAAGAAGCTGAGCTATCCGCTGGCGCCGCTGGTGTTGGCGCTGGTGCTGGGCGATCAGGCCGAAAGCGCCTTCCGCCAGTCGATGCTGATGTCGCAGGGGGACATGCGCATCTTCTTCTCGAACTGGCTGGTCGGCAGCGTCATGGCCCTTGGACTGGTCATGCTGTTCTGGCCGCTGATCGTGAGATCGATTGCGCGCCTGCGCTGAGCCCGCGCAGCCGAGATAAGACCCCTCGGTCATGCTCTGGGTTTGCGCTTCGGCACGGCGCGCCCGACCAGACGCTCGATCAGCGCCGCCCCTTCCTGCAGCAGAAATTCCTTGAACGCAATGGCGACCGGCGGCAGGCGCTTGTTCTTGTGATGCACAATGTGCCACTTGCGCATGACCGGAAAGCCTTCGACGTCAAGCACCGCGAGCCGCCCGGCCTCGAGTTCCCGGCCGATGGTGTGGGCCGAGAGAAAGCTGATTCCCATGCCGGCGATTACCGCCTGCTTGATGGTTTCGGTGCTCTTGATTTCCATCGTGACATTGAACTTGACGCGGCATTCCGCGAGCAGCTCTTCCATCGCGAGGCGTGTGTCCGAACCCTGCTCGCGCACGATGAAGGCCTCGTTCGCCACTGACTGCAGCGAAATATGCCGCTTGCGCGCGAGAGCGTGCCCGGGCGCCGCGACAATGATGTGCGGTTGCGGCGCGAACGCTTCGGCGATCATGTCGGGATTTGCGGGCGGACGCAGCAGTACCGCGAGATCGGTCGTATTCTCCTCCAGCTGATGTACGATTTCCTCACGGTTATTGACGGTGAGCCTCACCGTGACCCGTTCGTGGCGGCGGCAGAATTCAGCGAGCAGGCCGGGGAAAAAATAATCGCCGGCGCTGATGACTGCGATATCGAGCCGGCCGCCGCGGATCCCTTTTAGCGCGCCGAGCGCCTCGCCGGCTTCCTTGAACTGCTGGAGGATGGCGCGACTGTAGCGCAGCATTTCGTGACCGGCCGAGGTCAGATAGATTCTCTTTCCCAATTGCTCGAACAGCGGCAGCCCCGCATGGACTTCGAGCTGTCTGACATGGATCGACACCCCCGGCTGACTCATGCGCAGTTCTTCCGCGGCGCGCGAATAGTTCAAATGCCGCGCCACCGCTTCGAACACTTTCACCTGGCGAAAGGTGGCGTTTTTCATGGGGCTGCGTGGTCTCTAAGCATAAGGCAAAGCTTATCATAATGATAATGAACTATAACCAAATTGCTCTGTTGGTTGACTTAGATCAAACCGGCTCTCAAGGCGCGGTTTATAAGTTCGTTTCAGGGCGCAGCTCAGGGAATGCCGAGGCAACAAAGGAGGGTCGTATGACGAGCAAGGTGCATCAGATTACGGTATGGGCGCGGGGCGTGGTGCAGGACAAGGAAGGGCGGGACATCGCCAATGGCCTGGCCAATGCGGCGGGGAAGGACGGCAAGTTCACCCAGGCTTTCGACAACTATGTGGATCTTCCCGACCGCGTGAACGTTCCCCTCAGGAAGTACGCGCGCATCAGCGACGAGGAAATCGAGGAACGCTACGAGTACGAGAACGAAAAGCCCGAGATCGTGATCGTGGCGGACGCAACCATCGTGAAGGGTATCAACGTCCTGCGCGGCATGGAGAAAGGCGGGACGCTGGTAGTGGCCACCGACCGCAAGCCGGAGGACATCCTGAAGTTCATCCCGAACCGGGACCTGCTCAGCACGATTGTTTGCATCGACGCCAAGGCAATCTGTGGCGAGCAGACCGTGGACTTCTCAGGCAGCGAGGGCGGCGTGGACTCGCTCGGCATCGGGCAGGGGATCTCGGCCCCGATCCTGGGGGCGCTCGCCCGCGGCACGAATCTCGTAACGCTGGACAATCTCGCGGCGGTGGTGAAGAACCAGGACGCCCTGCGTAAAGGTCACGAGCAGGCCGTGGTACAGGCCCTTAACTAGTCTCGAATCGAGTTCAACGGAGATCACGCGATGTTCAATATCCCGAAGGAAAAAGCGGTGCCTCTCGGATGCGTCACGCCGGCGCCGGTAGGCGAACAGCCCATGATGATTACCGGCAACTGGCGCGAATTCCGGCCGGTGCTTGAGCCCGAGAAATGCGACCTGTGCATGAACTGTGTCGTGTTTTGCCCGGATGCATGCTTTCAGCTGGACGAGGCCGGGGAGACGGTGGTCCTGAACACCAAGTACTGCAAAGGCTGCAATATCTGCATCAACGAGTGCGCCACTGACGCCTTGACCAAGGTCCACGAGCTGGATTTCGCGGACGGCGTGGTGCGGCTCGAGACGCCGTTCTAAGGAGGCACAACCATGGCAAGAGAGATGATGTTGAGCGGCTGCGCGGCCTCGGCACAAGCGGCCAGGATGGCCCAGGTGGAGGTCATCTGCTCGTATCCGATTCGCCCTTACACGGCGATCATGATGGAGCTGGCCAAGATGGTGGCCAACGGTGAACTGGACGCCGAGTTCGTCCATGGCGAGGGCGAGCATGCCCAGCTTGCCGTGGTGCTCGGCGCGGCGGCGGCGGGGGCCCGCGCGCTGACGGGAAGCTCCGGGGTGGGGGTCACGTATGCGTTCGAGAACTATTCTCCGATTGCGGGAGGGCGTATCCCCCTGCAGATGATGATCGCCGACCGCGCGCTGGATCCCCCGGGCGACTTCGGGTCGGAACACACCGATGCCATGTCCTGCCGGGACCAGGGCTGGCTGATGGGATGGGCCGAGAA
>Ga0080064_1005886_pt1 | contig 13811 bp, 14 predicted proteins | sample Subgrocontami54m_FD_69260 | JGI IMG/M metagenome (GOLD analysis project Ga0080064, IMG submission 69260) | Subsurface groundwater microbial communities from S. Glens Falls, New York, USA - GMW46 contaminated, 5.4 m (SPADES assembly) (version 2) ...
CCCCCTGGGGGCCGCCCCCCCCCCGCCCGCCGCGGGCCGCCCCGGGGGGGGCCCGCGTCAAGCCCTTGGGCGGCGCCCGGCCCCCCCCCGCCCCTCCCTTGGGTGGGGGTTTCCCCCGCCTCGAAATGCCTGGGCTCCCGGGTCAGGCCTTTGGCTTCGCGCAAGGCCTCGGCGGCACTGGGCGGCTGTGGGGCGACCACGGGGATCTCGGGCGGCCGGACCCCGGCCGCGGCCGGAGCCGCTGGGGCCGCGTGGGCCGCCGGCCTGTGACCCTCGGGCGCAGCCTTGGCTGGTGGAACGTGCTCGATCTTGTCGCCGCCGAGCGTGATCTCGCCCGAGCGATCGTCCCGGCTTGCGGCATTCAAGGCGTCGCGCAGCGACCCCAGGATGCGGTTCGGCAGCGAGCCGTTCGAATTTGCCGGCGTTTGCCCGACCGCCGGGCGCTTTTCGTCCTTCATCGTGCTCTCCTTCTTCTCATGAAGCCCCATGCGGCCCCTCAAACCGGCGCGCTCTCGAACTTCAAGCGCGTCCGACCAAGCTCGATCACATCGCCGTCGGCGAGCTGCGCCCGGACTTGCCGCTCGGCGTTGATGCGCACACCATTGCCGTCCTTGCCGCTCAAGTCGATGATGACGAACGCCTCCTCGAGGGAGTGCTCGATCACCGCGTGATAGCGATGCACGGAGGCATCCGGCAAGCAGATATCGTTGTCCCGGTGGCGACCGATGCGGATCATCTGGCCCGCGAGCGGCAGCGTTTCGAGGCCGCCGCTTTCGATACTGAGCCAGGCTTGGCACTGCCAGAACGGCGCGCTCGTAGTAGCCACTGCGTCGCTCGCCAAGTCCGTGGTGGCAGCCCGCAGTTGCGCCACGCGAGCGGCGGCGCGCTGCGCTCGACGGCGTGCTGTCGACCGCACCAAGTGGGCAACGAGGGCCGCGGCGGGCAGCAGCAGAAACGCCAGCAGCACGACAACCAGCGCGGGCGCCCGCGCGTAGCCTGCCTCGAGCAGCGCCCGGGCCTGCGTCAGCTTCGCCGCGAGCGCGAGCAGGAGATCGCCACCCTCGCTACCAACGGCACGCACCGGCTCACCCGCAGCGGACGCCGCGGCGAGGAGGCCCGGCGCCGCCCAGAAGGCTGTCAAGAGGGCAGTCGCAAGCAGCACGGCCGGAATATTTGCTGGCGGCATTTCCAACTCTTCGAGCAAAACCGTGCCGGAGCATGAGGGCAGGAACATGGCCACCATCCACAGCCCGCAAGACGTCAACAGTGCAAACCGCCCCATCGTTCTGCCACAATAGTGCCTGCACCTTCGCCCCGGTCCGTTCCGGACGGCGGCCGGAACCGGCATGGCGGGGGAACGCGCGAAGGAGGCCAGGGTTTGTTGTGGGGGTGCGCCCCCGCGTGCTCGTATCCCGTGGGGCGTGATGGGAAAGGCAATGCAACCCAACCCGGCGTCCAATACCAACCTGCTGGCCCTGCCGGAGGGGACGGAGCTGGTTGGCGACTACCGCATCAAGCGGGTGCTGGGGGCCGGCGGCTTCGGCATCACCTATCTCGCCGACGAGGTGGCGCTCAACCGGCTCATCACCATCAAGGAATACTTCCCCGCCGATTACGCGGCCCGCGGCGCCACCAGCCAGGCTAGCCCACGCTCGCAGGGGTGCGCCGAGGACTACAAATGGGGGCTCGAGCGCTTCATCGAGGAGGCGCAGACGCTCGCCCGCTTCGTGCATCCCAACATCGTGCGCGTCTACCGCTACTTCCGCGCCAACAACACCGGCTACATGGTGCTGCACTTCGAGGAGGGTGGCAGCTTCAAGGCCTGGCTCAAGGGCTTGAACCGCGCGCCGCGCCAGCCCGAGCTCGACCGCATCGTCACCCCGCTGCTCGATGCGCTGGAGATGGTGCACGCCGGCGACTTTCTGCACCGCGACATCGCCCCCGACAACATCATCATCCGCAAGGACGGCTCGCCGGTGCTGATCGACTTCGGCTCGGCGCGCGGCGAGATCGCCTCGCACTCCAAAACCGTGAGCGCGCTGGTGAAGCCGGGCTACAGCCCCTACGAGCAGTACGCCACCACCAGCCGGCAGCAGGGGCCCTGGACCGACATCTACGCGCTCGGCGCCACGCTCTATCACGCGCTCTCCGGCAAGCGGCCGCCCGATGCGCCCTCGCGCATGGTCAACGACGAGTACGTGTCCGCGCGCGAGGCCGCGCTCAGCTCCTACCGCCCCTCGTTCCTGGCGGCGATCGACAGGGCGCTCAAGCTCGAGGTCGGCGAGCGGCCGCAAACGATCGCCGAGTGGCGCGGCATGCTGCAGGCCCCCGAGCCCAAGCGCGAGGGTGGCCGCCTCAGTCTCGCCCGTGCGCTGCAGCGCATGCGCACCGGCGAGCCCAGCAAGTCGCCGGGATCGGAGGCGAAGACCGAGCCGATCGCCGACCCGCCGAGCCTGGTGCCCACGCCCCCCGACGCGCCACAGCAGAAGGGCCAGCTGCTCGATTTCATCGAGGCCTTGAAGAAGCATCGCCAGGCGCGCGCGCCGGGCAAGGCGCCAGCCCAAGCGCGCGCAGCCTCGCCGGGGCCGGCTCCGAGCTCGCCGGCATCCGCACCGTGGCCTTCGGGCACGCCGCAGTTCGGTCTGGGCTATGGCCCACCGCCAGACGCCGCCTCGGGCGTCGGCGGGGTGACTGTGGCCAGGCGTGTCGCCGTCGAGACGCACAGCGTGCCGCGCCCGGTGCCGGCGGTGCTCGCCCGTCGCGCACCGCCTCGGCCGCGCCGCGTGCGCGGCTTGGGGTTGCCCTCACGACGCTGGCGCTCGCTGATCTACAAGCTGCTGATCGGGCTCGGCATTGCCGGCCTTGCCGTCGCCTATCAGGACAAGATGCCGAAGATGGAGGGCCGCGGCGCCAGCGTCGTGTCCAGCCAGGTTGCGGACCTGTCGCCGTCTGCCCGCATCAGCGGCCACAAGGGAGCGGTCACCGCCATCGCCATGGGCGACCAGGGGCGCTGGGTGGTGTCGGCCGGCGTCGATGGCACGTTAAGAATCTGGGACGGCGGGACGGGCTCGCTGGTGCGCACCATCGAGCTCGACGAAGGCCCCGCGACCGCCCTTGCCGTCGATGAGCGGCGTGCGCTCACCGGCCACAAGGCCGGCGCCATCGTGCTGTGGGACCTGGAGCGGGCCGAAAAGCTCGGGACTTTCCAGCACCTTGACGCGCCGATCTCGGCGCTCGCCTTCACCAGCGGTGCCAACCAGTTCGCGGCAGCAAGCCCCGCCGGCGCGGTCGCGCTTTTCGACATGCGCACGCCGGGCGTGCCGGCCGCCACCCTCGAGGGCCAGGACGGGGCGCAGGCAATCGCCAGCGCCCGCTGGTCGGGACTGCTGGTGTCGGCAGGGCTCGATCGCAGCATCAGGCTGTGGCGTACGGACACCCGCAGCCTCGCGCGCACGTGGCGCGGCCACGGCGAGGCGCCGAGCGCGCTCGACATCGCGCCGGGCGGCCGCAGCGTCGCCAGCGGCAGCGCCAACGGCTCGGTGCGGCTGTGGTCGACCTCCTCCTCGCGCCCGCAACGCTCGTTCAAGGCGCATGCAGGGCGCGTGACCGCGCTCGCCTTTGCCCCCAACGACCGGCTGCTGGCTTCGGCCGGCGAGGATGGCCAGGTGAAGCTGTGGGATTTGCGCAGCGGCCGGCCTCCGCGCGTGTTCCGCGGCCATGCCGGACCCGTGCATGCGGTTGCGTTCTCGGCCGATGGCCGCCGCGTCCTCTCCGCCGGGCAGGACGGCGTCATCCGCATGTGGCAGAGCGCAGCCGCGCCGGCCGGGCAATAGTCAACGCCGCGCGGCCTGCAGGCCCGGCAGGCAAGGCTGATCGCCGCCGAGGCTCACGCCTTCCAGCGCCAGCAGCCGCTCTTTCGTGCTCACCCCGCCGAAGGCAGAGAACCCACCGGGCTTGCGACCGCTCGCCAGGACGCGGTGGCACGGAATGATGATCGGCACGGGGTTGCGCCCCATCGCCTGCCCGACAGCACGCGCGGCCCCTGGGGCGCCCACGCGCCGGGCGAGCTCGCCGTAGCTTGCCGTCTGCCCCCAGCCGAGGGCGCGCGCGGCGTCGTAGACCTTGCGGTGAAACGGGCTGACGCCCGTCAGGTCCAGGGCGACCGAGCCATAGTCGACCTTCTCTCCCGTGAAATGTCGCTGGATCTTGGCAATGGCCTGCTCGATGCGCGGGGGCACTGCCGAGCCTGAATGCTCCGATGAGCGCCGCAGACGCCGCTCGGTCGCGTCCCGATCAGCCTCCGGCAGCTGCAGCCGCGTCAGGCCGCGTTCGCTCCAAGCCACGCCGCAAGCGCCGATGGCGGTCTGAAACAGGCAGTAGCGCTCCTGGCCCGATGCTCCGGCTTGCGTTCGCATGGCTTCCTCGCCGCTATTCTACGCCTTGGGCTCGAAGATCAGACAAGTCGTGGTGCCGTGAGCAAGCAGGCGACCTTGCGCATCCGTCACGCGACCCTCGGCGGTGCCGGCGCGGCGCCCTTGGCTCAGCACCCTGCCCTCGGCGGTGATCAACCCCGTCTCGGACGTGATCGGCCGGGTGAAGGAGATCTTGAATTCTAACGTCGTCGAGGCCCAGCCCCTCGGCAATGTCGAATGAACGGCCAGACCCATACAGGAGTCGAGCAGCGTTGCCGACAGGCCGCCATGCACCGTACCACCCGGATTCAAGTGTGATCGGCTCGGCTGGGCAATGATCACAACGCGACCGTGCTCAGCCGAGACGATCCGGTAGCCAAGCGTCTGGGCCATCGAGTTGTGCGGTAGCTTGCCATCCACCAGCGCTTGCACGAACTCGAGGCCGCTCAGCGATTGCCGGTCCTCGTCGCTCACAACGCCGTAGCGAACGTCTTGGCGTAGTGTCACCATGCCGACTCCTGTGACGCTGAAAGCTGCGCTCCGCTACCAGACATACGCAGGCCGAAAGGTGCGGATCAACCCGATTTGGCGCGGCGTGCGAGGAACTCCACGTTGAGGCGCCATGTCGCTCCACCGTCGGCCGACCCCTCGCCGCGCCAGCGGAAGGAGTCGGGCGTGATATCGCAGAAGCTCCAGCGAATCATGTTGCCATCGGGGCTTTTGCCGAGCTGCACGATATTATCGCCCTCCTTGCGGCCGATCATCGTGAAATACGTCTGCGTCACCGGATCGGTCCACTGGATCTGCCAGGCCTCGATGCGTGGATCGTAGGTGCGCAAGGTCGTGCCGTAGGAGTTGACGTTGGCCGCGGCGTCGCCTTTGCGCGTCGCGCCCCGCGGAGGCACGATCCACACGTCCTGGATGGCGCGGCCTTCGAGCGCCCAGCCGAAGTGCCACTCGCCCGGCCGGCACCGCTGCGAGCCGTCCGGCAGGTAGCCGGTGACATCGAGGTCCCAGGAGCCGATGAGCCAGCCGTAGAGGTCCATCTTCCCGGTGCGATCGCCCGAAGGGCCGTCGGCGTGAAGCCCAGCGAGAAACGCATTGATTTGTGCGGTCATGGCGCGCCTCAAGCTTGCTGGCCGCAATAGGCTTCGAGCCGGTAGCCGTCGGGATCGACCACGAAGGCGGCGTAGTAGTTGGGGCCGTAGTCGGCGCGCACCCCGGGTTTGCCGTTGTCGCGCCCGCCTGCACGCAGCGCCGCGACGTGGAAGGCGTCCACGCTCTTCTTCGTCGGCGCATCGAAGCAGAAGTGGAGTCCAGATTTCTGGTCCGCTGGGACGGGCCGCTCGGCCGCGCCGAGCCACAGCGCCACCGCATCGCGCCCGTAGCCCAGCGAGCCCGGCGACTCGCTCAGACATTTGTACCCCAGCGGCTTCAGGGCCGCGTCGTAGAAGCGCTTGGCCTTGGCGATATCGGCGACGCCGATCGATATGTGATTGATCATGGGGGTGTCTCCTGTCCGTCGTGAACAGGCCCACTCTGGCCGGTCTCGCTCGCACAAACTTGGTGAAAGTTGCTCTCGCCCGTCATCCCCGCGAAGGCGGGGATCCACGCAACTTGCCAAGTGTCATGGATGCCCGCCTTCGCGGGCACGACGTTACGCGGCGAGGCGATAGCGGCGCGGAGACACGCCGAACTCGGCGCGGAAGCTGTTGATGAAATTGGAGAGGTCCTCGAAGCCGACGTCCAGCGCAATGTCCGTGACCGGGGCCCGGCTGACGACGAGCCGCTGCGCGGCCTCGCCGAGGCGCGCGCGCAGCAGCCATTGATGGGGCGTGATGCCCGTCACGCGTTTGAATGTGCGCAGGAAGTGATAAGGGCTCAGATTCGCGGCGCCCGCGAGTTCGGCCAGCGTCAGGGGCTCGGCGATGCGAGGCCCCATCTGCCGCAGCACCCGCGCAATGCGGGCGTGATGCGGCGACGCCGCCGGCGCCTCCCGGCGCGGGCGGCCCGCAACTTGAGCGACCGTCCCTGCCAGCTCGAGCGCGATCTCCTCGAAACTGTCCTGTCGTGCCAACGCCGCCTTGGCGCGCGCCGTCAGCCGGGCGAGGGGGCGAAGTGGCGGCAGGCGATGATGCTCGAACGCGGGGCGTGCCGCGCCTGCATCGTACGCCAGCCGCTCGAACAGGTCCGCGTCGAACTGAAACGACAGGCAGCGATCGCCTTCGCCGTGGTGGTGGGAGCACTCGAACATCTGCCCGGCATTGCCCAGGAACAGCGCGCCGGCCGACAGCAGCGACGATCCTTGGGCGTTGCGGCAGACAAACGTTCCCGACAGCACCAGCGAGATCGACGCGACCTCGTGCTGCTCCTCGAACGGCCGGTCGTTTGGCCCGCAGGTGCACACGACGTCGACGATGCGCCAGCCCTCGCCGGCGGCCACCACCCGTCGGTCAACAGCGCCAGCGACGCCGGCGCGCGCCTTGTGGGCGAGCGCGGCCGCGAGCGGATCGAGGTCGGGTCTGCAGTCGAGCGCCATCAGGCCACCTTCTCCAGCTTCTGCAGCGAGCGCAGCGGCCGCGGCATCGGTTGGTCGGGGAAGCTCGTGTTCCAGTTGGTGTAGGAGACCTCGCCGACGTAGATGTCGCCCTTGGAGTCGAGCGCCAGGCCGTGCGGGGCGATGAACTTCCCCGGCTCGAGGCCGGGGCCCTCCTTGCCGCCGAGCCGGGCGATCAATTTGCCCTTGGCGTCGACGATGGAGAGCCGCGGCCCGAGGTTGGGCGCCTTGAGGTTGACGCGCATGCCGGGCCCCAGCTCGCCGATCACGAAGATTGGCGCCTTGCCGCGGCAGCAATAGAGGCCGCAGGGACGGTGCAGGTTGTTCCACTGCGTCTCGTACTTGCCGTTGCCGTCGAACACCTGCACCCGGTGGTTCTCGCGGTCGGCGACGTAGACCCAGCCGGCGTCGTCGGTGGCGATGTTGTGGGCGATGTTGAACTGCCCCGGCTCGCTGCCCGACTCGCCCCACGACATGATCAGCTTGCCCGCGGGGGAGAACTTGTGCACGCGCGCATTGCCGTAGCCGTCGGAGACATAGATCTCGCCCTTTGGCGAGAGCGCCGTGTGCGTGCAGCGATGGAACGGCTCGCCGCTCATGAAGGGGGCCGGCTTGCCCGGGATGCCGATGGTGAGGTCGATCTTGCCGGCGGTCGAGCACCGGCGCACGCTGTGGTCGCCGTCGTCGGTGCAATAGATATTGTCGTTGCTGTCGATGTGCAGGCCGTGCGCGCGTTTGAACACGCCCTCGCCCCAGGAGCGCAGGAAGTTGCCCTGCCGGTCGAACACGATCATGGGGTGCTCGCCGCGATTGAACACGTAGACCTGGTCCTTGCTGTCGACGGCGACGGCGGCCACGTCCATGAACTCCCACTTGTCGGGCAGCTTCGCCCAGTTCTCCACCACCCGGTAGCGATGCTCGCCGCTGCCCAATACTGCCGACATTGCCGTTTCCTCCTCCTCGTTGTCATCCCGGGCCTTGTGCCCGGGATCCACCCAACCATCAGCGCCGGAGCAGCGGCATGATGGATCCCGGTGACAAGCACCGGGATGACATTCTCACTCGATGGGTACGAAGATCGACCGGCGCATCTTGCCGCCGACAGCCTTCGACAGGTGGCCCTTGCTAGCGGTGTCCTCGACCAGCAGCACCTCGCCGGCGCCGATGACGCGGCTCTCGCCGTCGCTGGCCGTGATCTGCACGGCGCCCTCCAGGTTGATGATGTACTGCCGGCGAGGGGCGGGATGCCAGTCGAGATCGTAGTCGCCGGAGGTCTCGCGGAAGATGATGCCGGTGGCCGGCAGGCGCTTGGAGAACTTGCTGAATTCCTGCTCCTCGACCCACGCCACCTCGATGTCGCGAAAATGCGTCTCGCCCTTGGCGTCGGCGTAGAGATTGTGAATGCGCATCCCTCGGTCCTCCCGGCTCACTGCTGTCAGCGAGAGTGTAGTGGGCGCGGGCCCCGGCGCAAGCCGTGCGAGGATGCACGAGATCAGCGCGCGCTCAGTGGCTTCGCGGTGGCTGCGGCCATGTCCTCGCGCAGGCTGCCGACCACCCAGAACATGCTGAGCCCAGCCAGTGCGGCGCAGATGGCGAGCCCGAACGAGGCAATGTAGCTGCCCGTGAGCTCGTAGAGCAGGCCCGAGCCCCACGAGCCGAACCCCGCGCCGAGGCCCTGGGCCAGCGACAATACGCCGTAGACCGCCCCGACGCCGCCGGGAAACAGCGCCGCGACCGTCGCGATGAAGATGGGACCGCGCGCGCCCTGCATGAGGCCGAAGAAGAACACGAAGGCATAGACGAGTGCCAGCGTCGGCCACAGCGAGACGAGGGCGAGCGCGATGATGCCGACGATGGTGAAGGCGTAGGAAAACGTCGCGGTTTGCCTGCGGCCGAACCGGTCCGACAGCCAGCCCACGGCGATGATGCCGATCGCCGACAGCATGCCGGCAATGCCGAACGCGCTCGCCGCGAACAGCGGATGGAAGCCGCGTTCGATCAGATAGGCGACCGAATGCGGCATGACGCTGAACGCCGCCACCGCCGTGAACAGGTAGGCGGCAAACAGGCCCCAGAATGCGCTGGTGCGCAGCGCCATCGAGACCCTCCAAGGCACCGTGGTGCTGGCGAATATTGGACTGCGCAGCGAGCGCCATTGCGGCGAGCCGGCGGTCATGCGCCCGAGCGGCAGCAGCATCGCCAGCGGCAGAGCGAGCAGCACGCCGCCGCCCAGGATCTGATGCGTCACGCGCCAATCGTAGCTCGAGAGCAGGACCTGCGTGAGCGGCGGCAGGACCAGCATGCCGGCGCCGATTGCCGCGTAGGGCAGCGACATGACCGAGCCCATGCGCGTCGTGAACCAGCGGCTCAACAGGGCGGAGGCCACGATCATGCCGAGCAGCGAGGCGCCCAGCCCGCCCAGCAGCCCAACCGCCAGGAGATACTGCCAGAGCCCGTCGGCAAGGCCGGCGAGCAGATAGCCCAGTCCGAGAAACGCCAGCCCGAGACCGTAGGTGAGGCGAGCGCCGAAGCGGTCGACCAGCTGGCCGGCAAAGGGCCCGGAAATTCCGTAGGCCAGCATGTAGACGGAATAGGTGAGCGTGATGTCGGCGCGGGAGACGCCGAGCCCCTTCTGCACCGGCAGCAGAAACACCGCGAAGGTCTCCGGCACACCCCGCGCGATGAGGTTCATGGTGAAGGTGAGGGCGACGAGCGTGGTGAGGAAGGCGCGGCCCGGCTGGTCGATGAGCAGTTCGGTCGCTTGTTCGCTCTTCTGTGCCACGCGTTGGTCTCGCGCCCCGCGCCTCTCCGTTCAGATGCGCCGGAACTTGGCCATCGCCGCGCTGAAGGTGAGGCCCTTGCGCAGCTCGGCGGCGGCCGCCTCGTCGTCCCTGGCGTAGCCCTGCGCCAGCTCGGCGACCTGGGCGGCCTGCTCGGCGGGGATGCACACCACGCCTGAGCCGTCGGCGACGATGACGTCGCCCGGCCGCACGCGCACGCCGCCGCAGCCGATGGGCGCGTTGATGGCCGTGACGGCGAGCCGGGAGCGCCCGGTCAGCGGCGTCATGTGCCGCGCGAACACGGGGAAGGCGTGCTCGACCATCTCCTCCAGGTCGCGCACGCCGCCGTCGGCCACCAGCCCGGCGATGCCCCTGAGCTTGGCAGCCAAGGTCGCCAGTCCGCCGAAGGTGGAGACGCAGTGCCCGCCGTTGTCGATAACGAGCACGTCGCCGGGCCGCGCGGCGTCGATCACCTGCCCGACCTTGAAATCCTCCGACGCGAAGTCGCCGCGCCGGCCGGTGATCTCACGCACCGTCAAGGCCCGGCCTACGCAGCGCGTGCCCGGCACCATCTGCGCGAGTCCCGTGAGCACACCCTCGAAGGCGACATCGTCGAGTGCGTTGGCGATGGTGGGAGTCGCCAGGCCGGCGAATTTCTGCAGGATGTCGTCGGATGCGGCCATGGGGTCTGCTCCCGCAGCCGGCTGCGCTGTGGTCGCCCGGCTATTGCGCTCAGTCGGGGAAGTCGTATCGTTCCTTGGCGCACTTCACAACCAAGGCGCATGCATGCCCGCGATCCGTCGTTCCGCATTGACCGTGTCGACCGCGCTGCTCTGCGCCGCCGCATCCCTGCCGGCGGCCGCTGCCACCTGCGCCGAGCGCCCGGTGACGGCGCGCGGCGACCCTTCGCGTTTCGAGACGTTTGCCAAGGCCAATGCGCGCGGCAACTGGCGCGCCAAGGTGCGCGCCATGCCCACGCTCGGCGCGCCCTACGCCAACTTCAACAAGGCCTTGGCGGCGGACTACCGCTGCAGCGCGAAGGACGGCCAGCATACCTGCGTTGCTATGGGCCACCCCTGCCGCGATTAGGTGATAGGGCGGCGCTCGGGGTGACGGGGTCAGACCCCTCGCTTCGCCGTCTCGTCAGATCAGCACCGTTGAGGCGAGGGGGCTGACCCCGACAACAACGCCGACATCCCCGCAGCGGCTTTCCGCTCGAGGGTTCGCGAGAGAAGAGGAGCCGGGCGCTTGCAGCCCGTGAACCTAAGGCCGAGAAGGGCTGCAAACGCCCTGCCCGCCGCCGTCCGCGCCCGTTCTGCGCTCCGTGGTTCAGCGGCCAGCTAACCAGGACATCGGACGGCGACCCTCCGCTCGCAGGCCGAGGCGGACACTCGCGCGAAGCGTCCCCTCATGAGCCGAGGCCGGATCGTTGTACGGCCGGCGGATATCCCCGGGGATAACTCTCGGCCCGCAATTCTGCGCGAAAGGTGAATCGCGCCTCACGGAAAAAGACGACCCCTCGATCAGCGCCCTTCCATGCCGCGACCGTCCCTCCCCCTGCGTCGAAGGCAGCGCCTTCGGCGCGAACGAGGGGGGAGGGCCATGCGTCCGCGGCTTAGCGCGGCCCACCCACCTCGGCCCACACGCGACAGACGCGCTAAGTCGCTGGACGCATCGGGTGGGAGTGTCCTGGCAGCGTGCATCGGGTTCGTCCCACCGGGACAACGTCACTGCAGCGCGGCGAGCGCCTCGCCGAAACCGGCGAGCGAGATCGGGATGCCGATGCCGGCCTCCTCGCTCTGGAAGATGATGAACACGGCCGTCTTGCCGTTCTTCAACTGCTCGATCAGCGGCGGCTCGACCACGACCTGGGCGTAGCAGGCGAAGCTGTGGCAGCGCACGAACGGCGCGTGGCCGACCTCCTTGTCGTCGATCTTGAGGCCCAGGCCCGGCGGCAGCAGCACGCCGAGCGGCGCGAACACCCGCAGCACGCGGCGGCCGTCGGAGAATTTCTGGAAGTAGACCGTGAGCCCGATGTTGTTGCGGTCCTCGGCCGTGACGCTCTGCACCAGCGCGCAGATCTCCTTCTTGGCGCCGGGCGGCGGCGGCTTGCACACGACCTGCCAGTCGCCGTGCTGGGCCTTGACGATCCCCCCCTCGGGCGTCGTCTGGCCGAGCGCCGCGCCGGCGTCGAGGATGAGCACGGCGAGGCCGAACGCCGCCAGCCGCGCCACCCCACGCACGGTCCGCGCGGCAGGAGAGGCGCGTGGGGGAGAGAGGAGCAAGCTGGGGTAACCTTTGTCGGAGGCCAATGGCTCGAGGCCAGTCTAGCGCGAGTCGGCGAGGCGGGTGCGAGCCCGGGTGCGCATCGGACCGCAGTTTCGATCACGCCCCATGAATCCGGCCGAATTTGGAAGCGGGAAGCCACGGGCGCCTCAGCTGGACGGCTCCTCGGGCCAATTGACCGGGCTCCTCAGGAGCGCAACCTTATGCCGCAGCGAGCTGCCCTTGAGTCGCTGTCGGCCATTGTGTTTGGTGAGCCGCAAGCCGTTCCCGCACAAGATTCGATGGCCAGCGAGCCCAGCGTGTTGGGGACGGCGCCGCGAGTTGTTAAGATAACAAGCAACGGCCACCCGGAGGCCCCCGTGGGAGCCGATCCGGCGTGGCCATCGGCCGGCCGAACACCGGCAATTTGGGAGCGATCCTGATGATCGAGCGGCGCCTGAGCCAGAGAATGCTTGCAGGGTGCTTCGCGGCCGCAGGCGCGAGCCTGCTTGCTGCGCCGGCGGTGGCGGGCACCGGCCAGCCGTCCCCCAGGCAGATGGGCTTTCAGGAGGCCGTGACCCCGGTTGCCGCCGACATCCGTTGGCTGCACGACTACGTCAACGTCATCATCTTCGTCATCACCGCCTTCGTGATGTGCCTGATGCTCTACGCCATGTGGCGGTTCAGCGAGAAGCGCAATCCGGTTCCTTCGCGCACCACCCACAACACCACCATCGAGGTGCTCTGGACGGTGGTGCCGGTGCTAATCCTGGTGACGATCGCGGTGCCCTCGTTCCGTCTGCTGTTCTTTCAACTGAACACGCCGAAGGCGGACCTGACGGTGAAGGCCACCGGCAAGCAGTGGTTCTGGAGCTACAGCTATCCGGACAGCAAGTTCGAATTCGATTCGCTGATGGTGCCGACCAAGGATCTCAAGCCCGGCCAGCCGCGGCTGCTGGCGGTCGACAATGAAATGGTGGTGCCGGTCAACAAGGTGGTGAAGGTGCTCACCACCGGCGCCGACGTGATCCACGCCTTCGCGATCCCCTCGTTCGGCATCAAGATCGACGCCATTCCCGGCCGCATCAACGAGACCTGGTTCAAGGCCGAGCGCGAAGGCATGTATTATGGTCAGTGCTCCGAGCTCTGCGGCAAGGATCACGCCTTCATGCCGATCGCCATCCGCGTGGTGAACGATCGCGATTACACGGCCTGGCTCGATCAGGCGAAGAAAAAATACGCCACCGATGACAGCGTTCGCCCGACCGCGCTTGCCGCGGCCGGAGCGCAATAAGTCAAACGCGGGCGACAACGACAAAGTCGAGGGACAAGAACAATGGCTAGCAATGCGGCTGCGCACGGCGCACACGACGCTCATGACGCCCACGAGCACCATCCGACTGGATGGCGGCGGTTCGTCTATTCCACGAACCACAAGGACATCGGCACGATGTACCTGGTGTTCGCGCTCATGGCCGGCGTGATCGGCGCCCTGCTGTCGATCGCCATCCGGCTCGAGCTGCAGAACCCGGGCATGACCATCTTCCCGACGCCGCACGAATACAACGTGTTCGTCACCGGCCACGGCCTGATCATGATCTTCTTCATGGTGATGCCGGCGATGATCGGCGGCTTCGGCAACTGGTTCGTGCCGCTGATGATCGGAGCGCCCGACATGGCGTTCCCGCGCATGAACAACATCTCGTTCTGGCTGCTGCCGGCCTCGTTCGCGCTGCTGATTCTCTCGATGTTCGTGGAGGGCGAGCCCGGCTCCAACGGCGTCGGTGCCGGCTGGGC
>Ga0080064_1005889_pt1 | contig 13802 bp, 14 predicted proteins | sample Subgrocontami54m_FD_69260 | JGI IMG/M metagenome (GOLD analysis project Ga0080064, IMG submission 69260) | Subsurface groundwater microbial communities from S. Glens Falls, New York, USA - GMW46 contaminated, 5.4 m (SPADES assembly) (version 2) ...
GTTTTTACTCACTGCGCCGTAGAGAGCCGCAGCAACAACCCTTACTTCAAGAGGTGGTTTATTCTCTGCCGCCTCGTTATGTGGCAGATTGAAAATGCTGTAACGGACGTCCTTGCACTTGCCCAGTTAGGCGTAGATTTTTCGCGCGCAACTCTCAAGAAGAGGGTGACGAATACGATGGGCTCTGTTTGGGATTTGAACGTACAAGGTGTTACGGGTATTCCAGTATTTGTGTCTGGCCAATACACGAAACTCCAGAAACAGCACGAGTGGGAGCCGATAGTTGCATGGAAGGGATATGCACGCGCTGACGAACCGTTGGTTGCGATGACCATTCACGTTGATTTAAGCGGACTGTATTGGGTCAAGTCGGTCAAATACGATTTGGTCGGCGGCGACATTAGAGAAATGGCTATCTTGCCTGTTGTTCTTTCGTTCTATGACAGTAAGAATACGCTCGATTTTTCAGTCGGTAAGAAGGGAATCGAAAGTCATGTCAAAAATGCTGAAGAGGCAATGGCTATGATGCGTTCTCTTTCAACTGAGTTGACAACTCAGACAGGACGTCTCGTTGAGTTCGTCAGGATTCCCGCCGAACCTCAGGTAAGTTTCGGTGTATTATTTCTGGTGCGGCGAGATGTGAAGTACGCGAGAAAATGCATTTGGAATATCCGTAAAGAGCTTCTTGCACGAAGCCCTTTACAAAAAATATTCAGTTCCTCTAGGGCGGGGAGTATCTTGCTAGATGAATTGGAGGGCTTACCAGTAGCGGGCCCCGCCTAACCAAGGGGGTGGGGGCAGATCTTGTTTCTTGCAGAGAAGACTCGGTCGGGTGCTTTAGGGTCCGGGGTTCTTTTCCAGACAATGATGGATTCCGGGGACAAACTTCTGAATTCTTCTTGACGGCTTCGCAGATAGTCTAATACGCTTCGCGCATGGCTCGGATTTCCAGACTCGTTTGGAAAAGGGGACATTCTGAATTTTATGCCTAACCCTGAGCGTCAGACAGACGCCTAAAGCGCGCGGCTGGGCTTTGCGTTCGCGGTTGCTTGGATTCTTTGCGGATGTTTGAGATAGTGTACCCGGATGCACTTTGAGGTTATCGGGGAGATCACTGACATTGAGCCCATTGCGATCGGCACTCAAATTCGGATATTACCCCTTTTGCGAAAGCGATATGGAAGGGGGCGCTGGCGGAAACTCAAGGGAAAGGCAACGGTGCGCGTCTCTGGTGGAGCGATCCGCCAAGCAGAAGTCCATTGGTTTGAGGCCCACGGAATAGGTAAAAGGAAAATGCGCGTGAAACGTTTCCTGGATTGAAGTCTATGCGAACCCGACCTAAGCCTAAACGACAATTTGCGATTTGTATTCGAACCGACGATTCTGATTTGCTCACGCCGCGCCGGATCTACGAAGTATTGCCGGACGAGAGTGCTGCCAAATCGCAATATATCCGAGTAGTCGACAACGAGGGCGAAGATTATCTGTATCCATCGACCTACTTTCTGTTTGTAGAGTTTCCACCAGCCGTTGAGCAGGCACTGTTACAAGCATCGTGATATTCTAAAGCTACCACGCTCTAACCGAAGCTCCTCGACCAGGTCCGTCTGGCGATCGGAACGAAACTTGATTCCGGAAACACAATACTAAATTCTTCTTGACGACTTCGCAGGCAATCTAATACGCTCCGCCCATGGCTCGGATTTCCAGACTCGTGGTGCCTGGTTATCCGCATCATGTAACCCAACGCGGCCGAGCCGCAACCAAACACTAGGAACCGGAGAAATTAACCGCAAAGAACGCGAGGTACGCAAAAGAAGAAATTGGATTATCTCGCGCAAAAACGCAAAGGTGACGGGCGGAGGCGCATCATCCCGAGCGAATGCGAGGGATCTAAGAAAGATTTCTCCCTTCGGTCGAAATGACAAGGAGTCTTCCTTGGCGACTTGGCTAGGGCCATTGGGGAAGCGCATCGGCGATACACTCGGATGAAAAACTTTGCCGACAGCGTACAAGCGGTGCGAGTAGGGTTCGTCTCGCAGCAACGACGTCTATTTGGGGAGGTGCTATGCGGCTTGAGATGGCGGAGTTTCCGGTAACTGAGATTACCCTGGGAAGCGAGTTTGGTTATAGCTCCGAGACCTTGAAGATCAATGCGGGAGAACTCAAAAGCCTTATCCTTGAAGATCGGCATATAAAGGATGCATCTCTGGAGGTGGTGGCTCCTGGCGCAAAGGTTCGGATTACCGGCATCCGAGACATTGTCGAACCGAGGGTGAAAGTTGAGGGAAAAGGACAGGTCTTTCCAGGCGTGCTTGGGCCCGTGGTCTCTGTGGGGGAGGGTCGGACGCATCGCCTTTCTGGCATGGCAGTGGTAATCGCGGCGGAATATGAGGGGACGATCCGGTCGGGGAGCGCGGCTCAGCGCAGCGCGATACTCGACATGTGGGGTCCGGGAGCCGAGGCTTCCCGTTTTAGCGCTCTGTTAAACCTGGTGTTGACTCTAAGACTGGCCGAAGGACTTACCGAACTGGAGGCGCATACCGCCATCCAGCGGGCGGAATGTCAGGTGGCTAAGAGACTGGCTGAGGTCACAATCGGGCTGAAGCCTCGCAGGGTGGAGAGCTATGAACTCGGTGAAGACGGATCGAACTTGCCGAGAGTCGTGCTCATTCAGGGTTGTCACAGCGACAGCCATCACGCCCATTCGGGAATCAGCTACTACGGCCTTTCAATTCGGGATTCTCTGGCCACCTTTGTTCATCCAAATGAAATGTTGGATGGAGCGATCGGTATCAACACCACCAAGGCGGTATGCCACCATCCAACCACCTGGGACTGGCAAAACCATCCCTTGGTCTTGGGACTCTACCGGGAAAATAATCGCCGGGTGAATTTTGCCGGGGTGATCCTGGAACGGATTCGATTCGAGACCCATCACGGCAAGGAGGTGATCGCCCATAATACGGCACAGATGGCGACCGCGCTTCGGGCTGACGGCGCCCTGGTGACTTGGGTGGGTGGGGGAAATGCCTTTATCGATGTGATGCTGACAATACAGGCTTGCGAGCAGAGGGGGATCAAAACAGTGCTGGTTGGCTACGAGTCCGGAGTCAAAAGCGGTGTGGATGCCCCTCTGCTTTACTACGTGCCGGAAGCTGACGCTGTGGTAAGCACAGGTAATCGCAACAGTCCGATCGAGCTGCCTGAGGCCGAGCGGGTGGTAGGAGCCTACGAAGAGATTCAGATTCTTAATTATCCAGGGGCGCCGGTAGTTCCGGCGCGCGGCCGAGTCAAACTGGATGCACTGGATATGATCGTTGGTGGGGCTGATATTTGGGGCATGCAATCCTGGACGTGTAAAGCTTATTAGGGGAACAGTCCAAGAACGGTTTTGGTCGTTTGGTTGGTCATCACCTATGGGGCTCAAGTGAATCCGTAGGATTTGAGAGGGGGAGACATGTTAACAATTGTCCATATAGTGAATCAGTTTTTTGCCGGGCTTGGGGGAGAGGAGAAGGCGGGTAGTCCTGTGGTCGTGGTTGAAGGGGCGGCAGGAGTGGCACGTGGACTTCAGGCTCAGCTTGGGGATCGCGGCAAGGTGGTGGCGACGATTTATTATGGGGACAACTATTTTCATGAGCATGTTGAGGAGGCGAAGGGAGTTATTGTGCGGGAAGTGGGAAAGCGTCGTCCCGATGTAGTGGTAGCGGGGCCGGCATTTAATTCTGGGCGGTACGGGCTTGCCTCGGTGGAGATATGTCAGGCGGTAGCGGAGGAATTGGGGATAGGGTGTGTGGTGGGGATGGATGCTGAGAATCCAGCGGTCCCGGCGTATCGGGAGTATCGGAACGCGAGGGTTTTTCTACTTCCTACGGCGGAGAGTGCGGCGGGAATGACCAAAGCGCTCTCGGTGATGGCGCAATTTGCGTGTCGAGTGGGGAGTGGGGCAGAGATCAAGTCTGCGGAGGAAGAGGGATACCTCCCGCGCGGCATCCGGCGGCTGGAACGAACTGACCGTCCTGGGGTAGAGCGCGCTATCGACATTTTACTCAAGAAGGTAGCGGGTCAGCCATTTGTAACCGAGGGGCCCATGGAGGTTTGGGACCAGGTTGCGCCCGCCGCGCCGCTGGCGGATTCCTCTTCGGCCACCATCGCCGTTATTACCACCAGCGGGTTGGTTCCCTGGGGCAATCCGGATGGTTTTAAAACCTACAGGAATACATTTTGGCGAAAGTACAATATTGCCGAGTTGGGGGTATTGGAGCCGGGGCGTTGGGAAGCGGTCCACGGCGGTTACAATGTCTCTTACATGAATGAGAATCCTCACTACGGCGTCCCTCTGGATGCCCTCAGGGCGCTGGAGGCCAAGGGGAAGATCGGGAAGGGGAAGCTTTATCCCGCCTACTATGTGGTTCCAGGGAATCAAGCATCTCCGTCGGCGATGAAACGGATTGGTCAGGAGATCGCGGCGGATCTGCGCAAGGAAGGGGTAGGCGGAGTGCTGTTGGTAGCCACGTGAGGGACCTGTAGTCGCAGCGGCGCTGTGATTACCAAAGAGCTTGATCGAGCGGGGATTACGGTAGCGCTTATCAGCGCGATGTATCCTGTGGCAGAGCAGGTGGGAGCGAGTCGTATCGTGAAGGGGGTAAGCATACCGTATCCTTGCGGCGATCCGAGCTTGCCGGCGGAGTTAGATGCCCAGTTACGTCAGGAGATTGTTGAGACTGCATTGAAAGCGCTGCAATCAGAGGTAAAAGCGCCCACCGTCTTTTTACCCAATATGACTATAAGCGCTTGAGAGGGGGCCAGGGCAGGTCGTGTTTCTCGCAGAGAAGAGTCGGTTGGGCGCTTCAGGGTTCGGCTTTCTTTCCCAGACAATTATGTCAGAGCAACACCCTTTCGCTTCTTGGTCGGATCGTGCCGCTTGATCCGTGATTCATGCGACACGACTACCGCCTGACGGGATTCCGCGAGCACGATGCCGATTGTTTCTAGACTCCGCGCTCAGCAGAATGTTTGAGTGGGCTCATCGTCACAAACTCGAATTAAGATAGCTACCGCTAATGGAACCTCCGCAGTGGGTTGACAAGATGGACGCGGGTCTCTGGTATCGAATCTCCGGAAATGACCCGGATCTTGGCCTTGCGCCAACGCCACTGGGAACGCGGTATCTCGAAGACAACGACCCGGCGCGGGATCCGCCTTTGAATCCACCGTACTCGGGGAAAGAGAGATTGCGACGGATGCTTGGAAGGAGGCCTCTTGCTCCATGGCATGGCAGCGTCGGATTCTCGGCAATCACAGAAGCGTGGAACAGTGCCGTCTTCGCCAGCCGGTTTGGCCCCGCCGGCTCGATGATCGTATTCGGCGGCGGACACAATGACTATTTCGGATCTGACGTCCATGCGTTCGATCTCGCTTCGCGCCAATGGTCTCGCATTTTGGATGGTTACATAAACGGTGACCGTGACTCCTATGGAACGGGAGCGATGTATCCCAGCGCCACCTATCCCGACGGCTCTCCTCTGCCTCCCCATACGTATGACTATGTTCAATACGACTCCCTGGCCAACGACCTACTGCTCGCTAAGGGCCAGACCGAGTTGGGCAAGCAGGTGAAGGCCATTGCGATTCCCCAACTGCTCAACCTCGACACCTTGAGCTGGCGGCAAGGCCCGAAACATGAAGATGCGATTCTCAACTCCGGCGGATGGAGTACATGGGATGCCAACCGCCGGGTATTGTGGATTCATTCAGGTGACGCCGGTGGCGGCAACGCGTTCCTGGCCTATAGCCCAGACGGTGAGAATGAAGACGGCACCTTTGGCAGATGGGGCGAACGTTATGACAACAAATTCCAGAACCAGGCAAATCACAACTGCATGCAGATAGATCCTACCGGCAAGGTGATCCTGGTTGTGAATCACCAGCGCGACGCCCTGTTCGCGATCAATCCAGAGATTCCAGCGCTGTCCCCGGCGCCACTGCGAGATTCCGGCGAGCGGCCCGAGCTATCGCCATATGCTTCGCTCGAATACTCGACTGGATTGAACTGTTTTGTTTACTACTCGGCGAACGACGGGTCAAACGTCTATGGAATAACAGCTCCATCGCCTGAGAGTGGGTCGGACCCGCTCAGTAGCGTCTGGACATGGTCCCGTTTGGATGCTCGTGATCATAGTCTCGACCCTGTTGCCGATGCCGCGGCGCAATCGCGATACCCTGTCAATCGGTCACACACCTTCGGGCGCTTTAGAGTGGCCGACTACGACGATGTTGCGCTGGCAATCTTGGTCCGCCACATAGATGCGCCGGTATATGTCGCGAAGCTGTGTGGCGCGACTTCAAAGGCCTGAGCCTCGCAGTCACTTTGGGCAGAGCCGCAGGCTTGCCCGGCTCTTGCCACAGTGAAATGTCTATAAGACTGCCAACGTCCGCGCGTTACCAAAAAGCAGCGCGCCGATGAGCAAAAACTCTTTCATTGAAAACCGTCCGTTCGGACATTCTAACTAAACTCCGCGGGTCAGAGTAGCAAAAAACGAAATTGAAAACGGGGTCACCCATTCCCTCACTTGAAAATCAATTCAACATCCTTGACAAGCCTTTGGAATAGAAGGAACATCACGGCTAGCCCAAGGAACGCGACGACTGTATGATGGTGACCGCTGTATTTGCGATATGTGAGGTGCAGAAATGGACAAAGAGCTAACCCGAATTCTAGACGAATCAATTCAACTGGAGCTTAACGTCGCCGATCTCTATCTAAGCTTCTCCCACGCCTTTGCCGAGGATAAGGATTTTTGGTCGCAGCTGGCCGAGGAGGAGAGAAATCATGCTGCTTTGCTGGGAGGCGGGAAGCTGGAGTCTTTGGATGAGGGACGGTTCCCGGCTAAGATTCTGACGACCAATCTCGACGCTCTCATCAAAGCAAACAAGGAGTTAAAAGAGTTGCTCAAAGAACACCAGCAGAAGCCTCCGTCGTCAAGAGCCTCTGCGTTTGAGATCGCCATCAAAGTCGAGGAATCAACGGGGGAAATAGACTTTAGTTGTTTTATGAGGCAACAGGCAGACTCGTCCGCCGCAAAACTCTTCAGCAGGGTAAACACAGAAGATAGGGCCCATGCGCGCAGAATTCGCAACTACATGAGAGAAAAGAACATTGGGATTCCAGGGGGCCTAGATGAGGGACAAAATAACATAGGTTGATCGGTATAGGGGCCGCGATCGCGAGCGGCTCTGTTACTCGCCAGCCGTGCCCCCCCGCGCGCAATCAGAGCCGCCCGACGACGGCGCGGTGTTTTCCACCGCCGCCATAGATCGGCCTGAAACCGCAACCAGACCTACCGGGTAAGGTATACCAGCACCACGGACGTCTCCCAAAAGCCGAGGGGCTGGGTCGTGTTTCTTGCAGGGAAGATTTGGCCGGGTGCTTTGAGGTCCGGCTTTCTTTTCCAAACAATTATGTCAGAGAGACACCATCCGCTTCCTGGTCGGATCGCGCCGCTCGATCCTTGATTCATGCACCGTGGGTCCGCAACTACGATCAGCTCCGATCTGCGGCAATCATTCTTAACAGATCTCGTGCTCAGAAAGATGCTACGAGACTGCGCTGTCACGATTTCCCTGACGCAGTCAGACCTCGCCCGATTTGCACAACTGCGCGAATGCGACACGACTTCCGGCTGACGGGATTCCGCGAGCACGATGCCGATTTTTTCCAGACCAGCCGATTGTTGACAAGTTGGGATAGCGGGTGGATATTGCAACCGGTTCGGATTTGGTTGGTTGACTCGTGTTAGGGGATAGGCCGATCGGCATTTGTCGCCGCCCAAAGCGGGTCACTTAATAGCTAGCCCCCAAGACGATGCCCCGCGTAGAGCAATGGCGAAAAATGTGGAAAGGGCTGGGAATTGCCTCTATTGACGATGCTATATTCCACGAATTACTCGCGCGCTACTCCGAGAAACATCGGAGTTACCACACGCTACAACACCTGGACGAGTGCTTCGCCTGGCTCCCGGAGGTTCAATCTGCCGCCGATCATCCCCAAGAAATAGAGCTTGCTCTTTGGTTTCATGATGCAATCTGTGACGTAAAGCGCCAAGACAATGAAAAGAAAAGCGCTGAATGGGCGCGGTCTACCGCGTTGGGCCTAAAGCTACCAGGCTCGGTTGCCGATCGCGTCTACGAGTTGGTAATGGTTACCCGTCACAGCGCGGTACCGAATGGCACCGATGCCAAGATCCTCGTTGATATCGATCTTTCCATTCTCGGGGCGGCCGCGGAGCGGTTCGATGAGTACGAACGCCAAGTACGTAAAGAGTATGCGTGGGTTCCGGGGTTACTATTTCGCCGTGAGCGAAGGAAGATTCTCGAAGAATTCATTGGGCGTCCGAGAATTTTCAACACGGATCAGTTTTTTCGAAGTCATGAAGCGCAGGCTCGATCCAATCTTCAAAGGTCGATTAACAAGCTTGGGGGTTAACAACGTGCTCGACCAGACCACCGCATGCAAGCTTGCGGTTCCCTCGTCGCCTTGCGCCAAGGCGGCTGCTCACCACCGGCGTTAACCAGCTGTAGAAAGTCAGGGCGTGTGTGATACTTTCAACAATAAACTTAACAAAGGACACCGTATCATGACGCTTCTTATTTGGCTCACTTTTATCGCGGCAGCCGTATTGGAGGTTGGCGGAGATGCGCTAATTCGCAAAGGATTGCGTGGCAGCAGCGCGGCGTTGGTTGTTGGCGGTTGCCTGATACTGGGTTGCTACGGTGTGCTCGTAAATATGATCAAGTGGGACTTTTCCAAACTACTTGGAGTTTACGTTGCTTTCTTCGCGCTGATCAGCGTTCTTATCGGTCGTGTGATTTTCAGAGAGGATATTCCCGTTCCAACCTGGTTGGGCTTAGCTTTCATCATCACAGGCGGTTTGATTATTCAGTTTGGCCAAAAGACAAGCTAACTCCTCGGGAGCACATCGGTGAGCCGCTCGATTAAATGTAACCGCCATCAGGTCTTCAACTTGAGTCGATGAACCAACCGACAGTACTGTCACATCGTTTCCCGCTCCACTTTCTCCGTTTACTCAAATAGCACCGGCTGATGGGATTCCGCGAGGACAACGCCGATCGTTTCCAGACTCTCCGTCATTGACAGAGACTCCAAGCCGGTGTTACAAGCCGGTAGCTCGATGACCATGTTTGAAAAAATGAAAGCAGCGAGGAAAAAGACTTTTCCCCCGCTCCTCCTGCTGGTATTCCTGGTCGCCGCGGCCGGCCTTGCGGATCTTCACGCGGCTGAGGCGCCCGCGAGATTTCCGTTCGTCTATGGAGCGATGAGCGGGAATTCGGTTCCGCTCTGGATCGCCAAGGAACAAGGCTTATTCCGCAAGTATGGCCTCGACCCGCAGCTTATCTTCATCATCGCTGGCCGCGCCGCCCAAGCGATGCTTTCCGGCGACATAGACATAGGAGTCATCGGGGCGACCCATGTGACCAACGCGGTTACCTCCGGGGGAGACATGACCATGCTTCTGGGTTTGGAAACCAAGCTCGATTATTTCCTGGTCGCTCGCCCTGCAATCAAGCGCGCCGAAGAGCTGAAGGGGAAAAAGATCGCCATCGGCACTCCCTCCGGCACGGCTTCGCTCGGGGCCTACGTCGGCCTTGACTACCTGGGCTTGGTCCCGCGGCGCGACAACATTACCCTTCTAGGAGTCGGATCTCCGGCCGACCGCCTGGCTGCGCTTTTCGCGGGAGGCGTCGACGCGATCTCGGTGTCACCGGACGTCGCCAAGGTGGCGATGGGCCAAGGCTACACGCTGCTCCTGGATCTGGCGAAAGAAAACGTGCCGTTTCAATCCTCGGGACTGGTTACCTCGCGGAAATTCATGAAAGCGAATCCGCAATTCGTGGAAAACGTCGCGCGGGCGATCGTCGAAGGGGTCGCCTTTTCGCGCAATCCCGCGAACAAGACAATCGTCCTGCGCAGTCTCGCGAAGAACTTGAGGCTCGACAATCCGGACCGTATCGAGAACACCTATAGAAGAGTCGACGACCTGCCGCGAAAGCCCTGCCCAAGCCTTCCGGGCGTGGCATCCGTGCTGAAATTACTGGTGCAACACGGGCTCAATCCCAAGGCCGCGCAGTTGAAACCAGAGGATATCGCGGACATGAGCCTGTGTAAGAAGTTAGAAGAGAGCGGGTTCATGGACCGCCTCTATCAGGGATCGTAGCCTGGATTATTTACCGTAAGTTGTCCGAGGAGCGAGCCTCTCCGGTCGCGGGCAATGGGCCTGTGCCTTGACGAGGCCTGCAAGCCTAAGTGGCGGAGCGCACAGGGAGAATGGAACGTAAACCTATTACCAAGCATCGCACAAGCCGGCGCAGATTTACGCTCCTGTGCCCGCTCCCTACGAGGCTCACTCCTCGGACAACACATCTTGTTTCTTCTCCCCGGCCTATCAATAAGTCCTGGTTAGCTCCAGGCATAGTCCCAGGTTTTGCGTCTTGAGTTCCGAGTTAACCCGAAACCCGGAACTCGAAACCCGAAACGGGAAATGTCTCATTTACTGTCGAAGTCGTAGACCATCTGCGCCTTGATGGCGCTGTTAATGTTCGCTGCCATGGGCCGGCGGATCTCTTCGCCGATATGCGCGACCGCGCCCAAGGTCCGGCCGATCAGCGCGAACGCCTTGGTCAACTGCCACGGTAGTCCCATGTCGAGCGCAATCGCGCCGATGGCGCCGGTGACATTGGCCGGCAACGGCCTTCCATGCTGTCCCCCCGCCGCCTTGCAGATCCGCTGGAGCAAATCGCAATAGCGCCCATACACGCCCGTCTCCCGCGCGACTTCAAAGAGGCGCACGGCGCGCGGGTCGCCTTCCGGGTGAGTTCGATGGCCGATGCCCGGAATTCTTTTTTTCTTCCCTGCATACTGCTCTACCACTGCTGAAGCGGCTGCATCCAATTCATTTGGGGAATTATCGGCCGGAAGCGCTTTCACCAGCATCTTTGCGGACCACTCCGAGGAACCGAGGTGGACGCTGCCGGCCCCGAGGATCGAAGAGGCGACCGCCGCCTGCATCGCCTCCGGCGCCGTTGAGTAACAAAGCCGCGCCGAAACCACGCTGCTGACCATGCCGTGCTCGACGAGAATCGTCAGCAGGGCGTCGGTCATCCGCCTTTCGCCGTCGCTCGGAAAGCGTCCCACCAACATCAGATAGGTCATGTCGGCAAAGGTGACTTTGCCGACGAGGTCTTTCGTCAAATCATGCCCGCGAATCAACACGCGGTGCAGCTCCGGCTTGCCCAGTCCGGTAACGATCTTCTTATCATCGCTCATGAGTTCCTCCTCGTTTGATAACTTCAACGTTAACCATGCCAGAGCTATCACGAACACGAGGTGGATTGTCAAGTCGATCTATCTCGAAGCCGGTTGTTTTTGGTTATTCCGGACTTCCTGTGAAGAATGATTCACCACAGAGGCACAGCGCGGCTACGCCGCAACCAAAATGAGAAAAGTCGGATTCACCACGAAGGCACGAAGGACACGAAGGTTTTCGTAGGGTGCGCTCTGCGCACCGGTCGGTCTCGGAATATCTCCCGCAAAGCATGTCCTGAGCAATGTCGAAGGGATGCAAAGGCGCAAAGGGAGAGCATTGTCATTTCGAACGAAGAGAAGAAATCTTTCCTAGATCCCTCGCATTCGCTCGGGATGACAGGCCTTGGGCCTGTCGCTTAGCGTCTTGGGGCGGGGGATATCCGAATCCGAGGGGTCTTCCGCGCCCGGAAAATTTGCGCAAGCCGCGACAATTCTCAAGGATAGTAGTTCGAAGGCACGATCTGAGAATATATCAACGAGCAAGAGAGAGGCTACGGTTCGATCAATTGAAGATCTTTGTTGATAGAGAGCGCCGGCGTCGCCGCCAAACCGCTTTGAGCGGTTCACAATTCAAGTCTCCGGCTCTGCCGGAGGTAATGATTGAGCTGGCTACGAGGCGGTTTCTTTTTTTACATCCTGACGGATCGGTAACACCCGTCCTTCTTTTTTCATGGAAACTTGGCCTTCGAGGATGGCGCCGTCACCGATCACCAGGCTCTGCGTATTGACGTCCCCGACCACGGAACCCGGCGGTTGAATCTCCAGCCTCTTTTCAGCGACGATATCCGCTATCACTTTTCCTTGGACGAGCAAGGAAACGGCGTTGATCTTCCCTTTAACCGTGGCTTCCTTTGCGATGGTTACCTGTGCTTGAGCGACGATCTCCCCGTCGACTTCACCCTCGATGGTGGCGGGACCGTCGAATTGCAGTCTGCCGCTGATCTTGGTTCCGGGTCCCAGATAGGCGCCCACGCCCGCCGGTACGCCTGCTGGTTTGTTTGCTTCTGCCATAAGGTCCTCCGTCAGCTTATAAGGGGTCTAAATATAAAATATAAACCCCAAATTGTCCACATGTAATTTCAGTACGCCTCACACCGGCCCCTTTGGGGGCGGCTGGCTTGACAGCAAGAAGCTTTAGGATAAATAGTTAAAACATTAACTATTGGCTCGCCGGTGATGAATTCGGCCCGCCTATATTGCGGTTAATTTTGGGAGCCTGAAGATGAAAATTGACGACCTCAGGGACTATCTCGATATTCTCGAAGAGTACGAAGAAGCGCAGCGTATCGGCACCGAGGTCGATTGGAATCTGGAAATGGGCGCGATAACCCGGCGCGTTTACGATCTCGGCGCCCCGGCGGCGCTGTTCGAGAATGTGAAAGGTTACCCCAAGGGTTTCCGCGCTCTCGGCGCACCATTGGGGGCGAGCAAACACCCGGGTCACGGGCTTTTTGCCAGAACCGCGCTGGCCCTTGGGATGCGGCCCAGCGCTTCGGCCAAAGAGATCATGTCGACCTATCTCCAGCGAAAAGAGAAACTTATTCCGCCGGTTTTGGTGGCCACCGGCCCGTGTAAAGAAAACATCCTGATCGGAGACGAGGTCGATGTGCTTAAGTTTCCGATCCCGCTGATTCACGGCGGCGATGGCGGCCGCTACATCGGCACCTGGCATACGGTGATTACCAAAGATCCGGAGAGTTCGTGGGTCAACTGGGGCATGTATCGCTTGATGGTGCACGATCGCAACACGCTCGTCTGTTTGTTTCCCATGCAGCAGCATATCGGCCAGATGTACCAGAAATATGAAGCGATGAACCGACCCATGCCCGTAGCGGTCGCCATCGGCGGGCAACCGGTGATACCGCTGGTGAGCTGTGTGATGATCCCGCCCTACGTCAACGAAGTGGACATTGCCGGCGCGCTCCAAGGCGCGCCGATACCGCTGGTCAAGTGCGAGACCGTGGATTTGGAAGTGCCGGCAAGCGCGGAAATCGTCATTGAAGGGGAGGTGCTGCCGCACGAACGGCGGGTCGAAGGACCGTTCGGTGAATATATGGGCTACGAAGCGGGAAAGTCCTCGCCGAAGCCGATTCTTAAAATCAAGGCGATCACGTACCGCAATGACCCCATTCTGCCGTTTTCAAACATGGGGATGCCTGTGCATGAAGGACAAACCGCCACGGCCCTGATAAAAGGCGCGGAAATTTTTTCCGAACTCAAGAAACTCGGTTTGCCGGTAAAGGGCGTTTTCTGTCCGCCGTTCGGCGTGGGACATATGGCCGTGGTGTCGACAGAAATCCCCTTCGTGAATTTCGCGCGCCGGGTGGCGCATGCGGTGTGGGCCACCAAGCCGGGGTTGTTCACCTATTACATCGTGATCGTCGAGCCCGATGTCGATCCGACCAACATGGATGAA
>Ga0080064_1005890_pt1 | contig 13799 bp, 13 predicted proteins | sample Subgrocontami54m_FD_69260 | JGI IMG/M metagenome (GOLD analysis project Ga0080064, IMG submission 69260) | Subsurface groundwater microbial communities from S. Glens Falls, New York, USA - GMW46 contaminated, 5.4 m (SPADES assembly) (version 2) ...
TGAGAAATTCCACGGCCCAATAAGCCCGTGGCTCGGAAAGGGGTTATTTTTCTGGAGGAACCTCATCGCGAACGCCCTTTTCTATATAACGAGCTATCTGTATTTTTCCTCTGGCCGCAGGGAGGAAAAACAGGCTCACCCCCGGGAGGACATTAAAAAGAGGCTCAATATCATAGCCGCCGCGGTCTGCTTTTTCTATGTGATTGCCAACACCCTAATCGCTTGGGACTTCGGCATGATGATTATCCCACACTGGGAAAGCTCCGTATTTGCCCCATATTTCTGGTCAGGGAACCTCCTCGCCGGCTTCGCCTTCCTGTATCTTATGTCACTTTTCTTCATACCCGGAAAACCGGGGGAACACCTGAATAAACATATCCTCGATTCAATGGGTAAGGTGCTGATAGGTTTTGTGCTTCTGTGGGTGTACCTGTTCTGGTCGCAGTATATAGTTCTCTGGTACGGCAATCTGCCGGACCGTGCAGGGCCTGTATTCAGGCAGATGAAAGGCCATTACACCCCTGCATTTACAATCATGATGGCGGCGATATTTATTGTTCCGTTTTTCGCCCTTATATTCAGGCGAATAAAGCTCTCTGTCAATGGCCTGGCCGCTGTCGCGGTCATAATATGCATCGGGGTATGGATTAGCAAATATCTCACGATACTGCCTGTCTTTTCGGAAGGCGGCACGCCGGTTATTATAACATGGACAGGTATTTCACTGATACTCGGGGGGCTGGCGGCCGCATTGCTCTCGCTCATCATCTTCTTCAGGCTGTGCCATGATGTTAAGGCGATGCCGGAGCAGGAATAGGAATGCCCATGGGGTTTATCATGGTATGTAAAAAAAGGTTTGTATGAATGTATGAAGAAAACATTTGAAATATCTTGTCGGCAAAGGGCAAAGAAACACCCCATTTTGTTTCTGCTGCTTGCGCTATCGGTCATGGTTCCTGCGCTCTTGCGCGCCGAGGAAGAACCATTTATCAGGATGCCGGATAAACCGGCATATATGGGGGCTGCGGCGTGCAACGGCAGGTGTCATGACCCCTGGTATCGGGCGTGGAAAGACACCCCCCATGCAAAGACATATGAATTGTTAAAGCCCGGTGTAAGGGCCAATGCCAAAACAATGGCCGGAATCAACCCTGATACTGACTACACGATGAACCCCAATTGTCTTAGATGCCATACCACGGGTTACGGGCAGAAAGGCGGGTTTGTCCCAGCGGAAACGCCCATTAGCGAGTGGAAGCCGAGCATGGAGCAGGTCGGATGCGAGATGTGTCACACTGCTAGGGGTGGGAATCAGGTCAGGGTCATCATGAAAAAGAGCAAGGGGGAATTCAAAAGAAGCAAGATAGAGCAATGGGGCGCAAGATATGATTATGAAAACATCTGCCTCCGCTGTCACGGGCACCCGAAGAGCCCCCACAAGCCTTCCGTAGACCCGAAATACAGCTTCAATTATAAGGAGCGGAAGAATCATATACATGACTACGAGAAATACTATGACGAGTTCAATAAGACACAGATATATAAAATAAAGCACGGCGAGGGGGTCACGGAGAAACACCCCCTTATGATAGAGGACTGGGACATCGTGGACGGGAAAATCCGTTTTAAAAAGCTCCCGCTCTGGGATGGCTGGCTCATATTTAAGAGGAAATAACCCTGATGAGAACTAAAGAGACGTTGCAGAAAATCTATGAAGGACACCGCACGCTCACGGCCGTCTTGTCTCTCTTTATTGCGCTGTCCGTCGTTGGTATCAAGGCGCTGCATGCGGAGGATATGTCCCCCGAATCGCCGGAACCGGTGGAATCAAAATACCTTGACGAGGAAAAAGAACGCTGGAAGGGGGGGCCGGCTTTCTTTGAATCTGTTGAAGGGGTAGAACGCATCCCCGTCCCTTCCGTGGCTGATTGGAAGGAAAAGAAGGTCGTCTCCTTGCCGCAGGGAGCCGTAGAATTCCCGGAACTTTCGTCCGATCCGAAAAACCCGAACGTGGACATGATCAGCAAAGAAGCATGGAACATCCCCTATGCACGGTTCTCCTATTTCGGTCTCTCAAACAGGGATATTGCATGGATAATGGGCCAGCTCCATATCCTGTTCGCGTCGTTCATACTCGGCGTCCCGTTCTTTATCATCATAGCCGAGATATTGGGGTGGAGGAGCGGGGATAAAAAATACGAGAGACTGGCAAAGGAAACCACGAAGATAGTGGTCGTGTGCTACAGCCTTACGGCCCTCACAGGGGGCTTCTTTCTCCTCGTGCTCATCACCTTCTATCCGAGCTTCATGACATGGCTGTTCCGGGGGTTTAAAAACCTGGTGAGCTTTTGGTATCCGGTTTTGTTTATCATTGAGACCGTCTTCATGTACTGTTATTACTATATGTGGGAACCGCTGGACAAGATGAACAAGAAATGGGTTCATATCATCCTCGGTATCCTCCTTAATCTATCGGGCATAGCGCTGCTTATCCTGATAAACGCGCCTGCATCATTTATGTTGACGCCCCCAACCGTAGAGGGGTCAGTACTGGGGATTGCAGGATTTGGAGAGTGGGCATGGATAAACAATTTCAGCTGGTGGCCACTCAATCTCCACCGGTTGCTCGGGAATTTCACCTACGGCGGATTCATTGTGGCATTCATAGGCGCCTATATGTACCTGATGTCCAAGAACGACGAGGAGAGGGCCTATTATGACTGGCAGGGGTATCTTGGCAACACCATAGGCCTCGGTTTCATTTTCCCCCTCCCTGCCGTCGGCTATATCTATGCCCACGAACTCTATCAGTATGATGCCTCCATAGGGATGTACATCATGTCTGACAGGCTCTCAATGTTTATGCTTGTCCAGGCCGTATTGATAGGCTTTCTCTTTATCGGCAGCAACTACTATATATGGGTCAGCACCAAAAGGATCGAGGGGGCGCAGAAATACCTGCTGGGGATGAAATACACCTATATCCTGATGTTTGTCTGCGCGGCCATATGGTTTGTGCCGAGGCATTTTTTCGCCACAATGCTGCTTGAGCCCGGGATGGTGCCGGCCGCGATGGCAAAGGACGCCTATCTCGCCGCGACCGAGCTGCCGGGGGAGTTGGCCTTTATGGCGCTTATGAAGGCAAAGAACACGGCCGCCACGGTGTTGATATTCCTGACCTTGCTGAATTTTATCTTTTACCGTATTGCCGTTAAGAAGGGAACCATAGAATATGGTAAAATCAATCCTGTTTCACAGTTCACGCTGATATTTCTCGCCTTTTCATCTACATGGTTGATGGGGCTTATGGGAGCCATAAGGGAACTGGCCAGAAAGAATTACCATGTCTACAGGGTCTTCAAGGACATGACGCCGGACGCATATACCCCGACCCTTCAACACACCGGCATGGTAGTCACCTCGGTTACCTTGATATTTTTCGCTATCTTGTGCTTTATCATATGGATGCAGCTTAAACTTCCCAAGTCCGCATCGGCAGAGACAAAGAATTCGGGAGAAGGTTAATGAAATTGCAATGGGATTCCCTTCTTAAGCACGGATGGGTTAAGAAGTTTATAGTGTATATCATCGGTGCCATGGTCATGACAGCGCTTACGAATAAGGCCGGCTTCCCCCGGTTATTCATTGTAATATTCAATGTCTATGCCTTCGCCTGTTTTCTCTTTTATGTCATCATAGACCTTCCGGCCATGAGGAAGCTTACGGGGCTGCGGGCTTTTGTCTATCTGATAGCGACCTTTGCCCTATTCTCCGGCCTCTATAGCGGTGTTGCCGCCTTTCTCCCGCAGTTTAACCCGGAGTTTGAGTTGGAGGAGATAAGAAAACCCCCGGTAAACCTCTCCGCCCTCAGCGGGCCTGAGGCAATCAAGGCGGGCGAGGCGGTCTATAATAAGAACAAATGCGCCAACTGTCATAAATTCAAAGGCACTGGCACCTCGATGAGGGGTCCCCATTTCGACCTCGTGCAGATAGGACTCAATGACGAGAAATGGCTCAAGGAGGGCATCGTTAACCCGAGAAAGGATGCGGCCAAGGGGTTTGAGGACCAAAAGTCAAAGACCGCGATGCCGACTTATTTCGGAGAGGACATCTCCGAGGACGAGATGGGGGCATTGCTGGCGTTTCTGAAGACCGGATGGAGCAAGGAAAATATGCCGGTAAGGGGTAAGGAGGATGTGGGGCCCATGGTAAGATGGGATGAGGACACTGAGATGATCGCCATGGGAAAGGAGACCTATGAGGGTAACCTCTATCCAGGGCTTAATTGTTCAGTCTGCCACGGTAAGGACGGCATATCCATAATGCAGGGCGCGAGGGACCTGAGAGACCCCAATTCCATATCCAAGAGACCGGGCAAGGATGGGAAGAAACTAAAGGACTGGACCGACGCCGACTGGTTTGACAGCGTTGCAAACGGAATCCCCAAAACCCCGATGATGCCATGGCTGGAGCAGTATCCGCCACGTGCCATCTGGCTTGCCGTAGTCTATGCAAAGCAGTTTTCAAAGAGTAAGGGTAAATGATATACTGGTCAATAAAAGCTAATCCGATTGAGTATGCCCTGTGCGATTATGTATAAGAACATCCTTGTTTGTCTCAACAATCAAGATGAAAGTTTTCTTCATGTAAATACCAACTGAAATTAGAGGAGGGAGTATTCCCCATGGACTAAACAGAAAGGTACGAAGGGATGTTAAGAAAAAAGGATAGAATACAGGGTGCAAGTTATTAGTCTATTAGACTGTAGTGTCATTCAACCCATTTAGTGGGAGGGGCGGCATAGTAACCGGCTATCTGGTTTTCGAAGCTTGTGTATTCAGCTAAGAAGGTTAATTTTACAGGGCCGGTTGGACCATTTCGCTGTTTTTCAATAATAACCTCGGCGTTTTTTGCGATCTTGCTTCTCTCACAGGAGCAGGCCGTAGTTCCTTTGGTTTCATCAGGACACTTGCAGGGGGTGTAAACCACTTCCCTGTATACAAAGGCCACCACATCTGCATCCTGCTCTATGGCGCCTGATTCCCGTAAGTCCGCCAATTGCGGCCTCTTCTCCTCTCTTCGCTCAGGCATTCTTGAAAGCTGGGAAAGGGCGATTACAGGCACATTGAGTTCCTTTGCCATAGCCTTCAGAGACCTTGAGATATCCGAGATTTCCTGCTCTCTGTTATCCGCATCATGCCTGCCTCTCATGAGTTGAAGATAATCCACAATAACGAGTTTGATGCCGTCCTGCCTCGCCAATCTCCTTGCCTTTGCCTTTATATCAAGAACAGATTGCGCAGGGGTGTCGTCTATGAATATAGGCGACTCATGCAGAATGCCAATTGCGGTTGTGAGTTTATTCCAATCTTCATCTTTCAGTTTGCCGCTTCTTAATCTGTAAAGGTCAACCTTTGCCCTTGCCGCAAGCAGCCTCTGCATAAGCTGCTCTTTACTCATCTCGAGCGAAAAAATTACTACAGGATTGCCTGCCTCTGCCGTATTCTGGGCAATATTCAGACAAAATGCTGTCTTGCCCATGCTTGGCCTTCCTGCAATAACAATAAGGTCTGATGGTTGAAGCCCTGATGTAAGCTCATCAAACTTATCAAAGCCGGTAGGCACACCTGTAATATGGCTATCATTTTTAGAAAGGTTTTCAATGAGCTTAAAGGTATGCGAGGTCAAAGCCTTTATAGGGTAAACAGACTGTTTTGTCTTATCCTGCGCTACCTCAAATATTATCTTTTCAGCGTCATCCACAAGGTCGTCTATCTTTTCTCTGCCGTTGTAGCATCTTGTTACTATTTCTGTGGATGAATTTATGAGCTTTCTGAGCAAGGCCTTTTCTCTTACTATCTTTGCATAGTAAACTATATTTGCCGCAGTTGGCGTTGATTCTACCAGCGCGGTCAGATATGAGACGCCTCCTACAGACTCAAGCGCACCCATATTTTTAAGGACATCCGGCAGGGTTACAAGGTCTATGGGTTCATTCTCTTTATCCTTGAGAGAACGCATGGCCTTGAATATTTTTCTGTGGGCATCCCTGTAAAAATCCTCTCCGCCCGGGTCTAATATGCCGGTAAGCTTGTCTATGGCATCGTTTTCAATAAGGACGGCCCCAAGGATAGATTGCTCTGCTTCTATATTTTGCGGGGGGAGCTTGTGAAGGGATATATCCTGCTGTAGCTGAATTGCCATGGGGAACACCTTAGGCTAAAGGCAAAAGGCACAAGGGAAAAAGATTTTGCCCTTAGCCTATAGCCTTATTCCTTTACAACCAAAACCCTGAGATTTGCAGTAACTTCCGTATGAAGTTTTACGGGGACCGTAAAAATGCCAAGGGCCTTAATAGGCTCTTCCAGATGAATCTTTTTGCGGTCTATCTGAATATTATTTTCTTTAAGACGCGCCTCAATATCTATTGATGTAACAGAGCCGAAAATCCTATCGTCCTCGCCGGTTTTTTTGGCAAAGTTTAAAGAAAGCTTTTCTATCTCCTGGGCCAGTTTTTGAGCCTCTTCCTTCTGTTTCTCTGCCTTCTTTTCCCATATCTTTAGCTCTTTCTCAAGAAGTTTAAGGTTTTTTGCTGTAGCCTCTATTCCAATTCCCTGTGGGATCAAATAATTTCTTGCATGACCATCAGCAACCCTGACAACATTTCCCATTTTACCAAGGGAAGGAGTGTTTTTCTTTAATATAATTTCCATTATTTTAATGCCTCCTCTATAGTTAGCAGATTGGTTTATCAGAGAACAGCGGGTTTGTTTTTCCAATCAGCCAATACTTTAATTCTCTAACTCATATCTAAACTATCCTGCCGTTGTAGTAAAAGGAAGGAACGCGAGTATCCTTGCCCTTTTAATGGCAGTTGCCACATCTCTTTGATGCTTGGCGCAGTTTCCGGTAATTCGCCTCGGGGTAATCTTGCCGCGCTCGCTTATAAATTGCTTAAGGATTCTGAAATCCTTATAATCTGCTTTCATATTTTTATCGGCGCAAAAGCGGCAAACCTTTTTCTTTTGAAAGGAACGTTTGCCTCCAAACTGCTGCTGGCGACCTTGAGGCGCAGACCCTGGTTTAGCTCTGTTTTCACTCATGGGTTTACCTCCTTAGATTCTTTCGCCTCTCCCTGCTTAATGTCCCTGCTTACTACCGCTGGGGCAGGCTCTGCAGGGACATGTTTTTCTTCTTTAGTTTTTTTAACAGCCTTTGTTTCTATCTTTTTAACTGTCTGATAACGGATAACATCCTCATTTAGCCTTAAAATCCGTTCAACCTCTTTAGAGGCCGCAGGGCTGGAAGAGATATTCGCAAAAATATAATGGCCATCCACATGTTTCCTGATTGGATACGCCATTCTCCTTTTGCCCCACTCTTCGATCTTGACGACCTGGCCATTTAGGCCCTCTACAGTCTCTTTTACCTTCTGGATGATCCCCTTTATGACATCCTCTCCTGCGTCCGGTCTTGTAATAAAGACCACTTCATAATTATTACTCATCCTATATGCCTCCTTATGGATTCCTATCCATTACTTAATAATGAATTAGGTGAGCCCCTGAACAAACTTCAGGGGCAAGGATTAATTCAAAAAAGCTTATACTATATTTTATTATGTAAATCAAGGATATTTTTTGTTTTTTGTTTTTGCCTTTTCTCCTTGACAATTATTTTCAAATATATTATAGATTTTATAACAATTTAATAACGGATGCTTCTTATCCAGAGTGGCGGAGGGACAGGCCCTTTGAAGCCACAGCAACCGCTCTGATGTAACATCGGAGGTCAGGTGCTAATTCCGTCAAGGCTTATATGCAAGCCTTGAAAGATAAGATTAGGTTTTAAGGCCTCTTCTTGATTTCAAGGAGAGGCCTTTTTTTATTGCAGTATGATTACACCGATTACCATTACAAAAGCAGATTACACAGATTAGAACCGTTTTTTAATCTGTGTAATTGTATTCTAAAATCTGTGTAATCAATTAACTAATAAAGGAGAAAAATATGAGTTATGTAAAAGGTCTGAAATGCAGGGAATGCGGCAAGGGGTATCCAAAAGAGGCGCTGCATGTGTGCGAGCTTTGCTTTGGCCCTCTTGAAGTTGACTACAATTATGAAAAGATAAAAAAGGCCGTCACAAGGGAAATAATTTCAAAGAGACCACCGAATATGTGGCGTTACAAAGAACTTCTGCCGATAGACGGTGAACCGGCAGTAGGTGTTGATGTGGGATTTACCCCTCTGGTAAGGGCAAGAAATCTTGAAAAGGTTCTCGGTGTAAAAGAGCTTTATCTGAAAAATGATGCAGTAAATTACCCGACCCTCTCATTTAAAGACAGGGTTGTGGCTGTTGCCATATCAAAGGCAAAGGAGTTCGGATTTAAGGTTGTTGCGTGCGCATCTACAGGCAATCTTGCCAACTCGGTTGCGGCCAATGCGGCAGCGTGCGGCATGGAGAGTTACGTATTTATTCCTCATGACCTGGAGCAGACAAAAATTCTCGGGACGCTTGTCTACGGGACAAATGTCATCAGCATTAAAGGCAATTACGACGAGGTCAATCGTTTGTGCAGCGAGATAGCCGGCAAATACGACTGGGCATTTGTGAATATAAACATACGGCCTTATTATGCGGAGGGAAGCAAAACATTTGGTTATGAGATAGTTGAACAGCTCGGCTGGCAGGTGCCAAAGCATATTATTGTGCCGATGGCAGGCGGTTCGCTTATTACAAAGATATGGAAGGCCTTTAAAGAATTCCAAAAGATAGGCCTTATTGATCAAGTTGATACAAAGGTCTATGGCGCCCAGGCAACCGGCTGCGCTCCGATTGTTACTGCTGTCAAAGAAGGGACAGAACTTATAAGACCAGTAAAACCAAAGACCATTGCAAAATCGCTGGCAATCGGCAATCCGGCAGACGGATATTATTCGGCAAAAACTATAAGAGAAAGTAATGGATGGGCTGAAGATGTGTCAGACGAAGAGATTATTGACGCAATGAAACTTCTTGCTGAAACAGAAGGGATATTTGCTGAAACCGCAGGCGGCGTCACTCTTGGGGTAACAAAGAAACTCATTCTACAGGGAAGGATACCAAAGAATGAGTCAATCGTTGTTTCAATAACAGGCAACGGCCTTAAAACCCAGGAGGCTTTACAGGATAAGATAGGCGCGCCCAGAATAATAAATGCAAGACTCTCTGAGTTTGATGATCTTATAGGGAAAGAAGGCAAGGTTTATGCAATAAAGGCAGGCAGGTAACGGGCGCCTATCACCTGCCTTTAAAGATATATTGGATTTTTTTTTGCAGTATAGTATTATGGTTATCAAAGGATTTTAGATTTAAATCGTAATTCATAAATTATAAATCGTAAATTATTTTAGGGAGATTTAGAATGGTTGACAAGTTTATAGAGGACAAGGTAACCCGCGTCCCCGTTAAAAAAGACGGCCAGGAGGTAAAGGTAGATTTCAATGACCTCAAGTCCGGCGGTTTTATAAAGCAGCGTCAAAAGGATCAGTTTACAGTAAGGCTCAGGTGCCCTGGCGGAAGGATTGATACAAAAAAACTGATTGAGATTTCAAAGATAGCGGATAAATACAGCAAAAAAAGCGTGGTGCATTTAAGCTTCAGGCAATCGCTTGAGATACTTTATGTTGACTATAAAGACTTTGACAACATGGTCAGAGACCTTGAGAAGATAGGTCAGAAGGTCGCATCTTGCGGCCCGCGGGTAAGGGTGCCAACCGCATGCGGGGGTTGTGAATACAATCCAAATGGTCTGACAGACACTCAGGCAATGGCAAGGATGGTTGATGAAAAATATTTCGGCACTGCGTGTTATCATAAATTCAAGATTTCATTCTCCGGCTGTCCAATTGACTGCGCAAGGACAAAAGAGATGGATCTTGGCTTTCAGGGAGTGGTGGAGCCTATATGGGATGAGGATACATGCACAGGCTGCACAATATGCAGCAAGGCTTGCAAGGAAGGCGCTATAGTAGCTCACCCTGAAACAGGAAAACCCATATACGACCCGCTGAAGTGCATCTGGTGCGGCGACTGCATAAGGGCATGTCCTACAGAATCATGGCAGGCAAAGAGATATGGCCATTTTGTAAGGATTGGCGGAAGGCATGGCAGACATCCGAGACAGTCGGACGATGCAGCCATTTTTATCCCGGACGAAAAGGTTCCTGAGGTTATAGAAAAAACGATTGAGTGGTACAAAACAAATGGAAAGAGGGGAGAACGTATTGGTTCAACCATTGACAGGGTCGGGCTGGACAGCTATATGAAATTTATGGAGCCTGTTTTCAAAAGCGGCGAACCGATAACAACAGGAAAGGCGCACAAATGGCAGATATAAAGGCAGATGATTCACTGGATTTAAGGGGCGTTTTATGTCCTATCAACTTTGTAAAGACAAAGCTTAAGCTTGAGAGTATGGATGCAGGCCAGGTTTTAGAGATTGTGTTGGATGACGGAGAGCCGATACAGAATGTTCCAAAGAGCATAAAGGAGGAAGGACACAGGATTGTTGAGGTGAAGAAAGAAGGGGAATATTTCAGGCTTAAAATAAAGAAGATATAGTTGTCTTCCCATAACCCATAGCTTATAACCCACAACCCGTATTTATAAGGAGGTAAATAATGTCTGTAAAGGTAAGGATCCCGACGCCGCTTAGAAAGCTGACCAATGGTCAGGATGAGGTTTCTGCGGAAGGCAAGACTGTAAAAGAGGTTATAGACGACATGGAAAGGAATTATCCCGGCTTAAAAGAAAGGATATGCGAGGGTGACGGCAAACTCCGGCGTTTTGTAAATATCTATGTCAATGACGAGGATATAAGATTCAAAAATAATATAGACACAGAGCTTAAAACGGGCGATGATGTTTCCATTATCCCTGCTATCGCCGGAGGAATACATTGAAAAAACGATTTTACCTTACCTATCCGCCTGAATTTATCAGGGAACCATTTATCTATCAGGTCGGCAAATTGTATAAGGTCGTGACGAATATAAGACAGGCAAATATATCGGACAAACTTGGCCTTGTAGCGCTGGAGTTGGAGGGCGAGGCTGGCGAGATAGATAAGGCTGTCAAGTTCTTATGCGATAAAGGTATTAAGGTAGAACCCATAGAGTTGGATGTTATAGAATAACATTCTGGCATGGTCTAATCTAATCCAGCCCTTTATTCTCCGCTGCCACTCCGCTATTACAATGATTGAACTTTAGTTCCGGGTGTGATATATCTAAGCCTGCCCCTGAATGTATCTATCAGGGGCTGATTAAATAAGTCAGGAGGTAGCTGTAAAGTGTCGGATACAATGTCAGATAAGATTGATACAGCAATATCAACCAGCGACAACAATGAAGCGTTTTACGAAAAGGCCATTAAAGAACCGCAGGTTGGCGAGATTATAAAGGGGAAAGTGGTCTGCATTGCAAAGGATGTTATTATAGTTGATATCGGATACAAAGCAGAAGGCCACATACCGCTCAAAGAGTTTCTTGATGCAAACGGAAACCCGCAGGTCAAGGTCGGGGATGAGATAGAGGCGCTGCTGGAAAACACCGAAGATGAAAATGGTTATGTGGTTCTCTCAAAAGAAAAGGCCAGGCAGATAATGGCATGGCGTGAGATAGAGGAGGCGTATGGGACCGGTAAGGCTGTAGAGGGGAGAATAATCCAGAAGATAAAGGCTGGTTTCAGCGTTGATTTAAACGGTCTTACCGCCTTTCTACCAGGCTCTCAGGCAGACTTAAGGCCTGTAAATAACCCTGACCAGCTTATTAATAGTTCTTTCATGTTTAAGGTATTGCAGTATGACAGGCAAAAACCAAATATTGTTGTATCAAGAAGGGCTATTCTGGAGGAAGAAAGAGAACGGACAAAAAAAGATACCATACATACCATACATATCATACATACATTAGAGGAGGGAAAGGTTGTTGATGGTGTTGTAAAAAATATTGTGAATTACGGCGTCTTTGTTGACCTTGGCGGAATAGACGGGCTCCTGCATATTACTGACATGTCATGGGGAAAAATAAAACATCCGTCGGATATCTTTAATATCGGCGATAAAATATCTGTTAAAATTATCAAGTTTAATAAGGAAGAAAATAAAATATCCCTTGGCTTAAAACAAATGAAACCCAACCCCTGGGATACCGCTGAAGAAAGATATAAGGCCGGAGCGAAGGCAATGGGTAAGGTCGTCAGCATAGCGGACTACGGGGTATTTGTGGAGCTTGAAGAAGGTTTAGAAGGGCTGGTGCATCTGTCTGAATTAAGCTGGGCAAAGATAAAGCATCCCTCTCAAACATTCAAAATTGGAGATACAGTAGAGGTAAAGATATTAGAAATAGATCATGCAAATAGGAAACTGTTTTTAAGTCGCAAGCAAATTGAACCAAGTCTATGGGATGAACTGACGTTAAAATATCCAAAAGGGGCAAGGGTTAAGGGTGTTGTAAAAAACATTGCGGATTACGGTGTTTTTGTCGGCATAGAAGAAGGTGTGGATGGATTGGTGCATATATCTGATATGTCATGGAATAAAATAAAACACCCAACAGAGCTTTTTCAAAAAGGCCAGGAGATAGAGGCGGAAATTTTGAATGTAGATAAAGACAAGGAAAGGCTTTCCCTCAGTATAAAGGCGGTTCAAAAAGATCCCTGGCGGGAAATTGGGGGAAAATACCACGCAGGCACATCTGTCAGCGGCAAGATAACAAACATAGCACATTTCGGGGCATTTGTAGAGTTGGAGGATGGTGTGGAAGGTCTTATACATGTGTCGGAATTAATCAGGGGCAAGAAAAAGGGATTAGAAATAACTGTTGGGGATAAGGTGGAAACAGAGGTGTTAAATGTGGACCCTGATGAAAGGAAGATAGGTCTTGGCCTCAAGGGATTAGTAAAGGCGGAGGAAAAGGCAGTTATCTGACAGCGCTATGAGAAAGAAATATATAAAATGGGTCTTAGGCATTGCAGGTCTCTTCTTTTTTCTTTTTTTTATATTCTTTATTATTCTTCTGAGCGGCGGCGGTCTTCCCTTCGGCGATAAAATAGCTGTGGTAGAGGTGGATGGAATAATAACCGAACCGGAATCAATCAACAAACAGATTAAAGAATTTGGAGAAAGGGACGATATAAAGGCTATAGTTGTAAGGATAAACTCGCCTGGCGGCGGGGTCGGGCCTTCTCAGGAGATTTATAGAGAGATAAAAAGGGTAAGCGCTAAAAAGAAGGTGATCGCTTCCATGGGCGCTGTGGCCGCTTCCGGTGGTTACTATATCGCGGCGGCAGCCAATAAAATTGTTGCCAACCCAGGAACTATTACAGGCAGCATCGGCGTTATCATGGAATTTGCAAATGCGGAAGAACTGCTGAGCAAAATAGGTTTTAAGGGCTATGTAATAAAGAGCGGAGAATATAAGGATATAGGCTCTCCTCTCAGAAGCATGAAAGATGATGAGAAAAGGCTTCTCCAGAATGTTATAGATGATGTGCATCGGCAATTTGTTGATGTCGTGGCTGAAAATAGGAAGTTAAAGGTTGATGTAGTCAAAAAAATTGCCGATGGCAGGATATTTTCAGGACAACAGGCAAAAGAGATTGGATTAGTTGATGAGATTGGCAATTTTCAGGATGCTATTGATATTGCAGCTTCCATGTCCAATATAAAGGGCAAACCGAGTGTTTTATACCCGGAGAAAAAGGGCATTAGACTGTGGGATATTATCTTTGGCGATGCCGCAGGTCAGATGTTAAAG
>Ga0080064_1005892_pt1 | contig 13795 bp, 6 predicted proteins | sample Subgrocontami54m_FD_69260 | JGI IMG/M metagenome (GOLD analysis project Ga0080064, IMG submission 69260) | Subsurface groundwater microbial communities from S. Glens Falls, New York, USA - GMW46 contaminated, 5.4 m (SPADES assembly) (version 2) ...
CGGCTACGCCAACGTGTGGCTCGATCCCGCCGGCGTGCTCCGCCGGCTGACGACGGCGGTGCGCCCGGCTGAATTGCTCGGCGGCGATCCGCCGGCCGCCAGCGGCGGCAGTGTGCCCTCGCTGGCGCTGGCGGCCGTGCAGGCGTTGTCGCCTTCGACCGCGGCGGCGAAGCTGTCCGGTTTCATCGATTACCGCGGACCGGCCGGTGTGATTCCGACGCTGCCGATCGAGGATGTGTTTCTGCCGGATCGCTGGAACGGATCCTGGCTGCAGTCCGGCCGTCTCTTTCGCGACCGGGTCGTGTGGGTGGGACCGCTTTCGGAAATTCGTTTCAAGGATTATCATGCCACGCCGTTCGAACGTACGCCCGGCGTGGAAGTGCAGGCGCAGATTTTCGAGACGCTGGTGCGCCAGCGTGTGCTGCAGCCGCTGCCGTACGGCATGGTGATTGCGCTGGTGGCGCTGCATGCCGCGCTCGCGGCGTTGGCCACGAGCGTGTGCCGCCGCGTGCCGCTGCAACTCTTCATCGTCGTCGGCGGCGTCGTGGGCTGGACGGCGCTGGCGTTCGGGCTGTTCGCCCAGGCGCGGATTGTCCTGCCGGTCGTGGCGCCGATGGGCGGCTGGCTGTTGGCCGGCAGCGGCGGACTGGCCACGCGCTTCCTCGCCGAACAACGCGATCGCCGGCGGCTGCGTGCCGTGCTCGACCGCTACGTTTCGGAACAGGTCGCCCAGATTATCCTGCAGCAGCCGGACGAATTCAGCGAGGCGCTTCGCGGGCAAAGGCGGCCGGTCGCCGTGCTGTTTGCCGATCTGCGGGGTTTCACCGGCTGGATGGAGCGCGCCGAGCCCGAGGCGGTGGTCGCGCAGCTCAACGAGTATTTTCACGCCGTGGTCGACTGCGTGCTCGCGCAGGGCGGCACGCTCCAGAAATTCATCGGCGATGCCGTGCTCGCGGTCTGGGGCGACACGCAGACGGCTGGTGCCGCCGCCGACGCGGTGCGCGCGGTCAACGCGGCGCTCGCGATGGAGGCGACCGTCACGCGGCTCAATGCCACGTGGCGCGGCCGCGGCGATCGGGCATCGCTGGCGATTGGGATCGGGCTGCATCACGGCATGGCGATGGTCGGCAATGTCGGTCACCCGCGGCGGATGGAATTCACCGTGCTCGGCGACGCGGTGAACGTCGCCGCGCGGCTCGAGTCGGCCAATCGCCAGCTCGGCACCACCGTGCTCGCGAGCGCCGCAATCCGGGACCTCACCGCCGCGACGCACGTGCACGCGCCGCTGGGACGATTCGTGCTCAAGGGACGCAGCGAGGCCGTCGAGATCTTCGTGCCGTTCGGACTGAAGGCCGAGTCCGTTGCCGCCTGGCTCCCGGGACTCGAGCACGCGCAGGCGGCGTGGTGCGCCGGCGATTTTTCCGGCGCGGCCAACGGGTATGCCGCCCTGGGCGGGCAGCCGTCGCCCCTCGCGGATTTCTTCAACACCCGGGCGAATCTCGCCCGCCAATATGCGGCGGTCCCGCCGGCCGGGTGGCGGGGCACGCACGTCCTTGAATTGAAATGAACCTTCACTCCTTCATGTCACGCGGCCTCCACCGCGTTCCGCTGGCGTTCCTCGCACTCGGGACCCTGGGGGCGCGGGCGGCAATGCCGCAGCCCATCGTCGAGACCATCGTCACGGAAGCGGTGAACGAGGTCGTGCGGATCGCGATCCCCACCGGTCAGGAGGAACCGGCCGCGGTGCGTTCACGGCTGCGCGCGCCGGACCGGTTGCGGACCGGCCGGCTTTCCCGCGCGGAACTCGAGGCGCCGGACGGCACGCTGACGCGGCTCGGGGCGAACACCGTCTTCGCCTTCGATCGCGCGTCGCGCACGCTGCAGCTCGATCGCGGCAGTCTGCTTTTCCATGCGCCGACCGGTCGCGGTGGCGGCACGGTGCGCTCGCCTTCCGCATCCGCCGCCGTGCTCGGCACCACCATCATCGCGGCCGCCACGCCGGACGGCGGGTTCAAGCTGCTGGTGCTCGAGGGCCGCGCGCAGGTCGACTTCACCTCGGGCGCTCGACTGCAGCTGGGGGCCGGGCAGATGACGTTTGTCCGGCCGGCCACGGGCGGCGTGGGCGCGCCGGGGCCCGTCGTGAATTTCGACCTCGCGCAGCAGGTGCGGAGTTCGCGGCTCGTGCAGGGTTTCGCGCGGCCGCTGCCCTCGCGCGCGCGGATCGAGCAGGCGGTTGAGGCGCAACGTCGCGCGGTCGGCCAGGGCCAGTTTACCGCCACGGGTTTCCTCGTGTTCACCGCCACGAGCGACACGCAGGTCAACGGCATCGAGGCCGGCGGTCCCGACGCCGATGATCGGCTCGTCGGCGAGTTCACCACGCCGCAGCGGATCGCGCTCAACAGCGGCGCGACCCTGACGAGCGCGCGGCTGCCGGCGGAGCGGTTGTTCCGCACGCCGCTGCTCGTGCCCGCGGCCGAGAGTCCGTTTCTCAACAAGGAATCCGACGTGCTGATCACGGGCCTGCTGGGACAGCACGTGGTGGTATCGACTCCAACGCTGAGCCTCGCGGGGTGGGGGCTCGCGGGATTCCAACTGGTCGGCCGTGATGCGATCACGTTCACGAGCTCGACGCAGTTCACCGATCTGGCCGGCGTCGACTACCTCCGCGTCTTCAGCCCGCGGATCGCCGTCGCCGCCGGGGCGAGCGTCACCGCGGGGTTCTCACCGGGCGGCGCGTCTACCTTCTATTTCGATGCCGACGAGGATCTCGTATTTGACCGCGGCACCGTGGCAAACGCGGGCGGCGGCCTGATCCTGCAATCGCATTCGGGTGCCCTCCGGCTCACCGGCGCCGCGGCCCAGGCCGCCGGTCTCATCGGCGCGCCGACCGTCATCCCGGGTTCAATCAACTTCGATGCGCCGGTGGGAGCGCTGGAGATCACCGGTTCGCAGATTCGCGCGGCCGGCACCGTGGCGGCCCTGGGCAACACGGTGACGATCCGTGACACGCGGTTCGATCTGTCCGGCAGCTTCTGGGCGGACGCAACCGACACCGCCCGGCTCGACGCGCTGACGTGGAACCGCGGGCCGGGAGACGCGGTGTTTCAAACCACGGCGGGCAATCTCGTTGATCTGCGGGCGACGGCGTTCGACGGCTTTCGCGAAGTCAACCTTGGCGCGCGCACGCTCGCGCTCGAGAGCGTCCGCTTCCCGGCGGGCGCAACGGTCCGGCTGGTGAGCGCGGAAGGCCGGCTCGCGCCGCTGCCGAACACCGGCCAGTCGGTCCAGCCCGGCTTCGTCAATTTCGTGCGCGACGTCACCTACGCCGACAAGCCGGCGCAGGATTTCGTCGCGACTTCGGCTGGCGGCACGGGACGCGAGCTCACGCAAATCTCCGTCACGAAACCGGGACCATGACCACGACAACCCTTGGATCGCGCGCGCGCTGGACGGCGCTGCTGCTACTCTTTGGAACACTCACGCTGCGCGGTGGAGTTCCCCCGGCGCCGGCGACCGGCGCGGCACGCGCCGTGCCCGAGCTGTTTGCCGGCGAGATGGACGACGTCGGCCCGCAATACCTGCTGCTGCCGGCGCAAGCCCGGCTGCCGCTCGAGCTCTGGACGGAATGCGAAATCACCGGCACCTCCAACGCCACGCTCGTCGAATCGAATCCACACTCGTCCACCATCACCTCAATGCAGGTCGGTGCGACGGCGCCCTTCACGCGGAAATCCTGGCGGGGCGGCGAACTCGAAATCGACGCCGGGTTCCGCCTGCAGACGTATCGGTACGGGTTGCTCGCCCAACCGCGGCGGAAGATCAATTTCATCGAGATCGACCGCAACGACTTCGATTTGATCGGCGCGCACCTGCAGGGCGCGTGGCGGCGCGAGGGCTGGTTTGCCAGCGCGGCGTTGCGCGGCGCCTCACTCGAGAACCGCGCCAACCATCGGGTGTTTTATCAGGAAGCGTCGTTCGAGTGGCAGCTCTTCCGGCAATGGCGGGCTGGCGCGCGCGGCGTCATCGTGGCCGGGCTGGAGGGAGCGATGCGCTGGTCGCACACCGACTCGTTCGGTTTGCTGCCGGCCGGTTGGAACAATCGCGTCGAGCAGGCGCTGGTGGTCGTCTACGATCGCAGCATCGCGGCGCGCTGGCGGCTGCAGCCGGCCGTGCGGGTGCTGGCGAGCGAATACCTGCATCGGGACCGCGCTCGGCGCGACGTTCACGGCTCGGCTCGCACGAGCCTGATCCGCCGGCTGGGAGAACAGGCCGAACTCCGGCTGAGCATCGGCTATGACCGGCGCAACAGTTCCGAACCGCTGATCGCGGATTTTGCGAAATGGGACGCCGCGCTCGCGGCCGGCGCGCACTGGCGGTTCTGAGCCCAATTTGCGTTCGAGATGACCCGCCAGTCGCTTGGTGCTCGGAGTCTCTGGTCTTTGGTCTCTATACAGGACGTCAGAAGTTCTTGCGCATGTTTGGAGGGCCCGGCTCCGTCCGGGCCTAGGACGACACGGAGGTCGTCCCTCCATTCCTGCGCATTCGACCCTGACGCTGTGTTTAGTCCCTGGTCCGCGGCGAAGCCGCGATCAGAACGTGCCCTTCACGCCGAAGCTCCAGAGCGAGCCGAACTCGATTCGCTGGCGGAACCGCGCGACGGGCGGGGTGCTCGGGCCGTAGATCTTGATGTCGTCCGGGGCATCGCCGACGTTGCGCAGGCTCGCGAACAGCGCGAAGCGTTTGTAGAAGCGGTACTCTCCGTTGAGATCGAGGTAGAGCCGCTTCGACCACCAGGTGTATGTGCCCGGCTCGATGCTGTTGGTGGCCGTGGTCGCGATGGCGGCGCGGCGCTGCAGGCTGCGATAGTTCCAGTTCGCGCGGAGCAGGAATTTCTCACGCGTCAGGCTGACGCCCCAACTCGCCGTCCGCGGAATGAAGCCGGGGAAATTGCCCGAGCCGGCCGGGCCGGTCACCCGTTGTGACGCGCCATTGACGAACACCTGCACGCCGCGCGCCCAGCGTGGCAGGAAGGTGAGGGCCTGCTTGTAACCGAGGTTGATGCCCTCCATGCGCACCGTGCTGTCGATGTTGTGCGTCGTGACGATCGGGTAGTCGCCATAAACGTTGGGATCGATGCTGTAGAGCTCGAGAAACTCGGGCGTCGCCGGGATGGTGGTGCTGCCGAAGAAGTTTTTGAAGTCGCGCCGGAACGCGCCAATCGACAGCTGGCCGACGCCCTGGAAATAATACTCCAGCCGCGCGTTCACCGTGCGCGCGCTCCACGGCTTGATGGCGACGTTGGTCAGCGAGATCTGATCGTTCGGCGTCGGGTTCTCGGGATCAGGCAGCGTCACGCCGCCGGAGTATTGCGCGAAGTCCGGCCGGCCAATCGAAGTGTACCAGGCGGCCCGGGCGATCAGATCCTCGCGCAGGTTGTAGCTCGCGTTGAGGCTCGGAAACCACCGCAGGTATTCCTTTTTCATGTGCGCGCCGCGGTCGAGGAACGTGAGCTGCGACACGCCAAGCGCGTTGGTCGTGGGCACGATCAGCAGCGGCCGGCCGTTGGCGCCGAGGATCGGCCGGCCCTGCGCGTCGCGCTGCTCGTTGAGCGTCGGATCGGTCAGCGGACCCTCGCCCTTCACGTTGGTCTGTTCGAGGCGCACACCCGCCACGAGCTTCAGCCGGTTCTCGAGGAGCCCGACATCTCCGCGGACGTACGCCGCCGACACGAGTTCCGAGGCATGCTTCGAGTTCGTGACGCGATTGCGGTACGTCGTGTTGGCGTTCGTGGTGAAATGCGAGGGATTCGCGACGAAATCGTTGTAGACGAGTTCGCTGCTCACGCCCTGGTATTTCGGAAAACCATAGTGCGGCTGCCGATCGGAGAAGCTCGGGTCGAGGAACGGCGCGGAGCGATCGTCGCTCGTCGGCGTCAGCGTCGTGCTCGCCACGCCGTCGGCGCCGACGAACGCGTAGTTCGGCACGCTGAAACGCTGGTCGCGCCGCGCCTCGCGAAAGTCGACGCCCGTCCGGAGCGTCACCGGCACGCGGCCGTAGAAGCTGCGCCGGAGGTTCGCATACGCCGTCCGCTTGACGTCGTCCGTGCTCCGGGTATTGGCGGTCGTGGCGGTGAGCACGTAACTGTCGAGCGAATACGGGTTGACCGGGTTGCCGGCGGCGTCGGTGACGGCGATGACTCGCGGCCGGAGGTAAAAAATGTCGGAGAACGTGATGTTCAGCCCCGTCCGCCGTGAAGTCGTGGTGTCGAAGAAGCCGGACTCGACGTTGCGATTGCGGTTGGCCGCGCGGGAGTAGGCGAAACCGGTTTCGCCCTTCCAGATCGGCCCGTCGTGCCGCCAGATGATCGACGGCATGAAGGTCCAGTTCGAACGCGTGTTGCCGGTCGTCTCCAGGTTCAGCGTGCCGGCGCCGGGGGCGCCCCGGGTTTCCGCGAGGCTGAAGTTGCCCGCGGTCACGCGACCGACGTCGAAGGTCAGCTCGTTGTGGTTGATGTGCACGTCGAACGTCGAGTACTGGAACGAGAGCGACACCCGGTCGTTGCGGGTGAACCGGTAGTCGGTGGTGAAGCCGAACGAACTGCGCCGCGTATCTTTGCCGCTGTTACGGATGAGGACCGAGCTCAGGTAGGGATTGCCGGGGGTCGTCGCGACGAAGTTCGCGTTGGTCACCCCCTGCACGCCGCGCCAGGTGTTCTGAATCTGCGGTTCGCCCGAGTACTGGCGGTTGAACCCGGCGGAGAGCGTGAACCCGAAGTTCTTCGTGACCGGAGCGATGTAGGAAATGTCCATCCCCGGATGGATCTTGTGCGTCGGGTGCCGCGGCGCCGGTGTCTTGCCCCATTTCTTGATGTCGTCGCGCAGCATCAGGTACGTGCTGAAGCTGAACTGCGGCTTCGTGCGCTCGAAGGAGCTGCGCGGCACGAGATTCACGGAGCCGCCCAGCGCGTTCGCCTGCGAGTCGGGGGTGGGCGAGAACGCGACCTCGATGCGCGACATGTTGTTGATCGAAACCTGATCGAGGCCGATGCCGCGGGTGGTTCCCCCGCCGCCGCCGCCCACCGCGCTGGCGAGGCCGAAGCCATCCAGCGTGACCGGCACGTAGTCGGAAGGCACGCCATTGAGCGAGATGTCGCGCGCATTGCCGCCGGCGTAGTCGATGTTCACGCCGGGCATGAATTTCAGGAACTCGGCGATGTTGCCCTCCGCGATGTCGCCAAACTCGTCGGTCGCGACGACGTTCTTCATGTTCGGCGCGTACCGCTGCTCGTTGATGGCGAGCGCGGAGGCGCTCATCTCGCGCGACGTCGCCACGACGAATTCATCGAGCTGGATGGTTTCGCCCTGCGGGTGCGCGGAAGTGGTCGAGGTGAGCGGCGCGAGTTCGAAATCGCGCTGCGCGGTCTGGCCCGCGGTCACGTTCACGGTCGCCGTCGCGGCGGGAAATCCGGTGAACCCGACGTGCATGCGCGCAGCGCCGGCCGGAACTCCAGGGAGCCGGTAGTAACCGTCGGCATCGGTGAACGTTTCGAGCGCGGTGCCTTCGACCGTGATGCGGGCGCGTTCCAGCACGCCGCCCGTGGCCGGATTCGTAACGCGGCCTTCAATCGTGCCGGCGCTGCCGGATTGCGCGCGCAACGCGCAAGTCAGCGCGAGCGCGACACAGGTGAGCCGAAACAACCGCGTGCAGTGCGCGGCAAGGTTGCCGGGTGTAGTCATGGAGTTTGAAACACAATGATAACGCGGAGGTCCGGTCCGGGGCAAGCGGCGGGTTGGGCCAGCCATGGCAGGCTCGGCGGAGGCTTGCCAACCACGCGGCGGCCGGCCGAATCTCGCACCCGTGAACCCCGCGCGCATCCGCGCGAGTGTCGCTGCCCCAAGCAACCCCTCCGCGTCGCCGGTCCGCGCTCCGCGCGCCGGCCTCGCCTTCCTCCCATGACCACACCCCAGCTCTCTCTTCTGCTCCGCACGCGTCGGCGAGCGCAGCGCCTCGGCCGGCTTGTTCTCCTCGGCGCCGCGCTGGCCACCGCCGGTTCCGCCGCCGCGCTCGAAACCCTCGTCGGCACCGTCACCAACGCCGCCACCGGCCAGAACCTCGAGGGCGCGCGCGTCGTCGTCCAGGGCACCGGTCGCGAAGCGCTCACCGACAGCCTGGGCCTGTATCGGTTCGATGACCTGCCGGCCGGCCCGGTGACGCTCTCGGTGTCGTACACGGGGCTGAAGCCGGCCGACGTGAGCGTCGAAGTCGGCGCGGGCCGAGCCAATCGGCGCGACGTCGGCCTGACGGCGGACATCTATCAACTCAGCAAATACGTTGTTTCCGGCGATCGCGAAGGTCAGGCGCAGGCGATCACGCTGCAGCGGAATTCGGATGGGATTAAGAGCATCGTTTCGGCCGACGTTTTCGGCGGGCTCGCCGGCAATCCCGCGGAGCTGGTCGCGAAGCTTCCCGGCATCGAGGGCGAGTCGGTCGGCGGCGACATCCGTTACATTCGCGTGCGCGGCCTGAACCAGAATCTCAACAGCATCACGATGGACGGCAACCGGCTCGCCGACGCGGCCTCCGCGGGCGTCACGCGCGAGTTCCAGTTTCAGACCATCGGCTCCGACGCGGTCGAGCGAATCGAAGTCACCAAGCTGCCGACGCCGGACATGGACGGCGACTCGATTGGCGGCAACGTGAACCTGGTGTCGAAGAGCGCGTTCGACAGCACGCCCGAGCGCCGCCTCCGCGGATCGGTCGGCACGATCTGGCGCGCGACGGACAGCCGCGACAAGATTCGGCCGAATTACTCGTTGTCGTACTCCGAGGTGTTTGGCGGGCGGATCGGCATCGCCTTCAATGCGGCCTATCGCCCGCACTATTCCATCGCGGAGCAATCCACCCAGCAGCACCAGCAGCTGGCGACCGGCCCGCTGGTCGGGCCGGCCTACACCCACAACTACGACTTCGTCGATTTCCGCAATCTGCGCAAACGCTCGGGCCTCTCGCTCAAGGTCGACTACAAGTTCAGCGACTCCACGCGCTTCTACGTCAGCGGTTCGCTGAACAAGCACGTCGAGCACGAGAGCGACGCCGAGGCGATGTTCGTCACCAACCAGGCGATCGCGACCCGCGATGCTGCCGGCAATCTCACCGGCAACAACGGCATCGTGCCGGGCTTCACCGATACGATCACCGAGGTGCGGCCCGTGCCTTCGAGCGTCGTCACCCTGCGATCAACCAACCTCTACAAGGATGGCAAGACGCAGAACCTGCAGATCGGCGGCGTGCACCGTTACGCGCGACTGAACCTCGACTACGACGGCTACCAGTCGACGTCGAAGGCGAACTACGCCGGCACCTCCGAGCCCGATTTCATTGCGCGCGGCACGATGGGCTGGCGGCTCGATCGCACGGAAAACGCCTACCTGCCGCGGCTCACGCAGACGGCCGGCCCGGATTGGACGAACATCAATTCGTACACCGAAAACGCCTACAACATCGCGCGCCGCGCCGCCTGGGACAATTACCGCGGCGCCTCGCTCAATGCGAAGCAGAGCATGTCTTGGTCCCTGCCGACCTATGTGAAGGCCGGCGTCCGCTGGCGCGAGCAGACGCGGCGCAACGTCAGCACGCCGTACAGCGGCACCTACGTCGGCGCCGACGGCGTGATGGGCGTCAACCCCGCCACCGGTCGCAACGACGACAACCTCGCGCAGTTCCTGTCGCAGCGTCCGCTGCCCGGCGACCTCGCCCGTTATCCGCGCTTCCCGTTTCCCAACGTCGTCGGCGAGGCGCCGAGTTTCTGGGACGTGCTGCAACAGCATCCCGACTATCTGCGGGAGAATCTGGCGACCGACCTGCAGAACGAGCTGCGGGCGAACACGCAGTTCACCGAGGACATCCGGTCCTGGTACGTCATGGGCGATGTGAAGCTGGGCCGCGTGTCGCTGCTGGCCGGCGTGCGGGTCGAGCAGACGGAAGTGAAGGGCGAGGGATCGTTGCAGAACATCAGTCCCGAGGAGCGCGCCCGCCGCGCCGCCTTCACCGGGCCGCTGACCGAGGCCGAAATCCGCCGGCGGACGATCGCCGAGTTTGGCAACCGGCAGACGCGCACCGGTTCCTACCGGAACCTGCTGCCCGGTGTGCACCTGAAGTACTCGCCGCTGCCGAACCTGATCACGCGCTTCGGCTACGCCGGGAACGTTGGCCGCCCCGGCATCGGGCAGTTGGTGCCGAACGCCACGGTCAACGACGACACGCGCACGGTCACCACCAGCAACCCGTCACTAAAACCGCAGACCGCGGATAATTTCGATATATCGGCGGAATACTATTTCGAACCGGCGGGCGCGGTGACCGCCGGCGTGTTCCGGAAGGACATCAAGGACTTCATCTACAATGCCGGCGGCCAGACCATCGGCAGCGGCGAGGACAACGGTTTCGGCGGGCAATATGCCGGCTACACCGTGAACACCCAGGCCAACGGCGGCACCGGCAAGGTGAAGGGCCTGGAGGTCAGCTACACGCAGCAGTTCACGTTCCTGCCGCGGTTTTGGAAGGGATTTGGCGGATTTGCCAACGGCACGTGGATGAAGGCCGAAGGGAATTACGGCAGCGGCACCGCGATCGGGCTGGCCCCGGCGCCGAAGATTGCCGGCTTCAATCCGGTGAACGCGAACGCGGGCATTTCCTACATCAACAACAAGCTCACCATGCGCGTGCAGCTGAACCATCGCGGCCGGTACCTGCTCACGTTCAACGCCAACGAATCCCGCCAGATCTACGCGCGGAAGCGGACGACGCTCGGCGTGAAGACCTCGTATCGGTTCACGCGGCAGATCGAAGGCTATTTCGACGTGGTCAACCTCCGGTCGGAACCTGATCGCGAATACGAGTACGCGGGCGGTCGCGCCCGCGTGTACTCGATGCTGCTCCCGCAGTTCTTCTTCGGGATCAACGCGCGCTTGTGAGACTGACTGGGTGGTGGGGCTCGCTCTCCGAGCGGGCCTGAGATTCAATCCGCGCAGGGCAACCCAGGCCGGCTCGGAGAGCCAGCCCCACCGGAATGTCGGCGCGGCTGCGCCGCGCGTTTTCGCATCGCCACCACCGCGACAATTCGCGCAAGCTGCGCATCGCGCCACTCTGCGTAGTGAAGCTGCTCACCCCCCGATTCTCGCTCATGAAGACTGCCCCGATTTCGCGTCGTGAATTCATCAAGACCTCCGGCCGGGTGGCCACCGTCTCCGCGCTGGCGGGCGTCGCGCTGCCGCACGTGCATGCGGGCAGCAGCGACCTGATTCGCGTGGCGCTCGTCGGGTGCGGCGGCCGCGGGACCGGTGCCGCCACGCAGGCCCTCTCCACCACCAGCGGGCCGATCAAGCTCGTGGCGATGGCCGACATTTTTCAGGCGAGGCTCGCGCGTTCGTTCGAGGCGATCAGCAAACAGTTCGCCAGCCAGACGGAAGTGCCCGCCGAGCAGAAATTCCTCGGGCTGGACGCCTACAAGGCGGCGATGGACTGCCTGAAGCCGGGCGATGTCGTCATTCTCGCCACCCCGCCGGCATTTCGCTGGGTGCACTTCAGCTACGCGATCGCGAAGCGGCTGCACGTGTTCATGGAAAAACCCGTCACGGTCGACGGGCCGACCAGCAAGCGGATGTTCGCGCTCGGCGAAGAGGCGACGAAGCAGAACCTCAAGGTCGGCGTCGGGCTGATGTGCCGGCACTGCCGCGCGCGGGGCGAGCTGTATGAGCGAATCAAGGACGGCCAGGTCGGCGACATCATCCTGATGCGCGCCTATCGAATGCACGGCCCGGTCGGCTATTTCGCTTCGCCGCCGAAACCCGCGGACAAGACCGACCTGATGTACCAGATCGAGCGGTTCCACAGCTTCATCTGGGCGAGCGGCGGCTGTTTCAGCGACTTCTACATCCACAACATCGACGAGTGCTGCTGGATGAAGGATGCGTGGCCGATCCAGGCGCAGGCGAGCGGCGGCCGGCTTTACCGCGGCGACAGCGTCGATCAGAATTTCGACACCTATTCGGTCGAGTACACGTTCGCCGACGGGGCGCGGCTGTTCCTGGAAGGCCGCACGATCAACGGCTGCCTGGCCGATCACTCGAGCCTGGCACACGGCACGAAGGGGCTGGCGATCATTTCCGAACGCGGGCACGCGCCGTCGCATGCGAGCATCTTCCGCAGCCAGAACAAATCCACCGCGGAGCTGTTTTGGGCGTACCCGCAGCCGGAGCCGAAGCCGTATCAGTGCGAGTGGGACGACTTGATTGACGCGATTCGCGGGGACCGGCCCTACAATGAGGTGAAGCGGGGCGTGGAGGCGAGCCTCGTGACGTCGATGGGCCGGATGGCCGCGCACACGGGCCAGATCATCACCTACGACGAGATGCTGAACTGCGAGCAGGAGTACGCGCCGGGACTGGACCAGCTCACCGCCGATTCGCCCGCGCCGCTGCAGCCGGATGCCGAGGGCAAGTACCCCGTGCCGCTCCCCGGCCAGCTGGGCAAGCGGGAGTATTGAGCGTGTCGTCACGGCGCTGCTGGCGAATGCCGCTCCTTTCTCCTCGAGCTTTGAGTTTGGCGTGATGAAGAATGCGCTGCCCTTGCGAGCGCGCTCGGCGTCGTCCAGACATCGCCATCGCGACGGCGGAGATACTGAGGAAGCGTCGTGCCGCCCGAGGAGCGACCGGGAAAGCCGCATAACCGTGGCTTGATTGGTGATCGCTGCAGCCTAACCTGGCGACGAATGCCAACGCCGGGAACTCACGCTTGCTACTCATCGAGCGTGGACGCGTTTCTTGGGGCTGACGTTAACAGTGTAGTCGGCGCCTTGACGCTTGGGAGCCAGTTTGCGGTCGAGGAACGCCAGCGGGATGCCTGGCGTGATGAAGTCGATGTGCTGAAAGCCGCGCTGGCCGGAGTTCAGGGCACGGTGTTCATGGAGTACGCCGTGCCGAGAATTGGCAGTCGAATCGACGCTGTAGTTGTTTCTGGGCCGGTGGTAGTTGTCGTCGAGTTCAAGGTTGGCGCGCGGGCGGTAGAACGTGCGGCCGAAAATCAGGTTTGGGACTACGCGCTCGATCTGAAAAACTTTCACCTCGGTAGCCACCACGCGCCGATTGTGCCGATTGTCGTTGCGACCCACGCGCCGGATTCGCCAGTGATGCTCCCGGCGCCCCATGCTGACGGCGTTTACCGTCCCATTCGAACGAATACAGCGGGACTGCGTCCGGTCATCGCATTGGTGACGCGCGAAGTAGCGGGACCGCCGATCGATGCAGGAGCATGGGGTCGGGCGCCCTACCGGCCAACGCCGACGATCATCGAAGCGGCCCAGGCATTGTATGCCAACCATTCGGTCGAGGCGATTGCGCGTAATGAGGCCGGCGAAAACCTATGCACGACTTCAGCCTGCGTGGAAGTGGCGGTCGATCGTGCTCGGTCGGAACGGCACCACGCCATCGTGTTTATTACTGGCGTACCGGGCGCTGGGAAAACGTTGATCGGCCTCAACCTTGCGACGCGGCGCAACATGGCTGATGCGACGCACGCAGTGTTTCTCTCCGGCAACGACCCGCTTGTGAAAGTGCTTCGCGAAGCGCTGACGCGCGACGAATTGAAACGCCTCCGGGCAAAAGGCACATGCAAGCGCAAGGGCGAGCTCGAGCAACCGGTGAAGGCCTTCATTCAAAACGTTCATCACTTCCGCGATGAGGGCATCCGCGACGAAGCGGCCCCTCCGAGTGATCACGTGGTAATCTTCGATGAGGCG
>Ga0080064_1005895_pt1 | contig 13791 bp, 13 predicted proteins | sample Subgrocontami54m_FD_69260 | JGI IMG/M metagenome (GOLD analysis project Ga0080064, IMG submission 69260) | Subsurface groundwater microbial communities from S. Glens Falls, New York, USA - GMW46 contaminated, 5.4 m (SPADES assembly) (version 2) ...
AACGCACGATCGGGACGCCGGAATTCCGGCATTTCACGGAGTTCGAAGGACGGTTTGTAAATTTGTTGCCGATGAAGGAAGGGGCGGCGACGTTGCAGTGACCGAATGTATCCGGCAGGGGTTTTCGGTCCTGACGATCCGGCCAGCGGTCGTCCCGCAGCAAGAGGCAGAGCGGGTGAAGCAACCGTTCACGCGTCTGGAAAAAGCGCGCTGCGGCAAGGGTGGATCCGGGCTGGGCCTCGCAATCGTCGATTGCATCGGGCGCCATCACGGCGGCAGTTTCGAGTTGCTGCCGCGGGCGGGCGGCGGCCTGATTTCGGGCGTCAGCCTGCCTGCGCCGGAAAACGCTGCAGCACCTGGTAGACGACGCGACCGTCGACGCGCGCCGAACCCACCAGCGCGAAATCGCTCGCCTCCCAGACGAGCGGCTGCCAGGCTGGAACTGCGGGGAGGCTGCTCGCATCGCGTACCAGCGTTATATGCGACACGAACGGTTTGCGGTCGTAGTGGATGCCGCTCGCGTCCAACCGCGCACGCAAGTCCTCGACCAGAGATGTGAGCATGCTCGGCTCCTCACTGGCGCCGCACCAGATGATGCGGTTGTGCTTCCAGTAACCCACGCGGTCGAGCGGCAGGCGGATCGGGGCGTAGCGCACGCCCGACGCAAGCGCAATCAGGTCGGGGACGAGAGCAGCTTCGGTGGCTCCGAGAAACGCCAGGGTGAGATGAAGGTTCTCGCGCCGCATCGCCCTGCCCCTGCCTGCCGCCTGTTTGGCCCAGGCCGCAAGCGCCCCCTGCAAAGCGCTATCGGGCCACAACGCGAAGAACAGCCGCAGCGTTGCGGCGGTCTCGCTCATGCGCTCAAGACGTCAGACGGCGAAATACGAGGCAGGCATTGGTGCCGCCGAAGCCGAAGCTATTGGACATCACGGTATTGAGGCCGGCGTTATCGACGCGCTCGCGCACGATCGGCATGCCTTCGGCCGCGGGGTCGAGCGTCTCGATGTTGGCCGAGACGCAGGCGAAGTCGTGCTCCAGCATCAACAGCGAGTAGATCACCTCGGTGACGCCGGCTGCGCCCTGCGCATGCCCGGTGAGCGACTTGGTCGAGCTGATCAGCGGCACTTTGTCCGCGAACACTACACGCACTGCTTCGAGTTCCTTGGGGTCGCCGACCGGGGTGCTGGTGCCGTGCGTGTTGAGGTAGTCGACCGGCGTGTCCACGCCCGCGAGCGCCATGCGCATGCAGCGCACCGCGCCCTCGCCCGAGGGCTGCACCATGTCGTAGCCGTCGGAGGTCGCGCCGTAGCCGACGAGTTCGGCGTAGATCTTCGCGCCGCGCGCGCGCGCATGTTCGAGTTCCTCCAGCACCACCACGCCGCCGCCACCGGAGACCACGAAACCGTCGCGGTCCGCGTCGTAGGCGCGCGAAGCTTTGGCCGGGGTGTCGTTGTATTTGGACGACAGCGCGCCCATGGCGTCGAACAGCATGGACAGGTAAGGATGGACCTCTTCGCCGCCGCCGGCGAAGACGATGTCCTGCTTGCCCCACTGGATCTGCTCGCAGGCATTGCCGATGCAATGCGCGCTGGTCGAGCAGGCCGAACTGATCGAGTAGTTCACGCCCTTGATGCGGAACGGCGTGGCAAGGCAGGCCGAGGTGGTGCTGGACATGGTGCGCGGCACCATGTAGGGCCCGACGCGCTTCACGCCCTTGGCGCGCATCAGGTCGGCGGCCTCGACCTGGTTCTGCGGCGAGCCTCCGCCAGAGCCTACGATCAGCCCGGTGCGCTCGTTCGAGACCATGCGCTCGGGCAAGCCGGAGTCGGCGATGGCCTGGATCATCGCCACGTACGTGAACGCCGCGGCGTCGCCCATGAAGCGCAGCAGCTTGCGCTCGATCAGTTCCTCTCGCTTCACCCGCACCGGGCCGTGCACCTGCGAGCGAAAGCCCAGCGCCTGGTATTCCTGAGAAAATTCGATGCCGCTGCGGCCTTCGCGCAGCGAGGCCAGCACCTCGGCCTTGTTGGTGCCGATGCTGGAGACGATGCCCAATCCGGTGACGACGACGCGACGCATAGCGCTACCCTCAAAATCCGTCGGTGGAGGTGAACAATCCCACCTGCAGGTCCTTGCCTGCATAGATATCGCGACCGTCGACCTCCATCGCGGCGTCGGCGATACCCATCACCAGCTTGCGCAGTATCACGCGCTTCATGCTGATGCGGTAGGTGATTTTCTTTGCACTCGACAGCACCTGGCCGCTGAACTTAACCTCGCCGCAGCCGAGGGCGCGTCCGCGCCCCTTGCCGCCCATCCAGCCCAGATAAAAACCGATCAGCTGCCACATTGCATCCAGCCCGAGGCATCCCGGCATCACCGGATCGCCCTGGAAATGACAGGCGAAAAACCACAGTTCCGGGCGCAGGTCGAGCTCGGCGACGATTTCGCCCTTGCCGAAGGACCCGCCTTTTTCGCTGACGTAGATGATGCGGTCGAACATCAGCATGGGCGGCAGGGGCAACTGCGCGTTGCCGGCGCCGAACATCTCCCCGCGCCCGCAGGCGAGCAGCTGTTCGTGGTTAAAACTGGATCGTTTGGTCAAAGCGCTTGTGTCCTCAGAAAACACCGGAACGATACATGGGCGGCTAACTCGGAGCCGAACATAAGTATAAAGGCTTTTTGGCGCCGGCAGATGCGCAACGCGCTCCCCGGACCTGCCGCTCGCGTTGCCGGGAGCGCAGACTTCGGCTGCGGCCAACGCTCCGGTGGCGACGCCGGGGAGCAACAGGCACGTCGAACACGGCGGCGTGACCCGGCTCAGACCGCCCGATTCAGCAGGACTATCGCCTCGGCGGCAATGCCTTCGGCGCGGCCGGCGAATCCCAGCCCCTCGGTGGTCGTCGCCTTGATGTTGACCTGGCCGCGCGACAAACCGAGATCGGCGGCGATGTTGTTCACCATCGAGGGAATATGCGGCGCCATTTTCGGCGCCTGCGCGATGATCGTGGCGTCGATATTGACGACGCGGTAGCCGGCTTCCTGCACCAGCCGGCTCACCTCGCGCAACAGCATGCGGCTGTCGGCGTTCTTGTAACGCGAATCGGTGTCGGGGAAATGCCGGCCGATATCGCCCAGAGCCCCGGCGCCGAGCAACGCGTCGCACAGGGCGTGCAGCAGCACGTCGGCGTCCGAATGTCCGTCCAGGCCCTTCTCGTTTGGAATATCTACGCCGCCGATGATCAGCTTGCGCCCCGTGACCAGGGCGTGAACATCGAATCCCTGCCCTACTCTCATGTTTGCCTCCCTTGGCTTGCGAGGATGATCTCCGCCAACTGCAGATCCTCCGCATAGGTGATCTTCAAATTTCCGGTGGAACCCTGCACCAGCTTCGGTTTCAGCCCCAGAGCCTCTATGGCGCCAGCCTCGTCAGTCACGATCCCGATCGTGCTCAAAGCATGCAGCAGCAGGCCGTGGCGGAACATCTGCGGCGTCTGCGCCTGCCACAGGTGTTCGCGCGGTTCGGTCGCTCGGATCTGCCCGGCGGCGTCGGCGCGCTTGAGCGTGTCGGCGACCGGTACTGCGAGTATTCCTCCCACATCGTGCGTGGCGAGCGTGGCCAACAACCGCTGCAATTCACCCTGGCCCAGACAGGGCCGCGCCGCGTCGTGCACCAACACCCAGTCCTCCGGCTGCGCCGTGGACGAGGCCGCAACCAGACCATTCAACACGCTGTCATGCCGCGTCGCGCCGCCGCAATAAAGCGGCGCGATGCGCTCACCGAACTCACCCCAGTCGTGCTGCCTGAATTCGCGGTCTCCGGGCGCCAGCACCACGAACACGGTATCGATCCTGCCGCTGGTCAGGAGCGCGTTCACGCTGTGGTAGAGCATCGGGCGTCCCAGCAGCGGAAGGTATTGCTTGGGCGTGGCCTGGCCCATGCGCTGGCCCGCCCCCGCCGCCGGAATCAGGCCGAAAAATCGCTCGGACATCATTGTTTTTTCTAAATAAATGGCTGCTGAAGACGTTATAATACAGCTTAGTTAAATTATGATGTCAGCTGAATCCCGTCTCCTAGGGCCGCGCCCGCGGACTCCTTTTTGCCCATGACTTCCGCCCCCGTCCAAGCGCCGCACAAACGCCGCTACAGCCAGTTGCACGGCTCGAGCGACGCCCTGGCGCTCGCGCGCCTGGCGCGGGAAGCGAAACCCCTGATCGTATTTTGCGCCTCAGCGCTGGACGCGCAGCGCCTGTGCGAGGAAATTCCTTATTTCGAACCCGGATTGGCAGTGAACCTGCTGCCCGACTGGGAGACGCTGCCCTACGACAGTTTCTCGCCGCACCATGACCTGATTTCCGAGCGCCTGGCGACGCTGTACGCGATCACCCGCGGCAGTTGCGACGTTACGCTGATTCCGGCGAGCACCGCACTCTACCGCCTGGCGCCGCCGTCCTATCTCGCTGCCTACACGTTCTTCCTCAAGCAGGAGGAGAAATTCAACCTGCCGCAACTGCGCGCGCAATTGACGCTGGCCGGCTACAGCCACGTGACCCAGGTGGTCGCGCCGGGCGAGTACTGCGTGCGCGGCGGGCTGATCGATCTGTTCCCCATGGGCAGCGCCCTGCCCTACCGCATCGATCTGCTCGACGAGGAGATCGAATCCATTCGCACCTTCGACGTCGATACGCAGCGCACCATCTATCGGGTGAAGGAAGTGCGCCTGCTGCCGGCGCGCGAGTTTCCGCTGGACGAGGCCGGCAGGACGCGCTTTCGCGCGCGCTTTCGCGAAACCTTCGAAGGCGATCCGTCGCGGAGCAATACCTACAAGGACGTGAGCAACGGCATCGCCCCGGCCGGGGTCGAATACTACCTGCCCCTGTTCTTCGACAGCACCGCCACTATTTTCGATTACCTGCCCGGGCAGGCCACGCTGTGCCTGCACCGCGACGTCGCCGCCACCATCGATGCGTTCTGGAAGGACACGCAGTCGCGCTATCAACTGCTGCGCGGCGACCGCTCGCAGCCGCTGCTGTCACCGGTGGAGATGTTCCTCCCGGCCGAGGAATTCTTCGTCGCGGCAAGGAATTTTGCGCGCGTCGACATTACCGCGACGCAGGAAGCCGGCGCGGCGGCGGAAAGCGCAATCGTCGCCGCCGGCCTGCCTCCGCTCGCAGTCGAGCGCCGCGCCGCGGATCCGCTCACCCGGTTAAAGCAGTTCCTCGCGAGCACACCCGCGCGCGTGCTGCTCCTCGCAGAATCGCCGGGCCGGCGCGAAACCATGAGCCAGTATCTGGCCGAATACGGGCTCGAGCCTGCGCCCTGCGCGAGCTTCGCCGAGTTTCGCGCCGGCAGCGCACGCTGCATGCTCGGCACGGCGCCGCTATTCAACGGCTTTGCGCTGCCCGCCGAGCGCATTTGTATCCTTACCGAGGCCGAACTCTATGCCGGTACGGTGCGCGCAAGCAAACGCGCGGAGGTCCGCCCGACTTCGGTCGAGGGCATGGTGCGCGACCTGTCGGAACTGCGCATCGGCGACCCGGTGGTGCATGCCCAACACGGCATCGGCCGCTATCTCGGCCTGATCAATCTCAACCTGGGGGAAGGCAAGACCGAATTTCTGCACCTGGAGTATGCCGGCCAGGACAAGCTCTACGTGCCGGTGGCGCAGTTGCACCTGATCAGCCGCTATAGCGGCGTGGCGCCCGAACAAGCGCCGCTGCACAAGCTCGGCAGCGGCGACTGGGACCGCGCCAAGCGCAAGGCGGCACTGCAGATCCGCGACACCGCGGCCGAGTTGCTCAATCTCTATGCCCGGCGCGCCGCCCGCCAGGGGCATCGGTTCGAGATCAAGCAGCACGATCTGGACGCGTTTGCCGAGGGCTTCGGCTTCGAGGAGACCGCCGACCAGGCGGCGGCGATCCGCGCGGTGGTCGAAGACATGCGCTCGGGCAAGCCCATGGATCGCCTTATCTGCGGCGACGTCGGCTTCGGCAAGACCGAAGTGGCCCTGCGCGCGGCGTTCGTCGCAGTCTGTGGCGGCAAGCAGGTCGCCGTCCTCACCCCGACCACCCTGCTCGCCGAACAGCACTTCCAGACCTTCTCCGACCGCTTCGCGCAGATCGCGGACGACTGGCCGATCAAGATCGCGCAGCTGTCGCGTTTTCGCACGGCCAAGGAGCAGACGCAAAGCGTGAAAGCGCTCGCCGATGGCGCAGTCGACATCGCCATCGGCACGCACAAGCTGCTGCAGCGCGACATCCATTTTCAGCGCCTGGGGCTGGTGATCATCGACGAGGAGCATCGCTTCGGCGTGCGCCAGAAGGAGGTGCTCAAGGCGCTGCGCGCCGAAGTGGACGTGCTCACGCTCACGGCCACGCCGATTCCGCGCACCCTGGCCATGTCGCTCGAAGGCCTGCGCGATTTTTCGGTCATCGCCACCGCGCCGCAGAGGCGCCTCGCGATCAAGACCTTCGTCAGCCGCGACAGCCAAGGCGTGATCCGCGAAGCGGTGCTGCGCGAATTGAAGCGCGGCGGGCAGATCTATTTCCTGCACAACGAAGTCCAGACCATCGAGAATATGCACCTGAAGCTCTCGCGGCTGCTGCCCGAGGCGCGCATCGTGGTGGCGCACGGGCAGATGCGCGAGCGCGAACTCGAGCGCGCGATGCGCGAGTTCCTGCAGCAGCGCTACAACCTGTTGCTATGCACCACCATCATCGAGACGGGGATCGACATCCCCACCGCCAACACCATGCTGATCAACCGCGCCGACAAGTTCGGCCTGGCGCAATTGCATCAACTGCGCGGCCGCGTCGGCCGCTCGCATCATCAAGCCTATGCCTACCTGCTGATCCACGCCGAAGAGGCGCTCCCGGCGCAGGCGAAAAAACGCCTGGAAGCGATACAGATGATGGACGAGCTCGGCTCGGGGTTCTTCCTCGCCATGCACGACCTCGAAATTCGCGGCGCGGGGGAAGTCCTGGGCGAGTCGCAGTCTGGCGAGATGCAGGAAATCGGCTTCAATCTCTACGCTGACATGCTCAATCACGCCGTGCGTTCGCTCAAAGCGGGAAAAGAGCCGGACCTGTCTCAGCCGCTGGGGATCACCACCGAAATCAATTTGCACCTGCCGGCGCTGCTGCCGAACGACTATTGCAGCGACGTGCACGAGCGGCTGACGCTGTACAAGCGTCTGGCCAACTGCGAAACCGCGGAACAGCTCGATGCGATGCAGGAGGAGTTGATAGACCGCTTCGGCCCGGCGCCCGAACCGGCACAGGCGCTGATCGAGTCGCACCGCCTGCGCATCGCCGCACGCGCGCTAGGCGTGGCGCGCATCGACGCTGGCGGCGATGCGATCCAGTTGCATTTCATCGACCAGCCGCCCCTAGACGGGGCGCGCATCCTGCAACTGCTGCAGCGGCACCGCCACTGGAAGCTGCCGGGCCCGAGCAAACTCCGGGTGCAGACGCAGAGCGAAGGCCTGGCGCCGCGGGTGCAGACGGTGAAAGAATTGCTCAAGACGCTGCGCGGGGCAGCGCAATGAAACGCTCGTGCACACCCGGCCGGCAGGCGGGACGAACATGCATCTGGTGATCCAGGGCGCTCGGCTCGCCGATGACGATCTGCGGCAACTCGCGCATCTGGCGGACGCGCAGCGGATCGAGCGCCTCGCCCCCGGAGCGTGCCGGCTGATCGGCGCGCAGCAACGGCCGGGCATCGCCGAGTACTGCGCCCGCGCCAGCCTCGACTTCGGCTTTGTCCCGGAGAATCGAAAACTCGCGGGCATGGGATTGCTCGCGATCGACATGGACTCCACGCTGATCACCATCGAATGCATAGACGAACTCGCCGACATGGCCGGTGTCAAGACCGAAGTTTCCGCAATTACTGCCGCCGCGATGCGCGGCGAGATCGATTACGCCGAGAGCCTGCAGCGCCGCATCGGCCTGCTGCATGGTCTGGATGCGGCCGCGCTGGCACGCGTCTACGATGAGCGCCTGCGGCTCTCCCCCGGCGCTGAAACCATGCTCGCCGAGATGCAACGCGCCGGCGTCAAGACGCTGTTGGTATCGGGGGGCTTCAGTTTTTTCACCGAGCGCCTGACGGCCCGGCTTGGCCTCGACTACAGCATTTCCAACGTGCTCGAGATCAAAGGTGGTCGTCTCACCGGCCGGGCGGTTGGGGGCATTGTGGACGCCGAGGCGAAAGCGGCAAAGCTGCGCTCGCTGCGCAATGAGCTGGGGATAGCACGGGAGCGGACCATCGCCATCGGCGACGGGGCCAATGACCTTGCAATGATGGCCGAGGCCGGCGTGTCCGTCGCCTACCGCGCCAAACCGCTGGCCCGGGGCAAGGCCGACTACGCGCTGGACTACGTGGGCCTGGATGGCGTGCTGAACCTGTTTGCCGGAAATTGACGCCTCAGGCCGGCAACGAGACAACTTTGCGCGCAGCCGCGCGGCGCCGGTCCATCACCACCGTCACATTGCCGTTTTTCGCCAGTTGCTCGGTTACCAGGTCTTGCAGCGTCACCGAGTTCAAGTAAGCGTACAACTTCTCGTTCAGCGCGGCCCACAAATTGTGGGTCATGCAGCGCTTGTCTTCGTGGCAATTTTCCAGACCGCCGCATTGGGTCGCATCGAGCGGTTCGTCCACTGCAAGGATGATATCAGCCACCGAGACTTGCTCGGTCGGGCGCGCCAGGCGGTAGCCACCACCGGGACCGCGCACACTTTCTACCAGCGCGTGCCGGCGCAGCTTGCCGAACAATTGCTCCAGATAGGACAGCGAAATGCTCTGCCGCGCTCCGATGCCGGCCAGGGTCACCGGCCCATGCTGATGGCGCAGCGCAAGATCCAGCATGGCGGTCACGGCAAATCTGCCTTTAGTTGTCAGTTTCACAGGCGTCTCCCGCTCAATACCCGATTAATATGTCAAGTATTGCAAAGCCTGACTGTTTGAGTCAACTATTTATCCGCAGCCTGGCGTATGCGGCCCGGGGCGAAGCGCTCCGCGACCGCCCGGTCGTCCGCGGTTCGCTCTCTCAAAGCCTCGATCTCACGCTGTAACTGCTCCAGGCGGCGATCCTGCTCCATCGAGTGGTCCAGCAAACCCTGTAGCGCCTTGGCCAAGGGATCGTCCGCGGCTTTGGCGGTGACGGCATAGGCGGAAAAACCAAGCTTGGCGGCTTTCTCCTCGCGCGACTTGTCCTGATCGTCGACAATGATGCGTGCCGGAATCCCGACCGCTGAGGCCCCGGGAGGAACGTCTTTCACCACCACGGCGTTGGAGCCGATCTTCGCCCCCTCGCCCACGACGATGGGTCCCAGCACCTTGGCGCCGGCACCGATGACTACCCCATTCCTCAAGGTCGGATGGCGCTTGCCCTTGTTCCAGGAAGTACCACCCAGGGTGACGCCATGATAAAGGGTGACGTCATCGCCGATTTCAGCGGTTTCGCCTATGACCACCCCCATGCCGTGGTCGATGAAAAAGCGCCGTCCGATCGTCGCGCCGGGATGAATTTCGATGCCGGTCAGAAAGCGGCCGATATGCGACACCAGCCGTCCCAGCCAGCGCAGGTTCATATGCCACAACCAATTCGCGATGCGGTGAATACGCAGCGCATGGAAGCCCGGATAACAGGTGATCACCTCCCAGGTCGAACGCGCAGCAGGATCGCGATCGAATACGCTGGCGATGTCTTCACGGATGTATTTGAACATAGGCGTGTCTGGTAGCTCCCAGCTTCCCGCTCGATTTGCGCTCTGATATTATATTAATGTAACTTACTAAGTTTATATTTCAATTAGGTGTTTTAAATACGTTAATTAAAATAATCTACCTTCTTAACTATCATAATAGTGTACTAATTCCAAGTGTTTTAGTCAACTATTTGTGAAAAGAATTCAGCATCCCGCGCAGAATGTTGACCTCTTCCTGTTCCAGTTGGGCGCGGCCGAACAGGCGCCGCAGGCGCGGCATCAGGCGCCTGGGATTGGCCTGATCGAGAAAACCGCTGGCGAGCAAGCTTTGCTCGAGGTGGAGGTAGAAATTCTCGACGTCCTCGTGGCGCGCCTGTTGGGATCCGGCCGCAGGGAGCACCTGCGCACCCAGCGCCGCCACGCGCACCTCGTAGGCCATGACCTGCACCGCCGCGGCGAGATTGAGCGAGGAATAGGCCGGGTCGGCGGGAATATGCGCCATCGCGCGACATTGCAGAATTTCCTCATTGGTCAGGCCCGACATTTCGGTGCCGAACACGATCGCGACCTCGCCTCCCTGCGCCGCCGCCACCAGCGCCTGCGCCGCGCTGCGCGCCTCGGCGGACGCGTACGCGAGCTCGCGCCGGCGCGCGCTCACCGCCAGAGCGCAGACTGTGCCGTGCAAGGCCTCGGCCAGGCTGGCGCAGACGCGGGCGTTTTGCAGCACGTCCGACGCCCCGCTCGCCATGGCTTCGGCTTCGGCATCGGGAAATTTTTTCGGGTTGACCAGATAAAGCGAGACGATGCCCATGGTCTTCATGGCGCGGGCCGCGGCACCGATGTTGCCCGGATGCGAGGTGTGCGACAACACGATACGAATGTGCGACAGCAGGTCTGCGCTCATATTAAAATCAACCCTTCGGCCCAGGCCGCGAAATCAACCAAAGACCCCACATCACATGCATCCCATGCTCAATATCGCGGTGAAAGCGGCGCGGCGCGCCGGCACCATTATCAACCGCGCCGCGCAGGACATCGACGCCCTGACCGTATCGACCAAGCGCCACAATGATTTCGTCACCGAGGTCGACCAGGCGGCGGAACAGGCGGTGATCCAGATCCTGCTGAAGGCCTTTCCCGACCATGCGATTCTAGCAGAGGAGTCCGGAGCGCACGGCAAATCGGACTTCGTCTGGATCATCGACCCGCTGGACGGGACCACCAATTTCATTCACGGTTTCCCGCAGTATTGCGTCTCCATTGGACTCAGATACAAGGGCGCGGTGACGCAGGCGGTGATCTACGACCCGGGGCGCAACGAACTGTTCACCGCCACTCGAGGGCACGGCGCCTACCTCAACGACCGGCGCATGCGCGTGTCCAAGCGCAGACAACTGGACGACGCGCTGATCGGCACCGGCTTTCCGTTCCGCTCCGGCCAGCACCTGGACGAATACGCGGCCGTCGTGCGCAAGGTGATGGAGCAGACTGCGGGCGTGCGCCGCGCCGGTGCCGCCGCGCTCGATCTCGCCTATGTCGCCGCGGGCCGGCTGGACGGCTTCTGGGAAATGGGCCTCTCGCCCTGGGATATGGCCGCGGGCAGCCTGCTGATCCAGGAAGCAGGCGGTCTGGTCAGCGATTTCGAGGGCGACGGCAATTACCTGGAATGCGGGAACATCGTCGCCGGCACGCCCAAAGTGTTCACGCCGCTGCTGCAGATCGTGGCCGCACATCGTCCGAAGTAACTTCCTTATGCCATTGTTGCAGTCGCTGCGGGGATGGTTCGGCGGCAGCAAGGCCGCGCAACTCGACGCGGCCATCGCACTAAAGGCCGACAAGCCGCTTTATCACTACAACCTGGGCAACGCGCTGCCGCGCTCGGCCGGCTGGAGGCGGCCGCCTTGCTGCAGCTGGCGTGGCAGGAGGCGGACGATCCAACTGCGCCAAATTGGTCCAACCCACAGATGAGGGTCAAACGAAGACGCCACGCACCATGCCTGAATAAAATTGTGCACCATGGTTGACTAAAACTGTCAGGTATTGTATAGTTGACAAAATTACTCGTGTATTGCGGGTGCAGGCTTTAGCCATCTGATATTTAATAAGGTTTTCATATGAGACTGACGACGAAGGGGCGCTTTGCCGTGACGGCAATGGTAGATCTCGCGATGACTCAGGGAAAACACCCGGTGACCCTGGCGGCGATCAGCCAGCGCCAGAAAATCTCGCTGTCTTATCTCGAGCAGTTGTTCGGCAAGCTGCGCCGCCGCGCGCTGGTCGACAGCGTGCGCGGCCCTGGCGGCGGTTATCGCCTCGCCCAGGACATGACGCAGATATCGGTCGCCGACATCATTCTCGCGGTCGACGAGACGCTGGACTCGACGCAATGCGGCGGCAGGGAAAACTGTCGCGATGAGAACAAATGCATCACTCACAATCTGTGGGCCAATTTAAACCAACATATTTTCAGTTATCTCGGCGCGGTAACGCTCAAACAGCTGGTTGACGAGCAGAAACCCAGACAAAACGGCGTGGCGCAGGTGCACGACATGCGCCAGACCCTGCAACAGCGCGAGCGCGCCGCAATTGCGATCTAATTCTAAAATACAGGCGAAACCATGGCAATTTCAGTAACTGAAAATGCGGCAAAACAGATCCAGAAACAGCTCGCAAAGCGCGGCAAGGGCTTGGGCCTGCGCGTCGGCGTCAAGAAAGTCGGCTGTTCCGGCTTTGCCTATACATTCGACTACGCCGACGAAATGCAACCCGGCGACCGGTTGTTCGAGGCGCACGACGCGAGACTGGTGGTGGACGCTGAAGCGCTGTCGTTTCTGGACGGCTCGCGCCTCGATTTTGTCAAGGAAGGCTTCAAGCAGGTATTCAAATTCGACAATCCCAATATCGACAGCACTTGTGGCTGCGGCGAGAGCTTCAACGTTAAGCAATCCGCCAAAGCTTAGCCGCAAAGATCCCGAAGGAATTGCAATGGCACGAGTGTTTTTCCCGCGTTCTGGATACTCAACAATAAGGTTGGTGAAAGCGCAATGAGCACGGCGCTGCAAAATCTGGTCAACCAACCCTACCAGCACGGTTTCGTCACCGATATCGAAGCCGATGTCGCGCCCAAAGGTCTCAGCGAAGACACGATCCGGCTGATTTCGGGCAAGAAGAACGAGCCCGAGTGGCTGCTCGAACTCAGGCTTAACGCCTACCGGCAATGGCTCAAGATGGAAGAGCCCCGGTGGCCGAACGTGAAATATCCGAAAATCGATTTCCAGGCGATCAGCTATTACTCGGCGCCCAAGCCGAAGAAAACACTGAACAGCATGGACGAGGTCGATCCCGAATTGCTGCGCACGTTCGAGAAACTCGGCGTGCCGATGAACGAGCGCGCGAAACTTGCCGGCGTCGCGGTCGACGTGATTTTCGACAGCGTGTCGGTGGCGACCACCTACAAGGCGAAGCTGGCCGAGGTCGGCATCATTTTCTGTTCGATCTCGGAGGCGGTGCGCGAGCACCCCGAGCTCGTGCGCCGGTATCTGGGCAGCGTGGTGCCGCTCGGCGACAACTACTATGCGGCGCTCAATTCGGCGGTATTCACCGATGGCTCGTTCTGTTTCATCCCCAAGGGCGTCAAATGCCCGATGGATCTGTCGACCTATTTCCGCATCAATACGGAAAATACAGGGCAGTTCGAGCGCACCCTGATCGTGGCCGAGGAAGGCGCTTCGGTGTCCTATCTCGAAGGCTGTACCGCGCCCAAGTTCGACACCAACCAGTTGCACGCTGCGGTAGTGGAGCTGGTTGCGCTCGATGACGCCGACATCAAGTATTCGACCGTGCAGAACTGGTACGCGGGCGACGAGAATGGATTGGGCGGCATTTACAATTTCGTCACCAAGCGCGGGCTGTGCAAGGGCGTGAATTCGCGCATCTCATGGACGCAGGTCGAGACCGGTTCGGCGATCACCTGGAAATATCCGAGCTGCGTGTTGCGCGGCGACAACTCGGTCGGCGAGTTCTATTCGGTGGCGCTCACCAATCATTACCAGCAGGCCGATACCGGCACCAAGATGATCCATC
>Ga0080064_1005898_pt1 | contig 13788 bp, 12 predicted proteins | sample Subgrocontami54m_FD_69260 | JGI IMG/M metagenome (GOLD analysis project Ga0080064, IMG submission 69260) | Subsurface groundwater microbial communities from S. Glens Falls, New York, USA - GMW46 contaminated, 5.4 m (SPADES assembly) (version 2) ...
CTCATCCGCCGTCAATCGTTGTGGCTGTCTCATGCCGCCATCTCAGCAGCATTCGTCTCCTCGATCAACAGGGCTTGCTCTTACGCTTACGGTCAAAGAGCGGGTCACGGCCGGATTCGGCCATTTCGGCTTCCCGGAGCTCGATGCGATGGAGCGTCCAGGCATCACGAAGGAGTTGGGAGAAGAGATTGAGCTCGAGCGCGCCTTCGGGACGGACCTCGGCCGTGAGGTCGGATTGAAGTTTTTTGAAATCGTCTTCCTGGCCAGGCATGACGATGAAGTTTTTGGATGAGAATCCGTGTTTGAGTGCGTTCATACTGGAACGCGCTTTTCCCTCCGGGGTGTTCGGCCCGGTGAAATTAGTTAAAGCTGACATTTGAGTAGCTCCTTTTCGATCAAAGTCGGCGAGAGTCCCGCCTGTTTCCACGGTAACAAGGCTGGGTTGAAAACACGCAAATTATGAACACTCATGTTGTTGAAAGGGAAGGAGATTGAGATTTTCGAATTTCCGGACTGCCCTTGGGGGAGGAGAGGAATTCGCCTTGGGAGGCCCGCGGTAGGCGATGAGAGTTAGCCACAACGGCGCGATAGAACTCCATTTGACGGAGGAATCTGGCGTTCGCGCAGAGTTAGGGTTATCATTCTCTTGTGATCCGTCGCCTGTACGTTCATAACTTCCGCTGCCTAGAGAACTTTGAGTTGCCAGTTTCGGGCCAATCGTCCATTCTGCTGATTGGAAAAAACGGCTCGGGGAAAACGACGGTCGGGTTGGCGCTGGAGATTCTGCAGAAGATCGGGCGCGGTACGAACCGCGTAGACAGCCTGGTGAAGCCGAAGGATTTGTCGCGGGGACGCACGGATGTTCCTGTTCGATTTGAAATCGAGGTGGAACTCAAATCGAAGGTCTACGAGTACGCGATTGCTTTCGAGCTTCCGGAGGGGTTCAAGGAACTGCGTGTACTGACGGAGAGGTTGGCAGTAGAAGGCAAACCCGTTTACACGCGCGAGCTGGCGCAAGTCCATCTTGCAAGAATGGGGCCTGAGCAGGAGAAGGAGGCCAAGTTCCGAATCGACTGGCACCTAGTGGCTCTGCCCATAGTTCAGGAACAGTCGCAGGCTGATCCTTTGTACGTCTTCAAGCAGTGGTTGGCTCACATGCTCATTCTGCGACCTGCACCCGGTTTGATTACCGGCGACTCCGACCATGAGAGTCTGGAACCGAACCTTCAGGTAACCGACTTTGGCGCGTGGTTTTCCGGCCTGCTGGCCTATGCGCCGGCAGCGTATGCCGAGATCGACAAGTATCTCAAGCAAGCGATGGGCGATTTGAAGGACATCAAGAATCCAGTGATCGGGAAAGATTCACGAAGCCTGGTCGTCCAATTTTCCAACGACCAAGGCAGTTTGAACATTCCGTTTGAGGATCTGTCCGACGGAGAGAAGTGCTTCATGATATGCTCCCTGGTGCTGGCCGCGAGCCTTGTCCATGGCCCTGTATTTTGTTTCTGGGACGAACCGGACAATTATCTTGCGCCGGACGAAGTAGGGCACTTTGTAATGGCGCTGCGGAAAGCCTTCCAATCCAGTGGCCAGTTCATTGCGACCTCGCATGATCTGGAAGCGATACAGCGTTTTTCCGACGAGAACACCCTCGTTCTGTCACGGAAGAATCATCTTGAGCCCACGATCGTTCGCCGGTTGGATCAATTGCAGGTGCGCGGAGATCTTGTAGGTGCACTGATTCGCGGCGATGTTGGATCATGAGCGTAAACAGTGAGCGGCCGCACGTCTTCGTGCTTCCCGAGGACGATGCAAACCGCCAATTGGCCAACGGTTTTATCCTCGCTGTGCACAATACTCGTCAGATCCAGGCGCTGAGGACGGCTGGTGGATGGATGCGGGTTCTGGATCGATTCCAATCGGAGCACATCCGTGCAATGGAAGCCAACCCAAAAAGTCTAATGGTGCTGCTGATTGATTTCGATGGCAGGAAGGAAGGGCTTGGCGAAGCGAAGGCTGTCATACCGGGACAGTTGATCGACAGGGTCTTTGTTCTCGGAGTTTTGACTGAACCCGAGGACCTTGACGGCAGTTCCTTTGAGCAGATCGGGCGAGCAATGGGGGAGGAGTGCCGCGACGGCGGCGATGCGATTTGGGGGCATGAGCTACTTCGACACAACGCCGGCGAGATTGACCGCTTGCGCGAACGCATTTGGCCTATCTTGTTTCAGACAAGTTGAGGTATGGGTATACAAGCGAGGTCGTGGGCACGACGGGAATATGCGCGCATTTACTTTATTGGTTGTGATGATGAGTGCCGCTTGGGGGCAGGCTCCGGGGCATCCGCTGGACGGGCTTACTACGGCCGAGTATTGGACCGTCTATGACACCCTGCAGAGCGCGGAGCGTCTTACTCCGGAGACTTTTGTTTGCCAGTGTGTTGTTGCATCCTCCGGCTAAGTACACGGTTTCAGATGTACAGCCACGTATCGAAGAACCGCTTGCTGACGCGCGCGGCTCAGAAGCCGAGCCGCGACCGTTAGGGAGCGGTTTGTCGGATTACGTGACCGAACTTCTGAAACCATGTACTAAGGCTGCGGTTTTGAGTTACCGGACGGGCCAGGCGTTTTCTCGCGAGGCCGATGTGGTGCTTTTTGTGCCGGGAGGCGGCCACACCATTCATTGAGCAGGTCTTCGAGCAGACAGCTTGGAAGTGGGTGGGCGACCGCTATCTTCCGGCCTGAAGCTGGTGCGCAGCTTGCGGAAATGAATGTCAGAACGCTGGGTGTGGCGGTGGTCCCGGCTGTATACAATGGACGAATGGGCCGTGTCCAAACCGAAGTGGCACGCAAGCCCTGGCTCGTGGGAGCGGGGTGGGTGGTGGGGCTTATCGCTGCCGGCAAACTCGCGCTGCACTTGTATGCCGGACGGCACTACGGCTACTTCGTTGACGAACTTTACTATCTTGCGTGTGCGCGGCATCTGGACTGGGGCTATGTGGATCAGCCACCGCTGATCGCGGCGATTGCACGGACGGCGCGGTTGGTGTTGGGCGATTCGCTATCGGCGATCAGGTTTCCCGCGGCCCTGGCCGGCGCGGGAACGGTGGTGCTTACGGGCATGATCGCCCGCGAACTGGGGGGCAGGCGGTTTGCGCAGGGCCTGGCGGCGTTGTGTCTGGCGCTGGCGCCAGGCGTGCTGGCGCTGGACCACTTCCTGTCGATGAATGCTTTCGAGCCTCTGTTCTGGATGGGCTGCGCGTACCTGGTGATTCGGAGCATCCGGACCGATAACGGGAAGCTCTGGGCGTGGTTCGGCGCAGTGGCGGGTGTCGGGCTGGAGAACAAGCACTCGATGCTGATCTTCGGCTTCGGCATTGTGGCGGGGCTGGTGCTGACGCGGGAGCGGCGGTGGCTGCGCTCGCCGTGGTTTTGGGCCGGGGGCGCGATCGCGTTTCTGATCTTCCTGCCCAACCTGCTGTGGAACATACAACACCACTTTCCTTTCCTGGAACTACAGGCCAATATCCGCCGCAGCGGGCGCGATGTGGCACTTGCCGCGTGGGCATTTTTAGGCCAAGAGGCCCTGGCGATGCTGCCATTGAGCGTGCCGATCTGGTTGGCGGGCTTGTGGTATCTCTTCTTCCACAAGGAAGGGAAGCGGTTTCGCGTGCTGGGCTGGGCCTGGGCGGTGACGGCCGGAGTCATTATGGGACTCAGCCCGCGCGTCTACTACCTCTTCCCGGCTTTCCCAATTCTGTTCGCGGCCGGCAGTGTGGCGTGGGAGCGGTGGCTGGAGGGAGTCCGAGGGCAGTGGATCAAGCCGGTGTATGTGACGCTGATGGTGCTGATGGGGGCCCTGCTAGCGCCGACGCTGATTCCGTTGGTGGGGCCTGAGACCTACATTCGCTACGCGGCGGCGACACACCTGCAGCAGCCGCGCATCGAGAATCACCAGCTTGGACCACTACCGCAGTTGTTTGCGGACCAGTTCGGCTGGGAAGAGATGGCGGCCGTGGTTGGGGGGGCATATAACAGCCTGCCGCCCGCGGTGCGCGCCAGGACGGCGATCTTCGCGCAGAACTACGGGCAAGCGGGCGCCATAGACCTTTTCGGGCCGAAGTACGGCATTCCCGAAGGCACCGCGATCAGCGGACACCAGAGCTATTATCTGTGGGGCCCGCGCGGCTACACGGGCGAGAGCATGATTGTGATGGGAGAACGGCCGGAACGGCTGGAGGAGCTGTTTACCACATTCCAGTGGGTGGCGCGGGTGTCGCACCCGTACTCGATGCCGTACGAACATTTCGATGTGTACTACTGCGAGGGGATGAAGCAGCCCCTGAGCATGTTTTGGCCGCGGGTGAAGAACTGGAATTAGGCTCCGCTTGAGCGGGGACAGATGAACTGGCGAAGGAAAGTCTACGACAGCGTATACTCATCCAGTGGAACTATGCGAACACTACTTCTTTCCCTTGTGATCATTGTTTCGGCTTGGGGGCAGGCTCCGGGGCATCCTTTGGACGGACTCACGACTTCTGAATATTGGACTGTCTATGACACGCTGCAGAGCGCGGGGCATCTTACTCCGGAGACTTTGTTTGCCAGTGTGTTGCTGCATCCTCCGGCTAAGGCTGCGGTTTTGAATTACCGGGCCGGGCAGGCGTTTTCGCGGGAGGCCGATGTGGTGCTTTTGCGCGGGGAGAAATCGCTCGCGGCGTTGGTGGATATTGCGGGGAAGAAGGTGGTTCGTATAGAGGAACTGGCGGGGGTGCAGGCTCCCTTCCTTGCAAGCGAGATTTTTGGCGCCGATGATGCTATCAAGAGCGATCCGCGCGTGGTGGAGGCGCTCAAGAGGCGGGGGATTACGGATTTGCGGACCGTCACGTGCGTGGCGCTTCCGGGAGCCTACCAGTCAGTTCCTGAACAGGCATCGCAGCGGATCGGGTTTGGATCGTGCTCGCAGATGCGCGGGGTTTATCACAGTTGGGGACGGTCGATTGAAGGACTCACTCTGCAGATGAACATGGTGACCAAGAAGATTTTGAAGGTGGTGGATACAGAGGTGTCGCCGGTGCCGGTTGGGAATATCAACTACGAAGAGCTTCCGGAAAATCCGCGGCCGCATACGACTCCGATCTCGACTTCGCAGCCGATGGGGCCAGGGTACAGGATCACTGAGGGAGAGGTTTCGTGGCAGAGCTGGCTGTTCCGGTTCCGGATTGATCAGCGGATCGGGACGGTGCTTAATCTGGTGCGGTTCGTGGACAAGGGGCGGCCGCGCTCGATTCTGTATGAGGGACATGTGAGCGAGTTGTACGTACCGTACATGGACCCATCGAACGGGTGGAACAACCGGGTTTTTATTGACGCCGGGGAGTTTTACACGATGGGGTTTCTGAAGGTGATGCGGCCTGGGCTCGATTGCCCAGCTGATGCGACGTGGTTCGACGGGTTGTCGGCCAGCGAGAAGGGCGCGCCGAAGTTCAACTCGCACATGGCATGCCTGTTTGAGCGGAACCTGGATAACCCGGCCTGGCGGCATGCCGAGGATGGGCAGGTTTACGGGCGGCCGACGCGGCAACTGGTGCTGCGATCGATTGCGGCGATCGGGAACTATGACTACATTCTGGACTGGCGGTTTGATCCGGATGGGACGATTGAGGTGGCGGTGGGAGCGACGGGGGTGATTGAAACGAAGTCGACGGCGCAGACGGCGGCGGCCGATCATGCGGGGCACGGGGCGGCCGAGTACGGGCAGTTGGTGGCTCCGAATACGATCGGGGTGAACCATGACCATTACTTCTCGTTCCGGCTGGACATGGATGTGGACGGACCGAACAACAGCTTCATGACGCACAAGATGGTTCCGCAGCGGCTTGTGAATGACCCGATGCGGAAATCGATTTGGGTGTCGCAAGCGAGCGTGGCGGCTCGCGAAAGGGATGCGATTCTGGATGTGCGATTGGATCAGCCATCGATGTGGATGTTCATGAACCCGTCTGTGAAGGGAGCGCTGAATCATCCTTCGGCGTATGAGGTGATGCCGGGAGCGACGGCGAAGTCGCTGCTGTCGGCCGACGATGAGCCGCAGAAACTGGCGGCATTTTCCGAGCACCAGTTTTGGGTGACGCCCTATGACGGCAATCAGCGGTATGCTTCCGGGACGTATCCGACGAGCGCAAAGGGGAATGACGGGTTGGGAGTGTGGACGCAGGCGAACCGGGCGATTGCGAACACGGATATCGTGGGGTGGTACACGATGGGGTTCCACCACATTCCGAGGACGGAGGATTGGCCTGTGATGCCGGCGATGTGGCACCAGTTCCAGATCCGGCCGTTTCATTTTTTCGGGTCGAATCCGGTTTTGGATTTACCGAAGAGTTTGGCGAAGTAGCGTTGCACCCGGCGAGGTGTCGAGATGAGTCTCGACACGGCACGCAGGAGTGCGTGCGCCACGTCCCTAGAACTGGAGTCTGAGGGCGAACTCCCATTGACGGCTGATGTTTGCCTGTGAGGAGATGCGTCCGAAACTGGCGTTGCCTACGGTTGTGTTGGGACCGCCAAAGACGGGGTGGTTAAGCATGTTGTAGGAAGAGGCGCGGAATTCGAGCTTCACCTTCTCGACGATTTGAAACGCCTTGCTGACGGTGAGGTTGAGGTTGTTCATACCCGGGGTTCGGACGGAATGGAGACGAGCAGCGAGGTTACCAAAGGTAAAGTCCAAGGGGCGGGCGAATGCGTCGGTGTTGAAGTAGCGGTCGAGCCTTGTGCTGTGGCTACCAGAGGGACCCGTTGTAGGATCGCCAACGACGTTGGGCCCACGGCGCGCGCTTCCGGGAACACCGGTGCCGCCCTGCACGCCGTAGGCGGTGGGGAAGCCACCCTGGAAGGTAATGAAGGTGGACAACTGCCACTGGCCGAGCAGGAGGTCCGCCGCGCGGGAGGCACCGGCCATGTAGCGGCGGCCTTTGCCGACGGGGAGGTCATAGGCACCGGCGATGGTGAGACGTTGCGGGACGTCGAAATCGCTGACTGCTCTTTCGACAGCGCGATTGTAGGCATTCTGAGGCGTGCTCAAGTCCGTGATATTTTTCGAGATGGTGTAGGAGATGAGTCCGGTGAGCCCCTGGGAGGTGCGTTTTTCGACGCGGAACTGGAGCGAGTGATAGATGCTGTTGCCGAAGGCGGGATCGGAGCGCGAAACGGAAGTGAAATGGGGATAGGGGCGCAGCAGTTGATTGCGCTGCACCGTTGCACCGCTCAAGGCACCGGTGGTAAAGATTCCGAAGAAGGGATTGGGCACGGTTTGATTGAGTGCGGCGGCGCCGAGACTGAGAAAACCGGGATCGAGTTGATTGAGTGTTTCGGTGGGGGCAATGAGGTTGATGCCGCGCGAGCCGACGTAGGCCACCTCGACCAGGGCTTGGCCGGGGAGTTCCCGCTGGAGGTTGAACTGCCAGTTGTGGAACTTCGGATAGATACCGGACGGTTCGACAAAGGTGATGGCCTGTCCGGTGAGGGTGGCGAGCGCTTGCGAGTTGCCGATGGGGGCGAGGAGTCCAGTGGGGAACGGATTGCTAAAGCGGTTGAGGACGGAGATACCGCCATCGGTGGAGCTGACCCAAGGCGTGTCGTTGCTGAAACCAATGGACTGCACCGATCCGATGACAGGAATGTAGCTGAGGGCATAGCCGCCGCGGAGGATGGTTTTGCGGTTGAGGCTGAAGGCGAATCCGATGCGCGGGGCAAAGTTGTTGCGGTCCTGATCATAGATGCCGCGGGGGGCACCGCCGACGCCGGCATAGAGCAGGCCGCCACGGAGATCGAGCCCCGGCACTTTTATCGGCGAGGGGACTGGGTAGGCAAACCCTCGCGTGGTGCGGTTGTAGCGCTCGGTGCGCGGGGTTTCGTATTCCCAGCGCAGGCCGAGGTTGAGAGTTAGACGCGAAGAGACGCGGAAGTCGTCCTGGAGATAGAGGGCGTAATAGACGTTCTGAATGGAAACGCCAGTATTGAAGGGCATGTTTCCGGATCCGAAACCAACCAGGAAGCTGGCCAAGCCGAACCCGGCGGAGGGTGTGGCGGCGTTGGGACCACCGGTCTGATTGGGGCCAAATGAATAGGTGCCGGAGGGATTGAGATTGCGGAAGTAGTTGCCACGGGAGAGGCGGACTTCGCCGCCATACTTGAGCAGGTGCTTGTTGCGCTGCATGGTGACGCTGGGCTGGAGCGACCAGGTGTGACCGGGATCGAAGATATAGCCGCTACCGGCCAGGCCTTCAAAGTCGGAGACGTTGAGGGTGGGGAAGGCCTTGGTCTGGACCAGATTCTGATAGGAGGCGGGGAAGCCGAGGGCGGCGAGATCGAACCCATCGGACCAGGGGCGGTTGTTCTCAACGCCGCGGGCATAGCCGATGCGGACGTCGAAGGTAGTGGTGGGGCTGAGGATGTGGGTATCGCTGAGGGCGATTCCGAAGTTAGGACGCTTCACGTTGTTCCTGCCGCCGGTGGCGACGCCGTCAAAGCGGTGCGGGAAAATGAGGCGGCCTTCGCCAAAGTTGAGGCGTCCGAACATCTGATGGTTGGGATTGAAGGTGTGGTCGATTTTGATGACGGTGGCGTCGTAGTCGCGGGGCCACTTGAAGCTCTGGCTGAAGTTCTGGACGAAGGGACGCGCGGGGTCAGGGCCCACGATGTTGGGCTTGGGCCAGTAGTTCATCATGTTGCGGGCGACCGGATCCTGAAGGTTTTGGGGGATGATCCTGTTGGGAAACGGGTCTCTGGTGGGGACTCCGTTGACGGATCGAACCGAGAACGGATTGTAGATGACGGCGGGGGACTCAGAGAAATCGCCGGCTCGCATTTTTTCGGTAGGGACGCTGAGGACGGGGCTGATTCCGTTGCCTTCGCGCGAGCCTTCAAAGTTGAAAAAGAAGAAGGTTTTGTTTTTGCCGTTGTAGATTTTGGGCAGCCAGACGGGTCCACCGACGCTGAGGCCGTAGGTGTGGGAAGTGTAGGGGGCAAGCGAGCGGCCGGCGGAGTTGTTGTAGAACAGATTGGCGTCGAGGGCGGAGTTGCGGAGGTATTCATAGGCTGTGCCGTGGAGTTCATTGGTTCCACTGCGAATGACGATGTTCATAATGTTGCCGCCGGAGCGTCCGTATTCGGCCGGGAGGGTTCCGGTTTGGAGCTTGAACTCGGCCACAGCATCGGTTTGTGGAACCCATTGCGAGATATTGACGCCTCGATTGACGTTGACAGTGTTGGCGACACCGTCGACGGATACGTCGCCGGAGGCAACCGGGGAGCCGTTGGACGAGTAGGAGACGTTGGTGATGGTGTCGTTGGGGCGGGTGTCCTCGCCGTAGCGGTTGTTCACAACGCCGGTGGCGAGGGTAAACATGAAGAGGCTGCTGTGGCCCTTGAGGGGCAGAGTGTCGACGACTTTCCGTCCGAGGACGGAGCCCAGCGAACTCGACTCGGCTTGGACGGCCGACACTTCACCGGTAACCGTTACGGTTTCGTTGGTTTGGCCGAGGGCGAGTTCGACGTCGAGGCGGAGGTTATCGCCGAGACTCAATTGGACGCTTTCACGGACATCGGTCTTGAAGCCGGAGGCTTTGGTGGTGAGAGTGTAGCTGCCGGGGGGAAGGAATTGGAAAATGTAGTGGCCGACGGAGTCCGTGCTGGCTTTGCGTTCCACGCCGGTGCCGGAGTTGCGCAGCGTGAGGGCGGCGCCCGGGATGGTGGCTTTGGCTGGATCTGTGGCGGTGCCCTGCAGGGTGGCCCGGAATTCCTGGGCGATTCCGCTGGAGGCAAGGATGAGGATAGCGAAGGTGATGCTCGAGGACTTCATGGAGCATATGCTACACCCATTTGAGGAGGGAAGGTTGGTGTCAATTCTGGAAGATGTAGTTCAGGGAACCCAATAAGATGAGGCCTATGCCGAGGAGGGCGAGCCAGGCGGGCTTGGGGAGTTGCGCATAGTCGGTGAGGCGCAATTGCCGTCTGGGGAATTGTGAAGGCCAGGCGCCTCGCAGGCTCTGAGAGAAGTCTTCCAGGCTGTCCTGCAACATTTGGAAGAGGCCAGGGACCAGACTCAGGGCGACCAGTCCCAATCCGATCACCAGAGAGATGGCCAGTTGCTTTTCCCGCATTGCGCCACCATGATAGCTCAGCGGCGGGATGGAATCACTGCCGGTTTTCCATGCCAGCTTCTATTATGGAACACGCGCAAAACGGAGCTGCCGCCCGCAGAGGTAACCCGCGTGTTTCTGGCCGGCTTGGGGGGGCGGACGGCGCCCTTTGCGCTATAACAGATAGAGTGTCCCACTCAGTCACGCTCATTCCTGGAGATGGTATTGGTCCGGAAATTGCGGCAGCCGCCGTGCGTGTGCTCGCCGCGACCGGAGCGGTGATCGATTGGGAGCGGGTGGAATGCAACGAGAAGATCATCCGGGAGACCGGCGAATCGATTCCGCACACTGTTCTGGCTTCACTGGAACGGACGCGAGTGGGATTGAAGGGACCCATTACCACGCCGGTAGGCAGCGGGTTCAAGAGCGTCAACGTAGCGCTGCGCAAGAAACTGGATCTGTATGCCAACGTGCGGCCGGTGCGGAGCATACCCAACCTGCGCACGCGGTTCTCCGATGTCAAGATCGACATGGTGATTTTCCGGGAGAACACCGAGGATTTGTATTCCGGGCTGGAACACGAAATTGTAAAGGACGTAGTGACATCGCTCAAGGTGATCACGCGGACAGCCTCAACGCGCATCGCGAAGGCGGCGTTCGAATATGCGGAGCGCACGGGGCGCAAGAAGGTGACGGCGATTCACAAGGCGAATATCCTGAAGCTGGCCGACGGGTTGTTCCTGACCTGTTCGCGCGAGATGGCGGCCAATTTTCCGCTGATTGAATACAGGGAACTCATTGTGGACAACGCTTCCATGCAACTGGTGACGAGGCCGGAGCAGTTTGACGTGCTGCTGCTGCCGAATCTATACGGGGACATCATCTCGGACCTGGCGGCGGGGCTGGTGGGCGGGCTCGGCGTGGTTCCGGGGGCGAACCTGGGGGATCAACACGCGGTCTTTGAATCGGTGCATGGCAGCGCGCCGGATATCGCGGGGAAAGGGATCGCCAACCCGACGGCGCTGCTCTCCTCGGCGGTGATGATGCTGGAGCATCTGGGCGAGGTGAAGGCGGCGAGCCGGCTACAGGAGGCGATGGAGGCCGTGTATGCGGAGGGGACTCACCTGACCGCGGATGTGGGCGGGAAGGCATCGACGGATGAGTTCGCGGATGCGGTGATTGGGAAGCTGGGTTCGGTGCGAGAATTGAAGGCATGAGCAAGCAGGGAAAGATTTCCCGCCGGGGTTTTGTGGGGGCAACCGCGGCCGTGGCCTCCGCTCAGCAGACGAGCGGCATCCGAGGATTCGATCATGTCGCGCTGCCGATGCAGAACACCGAGGCGATGCTGGCGTTCTATCGCGGGCTGGGATTGCAGGTCAGCGAGAGCGCGTCTGCCTGTCAGGTTTACATCGGCAGCCAGATGATCAATTTTCATCGTCCGGCAACCTGGCAGAGGGAATCGTTCACGCTGCGAGCTCCTTCCGCCAAGCCGCCGTGCGGAGACCTGTGCTTTGTTTATGAAGGGACCGCGGAATCGCTCCAGGCAATGCTGGACCATTGCGGAGCCAAAGTGATCGAAGGTCCCGTGGCGCGGCAAGGCGGGCGGCAAAAGGCCGCTTCCAGCGTCTACGTGCGCGACCCGGACGGCAACCTGCTGGAGTTCATGATCTACCGCTAGGCTTCCGAGTAACACGCGCAAAACGGAGCTGCCGTCCGCAGCGCTAACCCGCGTGTTTCTGGCCCGTTTGGTGGCGCGGACGGCGCCCTTTGCGCTTCGCGCTATTTCGGGAAGAGGCCCTTCTTGGCGAGGAAAGCGATCAGGTCTACCACGCGGCTGGAGTAGCCCCATTCGTTGTCGTACCAGGCGACCACTTTGACGAGATTGCCGCCGATGACTTTGGTAAGGTCTGAGTCGACGATGGAGCTATTGGGATTGCGGAGCATGTCGGTGGAGACGACGGGGTCTTCGGTGTACCCGAGAATGCCTTTGAGCGGACCTTCGGCGGCTTCGCGGAGAGCGGCGTTCACCTCGGCGCTGGTCGTGGATTTGGTGGTAACACAGACAAAGTCGACGACGCTGACGTTGGGGGTGGGCACGCGCATGGCGTAGCCGTCGAGCTTGCCCTTGAGCTGGGGCAAGACGAGGCCGATGGCTTTGGCGGCTCCGGTGGAGGTGGGGATCATGTTGATCGCGGCGGCGCGGGCGCGGCGCAGATCCTTATGCGGGAAATCGAGCACGTGTTGATCATTGGTGTAGCTGTGGATGGTGGTCATCGAGCCCTTTTCGATGCCGAAGTGATCGTGCAGAACCTTGGCAACCGGGCCCAGGCAATTGGTGGTGCAACTGGCGTTGGAAACCACGTTGTGCTTCGACGGATCGTACATAGCGTCATTGACGCCGAGCACCAGCGTGACGTCCTCATTGGAGGCGGGGGCGGAGATGATCACTTTCCTGACGCTCCCGCGGAGGTGCTTGGCGGCCTTGAGGGCGTCCGTGAAATGGCCGGTGGATTCGACCACGATTTCGCACCCGAAGGCGGGCCAATCAATTTCGGCGGGGTCCTTGGTGGCAAAGACTTTCAAACGGGAACCGTTCACCAGGATGGAATCGGATTCCGCCTTGACTTCGGCATCCAGAGGCCCAAGAATCGAGTCGTATTTGAGAAGGTGCGCGAGCGTCTTGGTGTCGGTGAGATCATTGGTGGCGACAAACTCGATGTCCTTGCGTCCCATTCCGGCGCGGAACACATTCCGGCCAATACGGCCGAAGCCGTTAATGCCAACTTTCACTGCCATTTGAGTAGAGAATCTCCTTGCGGGGGGTACTAGATTACCCTTTTATGATAGCAAGGCGGGGCGACTTTTGAGAGAAGGTAGTCCGCTAAAAGTGTGTTGTGAGGCTTCCTGGATGTTTTAGGCGAATACTTTTTCGCCGTGCCTCTCCTGGCGGTCTTCTTCAATGACCTGCGTTTCCCAAATCTCTACACAAGGTAGGACTGTCACCAAACTAGTGCTTCTCTTTGCGGTTCCATTAAAAATCTGAAGAACCACAAATAAGCAGATTAGAATAAAGAGCAATGGGGACCCGATTGCCATGTAGCGAATAGCCATATGAATTGAGCGATTGTGGATCGCCAAAAGTTTCTCCTGGACCTCGCGCGGCTGTTCTGAAACAGCCATATGCCATTCCTCAAGAGCTTCAACTTTTAGCGGCTCCTCGCGGTTAAAATAAAATAAAAGCAAGCCTAGCAATACCCTACTGAAAGTCATCCGATGTGCGAATCGAATCTGGCTGTTTATGAGTTGGCGAAGGCGACCGTACACAATGCTACCGAAGGCCACCTTGCCATCAGCCGCATAGTCAAACAGTTCTTCCCGCAAACAGAAAAGTCGCTCACGAAGTGCATCCACTCGATATTCCCTAAATACCTTGAAAATCAGGAACCAAAACAGGAGGAGTGCTAATCCAAGGCGAAAATCTGGCGCTATTGCATAAACTTCGTTCATCATCTCATATCCTCTGGGCGGGTCTTCCCACGTGGTGTTAGACGGCTTCTGATTATCTGGTTGCTTCAGCTACCCCCAATGGGTAGTGTATAAGAGTGGCCCGACCGCCGTTTCCCAAGACGCTTCGTCAGTTTCAGACCGAC
>Ga0080064_1005899_pt1 | contig 13783 bp, 15 predicted proteins | sample Subgrocontami54m_FD_69260 | JGI IMG/M metagenome (GOLD analysis project Ga0080064, IMG submission 69260) | Subsurface groundwater microbial communities from S. Glens Falls, New York, USA - GMW46 contaminated, 5.4 m (SPADES assembly) (version 2) ...
TGGCGGAGTTGTGACATATAGTTGTGATACGAGTCCGGTCGCGACAATCGCATCCAATAGTGGGTCACTTATCGACACGACCGCAGTTGAGCTAGTTCAGAGCTCATGTACGATTAGTTGTTCCCAGTCTTCTGCAGCGGATGTCCCGACTATAGGCATACGTTTTACCCTCAAACAAAAAACGACGAGCACGTTTCCTGAAAATCAAGTGCAAGTCCCATTCCAAACGTCAGTATCGATACGCAACCGTACACAGTGAGGCCGTTGACAGTCAAAGCCTTACCTTGTTACGATAGTATTACAGCAACATGCAAAAAATCTTATATCCAAAAAAAGAACCGTTTTTTCACACGGCAATTGAGGAAGGACAGACCTTACTTATCGTTATTCTTGTAATGGTGGTTACGCTTACTGTCGGATTGGCGCTCGTTACTCGGAGCTTAACAAATGAGCGAATTGCGAAAGAAGAAGATAGTTCTCAGCGTGCATTTTCTGCAGCTGAAGCTGGTATTGAGCAAGTCCTCAAAACTGGTCAAAGTATCGTTGCGCAACAAAATATTGACACACAGACGCAGATAAAAAAAGCTACCGTTACGAATGTAGGCAATGCTACGCAATTTTTATTGAATAACGGTAATCCTGTGCCGAGAGACGATGGTGTTGATGTCTGGTTATCTGATTATCCTACCTACGCCAACCCACTTCCGACGAGCGGTTCGATGACCCTCACAGTTTACTGGGGTTCAACCGGAGATACCTGTACTACAAATCAATCGACTAATACCCAAGCAGCGATTGAGATAGTTCTCCTTCGAGGAACGACAGCTGCAACAATTGCAGATCATTATGCCTATGACCCTTGTGCTGCAAGACGAAATGGCAATAATTTAAACGATACGATAACTTCAGGAGCTTTTACTATTGCGGGGAAAACATTTCCTCATTCGGCAGTTATTACGATTACCTCGGCATCCCGAGGGCTGCTTGCACGTATAGTACCATTGTATGCAAGTACACCATTGGCAGTAAGAGGAAGTATTGCGCTTCCGGCACAAGGTTCTGTCATAGAATCTGTTGGGGCTTCAGGAGGCACAGAACGAAAAATAACGGTTTATCGAGGATTTCCGAAAACACCATCTGAGTTTTTTCCATACATGCTTCTATCACCCTAGTATGAAGATTTCTGTTGGTCTCGATATTGGTTCCACAACCATAAAGCTTGTTGCCTTACAAAAATTAGGTAATCGTTTTCAGTTAAAAGCTGCTACTGCAGTAGCAACTCCTGCAAAAGGTATGCAATCAGACTCACCTTTTGACCTAGAGACGATGGTTGCATCGTTGAGGAAAATATTTCAAGACTTGAAGCTCACATCGCATGAAGTCAGTATTGCTTTGGCAGAAAATCAGGTGTTTACAAAGGTCGTCGAGATGCCCGTTCTCTCCGATAAGGAACTTTCATCCGCTATTTACTGGGAGGCTGAGCAGTATATCCCGGCACCACTTGCCCAGATGACACTTGACTGGCAGGTACTGAAACGTGATAAAGTGCTACAAGTAGGTTCTAAAATGCTCGTCTTGCTCGTTGCAGCGCCGACGTCGTTGGTGCAGAAGTATCAACGAGTACTCGAGTTAAGCGGTCTCTCAGTTGTTGCAATTGAAACAGAGATTCTCTCTGTTGTTCGTTCGATCGTATCGGTTCCTAATTTTCCAACGAGTCTTATTATAAATATTGGAAATCATAGTACCTCACTAGCGATTGTCCAAAGTAATATCCTTGTATTCTCCTACTCGCTTCCCCTTGGGGGCATAGCTATGAATCAAGCGATTGCCCAAAGTTTTGGATTCACACTCCAGCAGGCAGAAGAATATAAAAAGGTTTACGGGATTACTGATCAGAGTTTTGGTGGCAAAATAGGAAAAGCAATAGAACCTATTCTTTTCTCCATGCTTTCTGAAGTTAAAAAAGCTCACGCATTCTACGGTGATAAGTACAAGCAGGAACTTCCGATAAGCCAACTTATTTTGACTGGTGGAACAGCTCGTTTGCCGGGAATTGACCTTTTTTTTGTAAAGAATGTTGGCATTGAGACAATCATCGCGAATCCATGGAAAACGTATAAAATAGAAAATGTCACAAAGGAATTTCTTGATCGAGGACCGGAATTTGCCGTAGCAGCGGGGCTTGCACTCAAGGGTTATGAACAATGATATTAATCTTCTTATCACGAGACCAAAAAAAGACCTAGCAAAATTAGCAAAGAAACTTAAAATGTTGCGTATGTTTGCTATGGCCTTTCTGTTTTTAATTGCATCGACATCAATAATCTTATTTATTTTTATTTCGACCTCCCCATTGCCTGCTTTGAAACAGCAAGAAAACACCGCACTTATAAATTTAGCTACACTTCACACGAGAATGGGTAAGCTCCTGCTCGTTCAAGATCAGATGAAAGATATATCTCTCATTACTACCAAACGTACTACATTCGACATGACGTATACAGAAATAAGCTCTGTCCTACCAGATGGTATGCAACTTGAGAGCTTTCGTATCACTAAGCAGGCAGTATCATTGTCGTTAAGTAGTTCGGCGCTTTCAGACATAGACGCATATCTGACATCATTAAAGGATCTTGCAGAAAAGAAGAAGCTCTTCTCGAGCGTCACTTTAAGTGGGTTTGCCTTGAATAAACAACTGAATAAATATATTTTCTTTGTCGAGCTTGCGACAGGAGCAAAATAAGTATGGATAGTTTAGATTCGTTACGGATACTCTATTTCCGATATAAAGAAACGCCTTATTATTCAATCTCTATCTTTCTGTTGTGTTTGTTGATTGGTATTGTACTGATTTTTCGTGTTATTATCCCTCAATTTGAGAGTTGGTTTTCGATAAATACTGAGGTCGAATCTACACGTGCGAGGATAAAAATACTTGAGGACAATATTCGTCTCTTAGGCACGCTGGATGATGCGAGTTTGAGTAAGACAATTACTATTACATCAGATGCGTTGCCGTTTGATAAAAGTTTTACAGGAATTGTAGATGCTCTGAGTAGTGCAGCTAATGATGCAAGTGTTTCAATTTCTGATTATGGGTTTAATCTTGGTGAACTTTCTACGCCTTCTGCACAGCTGAATCAATTTTATAAAGTTCCTATTCGTATTACTGTCTATGGAGATATTCCTACGGCGAAGATATTTATTCAAAAGTTGAATGAGAAAATCCCATTATCGGAAGTTGAGTCGTGGGATGGTAGCAAAGGTGGCTCAAATATTTCCCTCCTGTTTTACTATAAAGGGTTCCCAAACATTCTTCTGAATGACCTTGCCCCTCTCCAGCCGATATCTGTTGACCAGCAAGCGCTTCTTGAGAAGTTACAAGCGTGGAAGCCTGTAAGTGTCTATAACAATGAGACAGCAATAAGTAGTGCCAGTGCAGAAGAGGATATCTTTACTTTCCCATTTTAAAAAGGTCCGGTCGCCTTTTTTTCGTAATACTTTTTGCTTGATCCTGTCTCCATTCAGCGATTTTTTTGTGATTCCCTGAGAGAAGTACCTCAGGGACGGTTTCGTTTTGATAGTCCTTCGGTCTCGTGTAGTGAGGGTATTCTAACAATGAGGAGGCTTCTTCCGTAAGCGAAAAGGATTCCTGGTCGGTTGCGCCTTTCTTTAATACTCCGGGGAGCAATCGCACTATGCTATCGGTTATGAGCATAGCGGGAAGTTCTCCGCCAGTCAGGACAAAGTCTCCAATGGACATTTCTTCGTCGATATACGCAAGGACCCGTTCGTCTACACCTTCGTAATGTCCACAAATAAGAATGAGATTTTCATACTGACTCAGCCTTTGTGATGACTTCTGGTCGAATTGATTCCCACGAGCACTTAAAAGGACCACGCGTTGACGATTACGGGGAATATTTTTATCTAATGAAGCTTCTATGGCTTCATGGATAACATCAACACGAAGTACCATACCAATTCCCCCGCCGTAAGCGGTGTCGTCGACCATTTTATGGGTTCCTTTTCCGAAATCGCGAATGTTACGAAGTGCTATAGAAACATGTTTTTTTTCTCTAGCGTGTTTGATGATGGAATGATCAAAAGGACCACTGAACATTTCCGGAAAGAGGGTAAGAATAGTAATTTTCATTAAAAATTACTCTGTGGCGATTTCAGCGAGAGAAATAGCTACTTTTTTATCATGTCGGAAGGCTTTTATTTTCATAATATTACGAAGTGCCCTAATGACCTTTCCTTCTTTGCCAATAACTTTTCCCATATCTGCTTTATCAACAGTTACAGTGAGTTGGGTCATACCATCGGTATCGGATTCTTCGACAGAAACGCCAGAGGGGTTATCTACGAGAAGTTTGATGATATCAGAGAGTGTGTCTTTCATGCTTTGACGATCGCTGCGACAGTAGGTGATGGTTGTGCGCCGCGCTCAACCCAGTAAGCATATCGATCGGTTTTGATCTCTGTTTTTCCACCATTTGGACCTTTTTCATGCCAGCCTAACGATTCGGTAAAATCACCGTCTCGGCGGCTTCGTTTTTCTTTTACAACGATACGAAATTTTCGTTCGCCTCTTTTTCCTGTTCTGCTCAGTCGTATTACTAATGACATAGCTGAATTATATCAAACATTCTCAATCTTCTCAAGGGCTTGCTTCGCGGCGAGCTCCTCTGCCTCTTGTTTCGATTTTCCTGATCCTTCTCCCATCAGCTCTTCTTTCACATAGACACCAATGGTAAAAATCTTTGCATGAGGAGGCCCTTCATCCCTGAGTACTTTATAGACTGGGGAGTTCTGTTTTTGTGCCTGTACGTACTCTTGAAGAAGACTTTTCGGATCTTTAAAAGCTTTTTTTTCTACATAGCCTTCGATATGTGGAATAAGTGTTTCATCAAGGAATGCTGTTACTGCCTCAGTGCCTTGATCAAGAAAAAGAGCGCCGATAAATGCCTCATAGGCATTTGCCAGTAGAGAATCATTTTCCCGACCTTTTGACTCCTCTTCCCCCCTGGAGAGCTTCAGGTAAGAGCCAAAGGAGAGGTCTCTAGCGAGGTTAGCCAGACTTTTCGTGTTCACTAAAAGAGAACGTAAGTTAGTAAGAACACCTTCGTTAAAACGAGGATACTCTCTATAGAGATACTGTGAGACCAAGAATGAGAGAATACTATCGCCTAAGAATTCCAATCGTTCATTTGATTCAATTTTCTCCTTTGTTTCGTTAAGGTAGGAGCGATGCGTAAATGCTTGATCGAGTAACGATGGGTTTTTAAATGTCGGGAGATTTTTCATAAAGTGAAATGTTACCAAGAGCCCCGTTAATAAAGGCCGGACTCGTATCTCCGGCAAATTCTTTTGCGAGCTCTACCGCTTCGTCTATAATAACATTTTTCGGTGCCTTTTTTTCAATCAGCATCTCATAGACGGCCAGTCGTAGAATAGCTAAATCAATACGGTTAATCTTTGTAACCGGAAATTCTGGAGCCGCTTTGGCAATTTCTTGATCAATCGCGTTTTTTTGTTCAAAGATAGCTTTTGCCGTATCGCTTATTTTTTGAGGATGAAACTCGAGGCTAAATAGTTCTTGAACAATCTGCTGCCTTTTCCTATGTCTCGGATCATGGGGTGTTTTCATGAGCGTATAGGTATCAGCTATGCGGAAGATGCCTGTTTAGAACGATCTTCTGTTTTTGCTTTTACCGTCATCATTTGAGCCCCTTTATAAAAGCCGCATGCGGGACAAATAGAATGAAACACGTGTTTGTTTCCACAATTGGAGCAAGTTGCGCCATGAGGGACACTCAGGCGTATACTGGCTCGTCTTTTTCCTTGTCTTTGTCGTGAATGACGTTTCTTCGGTTCTTGTGGCATAGTGGGTGTATTGTACTTGATTTTGCTTCAAGTTGCAAGCTATTTCTTGCCTCAGTTTATATACTCAGCAAGGCCAATACCTTGAAATTGTGTGTCTTGATCGTACTGTATTGATCCCTCAATTGGTCCGAAGATCCAGTTATAGTTCGATTTTGCTGATTTTATGAGTTTTTGCGTGAATGTACCATTGATTGTTCTACTAATAGGACTATCAAATGACACTTCATAGGCATTTATTTCTGTTTGGCTTCCATTTTTTGTCGAGACCTTTTGTGTTTTTAGAACTTGATTATTCCCATCTGCCAATCCCAGTGAATAGCTTGCTATGGAACGTCCTACGTTATTCGTATTGAGACTGTCTACATGGTAAAACGACCCGTCTTCTGCCCAAAATGCCACCCAAGCGGTTTTCAGAGCTTCAGGTTTATTGAAAAATGCCAGATCGGCTGCATTTACCGAGTATGATCGTGAATAGATGATGTAAGCATCATACTGCTCATTATCCAGAGAGAGTGTTCCCGATCCTTGATAAATAAACTTTGTGTAATTCGATTTACTTTGTGTATTTATTTCGTTGAAGAGTGCTGAACTTGAGAAAGAGATGACATGTTGTTTCGTCTCGATTTTTATCGAGATCGTTTGATTATTACTAGAGGAAGTATTCCCCTGGAAATTCGTTGTCCAGTCTTTGATGAGTGTATTTTTACCCACATTCGTGTCATACACAGTTCCGGTGAGTATCTGTTGTGTCCACTCTTTTCCGTCAAAAATATTCACCTTTGAGAACTCTGTATAGTTCGTTTCCTGTTCAATTCGGGAGGCAGAGGCTTGTAAGATAATTCGTGGAGTTGTCTTTGTGATAATGCTGATTGAGTCATCGTAGTATCCTTTCCCGGGGAGAAACTTAATAGTTTCTTGTGGAAGTTCTGATTGCTTAGGTGTCGGGATACTTTTTGTAGCTTTTTCAGTAACAAGAGGGATTGGAGTTGGAAGGATAGTTTCTTTTTGCGGTCCGCGTACTTGACCGCGAATGAGAAACCCCAAGAGAAAAGTAAGCAAAAAAGCAAAAACAGCCCCTCCTATGAGGAGTTGCTTGGGAATACTGCGTTTTTTTGGAGCCTCTTCCGGTGGCTCCGTTGTTGGAGGGAGTTGTTGTTCTGGATTTTGAGCAGGTATTTCTTCCACAACTCCAGTGTAATTTTTCTGGAGTGTGCTTGTCAATGTCAGGCAGTATTAGAGCTCGTCTTCGTCAATATTGAAAAAAGGTTTCCCAAACATCTCTTTTCCAACTTTACAGGAGTGGACAGTTTTATAGCCTTGCCCACAGAGACCACAGAATGTAAATTCGTTCGTACTATCTCGATCAGTAACAGTGATAAGCGATTGTTGTTTACCGATATTTTCAATCGTTTTCATTATTGTTGTGTCAAATCGAACTAAAGTAGTTGTGGTAAGTTTATTTTCTGGGACCTCTCCGACATCTTTGACATCAATTTCTCCACGTTGCAGTAATTCCCATACAGCTTTCTTAAGAAGTCGAGGTGTTTGTTCAACCGTCAATGTTTGCTGTGCGATCATAATGCGAGCAGCCATATTCATAATCCTCGGATCAATCAAATCAAGTTGTTTCGATGCTGCTAGAATTGCGCTTTGAAACGTATGGGGCCCTCCTTCTCTCACTGTGTTATGAAATTCACGAATATCATACTCCGTGCCGTAGGGAGTATAACCCTCTCCTTTTATTGATGGTGCAACAATAATTTCTTGGAACGCACTATGGGGAACATCGCCATAGAGGGTAACTCGTGCCGCTGAGTCGATTTCAGGGATAGGTTCTAAGGATATATCATGGGGTATCTGATGAACGACCGAAAGAATATGATGGCGTAGTTCATGATGGGCTTTTCCCCACTGTTCCCTTTCATGTGGTTGAAGTTCGTTTTCACTGGGGATGTGTTTGAGGTTTTGTAGTGGATCTTCTTTAGGAATTTGAAATGGTAACCTATCAAAATGGACTGGCCCTTTTTTCGCTTCGGACATACCCTGAGTATAGCATGCCCTCTTAGTCAGGTGAAATAGCGTTCTTCATGGTCTCAGCCAGGCGTTCCTTAAGCCTGGGCTCATCAGAAAGTTTCGGGAACAATTCCTCAGCTCCTTTTCGTGCTTTTTCAATAAGCTGAACATCTGAGAACGATGCAATTTTTAATTGCTTTACACCTGATTGCAGCGTTCCGTAGAGTTCTCCCGGACCTCGAAGCTGCAAATCCAGCTCTGCCAACTCAGCACCGACATGCATTGTTTCCATCGACTTAAGTCTCTTCGTTGTTTGTTCATTTTTCGTTTCAGTAAAGAGAAGACAGTATGACTGTTTCTCTCCCCTCCCCACTCGTCCCCTGAGTTGATGAAGCTGTGCCAGACCAAATCGTTCTGCAGCTTCGATGACGATAACCGTCGCATTTGGGATGTCGATGCCGACTTCTACAACCGGTGTTGCGACTAAAATATCGAATTTTTTTTCTTTAAAGCCTTGGAGTACTGCTTCTTTTTCCTTTGCTTTCAGTTTTCCATGCAGCATGCCTAGTTTTAGGTCCGGGAATATATTCGTTTTGAGATGCTCGAATTCTTTAGTCGCAGCTTTTATCGTTACCATAGTTTCTGATTCTTCGATAAAAGGACAGATAATAAACACTTGTGATTTTAGGGATGTGATTTCTTTTCGTATCCAGTCATATGCTGCGTCGCGTTTATCTTGTGGAACGAGCCAGGTTTTTATTGTTCTTCTGCCTTTGGGCATTTCATCAAGGTAGGTCAGATCCAAGTCCCCATAGAGGGTTAATGCAACAGTTCGAGGGATGGGCGTCGCCGTCATAGTCAGAACATGGGGGTTATTCCCTTTTTCACGAATGATACTTCTCTGCTCTACGCCGAAGCGTTGTTGCTCATCGATTACGACAAGACCCAGATTCTCAAACTGTATCTTCTCTGACAACAAGGCGTGGGTTCCAACAAGAACAGGCGTTCTTAGTCGCTTGTCGTTTTTATTTGTTTTTTTTATTGCCTGTTTATTGCTGCCGGTTAATAAGTCGACCGTTATGCCGAAAGGCTGAAGGAGATTTGAAAGTGAAGCAAAATGTTGTTGAGCTAGTATATCTGTTGGAGCTAACATAACCGATTGAAACCCATTCAGATGCGCTATATAGATAGCTATGGCGGAGACAACCGTTTTTCCACTTCCCACATCTCCTTGAAGAAGTCTATTCATCGGTTTTTTAGCCGATATGTCCTTGGTAATATCTTCGACAGCTCGTAGTTGAGCCGTAGTTAAGGCGAAAGGAAGAGAAGATATAAATGCTTCATTTTTTTCTGCGTTTATTCGGAAAGGATTGCCAATCAGTTGAGTACTCCAGAGGGATCGACGGTAGATAGCTGCGAGTTGCAGAATAAGCAGCTCATCAAAAGCAAGGCGTTCACGAGCACGACGAGCATACTCGAAAGTGGTTGGAAAATGCACCTCTTTCAGTGCTGTTGATAGTTGAAGTAGGCCATGTTTTGCCAGAAACTCCGGGGGTAGAAATTCTGCTAACTGAGATTCATCCTGAAGCAGTTTATATGTTTGTCGACGGAGCCATTTCGATGAGATACCACGCGTCTCAGGGTAGATAGGAACGATTCGTCCGGTATGTATGGGGGGATTTTCTCCTTGGAGAATTTCATACTCCGGCGACTCAAGTATTTTTTGACTGCCAAATTTCTTGACAGTACCGGAGAGTGAGAGCTGGTCGTTAATCTGAATGTACTTTGTGAGATAGGGTTGATTGAACCAGATGAGGTCAATACTTCCTGTTTCATCAACAACAGTAGCTTTCTGTATCTTCTTAAAACGTCTCGTAAACTCATTCTTTATCGACAGGACAGTTCCTTCAATCGTCACTGCCTCCCCTAGTTGGAGGTGTCCTATCTTTGAAACCAGCGCGAAGTTCTCATAGCGAAATGGTACATGATAGAGGAAGTCTTCAAGATTTACTATTCCTAGTTTCTCAAGTCTGCTCGCGTACATCTTGAAGATCCTGCCAGCTTCAATAATAGGCGTCTTGCCATTCATAGGTTTACTGTAATACCGGAAGGTATGGGAGAAATGATGTGAGAATTAAAGCAAGCGTGGCAATAATGATGATTGTTTTCCAAATCCAGGTTCGTTTTCGTAATCCATCCATGGGGTAATAATAGCAGATTTATTTCTTCAATGCCAAAAAGCCCGACGATGAGTAAAGACCATAGGTATACCGGCTTTATCTGCTGCCCGTATTGAAGCTGCATCGTTAATCGATCCACCTTGTTGGAGAATTGCGCTGATACCATGTTGACTTGCAAGTTTTACCGAATCATCAAACGGGAAAAAACTATCGCTGATAAGAATCGCATCTTTGGTAAAGAGTCCGGCCTGAGAAAGGGCAATTTTCGTCGAACGAAGGCGTGAAGTCTGTCCGCTCCCTATTCCTCGAGTCATAGGTAGTTTTTTATCAATGACAATAATCGCGTTTGACCGTATGCGGGTGATAAATTTCCATCCGATCTGCATCTGAGAAAGTTGCTTCGCAGATGGTTTTTTTTTCGTAACCACTGTCCAATTGCCAAAATCTCGTTCAGAAAAATCGTCGGTTGTTTGTAAAAGGAACCCACCGTCTACCCATTTGATTTGTGTACGTGTTTTGTCAATGTGAGGCAGTGGGCCCGATGCATAGATTCCCATACTTTTTCGTATCGTCTGTAGCATCTTCAGCGCGTCTTTCGTGACCGACGGGGCGATAATAATATCGATGTTTCCTCGTTTTTCTTCTTTAAATGAAGCGATAATTTTTGCAGACACATTATCAAGGGGTTTATTCATCGCGATCACACCACCAAACGCCGACTCAGGATCGGCTTGGATAGCTCTCTGAAGCGCTTCTTTCGCAGTATCACCCAGTGCAATACCGCACGGACTATTATGTTTAATAACGACTGCTGCAGGTTTCTCAAATATCCTGACCGATTCAAGTCCGGCATTCATGTCTAAGACGTTTGTTAATGACAGGTCTCTTCCCCAGAGTTTTTGGAGATTGCTAAAAAGTGAGGAAGTATTTGGTGAAAGGTAGAATGTTCCTTGCTGATGAGCATTTTCTCCATATCGAAGCGAGAGCTTTTTTCTTCCGGGAATGGTGACCTCGTCCCCAAAAGAGTCACTTCCTAGAAATCGTGCAATCAAACTATCATAGAGTGATAAATGAGCGAAAGCCTTTGCAGCCAGTTCTTTGCGGAGTATTTGCGTTACTTGGTTTGTTGCAAGTGCTGTTCCGACTTTCGTATAGTCATCAGGAGTGACAACAACAAGCACATTTTTAAAATTTTTGGCAGCTGAACGAATCATCGTCGGTCCACCAACATCAATACTCTCTACTGCTTTATCAATCGAAACATTTGCGTTACTCGTTGTTTTTTCAAATGGGTAAAGATTACAGATCACAACACTTATATCCTTAATTCCAAGTTCCGCTGCCTCCTTAACGTGTGTCGCGTTCGTTCGGTCATACAAAATACCTGATTCTATCTGAAAGCTAATCGATTTCATCCGACCATCAAAACTTTCTGCATTTCCTGTTACGAGTTCTATAGGAATAACCGGGATACTATGATCGGAAAGAAGTCTAGCTGTTCCACCGGTCGAGATTATTTTATAATCAAGATCGGAGAGTTTTTTTGCCAGAGGAACAATTCCCGCTTTGTCGGAAACGCTGATAAGAGCATATCGAAATACCTGACGTTTTTGTCTTTTTCCTGCCATAGATGTTTTTTTATGGAGTGCGGAGTTTGAGTACAGCTCTTTTTCCTACCCTAAGGATCATGCCATCTGTTACCGATACGGGTCTTTCTAACACTACTTTTTCTCCATTTACTTCAACTCCTCCTTGCTGAAAGAGACGCTTCGCGTCGGCTTTTGAAGATGCGATATTGAGTTGTACGAGGAGATCCTCATCGATGTATTCGTTATCATCGTCACTCAGTACTACTTCTTTCATGTCTTGAGGAGTCTCACCTCGTTGGACCGTCGCCTCGAATGCTTCCTGTGCTGAATCAGCATCTTGCTGCGTATTGAGCAGTTTTACAATCTCGAAGGCAAGGCGTTTCTTAAACGTCATTGGATTTTCTCCATTTTCAAGAGCTTTTTCCATCGACGAAAGCTCGTCCATCGGAATACGTGTCAAATACTCAAAAGCTCTCATGATGACATCATCAGGAAAGCTCATAACTTTTCGATAGAGATCAGAGGGTTTATCGGTAATTGCTATTGCGTTTCCTTCGGTCTTTCCGATTTTCTTTCCTTCGCTATCAGCCAGAAGCGGTGTCGTCATGACGAATTTATCTTTGTTCAAATACTCTTTCACGAGTTGTCTTCCAACAAGCATGTTGAATGTTTGGTCAGTTCCACCAATTTCAAGGTCTACTTCCATTGCAACGGAGTCGTAGCCTTGGAGAAGCGGATATAAAAATTCACGGAGGTTGACTGGTTCGTTCTTTTTCATTCGTTCCTGAAAAAGATCTCGTTCTACCAATTGTTGGAGAGTGAAGTGTTCGGCTATCTCGAGAATGTCGGTCAGTCCGAGTTTATTTAACCAATCTCCGTTGTAACGAATCTCTACTGCATTTTCACCGTCAAATCGAACAATTTTACTTGCCTGCATAACATAATCTTTTGCATTTTGGCGGAGCTGGTCTCTGGTAAAAAATGTTTCACGACTCTTTGTTTTTCCAGATGGATCGCCTGCTTGCCCTGTTCCATCCCCTATCAGAAAGATAACCCGATGACCGAGAGCTTGCCAATCTGCAAGTTTCATCAGACCGACCATATGTCCGATATGTAATTTGTCTCCTGTGGGGTCAAAGCCCTGATAGAGGGTAAGCTTTTTTCCGGACTCGAGTACTTTTTTTAGCTCCTCTTTTGAAGGATATACTGTATGAACACCACGATTTAGTACGGTTTTTATCTGATCCATAGTAAGCTGAGTATAGCATATTTCGTTATTCTCAAGCGTTTTTGCTATACTATAGAAACGATTACTTATGGACTATCGCTCAAGACGTAAAAGACGACTACGCGTTAACTTCAAAGATATATTTTTCCTCAGCAAATTGTCCAAATATGCACTTTTTGCATTGATCGGACTGATCGTTGCCATGCCGCTTTTGTTTCTCTGGTATAGTCGTGATTTACCATCTCCAGGAGAACTCATCGTTCCAAAATATAAAGATGCAACACGCATCTATGACCGTACAGGTAAAGTGCTTTTATACTCTGTCTATCAAGAAGAAAACAGAACCTATGTCAAGATGCAAGATATCCCAAAAGATCTCCGTGAGGCGACCATTGCCATTGAAGATGAAAATTTTTACAAAAATACCGGTTTTTCGATTCGAGGTTATCTTCGTTCAGTTCGTAATCTTTTGCTGAATCGAAGAATTTCCGGTGGAGGTTCGACGATCACGCAACAGTTGGTAAAGAATATACTTCTTAGTTCCGAACAGAGTCTTCCTCGAAAGTTTAAGGAGCTCATATTGGCCATACAGGTGGATAAGAAATACAGTAAAGATCAGATACTCGAGCTGTACTTAAATAATATTCCTTATGGTGGTGCTGCTATCGGTGTCGAGGCTGCGGCACAGACATATTTTGGCAAAAACGCAAAAGAGCTCGATCTTGCAGAATCAGCATTTTTAGCTGGATTACCGCAAAGCCCTTCAGTCTACACACCATATAGCGGTAACAACTACTACATCAATAGAACAAAAGCAGTGCTTAAGCAGATGGTCGTCAATAAATTCATTACAAAAGGTGAGAGCGATCGAGCTCTTAAGAAAA
>Ga0080064_1005901_pt1 | contig 13778 bp, 14 predicted proteins | sample Subgrocontami54m_FD_69260 | JGI IMG/M metagenome (GOLD analysis project Ga0080064, IMG submission 69260) | Subsurface groundwater microbial communities from S. Glens Falls, New York, USA - GMW46 contaminated, 5.4 m (SPADES assembly) (version 2) ...
AGACCACGGACGAGGCGCTGCATCGCCTCGTCGCCGTGTTGGGCTGACGGGAGCAGACATGTCGGTCATCGAACGCGGTCTCGACACTATCGCCGTCATCTCCGACCATCTCAACGGAGCGGTGCGGCGGCGTCTGCGCGAGCTGGCGGGAATGCTGCTGATCGCGCTCGCCTTCACCACCGCGACCGCGCTGGCCACCTGGTCGGTGCAGGACCCGAGCCTCAGTCACGCCACCAATGCGCCGATCCATAATCTGGTGGGCGGGCCGGGCGCCGTCGCTGCCGATCTGCTGATGCAGTTGCTCGGCCTCGCCGCCGTGGTCTTCGTGTTGCTGATTGGGATCCTCGGCTGGCGGCTTGTCACCCACCGGCCGCTCTATCGCGAGCGCTTGCGGATGTTGCTGTGGATCGCGGCCGCGATTTTCGCCGCTGGTTTTGCCTCCTGCCTGCCGCGCAGCGCCGCATGGCCGCTGCCGTCTGGCCTCGGCGGAGTCATCGGCGACCTCATGCTGCGGGTGCCGACGATTTTCCTTGGCCCGCTTGCGGGGCTGCCGCGCGCCATTGTTGCGGGGGTGATGGGAACGCTTGCGCTCTTCGTTTTTGCCGTCGCCACCGGCGCGATCTGGCGCGATCCTGACGCACCAGCGGCGGACGATGAAGAGGAAGACACGCGCGAGTCTCTTGACGATGAAGAGCGCCGGGCGATTTCGCTTGGCTGGTTTGTGCATGCGCTGCTCAGCCTCAAGACGCGCCTGCGGCTGCTCTTTACGCGCCCTCCTGCTCCCACCCTTCGCCGCCCCGTAGCCTGGGATCAGGGCCGCCTCGAGCCGCGGTTTGGCGGCGCACAGGATGATGACGTCGAGGCGGATGATCTCGACGAAGAAGACGATGACGAGCCGACGCCCAAGCGGCGCGCGCGCCGTGCCGCGCGTCCGGCCCAGCGCAGAAGTTCCGGCGGCTACACGTTGCCGTCGCTCAATCTTCTTAGCGCTCCGCGCGCTTCCGAGCGCTCCACTGTGAGCAGCAGCGAGATCGAGGAAAACGGCCGCATGCTGGAAAGCGTGCTGGGCGATTTCGGCGTGCGCGGAGAGATCATCAATGCGCGGCCTGGGCCGGTGGTCACGCTCTATGAGCTGGAGCCAGCGCCCGGTATCAAGTCGTCGCGTGTCATCGGACTATCCGACGACATCGCTCGCTCCATGAGCAAATTATCGGCGCGCGTCGCGGTGGTGCCCGGCCGCAACGCCATTGGCATCGAGCTGCCCAATCCGATGCGTGAGAAAGTCTATTTGCGCGAGTTGCTCGACGACGACGATTACGCCGACAACACAGCCAAGCTGCCGCTCTGCCTTGGCAAGACCATCGGCGGCGAGTCGGTGATCGTCGATCTCACGCGCATGCCGCATCTCTTGATCGCCGGCACCACCGGCTCCGGCAAGTCCGTCGCCATCAACACGATGATCCTCAGCCTGGTCTATCGCTTCAAGCCCGACCAGTGCCGCCTCATCATGGTCGATCCGAAGATGCTCGAGCTTTCCGTCTATGACGGCATTCCGCATCTGCTCACTCCCGTCGTCACCGACCCGAAGAAGGCGGTGGTCGCGCTGAAATGGGCGGTGCGCGAAATGGAAGAGCGCTACAAGAAAATGTCCAAGCTCGGCGTGCGCAATATCGACGGCTATAATGCGCGGCTTGCCGAAGCGCGCGGCAAGGGCGAGACGCTCACCCGCACCGTGCATACCGGCTACGACAAGGAATCGGGCGAGGCGATCTACGAGAAGGAAGAGCTCGAATTGGAGACCCTGCCCTACCTCGTCGTGATCGTTGACGAGATGGCGGACCTCATGATGGTCGCCGGCAAGGACATCGAAGGCGCGATCCAGCGCCTCGCGCAGATGGCGCGCGCCGCCGGCATCCATGTCATCCTGGCAACGCAGCGGCCGTCCGTTGACGTCATCACCGGTACCATCAAGGCGAATTTCCCGACCCGTATTTCCTTCCAGGTCACCTCGAAGATCGACAGCCGCACCATCCTGGGCGAGCAGGGCGCCGAGCAACTGCTCGGCCAAGGCGATATGCTCTATATGGCCGGCGGCGGCCGCATCAGCCGCGTGCACGGCCCCTTCGTCTCCGACGAGGAAGTCGAAAAGGTCGTCCGCCACCTGAAGTCGCAGGGCGTGCCGCAATATCTTGAAGCGGTCACCGCCGAGGAGGAGCTGGATGCGGACGGTAATGCCGTATTCGACGCCAGCGGCATGGGCGCGGGCGATGCCACCGATCTTTATCAACAGGCCGTGCAGATCGTGACCCGCGACCGCAAGGCCTCCACCAGCTACATCCAGCGCCGTTTGCAGATCGGCTATAACCGCGCCGCTTCGATCATGGAGCGCATGGAACTTGAAGGCGTGGTCGGCCAGGCCAATCACGCGGGAAAACGCGAGATCCTGGTGGACGAGCCCTATTGAGTATGCGGCGCCGGCGCATTAAGTCGGCAATGATCGAAGCGGGCCGTGAAATCGCCACAGGCCACCGCTAGCAAAACAAGGCGAGGCGCATTTGGAGCGGATTATGGCGGGGCGGAGCCCGGCGGTTTTTCTCGGGATACTGATCTGGCTATCGCTCTCAGGACCGGCGCCCGCGCAATTCTGGCCGTGGTCGCAGCCGACGCCGAAGCCGCCCACGCAAACACCGCCTCCCCCGCAAAATTTTCCGCCGCCCCAGGCAGCGCCACAGTCTCGAGCTTCGCCGCCACCTCAGGCATTGCCGCAACCATCGCCGCCGCAACAAAGCGCGCAACCGCAGCCGGTGCCACCGGTTGAGGCGCCACCACCTGTGGCTCAAGCCGCGCCGCGGCCCGTGCCGTTGCCGAAGCCCGCGCCGCAACCGAAAACGGGTTTGGCTTCCACCACACCCGCCCAACCGCAGCCGCAGCCGCAACCGCCGTCAATAGCCGCCCCGCCCGCCGGGGCCATGAGCGCCGCCGCACCGCGCGGCGCAACACGCGCGCTTGACCAAAATCAGCGGGAGCTGGTCAACCGGGTCAGCCTCTATCTCTCCAGCATCGTCACTTTAGTGGGCGATTTCGTTCAGGTCGCTCCCGACGGCAGCAAATCCGAGGGACAATTTTATCTGCAGAAGCCCGGCCGGGTGCGCTTCGAATACGATGCTCCGAGCCCGCTTGCGATCACCGCTGATGGGCGGCAGGTTTCCGTGCTCAACCGCAATCTCGATACCCAGGATCTGTTTCCGCTGTCGCAGACGCCTTTGCGCTTCCTGCTGACTGAGCACATCGATCTGTTGCGCGAAGCCACCGTGGTCGGAGTCTATTCGAACGACCTCTTTGTCACCGTCGTGCTCGAAGAGCGGCAACCGCTCATTGGCACCAGCCGGCTGATGATGATGTTCGACGCCAAGGATCTGCAGCTCAAGCAATGGACCGTGACCGACGCGCAGGGCTATGACACCACGGTGGCGGTCTATAATCTCGATTACGCCAGCAAGCCCGATCCGGCTATCTTCACCATCAATACCGCGCGCAAGAATTGATCCACGGCGCGAGCAAACCTGCACGGCTTTCCTCCTCGATGCAGCTCACCGTCACAACCTGGAACATCAATTCGGTGCGCTTTCGCATCGATCTCGTCGCGCGCTTCATCAAGGCGGCGCGTCCGGACGTCCTTTGCCTGCAGGAAACAAAATGTCCCGACGACAAGTTTCCGCTCAAGCGTTTTAAGCGGCTCGGCTACACCCATGTCGCGATGAATGGACAGAAGGGCTACCACGGTGTGGCCGTTCTCTCGCGCCTGCCGTTCGAATCCTTCAACATCCATAATTTTTGCGGCAAGACCGATTGCCGCCATATCTCCGCCGTGCTCGGAGAGCGCGCCGGGCTGCGCGATCCGTTAACGCTGCACAATTTCTATGTGCCTGCCGGCGGCGACATTCCGGATCCCGAGATCAACCCGAAATTCGCTCATAAGCTTTCTTTTCTCGACGAGTTGCGCGACTGCGTAAGCTTGCGCTGCGATAACGAGAGCCGCGCCGTCCTTCTGGGCGACCTCAATGTGGCGCCGCTGGAAAACGACGTCTGGAGCCACAAGCAGATGCTGCGCGTAGTCTCGCATACCCCGGTGGAATGCGAGAAGCTCACGGCTTTCCAGAAAGCCGGCAACTGGTTCGACGCCATGCGCCATTTCATGCCGGAGCCGGCCAAGCTCTATACGTGGTGGAGCTATCGCGCGCCGGACTGGAAAGCCGCCGACAAGGGCCGCCGCCTCGATCATGTTTGGGTCGCGCCCGCGCTCGCGGATAACTTGCGCGGCATCAATATTTCAAAGGAGTCGCGCGGCTGGAATCAGCCTTCCGACCATGTGCCGGTGACACTGACAATCGAGGTTTAGTTCTTTTTACCTCTCCCCGCTTGCGGGGAGAGGTAAATTAAGTCGCGTCCTTCCGTTCCCCCGCCTCGCGCACGTTTTGCAGCTCGTGTGTCCAGTTATCCGTTCGCGCCGCCATCGCATCGCGTAACCGCCGCGCGGCCTCGGGATAGCCTTCAAGCATTTTCAGGAACAGCCCGCGGGAAATGCGGATTACCGTCGAAGGCTCCAGCGCCGTCGCTGTTGCCGGACGGACGGTCGGCGTCATCATGGCCAGCTCGCCCAACAGCGTGCCGCGCCGCGCGATCGCGACGTCCGTCTCGGCTCGCTCCGGCCGCAGTTCAAATGATCCTTCCTGAATGACGAAGGCTGAATCCGCGTGGTCGCCGGCATAGAACAGAACTTCCCCTTCATGCACGGTGCGGCTTTCCGCGCCGATGGCGATGATCCGCAGCGCGGCACGGCCGAGCAAACCCAGCATCGGCACCTTTTCGAAAAAGGCGATGTCGTCCTCGATGGTCATGCGCTATTCCCGTCATTCTGGGACACGCGTGAATCGCGTGGACCCGGAATGAGATGGGGCTGCGACAGATCGCTCACGGCACCAGCTTGTAGCCGCCGGCTTCGGTCACGAGGATGACGGGATTTGCCGCGTCCTGCTCGACCTTCTGGCGCAGCCGGTAGATGTGCGTCTCCAGCGTATGCGTGGTGACGCCGGAATTGTAACCCCACACTTCCTGCAACAGCGTCTCGCGCGACACCGGCTCCTGCCCCGCGCGATAGAGGAAACGTAAAATCGCGGTTTCTTTTTCCGTCAAACGGACTTTCTGCGCCTTGGAATTGACCAGCACTTTGGAGCTGGGACGGAAGCTATAGGGGCCGATGGTGAAGACCGCGTCCTCGCTCGCGTCGTGCTGGCGCAGTTGCGCGCGGATGCGCGCCAGCAGCACCGCGAAGCGAAAAGGTTTCGTGACATAATCATTGGCGCCGGATTCAAGCCCGAGGATGGTGTCGGAATCGGTATCGTGCCCCGTCAGCATGATGACCGGCGCCTTGAAGCCGTTTTTGCGCAGCACGCGCACCACCTCGCGGCCGTCCTGATCCGGCAGCCCGATATCCATGATGACCAGATCGATCTGGTCCGCCTTGGCGGCTTCCACCGCTTGAGCGCCGTTCTTCACGGGGACGGGATCGAATTCGTCGTGCATCTTCAATTGCTCGACCAGCATTTCGAGCAAATCGGGATCGTCATCCACAATCAGGATTTTACGGGCATTCGCCATCGATCATCCCAGCCCGGGGTCCCCGGAAATCCATAGCGACAACACGTTACAACGAAATTCGTGGGTGCATATTTCGCCGCCGGCGGCCGTAACGCAGCACCTGCGAGGCATTTTCAAGTAGAAACAACCGGCGACAAAAGGGCAAGCGGAAACTAGGATTTAGTTCCCTAGGCAATGCATTGCTGCAATTATTGGCACAAGTCATGCGAAGAATCTCCCTCGGCACCATCTACGTTCGCGCACGGCCTGGGGTTCCCACCCGGGGCTGGCTTATTGTTGGAGCAAACACTGTGCCGGTCGCCCTGGGGCGGTCCGGCATCCGCGCCAACAAACGCGAAGGCGACGGCGGAACCCCGCGCGGCCGCTTCCGGCTCCGCCGCCTGTGGTGGCGGGCCGACCGCGCCTCGCGTCCGCGAACATTCCTCCCCACGCGCCGGATCTCCCCCGACGACGGCTGGTGTGAAAACCCCGGCGATCGGCGATATAACCGTCCGGTTGTGGTGCCGAAAGGCGCTTCAGGGGACCGTCTCTGGCGGAAGGATGGTCTCTACGACTTCATTATCGAGATCGACCACAACACCAGCCCCCGGGTGGCGGGCCGCGGCAGCGCAGTCTTCATCCATGTCGCGCGGCCCGGATTTGGCCCCACCGCAGGCTGCGTGGCGTTGCAGGCCGGACGGCTCCGGCGGCTGCTGGAACGGGTTGGGCCCAACACGCGGATTGAAATCCGATAATCCCGCCCTCATCCTGAGGAGGGCGCAAGCCCGTCTCGAAGGACGAGGGCGGCCTGCATGGTTCGAGACGCACCCTTCGGGTGCTCCTCACCATGAGGCTGAAGAAGTCTGGTCGCGCTCCCCGAATATCGCGCTGCCGACCCGCACATGGGTCGCGCCGAATTCGACCGCCAGCGCGAAGTCGGCACTCATGCCCATCGACAAAAGTTTCAACCCGTTGCGCTTGGCGATTTTCGCCAGCAGCGCAAAATGCGGCGCCGGAGCCTCGTCCACCGGCGGGATGCACATGAGACCGGAAATTGTAAGCTCATAATCCTTACGGCATCGCACGACGAAGGCGTCCGCATCTTCCGGCAGCACGCCGGCTTTTTGCGGTTCCGCCCCCGTATTGACCTGAACGAACAAAAGCGGCCGCCGTCCCTGCTTGCCGATCTCCGCGGCCAGAGCTTCACAAACGCTCGGCCGGTCAACGGTGTGAATCGCATCGAACAACGCCACCGCCTCCTTGGCCTTGTTCGATTGCAGCGGCCCGATGAGATGCAGCTCGATGCCGGAGTGCTTCGCCTTCAACTCCGGCCATTTGCTTTTCGCCTCCTGCACGCGGTTCTCGCCGAACACGCGCTGGCCGGCGGCGATCACGGGCTCGATCGCCTCCGGTCCGAATGTTTTGGATACCGCGATGAGCGTTACCGGCTCCTGCCGGCCGGCAGCCTTGCGCGCGCGGGCGATCTCATCCCGAATTGTCGCGATTTTCGCAATTGAATCAATAGAATGAGCCATTCCCTCGCCCGGCATGATTTTTCCGCAATGGATAAAACTTTAACGATGCCGCCAAACGGCCTTTCACCCCTGTTCGCTAAGATCGGCGAGGGTGAGGGGACATTATGTCAACGCCAGATAGCCATACAACAAAGCCGGGCAAAAAGCCGCTCATCGGCATTCGTGCACGCTTGATGCTGCTGGCCCTGCTGGCGGTGGGGCCGCTGATGTTCGATCGCGTGCGCGTGCTCGAAGCAAGCCGCAGCGAACGCATCGAGGCGGCCTCGAGCGAGGTGATGGAACTCGCGCGCCGGGGCGCCGATGCGCAGAATGAAATGGTGGTCACACTGCGTGCGCTGCTTCAGACCACCGCGCGCGCGTATGTGTCCGCGGTAAACGCGGGAGTCGTAAATCCATGCGCGACCCTCGATTCAGGACTGGTCAAAGATATTCCGTGGATCAACAGCCTGTCGATGATTCCGGCGAGCGGGACTATTACATGCTCGACGGAGCTTAAGGCGGCCGGCTTGAATGTTTCCGACCGTTCTTATTTCCAAGAAGCAATCCGTTCCGGTAATTTCGTTATCAGCGACTATCTCGTGGGCCGCGCGACGGGCCAGCCCATTGTCATCGCCGCCTATCCTACCACGCGGGAGGACGGTGAAACGGTTGTCATCATCGCTACCGTGAATCTGGAATGGATGGCGGGCCTTGCCTCGCAGATCGGCCGGCGCCCGGGAACCGTGGTCAACCTGATCGACGGCAACGGCGTGGTGCTTGCGCGCCAGCCAGACCCAGATGTCGCAGTGGGCCAACGTCTGTCGAATCATCCCCTCGTCGCGACGATGCTCGCGCAGCGTGAAGGTTTCATCGCCACCGAAGGGTTCGACGGCGTGCGGCGTATCTTCGGCTATGTCCCGCTGCCCTGGACTGGTGCGCATATATCCGTCGGCTTCAGCGAAGCTGAGGTTCTCAGCAAAATCGACCATTTGATCTACGTCGCCTATGGCCAGCTCGCGCTTTTCGGGCTCATCACTTTGCTCGGCGCATGGTTCGCCGGTGAAAAGCTGATCGTGGCGCCGATCCGTGCGCTTGCGCGCAGAGCGGCGCGTTTCGGTCACGGCGACTTCGACGTGCCGCTGCAGCCGGACACTTGGATGCCGGAATTTCAATCGCTGGCGGAAGCGCTTGACGACATGGCCTACAGGCTGGGCGCGCGCGAACGCGATCTGCGCAATGCCAATCGCCATCTCTCCGAGCTCGCAACCAGCGACGGCCTTTCCGGCCTCGCCAATCGCCGCGGTTTCGACGCGCGGCTGGAAGCGGAATGGCAGCTTGCGATGGAGTTCAAGCGTCCCCTCGGCCTGTTGATGATCGACGTCGATCACTTCAAGCTGTTCAACGATCGCCACGGCCACCTTGAAGGCGACTATTGCCTGCGCGGCGTGGGCGAAGCGCTGACCAAGATTTCCAAGGGCGAAGCGGATTTCCCTGCGCGCTACGGCGGCGAAGAATTCGCTTTGCTGCTGCCTGGTGCAAAACTTGACAAAGCCACGGAGATCGCGGAGCGGCTGCGGCGCACAGTGGAGAGCCTGAGCTTCGCCAATGTGGGATCGCCTTGGGGTTATGTCACCATCAGCGTGGGCGTAGCCTCCATGATCCCCGAGGACAACGATACGGCCGAAAAACTGGTGGAAGCGGCCGACGCCGGCCTCTATGCCGCCAAGCGTCACGGACGCAATACTGTTGTCGCCCATGCGCCGGAAATGCTGGCGCAAGCGAGCTAAATCATCCGATAATTCCAAAGCTAGTTTGCGCGCGAGGCCGCCCAGGCTGGCGGCGTGTCGCCGCGGCGCATGATTCCGATATAGTAGAAGCGATGATCGGGCGTGCGCTGCGGAATGCAGCCATCCACGAAGACAATCGAAAGTCCCGCTTGCTCGATCATGTCCCGGAATGTCTCGGCGGTGGAGCCTGCATTATTCTCCTGTAACACCACAACGCCGTTCGGTTTGAGGAACGCGCCGATCTTGGAAAAGAAGTCACGGTGAATGCTCCAGCCGGGATCGTGCGTGCGCAACTCACCGGCGTAAGCATCCACGAAGTGCGGCGGATTGCTGACGACCAAATCCCATCGTTCGGATGGCGGAATGTCGTTCAGGCCGTTTGATTGATAGAGCGATACGCGCGCGCCGAGCGCGTTGTCTTCGATCGTCCGGCGGCAGGCTGCAACCGCTTGCGGATTGATGTCGGCGAGGCAAAGTGTTTCGCATAGCCCGTGGCCGAGCATGGAAAATCCGATGAAAGCCGGCCCGGCGCACCACTCGAAAGCGCGCGCCTGCTTGGGCATGCCGCGGCCGCGCAGGAATGGGATGAAGTCCTGGCCGAAACCGGTGCCGCCGCCATCGAGGTGCCTCTTATAATGCACCCGAATGCCGCCATAGGTTGCGGAACGCCAGCTTTGGAAGCGTCCAAAAAAAGGGCGCACGTAACGCCGCCGAAATCGCCGCCAGATTTCATACATAGGAGTGGACCGGATGAATGACGGCGGACCTTCACTCATGGTTATGGGCACTGTCAACGAGGCTTGCCGTTGACCGCCCGCGGCCTTTCGTGTTCGTTGGTCGGCGTCGTCAATCGCCGGAAACACCTAAGAATCCATGGACAACCCGGAGGCTGCAACGCCGCCGCGCGGCGTATCCAAAGCTGTCTCGTGGGGTGCATTTCTCGCCACCTATCTTCCGGCGTTCCTTCTGGCTTTGGGCGCCGGCATCGTGCTGCCGGTCATTCCGGCGCTGGCGCAATCCTTCGATGTCAGCTTCGGCGTCGCTTCCGGCGTGGTGACGGCTTATCTGATCGGGAACGTCGCCGCCACGCTTCCGGCAGGATGGCTGATCGATCATTTGGGGCGGCGGCCGGTGGTCATCGCCGGGCCGCTGCTGACGGCGGCCACCTCCTTCCTGATCATCTTCGTCGATTCATTCACACAACTCCTGGTGCTTCGCTTCTTCGCCGGTTGCGCGGCGCAGATGTGGCTGATCGCGCGGCTCGCCGCGATTTCGCACGGCGCCGCCGCGGGTGAGCGCGGGCGGCAGATCAGCTGGATGTTCGGGATGGACAGCGTTGGCAAACTCGCGGGCCCGATGCTCGGCGGTTTTATTGCCACCGCCTGGGACATACGGGCGGCCTTCGTCGCCTATGCCGTCCTCGCCCTGGTCGCGCTCATTCCCGTTTTCTTCTATGCCGAAGACACGCCGCGCCACGCGCGGCACCAGAAGGAAGACGCATCACGCCGCCCATCGCTGTGGGAGATCGTGGGGCCGCGGCTTCCCTATTTCGGCGTGGCGCTGTTCGCAGGATTAGCACGGGGGCCGATCTATGCCGGCTTGCTCGATCTTTATGCGGCTTTCGCCTACGCGCTCGATCCGAAGCAGATCGCTGTTCTCGCGACCGGTGCGGCAATCATCAACCTGCCGATCGCGTTTGCCGCCGGCTGGCTGATGGACCATTTCGGCCGCAAGCGCACGATGGTGCCCGGCTTTTCCGGCGTGGCGATCACGATGGCGGCGCTGGCGGTCTGCGCCTTCATCCCGTTGTCCTATGCCTGGTACGTGGCGCTGTTCTTCTTCGCCGTCGCGGCGCAGGCCCTGACCGGAAGCTCCATCCAGACAGTGGGCGCTGACGTCGCGCCGCCGCAAGCGCGCGGCATGTTCCTCGGCCTGTGGCGCTTGACCGGCCAGGGCGGATCCACCTTCAGCCCCATTCTCTTCGCCGTGATCGCGGAGATGATGGGCTACGGCTCATCGTTCCTGTTCGTCGCGGCCTCGGCCGCGGTGGTGGCGTTTCTGCTTATCTTTTATGTGCCGGAGACAAGGACGAAGGGGTGAGGCGGGCCAAAGGGAAGCTGCGGGCGGGAAAAAGGGGGCGTTGCGCGAGGTAGCACCATATATGATGCGTTATGCCATCTAATTCGGTTCATAAGCATGATTTGTTATTGACGATAACATCGTATAAGATGACTCTGACATTGAATCTAGGGGCTCGGGATGGCGGCCAAACGCAAGGATTGGCAAGCTTTCGTGAAGGGGCTTTTGAAGGCCGAGCTGAAGCGACGAAACCTGAGTTATGCCGAACTGGCCGAAAAGCTCGGAAAAATAGGCGTCAAAGACAGCGAGCGAAATATCTCAAACAAAATCAGTCGTGGCACGTTCACTGCCATCTTTTTCGTGCAGTGCTTGGACGCCATCGGCTGCAAAACAGTCCACATTGACTACCAATAGGGGAGCGCCATGTCCGACGCCGCATTGTCCGACGCCTATGTCGTCAACCGCCCGTCACAGAACGCTGATGCCAATCTTTTTCCTAAATTGGGCGCGCCGATCTACGCGGCAGAAAGCATCAATTCGGTTGAGTGGGATAAAGGCAATGCGATCATATGCGGTGACTCGGAATCAATTTTAACTTTGATGCCGCCGAATGTCGCCCAAACCATTGTCACCAGTCCCCCATATTTTGGCCAGCGCGATTACGGAGTACACGGACAAATTGGTAGCGAAGAATCGCCAGACGCTTACATAAATAGGCTTCGCGCCATCTTTCGCGCGGCGCGCAGAGTGCTTCGGGATGATGGCACGCTTTGGCTCAACATCGGCGACAAATATCTCAATGGCCAGATGCTGGGGCTTCCGTGGCGGGTCGCCATAGCATTAGTCCTTGACGGCTGGTTCCTACGTTCCGACATCATTTGGCATAAGCCAAACGCGATGCCTCACTCGGTGAAAAACCGTCCGACAACCGACCATGAATACATCTTTCTGTTCAGCAAATCGCGCGAATATTTCTATGACGCTGACGCCATCCGCGAACCGCACGTTACATTTAGCGAAAACAGTAAAATGCGGGGCGGACGTGGCCACCTTGGCAAGCGCGGCGGCACTCCCGAAACCGGGAAAAATAGTGGTAATTCGAACCTTCATGACGGAAGATGGGATCAGGCGTTTCATCCCAAGGGGCGCAACAAGCGAACGGTGTGGTCAGTACCACTGGGCAAGTTTCGCGAAGCTCATTTTGCCGTGTTTCCGCCTAAGCTGATAGAGCCGTGCATTGTAGCCGGATGCCCACTGCGTGGTGTTGTCCTTGATCCGTTTTTTGGCGCGGGGACGACCGGTCTAGTGTCCCTTAATACTGGACGGCGATTCTTAGGAATCGAGATCAACCCCGAATATTGTCAGATGGCCAGCAGCCGTCTTGTCATTTAACAGACTTGAAGACTTCAAGGCGCTTCTCTAGCTCCGCCGCTAAAAGCGGCTCAACTTCTTTGATCTGGTTTGGATTGCGATCGATATAAATTTGATCTTTACAGTCGAGCGCCTTCAGGTCGGCGACCCAACTTTCTGCGATTATGACCGGCAGACATTCGAAACCAGCTTCGTGAGCGGCGCGGATCGATTTATGAATGTCGCGCGTGAATATCCCCGCGTGACCGCCGCCCATCGTTTCCCGTGTTTTGACCGGGATAAGAATCCTTCCGCCGCCGCCAACCACGCTCACGTCGTAAGTCTCGCCGTGCAACCGAATCTCGGCATCGGCGACCGTCAGCTTCAGAGCGTGACGTGCGAAAATTGCTGACAGATGCTTTCTGACGATTGCCTCGAATAGAGTGCCTTTAATCGCCCGGCGGCTTCCCTCTAGCCGGTCAATTATCACCTCTGAGATTGAACTCCATTGCCACTGTTCTCGTTCAGGAAAAATTCCGGCGACGTATGCGCGAACCTGATTAAGGGAGGGCCGCCTGTCTTTCAATGAGACTTTTGCCTTGCATTGACGCGACCATCGGGCGCAAGCGCTGTTCGGGAGCATCGCGCAAAATCCATCCCAACAACAGCCACTTGCTTTTTTCCGGGGTGTAGGGTCGCGCTATCCCGTCATACAGGATCAGACCCTTTGGCAGCGGCAACGCCAGAAACTTGCTGATAATTGAACCAGCGCGGGACGCGTCCTTGTCCGTAACAAATGCGTGCAAGTCGGCGTAGCCGTTGGCCTGCAAAAACACCAAGAATCCGTCAAAAATGGGCCTATTCAGGGCCGCGACAACGGCCAACTCCTTTAACCGAACGTTTTCAACTGCAAATGCCATCACTAGCCCACAAGTCCCTCGTTTCGTGGGACCATCGAACATACTACTACTACGTAATTTAGTGCATCGCCTTGCTGAGCGGCGGACTGCTGCGCTGACGTCCACGGCCTTTTTCACAAGTAACCAGACTTGCGGCACCCCGGCGACCGCGCGCGCCGTCTGTTCTAAGCCGTTGACCGTTTGCGGCCTTTCGTGTTCCTACTCCACCCACGCTAACCACCTGAAACCGCTGAGCTTCATGGCTATCGATCGCTACAACGCCCGCGAGGCCGAGCCGCGCTGGCAGAAGGTTTGGGACGAGCGGGGCATCTTCGCCACCGCCAATGCTGATCCACGGCCAAAATATTACGTCCTCGAGATGTTCCCCTATCCGTCGGGGCGCATCCACATGGGCCATGTGCGCAACTACACCATGGGCGACGTGGTGGCGCGCGCGAAGCGGGCCATGGGCTTTTCCGTGCTGCATCCCATGGGCTGGGACGCCTTCGGCA
>Ga0080064_1005904_pt1 | contig 13774 bp, 7 predicted proteins | sample Subgrocontami54m_FD_69260 | JGI IMG/M metagenome (GOLD analysis project Ga0080064, IMG submission 69260) | Subsurface groundwater microbial communities from S. Glens Falls, New York, USA - GMW46 contaminated, 5.4 m (SPADES assembly) (version 2) ...
GCGACTCCAGCAAGGCGTTTCCCCAATCGGATACCTTGTTTCGTTACAGAGCCTAAGCGGAAAGGCCCGCCGGTCCCTCTGCGGAGCCGGCGGGCCTGCCGAACGCACTGTGAGATGCTACCGGAGCTGCCCGGTCGCAGGGAACGTCTCGCCGTTGTTCCGGTTGTAGTTCGCGTTCGTGTTCGCGTACAGCACGAACGTACCTGCCGCGCCCGCTCCGGTCGTCACGTTGTTGAAGACGAACAGGTTCGGGGTCAGCGGCCCGCGCGAGAACGGCCCCGTCCCGGCGACCACCTCAAGCGCCAGATCCGGGTCGAGGTTCCCGACCGCGGGACGCACCTCGCCCGACGAGGTGTTGTAGGCGCTCCAGGGGAACTGGAGCCCGCCCACGCGGGCAAATCCCAGCGCCCGGTCGCCGTAGATGTACAGGAGCCCGGACCCGCCCTTCCCGGGGCCGATCACGGTCTCCGCCCCCAGGCCGCCCGTGAGGTTCCCGCAGGAGGGCCACGTCGTCCCGTTCGCGGAGTTGTACGCCGAGTTCGGGTAGGTGAAGGCCCCGAGGCCGACGAAGTTGCGGAGCAGGTCGTCGCGGACCGTCGCCACGCCCGCCCCGCCGCGCCCCAGACCCACGATGATCTCGTCGACGCCGTCCGCGTCCACGTCGCCGCAGGCCGGGTGGAGCTCCCCGTTCAGCGAGTTGTACGAAGGGAATCCCGCGCGAACGAACCGGAGGAACCCGAAGAGCCCGATCTGGTCGTCGAACACCGCGAAGTAGCCGCCTCCCGCGAAGGTCCCCATGCCCATCACGATCTCGTCCCGCCCGTCGCCGTCGAGGTCGCCTGCGGCCGGGTAGACGGCCCCGCTCGCGTTGTTGTACGCCGTCCACGGGAACCGGAGCATCGCGAGCTGGTCAAAGCGACCCGTGTGGTCGCGCATGACCGCCACGAAGCCGCCCGTCCCTCCGGGGAAGGGCCCCTGCCCGAGGATCACCTCGTCGAGACCGTCTCCGTCCACGTCGCCGCAAGCGGGGTGCAGGATCCCCGGATTGGCGTTGTACCCCGCCGCGAACGGCGCCGTGCGCAGTTCGAGCGGCGCGTACGGTCCCGGGACGACCGACGTCCCGTTGTCGAAGACGCGGTACTGGCCCCGCCCGCCCGTGCCGCCGCCGACCACGAACTCGAGGTTGGAGTCCGCCACCGGCCCGATCAGGGCGAGGCTGCGCACGAAGACCTCGTAGTTCCCGCCGCTGAACTCCTGCCAGGACACGAAGGCGACCGGCGTCGCACCGTTCGCGATCCCGCAGCACGGCGAGACCGACTGCCCGGCCGTATTCGAGATCCCGCCGAGGCGCGCCGAGGTCGCCCCCAGCTCGCGCCACTGCCCATTGTCGAACCACTTCCCGTAGATCTCCCAGTCCCCCTGCGGGTCGCTGAGGTCGCTCCAGACGCACAGGAAGACGTCGGTGAACCCGGGGTGCATGCACAGCTCGGGCGTGATCGACCGGCCGGGCGTGATCGAAATCCCGCCGTTCACCGCGGAACCGGGGCCGAAGTCGACCCAGTTCACTCCGTTGAAGCGGCGCCCGTAGATCTCGAAGTTACCCGTCGGCAGCGTCTCCTGCCAGACGACGAACGGGTTGTCCCCGAAGCCGATCTGGATCGACGGGTTCTGACTCACCTGCGTCGGCGACAGGGAGATGCCGCCGCCCGTCCCGGAGCCCGCGAGCTCCTCCCACGCGGGGGGGAAGAGCGCGGGGTTGAACCGACGCACGTAGATCTCGTAGTTCCCGCTCGTGTTGTCGGCCCAGGCGATCACGGGCCTCCCGAGCGCGTCATACGCCAGGCTCGGCTGGAGGCTGACGCCGGTGTTGTTCGAGACCCCCTGGTTCTGCCCCGAATTCGCGCGCTGCACCCAGGCCGGCGCCGGCACGGCCGCCGGATCGAACTCGCGGAAGAAGATCTCGAAGTCCCCGAGCGAGAAGTCGACCCAGGCGACCCCGGGCTGTCCGGTCAAGGGGTTGATCTCCACGGACGGTCCCGTGGACGAGGAGTTGTTCTGGCTCACGCCGCTTCCCGTCGCGGACCCGGCGAGCTCCTGCCAGGCCCCGGCGTCGAAGCGCCGCACGAAGATGTCGGCATCGCCGTTGGCCGTATCTACGTCCTGCCAGGCGACCACGGCCCGCCCGGTCACGTCGTAGGCGATGTCCGAGAACTGGCTCGGAGACGCATTGTTGGAGAGGCCGCCGCCGCTCCCCGACAGCGCCAGCTCGGCGAACGCGGCGCCATTGCTCTGGCGCATGAAGATCTCGAGGTCGCCGCCTACCGTGTCCCGGTCGGTCCAGACGACGCCCGGCTGGTTCGTCGTGGGGTTGACATCCATGCACGGGTCGACCGAGTAGGCCGCCGTGTTGGAGATCCCGCCGCCCGAGTCCGACCCCGGGATGCCCGGCTGCCAGACCGGCGCCCCCGTCACGCCGCAGACGGGCTGGTTCGATACCGTCCCGGCGTTGGGCGGATTCGGATTCGGGACCTCGTCGAAGACCATCATGCCCACGCTGAACGTGGTGAACGAGGCCCCGACGTCGAACGTGAATGACTGCGTCGTTCCCGCGGCTGTGGGCACCGGTTCCCCGACATAGTCGGTGACCCCCGCCGGCGGGCCCGGCATGAAGTCCGCCGGCGTCAGCGCCAGGCACCCCTGGTTGATCCGCGCGCGGATGTCGATCGTGGTCGCCGTTCCGACGTTCAGGTTGTCCCCCGTGTTCGTCCACGTCACCGTCACGAACGTCCCGTTGATGTTCGTCACGCGCAGGTCCGCCACCGGGGAGGGTGCCACGTTGTCGATCGTATGGACCATGATGACGTTCGAGAGGGCCGACCGGAACCCCTGGTCGTCGATGTACTCCACGGCGAAGAACACGTCGGTGTCGGCCGGGAGCCCGGTCACCAGGAAGGCCGCGGCGTTCCCGCCCCCGGTGGGCACGGGCGCCCCGGCGGGAATCACCGGCGTCGCATTGAGGAAGTCGACCTGGTTCGCGATGTTCGCGAAGGAGAATCGAAGGTCCGTCGTCGTCGCTATGCCGGTCGTGCAGTCGTCGCCCGACTCGGTCCAGTTGAGCTGCACGTCTGTCGGGGACATCGCGACGCCCGCCAGGTCGGTCACCCGGTCCGGCCCCTGGTAGTCCGGAAGCGGATTGGCGGGGTTCTGCGTGTAGCGGATCGCGCGATTCGCCAGGAAGGTCCCGGCGACCGAGGACTCCGCGTAGTGGTACCCGACCACTCCGTCGCCTCGCTCGATCCCAACCTCGGTCCTGCTGTTGCCGTCCGAGGTCGCGGCCCCCTCCATCATGACGATGTCGCCGTTCTCGAGGAGGTAGCATCGCGATTGGCAGGGGTTGGCACCGCCGAAGTGGTTCACGCCGTTGAAGTCGACGACGAAGAAGCGGTTCGGCGCTGTCCCTGCGATGGCGAACGTGACGGTGGCGGCCCCCGGGAGCATGTCGTTCCAATGGAACGCGCACATGCCATTCGGAGTATTCAGGTTCGGGATGATCTGCGCGGAGAGCGAGGGAGTGTCCGCAGGGAAGCTCAGGAACCCGTTCGAGCAGATGGTGACCTGGTTGAAGGGCGTGCCGTAGAACGTGAAGGTGAACGGAAGGGCGATCGGCGCGGAGAACACGTCGTCCCCGAGCACAATGGTGGTCCCGCCCTGGAGGGCGTCGAGGCAGAAGATCGGCACCGTGGGGCCGGGGGGATTCGTGCCATCGATGGCGGAGTAGCCGCCGTCGTCGATGGCGAGTGTCGAGATGTTCACGACGTTCGACAACTGACCGTTGTTCCCGTTGTCGTCGATCAGCTCGATGGCGAAGAAGATGTTCGAGTTCACGGGCAACTGGGGGACGACCATGAACTGCGGCGTCCCCGAGATCGCCGGCACCGGCTCCCCCGTCACCTGGTTCGCGGCGAGGAAGTCCGCCTGCGTCACGATCGGCGTCAGCGACCAGCGGATGTCCGTGATGGTCGCGGTCCCGACGAACCCGTCGTCGCCCGTGGTCGTCCAGTCGAGGCGGACGGTGTTGCCGGTGGGCAAGCTCGCCGCGAGCGTCGCCACCGGGGCGGGTGGAATGACGTCGCGCGTCGTGAACAGGACGGCAACGTTGTCGCAGGGCTGCGCGGCAACGTTGTTGATGATCCCCGCGACCGAGCTGAGTGCGTACTGAAGCCCCGTCGCGCCGCCAGGGCCCTCGATCCCGATCGATGTCTGGCTGCCGTCCGCGGTCGCGGCGTCGATCTGGAGCACGATGTCGTTGGAGGTCTCAGAGAGAACCACCTGGATGCGGATCGGGTTGGTGTCGCCGAGGTGCGCGTAGTCCAGGAACTCGATCGTGAAGGTCTGGTTCGGAGCCACGCCGGCCAACAGGGTCCGAATGCTCCCGGCATTCGGTGGAGCAAACGTCCCCAGGTCGTTCCAGTTGGCGCAGATCATTTCGTCAGGCGTGTTGACGGCGTTGGGGATCGCGTCGGAAGTGAAGTCCGTCACCGGCGCGGTGAACTGGATGTACCCATTCGAGTCAACGGTGAGCTGCGTGTAGGGCGTCCCGTAGTACGTAAACGTGAACCCGATATTGACGGCGTCGGACACGGCGTCGTCCTGATCAGCAAGGAGCGCAGCCCCGCCTCCGGTCGGGACGTCCGTTCCCCCGACGAGCGGGACGAATGCGAAGACCGGGGCGTTCGGGTTCCCCACCTCGTTACTGTCGATGAACGCGTACCCGAATCCGTCGGGTCCCCCCGTCGTCGCCCAGGCCAGCGGCCCCATCGCCAGGAAGGAGACTGCCAGGGCCAGGATCCGCTGCTGCCGTGTCATGTGGTTCACTCCACCAGAGAGGTCCCCGGAATTTGCCGGGCCTCGACCCACCCGATGCGCGAGGAACGGAATCTGCCTCGACGCGCCCTGTCACGCCCCCGAAGGGGCCTGAATCTCAATCACCCGCCCTACCGAAAGGGCAGGGAGCATACCGACAGATTGCATCCGACTCAAGACGGAACCCATGGTGGGTTCACCCCCGTGCGCCGAAAGGTCCTGGACCGCTCTGCGGCGAAGCCGTGCCGCGCGGGCCGGACGGAACGCTCTGTCGAGCGGTGCGGGAGGAGCGCCGAGGTGGGGCTACGAGTCGCGAGACCAGTCTCCCCGGTCAACGGCACGGCGCGCCCTGCGCGCTCGCCTCCCGAGCCTCTCGGGATACCCCTCACCGAGGATTCCGAACGGTCCCGCGGCCCCAAACCCCCTCACTGGGGCGGCGAGAAGTGATTGCAGAGGGTATTGGATACGCCCTGCAACGTGTGCGAATTTATGGGAAGGCAGGAATGAAGTCAAGTGCGTTTTTCTGGGAACGCGTGCGAGGCGCGGATCAGAATCCCAGGAGCAACGCCCCCGGGAGCACCTGGAAGGCCGCCGGGAGCCTCCCGGGCTGTTCCCCGTCCGCGTCGATCAGGACCTCGCCGTCCGCCTCCGCCTCCACGCGCCGGGCCCGGATGTGCGTCACGCGGGAGCGCCCGAGGTGCCTCCCCCGGTAGAGTGCCGGCATCCCGCGGAGCAGGGAGAGCTTTGGCATGTCGTCGATGATCACGACGTCGAACAGGCCGTCGTCCACGCGCGCCTCCGGGGCGATCCGCATCCCTCCGCCGAAGAACTGCCCGTTCGCGACGTTGACGCCCGTAATCGCCCTCTCCTGCCACGGCCCGCCGTCGATCCGGAGTCGGACGAGCTCCCCCTTCCACGAAGCAAATGTCCCAAGCGTCCCGAACAGGAACGAGACGAGGCCGCCCATCGACTTTGTCGTCCGATTCACGCGCGCCACAGTGCGGCCGCCGATCCCGAAGTCGGCGATGTTGAGAAAAGCCCGCTCCTCGACACCCCGCGGCCCTGTGAACCGCATCCAGCCGACGTCGATCGGCCGGGGCGTCGCGTACGCCATCCGCGCGAGGAGCGCCTCCGGGTCGCGCGACAGCCCAAACGTCTTGAGGAAGTCGCACCCCGTGCCTCGCGGGATGCAGGCGAACGAAGCCTGAGGCCGAACCGGCGCCCCTCGATCGAAGAAGCCGTTCACCACCTCGTGGTTCGTCCCGTCCCCTCCGACCGCAACGATCCGATCGAAGCCTCCGCGGAGCCCGCGTCGCGCCAGCTCCGCCGCGTGGAACGGCCCCTCCGTCAGAACGGCCTCCACGTCGCCGAGGAGCGCCCGTGCCCGCGCAAGGAGCGACGGCCAGACGCGCGCGGTCGTGCCATTCGCCGAGCGGGGGTTCACGACCAGCAGCGTCCGCGTCATGACAGGCGCGCCCTCACGGGCGCTACTCCAAGGCGCCCTTACGGGCGCTACTCCAGGGCGCCCTTACGGGCGCTACTCCAAGGCGCCCTCACGGGCGCTACTCCAGGGCGCCCTCACGGGCGCTACTCCAGGGCGCCCTCACGGGCGCTACTCCAGGGCGCCCTTACGGGCGCTACTCCAGCACGTTGACCAGGTCGCGGGCAGGTCGCCCCGCCTTCTGGAACATCCGCAGGCAGGACGGGCACGCCGTCACCAGTTCCGCCTCGGCCGAGGGAGCCTGCGCCAGGCGGTTCCGCGCGATCGAGAGTGCAACCTCGGGCATCACCAGCGGGAGCACCCCTCCCCCCCCGCTGCACTCCGCGTCGCGCCGCCTCCAGGGGAACTCAAGGAGCGGCGCCTCCCGCGCCCGCGACAGGAGCGCCCTCGGCGCGTCGTAGACGCCCAGCGTCCGCCCCAGGTGGCACGGGTCGTGGTAGAGGATCGCCGGGCCCTTCTTGCGCGCAATGTGGAGCGCCCCACTCTTCAGCCGCTCCCCCAGGATCTCCGCGACGTGGAAGACCTCCGCGCGCAGCTTCACGCCAAATGTCGGATAGACGTTTCGCAGCATGTGGACGCACGCAGGGCAGCCCGCCACGACGCGGCCGGCATTCGCGAGCGCCTTGACGTGGATCCCCGCGAGGCGCCGCGCCTCCTCGGGGAGCCCCATGGCGAGCGCCGGGTAGCCGCTGCACAGGGCGTCGGCGCGATAGACGCGCGCACGGACCCCGATCCGCGAGAGGAGGCGCACGCTGTCGCGGATGTTCTCCGGGAAGTACTTCGCCGTCACGCAACCGACGAAGAGCACGGCGTTCGCGTCCTTCATCCCGACCGACTCCAGGTCGCCCACCCGCGCGTCGAGCGACGGCCCGTAGCGATTCCCGCACTCGCGCAGCGTCGCCGCGAGCCTGGCGGCGGCCGTAGGCGCGACGCCGCGCTCGACCGCGAGCGCCCGCCCCGCGTAGAGCTGCGGAGGGACCTCGATCCGGTGCGCGCACAGGTTCTTGCTCTGCCCGCACCCCGTGCACGCGTAGAACTGCGACGCGACGTCCGCGGTCAGCTCGACCTTCGCCTCCCGCACGAGGCGGAGCGAGGTGACCTTCGCCGTCGGCGTGTGGGACTCCTTCTTGGTCGCCTCTGCGACGGGGCAGCCGAACCTGCACATCTTCGGGCAGAACGTGCAGTAGTCCGTCGCCTTCTTCTGCGCCTGAATCGCCTCCGTCGCGCCCATCAAAGCCCCATCTTGCCGGGATTCAGGATCCCCTTCGGGTCGATCACGCCCTTCAACGCCCGGAACAGGTCGAGCCCCACGCCCAGTTCCTCCGCCATGTACTTCCCCCGCGCAAGCCCGACGCCGTGGTGGTGCGTGATCGTCGCCCCCGTGCGCAGGCAGGCGGCCATCGCGTCTCCCCAAATCTGATTGTAGAGCGCGAGGGACGCCTCTCCCCCCCTTGCCGTCGCCGCGAACGTAAAGTAGATGCTGCACCCCTCCGGGTAGGCGTGCGAAAAGTGGGCCAGGACGACCGCGTGGCCGCCGATCGCCTCCCTGACCGCGTCGTACAGCGGGACGAGTCGGTCCCATGTCGTCGCGACCTCGATCGTGTCCGCGAAGGCGCCCGCCTCGTAGATCGCCGAGAGTCCGTAGGAGACCTTGTAGCGGTGCTCCCACCAGTACTCCGCGGGGCCCGGCCCGATGTCCTTCGCACCCGCCTCCGCGCAGATCGCCGCCGAGATCCGCTCCTCCACCTGGACCATCTCCTTCGGACCCTCGAACGTCAGGATGAGGAGGCACTCCTTCGGCAGGAGCTTCGCCAGCCACCCCGCGACGACCGGGTGCGCAAAGGCGATCCGCTGCGCCTTCTGCATCACGACGTGCGACCACGACTCGCCCGTGGACTTCTCGTCCTGGGGCAGCGCGGCGCCCTTCTTCCCGACCATGAAGGTGTCCAGCTCGTCGTAGAGCCTCACGGCCGCCGGGCGGACCCCCTTCTGAAGGAGCTTGCGAATCGAGTCGAGCCCCGTCGGGACGTCGCTGAAGAGGAAGCCTCGGAACGCGCGGTGCTCCGGGAGCGGACAGACGCGCAGCGTCCCCTCCGTGATGATCCCGAGCGTCCCCTCGCTGCCGACGAGGAGCTGCGTCCAGTTCGGTCCCGCGGCCGAGCGCGGCGAGGCCTTCGTGCGCAGCACCCGGCCGTCGGGCAGCACCGCGGCGATCCCGAGGACCATGTCCTCGATCTTGCCGTACTTCGTCGAGAGCTGGCCCGCGGACCGCGCGGCGAGCCACCCTCCCAGCGTGCTGCAGTAGATCGACGACGGGAAGTGCCCCATCGTGAACCCCTTCTCCTCGAGGGCGCGCTCCAGTCGCTCGCCCATCATGCCCGCCTGCGCCGTGACGGTCCCCGAAACGGCGTCGAGGGCGAGCACGCGGTCCATGCGCTTCAGGTCGAGGATGATGCCGCCCTGCACCGCGACGGTCCCCCCGCAGACGCCCGAGCCGCCTCCGTAGGCGATCACGGGCGTCCCCGTCTCGACGGCGACAGCGAGGACCTTGCGGACGTCCTCCTCTGAGGAGGCCCACGCGACGCAGTCGGGGAGCGGTCCGAAGTCCCCCTCGCGGATCGCGATCGTGGTCGCGGGCCACAGGTCGCGGGCGCACGCGCGGCGGTCGACGTCCGTCACGGAGACGGCGTCGGCGCCGAGGGCCTCCTTCAGGCGGTCAACGACGTTGGGATCCATCGACGGGACTCGCGGGAATTGTCACTCCGGCCTGGTCGACGACGAATTTCGCGATGGCGCCGAGCGGGACCTGGACCGGGCAGACCGCCTCGGCCTTGTCCCACGGGGCGTCGGCGGGGAGGTCGGCCCGCGCCGCCCACGCGAACGTGGGGGTGCGCGAGACGGCGAGCGGGAGGGCGTCGGGCGGGAGGCCCGCGTATCCCGGCGGCATCCCGGTGCGGCAGAGGTTGCACGCCGTGCACCTCGAGAACTCCGGAAAGCGGGCGAGGTCCTCCGCGCGGAAGACCCCAACGCGATCGGCGCCGTAGTACTCGTGGAAGAGCGCGAGACCGCTCTTACGCGACGGCACGAGCTTCCTCAGCCAGTGCAGGCCGAAGTGGAGCCCCAGCAACGTCAGGCTATACAGCCGCTTCATGCTTCCCCGTTACGAGTGCACGACCTCTCGATCGCCCTTCACGCCACCCAGGACCGAGGTCCTCCAGGGCCTCATCTCGCGCTCGAACTCGCGCACGAGGTCTCCGGGCGCCCAGGCGTCCAGCCCCCTCTCCTCGGCGACGATCTCCGCCGCCTCCCTCGCGCACCGCTGCCCCGCGCACGGGCCGAAGCCGAGGCGCGTGCGTCGGGCCACGTCTCCGAGCGACCGGGCCCACTCCTCGCGCACGACGAAGCGGACCTCGGCCTCCGTCACCCCTTCGCAGTCGCAGAGCATCCGTCGCCAGCCCGGGTTCTCCTTCCCGAGGCGCAGCACGAGCTCGGCCCGCGTCCCGTGGCGCGAGACGAGGCGCTCGACGGCCCACAGCGGCCAACCGTAGCGCCTCGCGGCGTCCGCCATGTCGTACCTCGCCTCGCCGCCCGGGAGGGGCACCTCGTGCGTCCGGCAGCGCTCCTTGTTTCCCAGCGCTCCGCACACGGCGTCCGTGGCCTCCTCGGACATCAGACGGTACGAGGCGAGCTTCCCGCCAAGCACCGTCCACAGCCCCTGCGCCCCATCCCGGTGCCCGTGGTCGAGGATGACGTGGTCGCGCGAGAGGGCGTCCTCGTTCACGCCCCACTTGTGGATGGTCGGGCGGAGGCCGGCCGTCGCTCGGATGCGCCGGTACTTCCGGATGTCCGGGATCGCGTGCTCGATCCCCTGGAGGAGGTACTCGACCTCGTCCGCGAGGATCGGGATGTCGTCGAGGTCTCCGTAGTAGTCGTCGTCGGTCGTCCCGATGAGCGAGACGTTGTCGTACGGCAGGACGAAGATCTGCCTCCCGTCGATGGCGTTCACGACGACGCCGCACGGGGCGATGCGCCGGTCGAGCACGATGTGGATCCCCTTCGCAGGGCGGATCTCGGCCTGGACGCCCGCGACCGCCGCCATCTTCATGAGCCAGGGGCCCGTGGCGTTGACGACCGCGCGCGCCCGGACCTCCTCCGTGCCGCCCGTCGCCCCGTTGCGAACGACCACGCCACAGACGGCCGCACCGTCTCGGAGGAACCCCACGACCTCCACCCCCAGCCTCACCTGCGCCCCGTATCGCGCCGCGGAGAGGGCGTTCGCAACGCAAAGGCGGTACGGGTCGATTCCCCACTCGTCGGTCGTGACCGCCCCCGCGATGTCCGGCACGAGGCCGGGGACGAGCGTGCAGGCCTCGTCGCGCGTGAGGCGCGTGTGGGGCATCCCGTTCTTCAGGTGGACGAAGCGGTCGTACGTCTCGAGGTACGCCTCCACCAGCTCCAGCCTCCACCGCGCAAGGAGCCCCCGCCCGGGCTGGGGGACCAGGAGCGGGATCCGGAACAGGAGGTGGGGCGCGATCCGCTGGATGTACCCGCTGTCCTCGCAGCTCTTCCTCGTGACCGTGGCATCGGAGAGGAGGTAGCGGAGCCCCCCGTGGATCATCCCGCTCGAGTTGCCCGTCGCGCCGACGCCGAAGTCGCGCTTCTCGAGGAGGAGGACGGACAGGCCGCGCATCGCGCAGTCCCTCGCTACCCCCGTGCCGTTGATCCCCCCTCCGATGACGATGACGTCGAACACCGGCGTGCGCTCACTTCCCGACCTTGAGGCCGCGGTAGACCGTGTCGCGGCCCGTGAGGACCGAGAGCGTCATCGCGTTGATTGCGGCGCCGTACACCCGCCCCGCCATCTTGCTCCAGGGATCCTCCTCGAGCCAGCTCCCCGCGGAGCACTCCTCGCCGGAAATCTGGGAGGGCGCGACGGCCCCGCTGAGGGCCTTGCTCCACGCCTTCCAGTATGGGCCTCCCGAGGCCCCGTCGAGGAGCCACATCGCCGGCGTGCCGACGTGCCAGTAGTAGAAGTCCCACGTCGCCTTGTCGTTCCCGACCGGCAGGGACTTCGCCAGGAGGCTCGCGTACCCGGTCGACTTCGGGCTCGTCTGGTCGCCGGCGACGAGGATGCGGACGACGAGGGCGTGCCCGGCCATCGTCGGGAACTCGTTACGGCCAACGTACTTCGGATACCACATCTTCGGGCGATAGCTGACCCTGAACTCGCGGTCGTCCGTCCTGGCGTCGGTCCACGCGACGGCGCGATCGAGCGTAGCGTCGCCGCCGGTGAGCCCCGCGGCCCGCGCGGCGGCGATCGCGATCACCGCCCAGCCCGTCACCGTTGTGTCCCCCGCCGCGTCGCCGGCCTCGTAGCCCCAGCCCTCCTTGCCGATCGACTGGTCGAGCCACGCAACAGCCTTCTGCGCGGCGTCCTTCCACGCGTCGCCGCCCTGACGCACGGCCTGGACGAGGGCGAGCGCGCCGATCGCGTGCTGGAAGACCCGCCTTGGCGTCCCCGAGGGGAGGAGCGCCCCGTCCCCCTCCTGTCGCTTCGCCAGCCAGTCGAGCGCGGAACCGACCGCGCGCGAAAAGCCCGGCCACCGAGCGTCAGCGGGGCCGACGCCCGCGGAGAGGAACGCGAGCGCCGCGAGCCCCGTCAGCCCCGCGTCGTTCTCGGATTGCCCCGCCCCGCGACACTGCTGCCCCTGGCATCGCTGAGGGTAGGCGTCGGCCCCCCAACGGCCGTCATCCTCCTGGTGCCTCGCGAGCCACAGGAGCGCCGCGGCGAGGGCCCCCTCGTCCTGCCGCGCGGCGTCGAGGAGGATCGTGGGCTTCCCTTTGGCGCAGGCGCCGAGGACGGCGATCGCCTCGCTCGGCTTGACGAACGCGCCGATCGAGAGGGCGACGTCGCCGGAGAGACGCGACGACAGGCTGTCGCCGATCGCCTCGGGCGTCGATCCCCCGACGATGACGGCCGCCTTTCCGTCCTTCTCGACGACTTCGACCCTGGTGCCCGCTGCCTCGCCCGCGGAGAGTCCGGACTGCGCAAAGACGAGCCTGCCCCCCGACTGAGCGACGAGGGCCACCTGCTTGTACCCCTTTTCCGCGAGCTTCCTGAGCATCGGCACGGCGGCGCCGAACGGCGTGTCCTCGCGCAGCGCGAGCAGGGGGATGGGGAAGTCGGCCGGACGATAGTCCTTCACGAGGGCGGCCGCCTCGAGGCTTCCGGAGAGGCGCCAGCCGGGGCGGTCCCAGGAGTCGGGGACGAGGACGAGGTCGACGGCGCCCAGGTCGAGCGCGCGGAGTCCGGTGGGTGCGTCGGGGAGGGAGGCGGCCTTCTCCTCGAGCTGCGAGAAGAGCTTCTGCTTCGCCGCCGCAAAATCGGTGAGCGCGCCGGCGAGCTCGTGGACGACGCCGGGCGGGTCCTTTCCGCGGGAGGCCGCGCGGAGGGCGGCGAGGGCCTCGTCTTCCTTGCGGGTGGCGAGGAGCGCGGCGCCGCGATAGTAGTGGGCCTCCCAGCTCGACTGGAGCTCGGGGAGGGCGGCGAGCGCGGCGTCGATGTCGGCGAGGGCGCCGACGAAGTCCTTCAGGCCGACCTTGGCGCGGCCGCGGAGGACCTGGGCCTCCCAGCGGAAATCGGACTGGGAGGCGATGGCGTCGGCGAGGGCGGCGGCGGCCTCGGCGTTCGAGCCTCCCCCGAGAAGGCCCCTGGCCTTGATGAGGGCGTCCTCGACCTTCTTGTCGGCGGCCTGCTTCTGGAGCCTCTCGTTGTGGGCCTTCTCTTCGGCCTGGGCGTTCTTCCACCAGAACACTCCGCCGACGCCTGCACCGAGCAGGAGGACCGCGGCGACGATCGGGATGACGACCTTCATCCGCTTCTTGTGGGCGGCGGCGTCGTCCTCGCGCTTCTTCTGGGCAAGCTCGCGACGCGTCGGCTTGCGCTCGCCGTCGGGGATCTCGTCCTCGACCAGCTTGGGTACGGAGCGCGTCGAAGGGCCCGAGCGGCCGGTGCGCGTCGCCTTCGACGGGCCCTCAGCCGCGAAGATCTCCTTGCACTTCGGGCAGCGGAACTTCTTCCCCTCGACCGGTCCCGGGACGAGGAACGAGGCCTTGCAGTGGGTGCAGACGATCTTGACCTTGTCGTCGTCGGCCATGAGGCCAGAAGGATATCGCGGTGTGCGGCGGGGCGCGAGATCTAGATCCCAAATCCAACATCCCAACGAATTCCCACATCCCAGATCCCGACCAGGTTTCGTTCATAGTTGTGATCCGGGATGTGGGATTTCGTTGGATCCCTACCGCTCAACTGCTTCGCGTTGCGCGCAGTTGTGGCTGCGCGGGCGTACGAAGGCGCGGCAGATTCGATCCCTGGGACGAGCGCTATGTGTTCGGTCGATCGCGGTCGTC